>Ga0189288_10368_pt1 | contig 15868 bp, 17 predicted proteins | sample UW105minimetaG_FD_130316 | JGI IMG/M metagenome (GOLD analysis project Ga0189288, IMG submission 130316) | Marine microbial communities from the Costa Rica Dome - UW105 mini metaG | ecosystem: Environmental > Aquatic > Marine > Oceanic > Photic zone | place: Costa Rica: the Eastern Pacific... | reverse complement strand
CTCCGTCAGACGGCAGCTCGATCCCACTGCTGAAGCCACTCTTGTGGCTGGATTCCGCAGGCGAAGGGACTCCACTTTGATTTCGCTCAAAGTGCTCCTCCTGCTGATTCTTGTGCCCCTCCTGATTCAGCAGACAAGCCGGACCTATCTGATTAGCCCGATGGTGGATCGGTTTGCTCCAGACCTGCCATTCCTCAGCTACCCAAAAACCCAACTAGAAGAAGAGGCGGTTGAGAAGCTACGCGTCTTTAAAGCTGAAATTGAATTTGATGCTCTTCTCAAGGGCAAGGCGATTCCAAGCCAGCAGGAATTGCAACAGGCGCTTTCGACTAAAGCAGAGGAACTGAAAGAGGAGGCAGACGCTGCCAGCACTCATGCCATCAAGAATGTTCTTTCAGATCTCGCTGCCTTAATGGCGTTCGTGATGGTCTGTCTCTTCAGCCGCGAGGAACTTCGCGTTCTCCGTGGCTTTTTCGATGAAGCCGTCTATGGCCTTAGTGACTCGGCCAAGGCCTTTGCCATTATTCTCTTCACCGATATTTTCGTTGGGTTTCACAGCCCAGAAGGCTGGACGGTATTACTTGATGGGATTGCCAATCATTTTGGATTTCCAGCCCGAGAAAATTTTATCCTGCTATTCATCGCCACATTCCCGGTGATTCTTGCCACCATTTTCAAATACTGGATCTTCCGGTATCTGAATCGGGTCAGTCCTTCCTCCGTTGCAACTCTGCGTGGGATGAACGGTGGTGGCTAAGCCAGGTCTTGTCTTGGTCAGCGGTCCAAGCCGTGGCGGCAAAAGTCGTTGGGCGGAGTCATTACTGAAACAGCAGGCCAAGGTCACCTATCTGGCCACATCTGCCAACCGACCTGACGACCCCTCCTGGCAATCAAGACTGAGGTTGCATCGTGAACGGCGTCCTCAGCGATGGGGACTGATCGAAACGACCTCAGACCTGCCAGAGACCATCACCAGATGTCCCAAGGATGAAGCCCTTCTGGTTGATTCCGTCGGTGGATTCGTGGCTTGGTGCCTCGACCTCGACCAGGAGCAGTGGGAGCAGCGTTCAAATCAGCTGGTAAGGGCAGTGGAACAGCCAGATCGAATGGTCGTGATGGTCATCGAAGAGACGGGATGGGGGGTCGTTCCGGCAACCCCCATCGGCGGCCTCTTCCGTGATCGCTTAGGACTACTGGCTCAACAGCTCGAGACAAGAAGCGACCGCAGTTGGCTTGTGCTTCAGGGACGAGCCATTGATTTGCATGCGATCGGAGAACCGGTATGACCCTGGCGACATCTCCTCTCAGGATTGCCCTCTTCGAACCTCGAATCCCACCAAATACAGGCAACATCGCCAGAAGTTGTGCAGCTTTTCAACTGCCGCTGTCACTGATTGAGCCCCTCGGCTTCAGCATCGATGATCGGGCGCTTAAAAGGGCTGGACTGGATTACTGGCCTCATGTCGACGTAACGGCACACGAGAATTTCATGAGCTTTCTGGAGGCTCTGCCGAAGCCATACCGACTGATTGGCTGCAGCCGACATGGAGGTCGCTCATTGAGTGAGTTCCAGTTTCTTGCAGGCGATGTCCTGCTTTTTGGTCGCGAAGACACCGGCCTTCCAGCGGATGTACGCGATCAATGTGATCAGATCTGCACAATCCCAATGCGCGGGCATGAGAATGTGCGAAGCCTCAACCTTTCGGTCTCGTGTGCCCTGGTGAGCTTCCAGGCAGGGATGCAGCTGGGTTTGTGGTGATCGACAACCTGGGCCATGCCCCCTTGCGGGGTCGTGTTCTGGCCGCTACTTTCAGCCGGTCTAAGGCTTTTCGCGGTCCATCCGCAGCTGTTCTGCTTGCTCGCTTTGATGAAGCCCCTGCTGACTCTGGCTTTAACCTCCGCACTACCAGTTGTGGGAATTGCAGCCATTGGCAGTTTGCCAGGTGTCGCAGATGGACAGCACAACGTCACCGCACAGAACTTTCTGCTCGCAACAGCACCACCTCCGGTCCAAGAAACACGTCTCTGGGTTCGTTTGATCTCTGATGTGTCTCTCTCCACTCTTGCCGACGATCTCGACCTGAATGTGGACACATTGGTCGAACTCAATGAGCAGACCGATGAGGCAATCCTCAAGAAAGGAGCTTGGGTTGTTCTCCCAGAGACCAATCAGCGTCTAATTGCTCTCTCGAGTCATCTCAATTCAAGTGAAATTCGCGATTCAGCTCCTCTAACCGCACCGCCTACGCCGTCCGACGTTGTCAGGGTCTCCACTGGCGATTCAATTGTCTCCATCGCCACTGATCATGGCCTCACTCTTGCAGAAATTCGCCAGCTGAACCCAGGCCTCAATCTCGCCAAACTTGTGATCGGATCCGATGTACGGGTCGCCAATGCTGCACAAGGTTCACTCTTGGCAATCCGGCCAGGTGTTTCCGGCGGCGCCAGTTGGCCGAATCTTCCTTCCTTACCTGGAGGCCTAGATCCGGCTCGGATTCAGAGTTTTCTATGGCCTGCCAAGGGAGTCTTCACCTCGGGCTATGGATGGCGTTGGGGTCGGATGCACAAAGGTATTGACATCGCCAACAACGTTGGCACACCGATTATCGCTGCCAAGGACGGCATTGTTGCTTATTCAGGCTGGAGCAGTGGCTACGGCTATCTAGTGGAACTTAGTCATGGAGATGGTTCATCCACACGCTATGCCCACAACAGCAGACTGTTAGTCCGCAAAGGTCAGATAGTGCCTCAGGGCCAAACAATCTCGTTGATGGGTAGCACTGGTCGCAGCACAGGACCCCATCTCCACTTTGAGATCCGTAAAGCCGGTGGTGCAGCCGTTGATCCAATGGCGATGTTGCCAAGTCGTCGCGCCTGATCCGCGTCGGACGATCGTTTAAACTATTTGGGTCACGACAGGGTAGCTCAGCTGGTTAGAGCGGCGGATTCATAACCCGCAGGTCGGGAGTTCAAGTCTCCCCCTTGTCATTTAAGCAAAAAGCTCACTAACATCTAGTGAGCTTTTTTAATGCCTTAACTGTCAATGCTAATGGGTGTTTTTAACGCATCTCGATGGCATTAAGGCGATCTCGGAATGACTGAGGTGCCATTGCAGCTTGTTCAGGTAGAAGGCTGTCGCCGCTATGGTTCTCCAGAGCATTGGGGCGACGCTGGGCGCGAACAGACTGGCCTTTCCTCGGTTTCACCTGAAGCGTGAGAGCACGGGTCTGAGGGTCACGAACAAGTGGTTGAGCCCTGAGCTCACTACGGACCTGATTGAGAAGTCGAAAATGACCGGTACTACTGAATTTCCTAAGAAGAGCCTGATCCCAGGCCATGGAACGTTTGATCATGGCCCCATCTTAGAGCCGCACCTGTTGCAGCTCAAAGTGACCCGACAAGGGATCCGTTGACGCAACAACCGTGATAAATTGTCAAAAGCAAGTGGTAGTGGGATCGACTTCGCCTTAGCGATCGATTGACCACCACAGCTGAACCATCGCTCTTCCATCATGACTGCCACCGGCTGTCTGCGAGTGGGTCAACAGGCCCCTGATTTCACCGCCACCGCAGTGGTTGACCAGGAATTCAAAGAGATCTCGCTGTCTCAGTATCGCGGCAAGTACGTGGTGCTGTTTTTCTACCCACTAGGTTTCACCTTCGTGTGCCCCACGGAGATCACCGCATTTAGCGATCGCTATGCGGACTTCTCCAGCAAGAACACCGAAGTTCTGGGCGTCTCTGTTGACAGCCAGTTCAGCCACCTTGCCTGGATCCAGAGTCCCCGCAATCAAGGCGGACTTGGCGATATTGCCTATCCCCTCGTTGCTGATCTCAAGAAAGAGATCGCATCTGCCTACAACGTGCTTGACGAGGATGCAGGGGTGGCTCTTCGCGGCCTGTTCATCATCGATCCCGATGGCGTGATCATGCACGCGACAATTAACAACCTGCCAGTCGGTAGGAACGTTGATGAAACACTTCGCGTTCTCCAAGCCTTCCAGTACGTACAGTCCCATCCCGATGAAGTCTGTCCTGCTAACTGGACCCCAGGCGAAAAGACCATGAAGCCTGATCCAGTGGGCAGCAAAGAATTCTTTGCTGCAGTCAACTGATCATTTCATTGATCGTATTGTGCCGCCCCTAAGGGCGGCTTTTTTATGGCAACGCTGATTGTGGAGGGTCCTGAGTGGCATGAAGATCCTGAACAACAGCTGTGGCGGAATGCTTACCAAGCAACGCTTTTAATGCATCCATCAGATTCACATCCATCGCGACTCGACTTCCATCACTAACAACCACGCGTGTCAGGGTTGGCAATCCACCTTGCCTTGCACGTAGGTACACAGGTTCCACGTACAAAAGAGCTTTACCTAGAGGAAGAACCAATAGATTTCCCTGAACCACTTCAGAGCCTGCTCGGTCCCAGAGTCCGAATTGCTGACTAATGACAGGGTTCTGATTGATCAAGGCTTGGATTTGCTCCGGACCGAAAATGGGTAGATCGGGAGGGAAACGAATTAACACCAGTTCTCCATAATGAGGACTATCGCTACGTGCGGCCAGCCAGGCTGAAAGATTGGGACGGGCCAACGGGGTGAGTGGTTGAAGCAATAGAAACTCTGAACGCTGCGCGGGCGTGAGCTGTGCAGTGATGTGATATGGAGCGACTGGAATTTGGCGTTGACCGTAAAGCTCTAAGGGGACCTGCCAAACATCATCACCGCTATAGAAGGTACGCGGGTCGGTGACGTGGTATCGGAGTAATTGTTGAACCTGGAGTTGAAACATATGACTGGGAACCATTAGATGATCGCGCAACTGTGTTGGCATCGCATCTAACGGCTGAAAAAGCTCCGGGAAGAGCTTCATCCATCCACCAATCATCGGATCATCCGGCTCACTCACATAGAGATGAACATTTCCGTTGTAAGCATCAACAACAGCTTTCACGGAATTCCGCACGTAGCGCATCGAAGTGCCGTCTGGCAGATCGGCTGCGTAGGGATAGGTACTTGAGCTGGTATAGCCATCAACGATCCAATACTGATTCTGTGCACTGTCATAATCTGATTGTTCACCTTCGATCGGCACTGAGACAAGGTAGGGATCACCTTCAAATGAGAGAAATGGAGCCAGTGCTTTCACTCTCTTACGTACATCTCGGCGCAGAAGAAGCTTGGAGCTTGTCTTCAGTGATCCCGTATTCAGCAAGCGTGGCTCCTTGAGGTAAACCGCTGCTGTAAGCCGTTGCCAGGGGTTTGACAAAGGAACTCCTGCATTGCCGGAATAGTGGTTATAAGTATTCTCATCGCCTTCAGGAAAGTCAAACTCCTGCACGCTTGTAGGAGCAATGGCATAAGGGGATGGCAACATGCCGAAATACAAGGCTGCACGACCAATTGGCACCCGCTTTTCTACATCTTCCTGAGTGATACTCAACGATTCATTTCCTTGAATACGGGTGGCTTTACCCAAGTCGCTAATGAAGTATTCAGGCAATCCATCAACGGCCCGTGTATTCACAGGGCTCAGAGTAAAACCGTAACCATGGGTAAAGACAAAGTGACGATTGAGCCACGTACGAGAGCGATCGGGGAGTGCGGCCTGATCCAGTTCCCTTGCCGTGATGATGACTTGCTGTCGCTGACCTGGATCGGCAGTGATTTGATATCGGTCAACGGCAGCACTGGAAAAGCGGTAGTAAACGCGCAGCTGCTGCAATTGCCGATTTGTGGCCAGCAACGGCTGACTATCCCAGAGTCGAACATTGTCCAAAGTGCTGGCACCTTCAACGAGATCCTCTGGACGGACCCTGGAGGCTGGATTGAGCGACCTGGTCGTGATCGCATCGAGTTGAAATGCTCGTCTAGTGGCCGCTATCGCATGGGTGAGATATGGACGTTCAAGCTTGAGTTCACGGGGCCGAACCACCAGCCAATCGAGTGATGGTGTGAGCAGCAGTTCAGCCAACAGTGCAGCGAACAAGAGTGTTGTGGCCCAGGCGCGCCATTGGCGGCGATGGATCGCCCACGGCAAAGGCAGCACCAGTACAGCCAGCGCCAACATCGACAACGACTCGATCTGGCGCAATGGCAAAACCAAATGCACATCAAGCCATCCAGCGCCTGCCACAACGCCGTCCTGGGTCCACAGCAATTGGTGACGAGACAACCAGAGCAATGCGGCAAGCAAAGCAAGAATCAGCGCCAGGAATGGGCGAAGTCGCTGCCGTTCAATCGGTTGGAGCCCGGGGAATGACCAGTTAGAAACATCGGCAGGACGGCTAAAGCGACGCAGTAGTGCTGTAGCGACTGTCAGAACAAGCTGTGCGAGCAGCAACTGCAACAGCAGTGCGATCGCAGAGAAACGACCTAAGCCGAAGCTCACATCGGCACCGAAAAGAGGCTCAAGCTCACCGGTTGCAGGAATATTCAGGGCCAGTGCCCACAATCCCCAAGCCCGAGCAGCAGTGAAACAGGTGCATAAGCTGCCAAAAATGAACAATGGTGCCGTTCGAATCCGCCGCGATCGCGCAATGAGTGCAACAGCGATCAAGAGAAGAAGGGTGCAAGCAATCGATGGGTGACCAGTCATTGGTTGTTCCCACCAATGGCCAAGGCTGAACGGGTTGGTGCAAGCCAGCCAGGCCAAACGCATCAACACCGCCAGAGCAACAACGACCGCCCCCGCAGTGATCAACAGCATCAAGCCATAACGCCATCCGCTCAGAGCAAAGCGATGGGAATCGTCCGATGAAACTGAGGAATGATCGTCAGAGAGCTGCAGCCAAGAACTTCGCCAAAAGGCTCCAAGCGAAGCGACCGTGAAGGCTAAAAAGCCAGCGATAATCTGAAAAGTCCAGCGCTTAACAAGCACCGTCTGGAGAGAGAACTGCTCGAACCAGAGCCACTCAACCTGAAGACGGCAGAGCAAGACAAAGGCCAGGATAAGAATGGCCGAAACAAGCCAGAATTGACGCCGTCGCCACGGTCGACATTCCGGCTGGCGATGACTCCTACCTCGATTGGGACGACTCAATCCCTGGCGATCAGCTAACCCAAATTAGTGGCTACTGCTCGAAAGGCCGGCGAGTTGCATGAAACGCTCCGTATGCAGAGTTTCTTCAGCGATCAGTGATTCGACAAGGCGATCCATAATCTCGCGACGCGGCTCAAGCAGGGCAATGGCCTCATTCAGGGAGTCCTTTGCAAGGGAGCGGATTTGAGCATCGATCTCGCGACCTGTGCTTTCGGCATAGGTGGGGCGCGCATGCATCAGGTCACGGCCAAGAAAGACCTCATTGCCAGCGGCCTCGAGAGCCACCGGGCCCAACTGCGAAAAACCAAAGCGGGTCACCATTTCCCTTGCAAGCTGACTCACCATTTGCAAATCACCGCTTGCACCTTGGGTCACCTCTCCAGAGCCAAAGACGACGATTTCCGCGGCTCGACCACCTAAAGCCACAACCAACCTGGCCCGCAGCGCTGCCCGGGTGATCAGACCGGAATCAATCACCTCATCATCTGGCCAAAACCTGGTGAAACCACCAACCCCTCCACTTCGAGGCAAGAGCGTGACCTTGTCGACCGTCCCAGCCTGAGGCGTCAGCGCTGCCACCAATGCATGGCCGATTTCGTGATAGGCAATCAGTCGTTTTTTGGCGTTGTCTTGGAGAGGAGCTGCTGTCAACCCCATCGTGATTCGTTCGAGCGCGCACTCAACCTGCTCGTCACCGATGGCATTGGCGTTTTGACGTGCCGTGAGGATGGCCGCCTCATTGAGGAGATTGGCCAGATCAGCACCTGAGAAACCGGGTGTTCGTTTCGCCCATTCAGCCAGATCCACACGGTCATCGAGAGGGCGCGTGCGGGCATGGACCGCAAGGATGGCCTCACGACCTCGACGGTCGGGCAAATCCACATGGATACGGCGATCAAAACGACCCGGCCGCATCAAGGCGGTATCCAACACATCAACGCGATTCGTAGCCGCCAACAAAATCACACCCGAGTTATCAGCGAAGCCATCCATTTCGGTGAGCAGTTGATTCAGGGTCTGCTCACGTTCATCGTTTCCACCACCAATTCCTGCTCCGCGCTGACGACCAACCGCATCAATCTCGTCAATGAAAACAATACAGGGAGACTTTTCCTTGGCCTGCCGAAACAGATCTCGCACACGAGAGGCACCGACACCCACAAATAACTCGACAAATTCTGAGGCCGCCATTGAGAAAAAAGGAACACCGGCCTCGCCAGCAATCGCCTTAGCAAGAAGGGTTTTTCCTGTTCCAGGGGGGCCAACAAGCAAAACACCACGTGGGATCTTGGCTCCAAGCCGAATGAAACTCTCAGGTTCTCTCAAGAAGGTGACCACCTCTTGCAGTTCATCCTTGGCTTCGCTGATGCCAGCGACATCTTCAAAGCGAACGTTGAGATCGTCCTGTGGTTTCACCCTCGGCTGGCTTCGGCCGAAACCCATCGCACGATTAGCAACCTGTGCAGAACGTCGCAGCAGGAAAGAAAGACCAACAACAATCAACAGAATCAGGCCAAAGTTGCCCACGACCCCCGCAAGAGCCTGTTCCTGGCGTAAGTCCTTAACCGTGAGAGGAACCCCGGCAGATTCAGCTGTACGTAAAACCTGTTGATCGTTGGCAAGGATCGAGACGGTTGCCTTGCGACCGTCCGAATACTCCACCAAGACCTCACGACGCTGTGGAATCAACGTCAATTCCTTGACGTCGCCCGATCGGATCTCGCGGAGTAATTCGCTGTAGATCGGTTTGGATTCCGACTTGGGACGAGCCAGGGTGTCAGGGCTCTGGGGGCGGTCCGAAGGGCCTGAACTCACAGCGTTTCAGCGTTGATAAAAGCCTAGCGATTTGACGAGAGGACTCTCGACAGGGGAAGATCATCGTTTGGCTGAAGTTCGCCGGCAATGGCTGTACCCAAGAAGAAAACCTCCAAGGGAAAGCGCAATCAGCGCCATGCTGTATGGAAGGCCAAGGCGGCCACAGCGGCGCAACGCGCCATGTCACTTGGAAAATCAGTGCTGAGCGGTCGTGCCCAGGGATTTGTCTATCCGGTCTCCGAGGTTGACGACAGCGAAAGCTGAGCGTTAGCGCAGCTCACGGATGACGCGCTCATCCGTGAGCTCGACCACAACATCAGCTTGATTGATCGACTGAAGAGACTCTTGCGGAAGAGCCGTTTCAATCATGCGAATAAAACCTTCTAGCTCTTGAGTCGACAGACGCACACCCGTTCTGGACTCCATGCTTTGTTCCTGTTGCTGTTTCCAGAGTCGGCTGGCAAACACACCGGGTGCCCGCAGATGCCAGAGCTGATCGAGTGATTGCCACAGCCATTGGTAATCCTCCAGCTTGGTCAACGCCTGCTGGCGGTAGCTCAGCTCTTGGGCCGTCAGCTCAGGGTCAAGGCTTCGATTCGCTTGCGGTGACGCCCCCAAGAACCAACCCTCCAATAACAGAACATCTGCACTGGAGTGCTGCCAACCACAACGATCGCCTCGGCCACCGCGAAGAGATTTATCAAATTGAGGGGTGCGCAACTCGCCGGTTTGGCGCCATCTGGCCAAACATTCCTGGATCAGAACCAGATCATGACTTCCAGGCAGAGCGCGGGGAACTGACCAGGGATTGCCCCTCATCGCCTGGTCCATCTCCGATGCGGGCCAGTAGAAATCATCGAGAGACACCACCGAAACGGACAGGCCCAGCTCAGATGCAGCCATGTCAATCCATTTGGCAAGACTGCTTTTTCCGCAGCCAGGCAAACCGCTGAGACCGATCAACTGGCGTGGCAAGCATCCGCAACAGCTTTCAAGTCTTGTCAGCAGAGGAAAACCAACACACCACAACCAATCTGCTGCCACTGGAAATGGCCAGGCTGCCAAGGCCAGTGCGGTTCCGCCTCGTTGTTGCCAGTGCTCAACCCAGGCCTGGGGTTCCGACCATCCAAGCCGCTCGAGCAGATCGGTATGGCCTGGAACGGAAGCAGACAGGTCCAAACGATGCTCAGGAACCAAGTTTGTAGGCCTCAAGAACGACGGCATACACAACCCCGATCCTGAGGTTGTCGAGAGCCAACCACGACATCGGCCAAGGATCCGCAACGACTTTGGTGCGCAACCGGATCATCAATTCAACGAGCAACACCAACACCAACACCACAACGGGGCGCTGACCAATCTTCTCGAGGTAATAACTGGTGAAATTGCTGCCCAGAAAAAAGCCGATCAACAGGGCCAAAACCCCGATGCTGCGACGCTTCCATGGTCCGGTGAAGGCAGGCCGAAGCTGCTGGCCAAGTTGGCGCTGAAGACGTGCATAGCGGGTGAGCTGGAGCGCCATCAGCAGGTTGAATCAACAAGAGATTGCAGATACTCCAGCGTGACCATGCCTTTGGCACAAGGGGGGCCTGACGTTTGGAGATGTGGGAGGGTCGCCTCGCCAAGGTGATTGAAGACGGCGCAAGCGCGATGTAACTGCTTTGGTAACTGCTGATCCCAGAGAGAAGGCGTGACCAAACAAGACAGAGAAGCCTCATGAGCAGCAATCAGACCGGCCGCAGAATCCTCGATCGCAACTGATCCATCAAGGTCTGCACCACTGCGCTCCAGCGCACAGAGATAAGGGTCGGGATAGGGCTTGTGACGTTCCACATCGTTGGCACTCACCACGCCATCGAAGGGAACGTCTGCATTGGCAAAAAGTCCTTCCAGAAGTGCTTCGACCGAGGCGCGACCACTGCTGGTGACAATCCACTGCTGAAGTCCTGCGTGGACGAGCTGATTGAGCAGCCGACTCACTCCAGGCCGCAAGCTCACAGCGCCGCCACGGATGCGATTGAGATAGTGAAGCTGTTTGCAACGACGCAAGTCCTCGAGCTGGGTGGCGTCGAGTACCTCTCCCCGTTCGATGGCGTATTGGGCAACCCTTTGGGTCCCTCCCGGTATGGCCAACAAACGTTGGTACTCAGCCCGATTCCACTGCCAGCCCCATCCCAAATCAGCAAAGGCCTGGTTGAAGGCCGGACGATGGCCATCCATCTCCGTATCGGCAAGGGTTCCATCCACGTCCCAGAAGACCGCTTGCAATCGGGGCATGAATCCTCACTGCCAAGGGTTCACCCAGCTTGGATCAGCCCCACAATGCAGAGACTTGATGCTTCATCTCTTTGCCCACAGCCGTTCTCCCACAGCTCTGGCAACTGCCCCGTCCCGCAGGGAGAAATCCACTCTCCGGTGTCGCCCTGCCGATTGCGCTGCGTGCTGTGCTGGCAAGGAGAGGCACCGAAACAGTTGAGAGCGCTGAAGCCTGGATTCAGCCTCCGGATCTGCCCCCTGCCGACGGCCACTTCCCCGATCTCAAGATTGCTCTAGCTCGTCTTGTCATCGCCTGTGAGCAACAGGAACGGGTCGCGATCTGCGGTGATTACGACGCTGATGGCATGACCAGCACAGCGTTGTTGATCCGAGCGCTTCAAGCCCTTCAGGCCCAGCCAATTGCCGCGATCCCCAGTCGCATGGACGATGGGTATGGACTCAACTCACGCATGGTTGAGGAGCTCCACGCTGACGGAGTCAATCTGCTTGTGACCGTCGATAACGGTGTGGCAGCAGCAGAAGCACTCTGTACCGCCAGAGCTCTTGGAGTGGAAGTGATCATCACCGATCACCACACCATTCCGGACCCACCACCGCAGGTTCTGGCCTTGGTGCACCCTGCCACCACACCTGAACATTCTCCGTATCGAGGATTGGCGGGGGTGGGACTGGCCTTCGTGCTGGCACGCTGTCTCGCCGAGGCTCTGAATCAACCTGACGCGATCACCAGTGCAAGGGACCTGTTTTGTATCGGTACGATCGCAGACATGGCACCCCTCACCGGGGCGAATCGAGTTTGGTTGCAGGAAGGACTTCGCAGTCTTCACAGAACAAAGTGCGCTGGATTAAAGGCCTTGCAGCAGCTCAGTGGACTCGAAGAACGACCTTTGAGAGCTGACGATATTGGCTTTCAAATCGCGCCACGGATCAATGCGGTGGGTCGACTTGGTGAGCCACGACTGGTGGTGGATCTGCTTACTGAAGACAACGCCGACACAGCAGTGCAACTCGCACGACAATGTGATGGATTGAATCGCCAGAGACGCGAACTGTGTGATGCGATCGAGGCGGAAGCGATGGCCCTTGTCGAGGCAGACGCGCAACCTCTGCCTCCATTTCTGCTCCTAGCTCAAGGGCATTGGCACCACGGGGTGATTGGCATCGTCGCGGCAAGACTGATGGATCATTACCAACGTCCAGCCGCGTTGCTGGCAGCAGAAGGCAATGGACTGATGCGGGCCTCAGTCCGCGCACCAGAAGGCTTTGCTGTCGACCAAGCCCTGCACGCCTGTGCCAAGCACCTTGAGCGTTTTGGAGGACACCCTGCCGCTGGTGGTTTCACCGTGAAGCCAGAGCGGGTTGCGGCACTGCATGAGCAGCTGAATGACGTCGCCGCTGAATGGATGACGTCGCGCCATCAGGGAGTTGTTTTGCAGCCAGAGGCTCTACTGCGATTCGATCAGATCGACAGAGGCCTTTGGTCGTCGTTGCAGAAACTCGAACCTTTTGGAATCGGCAATCCAACTCCATTGTTCTGGGCACGTGATTGTGAGGTGATTGATCAGCGTCAGCTGCGGGGAGGTCATCTCCGCGTACGCCTGAGGCAGGGAGAAACACTGCATGACGGCATCGCCTGGCGATGGAAAGGAGGAGCCTCCACTCCAGAACGGATTGACCTCGCCTTCAGGCTCTCTCTGAATCGATGGCAAGGAGAGGAACGACTGCAGCTGGAGATCCAGGCCATTCGTGCCCATCACCCAACCATCGTGCTGCAACGTCATGGCCAGGAGTATCAGTGCGAACAAGTGAAGCCTGGAACGATCGTCCTCGCCAATGCTTCCGGCCAGAAGCTCGTGATTGATTACCGCGATGACGGCCTACATCAGTGCGACGACAACAGGGCCTCGCACCCCTACGTTGCAGCCCTGATCGAAGAGGCCGCGATCGGCCTCGGACTGCAGCCATGAGTTTGGATCCGAGGCACCGCCATCACCTCTTCCCAGAACTACTTGACCTCAAATACTCATCACTGCGCAGCCTGGTGCGTCATTTCATCGGCCTGTTGGTGGTCGGTATCGCCATTGGATTGGCCTGTTGGCCTCTGAACATTGTCGATCGTTTACAAGACAAACTGTTCGACTTGCTTCCAACCGAAGCCGGTGAATGGTCAGCCCCAGGCCTGCTGGTCTGTTTGATGCCGTTAGCGGTGATGCCAATCCTGCTGTTGCTTCAGCGTGGTCCCTGGAAAGCCGGCGCAGGCTCAGGCATCCCCTCCACCATGAATGCGCTAGAGGATCCGGCGCTGATGGCGGGTGCAATGGCGGCACCGGGAACGATTCAACGTGGTGTGCTCTGGTCCATTGCCACAACGGCAATGCTTCCCCTCGGAAGGGAGGGTCCAGTTGTCCAAGTAGGAGCCGCTGTGGCCAGAGCTCTGCAACGACGCTGCGGAGAGTGGCTACCCAGCCTGAATGAACGACAACTGGTGGCGATCGGTGGTGGAGCAGGCCTGGCAGGCGGATTCAATACTCCAGTGCTAGGCGCGGTGTTCATGCTCGAGGAGCTCACCACCGATTACGCCATCACAACGATCTGGCCGGCCCTTGTCGTCAGTGTTGCCGCAGCCGGTTTTAGCAACTTTGGTGGAGTGCCTCTGTTCGGTCTCGGCGTCATCAATGTGATGACGCCTGAATCTGAGCAACTGCTGTTGGCGATCCCCATCGGTCTTGCCGGTGGAGTCGTGGGTGGATTGTTCAACAGAGGACTGGTCTGGAGCAGTGGTTGGATCGCCCCTTTTGTTCAGCGCTTCCCAATTCGAACCGGCCTCTGTCTAGGCGGTGCACTCACAATTCTGGCGCTTGCGAGCTGGGGCACCAGCACATCTGATGGTGAGGCCCTCATCCGACAATTGATCAGAGAGGGCATGCCCAACGCTGATCCGAATGGGGGAAATCTGTCTGCAGGCCTGACAAGTTTGTGGATCACGCTGGTCAGGGTGATCGGTCCGATGCTCGCCCTTGCCCCAGGGGTGCCCGGAGGATTGATCGATCCATCCCTCACCTTTGGGGCACTGCTTGGATACACCATCTGCGCTGTGATGGGGGTGAGCCAACACCTTGGGATCGCTCTAGGACTTTCTGCAGGCTTATCGGGGGCGACACAACTGCCCCTCGTCTCCATCGTTTTTGCCTGGCGCCTGGCTGGAGATCAGCAGTTATTTGCCGGAGTGGTGATGGCCGCTGTGATAGCCGCGTACACAGGCCGTCTAATTGCAAGAAAGCCTGTGTATCACGCCTTAAGCCTGCTTCAAAGAGCGCCGCGACGGTAAAACAAGATGAAGATCACTGCCGGCCCAGCAAGAGCAATCAGCGCGAGTGCCGCGAAGTTGGAAATCAGATGGAAGTCAATACCCATGGAGATTGTGCGGTGATCCGACGCAATGATCTCATTAGGCTACGGAACATGTCACTCGATTCCAGGCACCATTCCCTGCCACTGTGATACAGCGTCACAGCAGAGAGGCCATGGCAAGGGGAAAACCCTCTTGGAGCTGTATCAGTCAATGCGGTGCATGCTGTCGTCTAGCTCCTGACGAGCGACCGGAGGCACTCGAAGTGCTTAACGATGAACAACGCGAGATCTATCTTGACTTGGTCGGTGTCGACGGTTGGTGTAGGCATTACGACAGTGGTGGAAGGCGCTGTCGGATTTATGACGATCGGCCTGATTTTTGTCGGGTGACCAGCCTCGCGAGCTTATTTGAAGTTCCGCCAGAGCAAGCCGACAGCTTTGCGATCTCCTGCTGTCATCAACAGATCCGGTCTGTGTACGGAGGCCGGAGTCGGGAACTGCGTAGGTTCAATCAGATTGTTTCGGGATCAAGGAAACGAGATGCCTGAGATCGAAACCTCCAACACTGGTGTCGTGAATCCAGTACCAGCTGAGGACGATCAATCGAAGCCGGGGATGGGCTTCACGGCGGTTTTGCTCAGCACCTTCACCACTGTCTTCGTGGCAGAGCTAGGTGACAAAACCCAGCTCGCCACCCTTCTCCTGTCCGCCCAGTCGGGTGAACCATGGTTGGTGTTTGTTGGGGCAGCGTTCGCCCTGATCTGTTCCAGCTTGGTTGGCGTGCTGGTAGGGCGTTGGCTCTCCACAATTCTCCCCCCAGAGCGTTTGGAACAGATGGCGGGAGTGCTGATGGTGGGATTGGGTCTCTGGCTTGGATTTCAAGCCCTGCAATCCATCACTCAATTTTCACTTTGAAGGCTCAGATCAGATGGATTTCCCACTGCTTGCCTCCACTTTCGTCACTGTGTTTCTTGCCGAACTGGGTGACAAGACTCAGCTAGCAACCGTGGCGATCAGCGGCACATCCAACCGACCACTGGCTGTGTTCATTGGCTCGTCGAGCGCTCTTGTACTGGCCAGCCTGATCGGGGCACTCGCAGGAGGATCCATGGCCAGCGTTGTGCCCGCTGACCTGCTCCAGCTTCTGGCCTCTGCTGGCTTCCTTTTGATCGGCATCCGTTTGCTCTGGCCGATGTTGTCGTCCTCAAAAGCGTTGAAAAGCTCAGGAGAAGACTGATTCCGGTCTGCACCTAAAATCCATCAACACCTGGACATCCTCTGCGTGGTTCTTGAGCTCCGGTTCAAGGGCCTGTCCAAGGTGATCACCGCCCCCGGCCCTGTAGGCCGGCCAGCTCACACCCAACGATGAAGTTCTCGGTCGCCG
>Ga0189288_10365_pt1 | contig 16015 bp, 18 predicted proteins | sample UW105minimetaG_FD_130316 | JGI IMG/M metagenome (GOLD analysis project Ga0189288, IMG submission 130316) | Marine microbial communities from the Costa Rica Dome - UW105 mini metaG | ecosystem: Environmental > Aquatic > Marine > Oceanic > Photic zone | place: Costa Rica: the Eastern Pacific... | reverse complement strand
GTCCACACTGACCCACATCACAGCCGAAGATCACCTCACCCCGGTCTAGCGAGAGCGCAGGCAACTGAGCGGATAGCCAACGGTGCGCCACTCCCCACAACTGGTCTGAACTTCGACGCCAATCCCGCTCTGCCCCATCGCAAAGGCGCGACCCTGACCAGTGCACCATCGCTGAGCAGCAGCCTCAGCCGCCTCCATGGAGTCGTATGGGGCATCAAGAACCGGATGCGGACTGCCATCAAGAGCAACGAGTCGGTACTGCGGCCGGCAACGCTCTCCCACTGGTCCAGACTGCAAACTGTCACCAGTCTCGCCTCGGTGCCGGTGTTGGCGCCACTGCGAGGCCGGAAAGTTCAAACATCACGCTCCGATGCCGAACGCAAGGCTCCAGCAGGCTTACGAATCCCTGATGCAGCGAGCGCCTTCACCCCTGTTTAAGAAGGCAAGGGCGCTGTACTTGCGCAAATACCCACTGGACGGACGCGACTGCAACGGCAGCCTTCGCCTGTTCGTGAGCCAAGAATCGATCGAGGAACGAATCGTGCCGGCCCCAGATGAAGGCGAGCGACTGGCTGTGCTGTCGATCCACCCCGTCAAACTCGCGCTTGTGCACTGGGGACAGCCCGACCCAGCCCCTGAGCAGGAAGCGGCCACCTACTTCGAGCAGCAATGGGACCTTGTCCTGCCGGCACTTCAACCCCAAGACCAGGCTTGGTTTCGCGACGGCGGTCATCAGAGCCTGTTCACTGCGCCGAAAGGACTGCATTGGCTCCGTAGCTCCCCGATGCCAAAGGAGCAATCAAGCGAAGGGGGATAGGCCAGCGTCAACAGAGCTGTCACAAATCGTTGATGAAAACCGCAAGAAAACAAAGGATCGGGGCCTTCAAAGGGGCCGCCATCGCTATCGAAATATTGAGTCTCAACGAGATCGTTGATGAAGATGACGGACTTCTCGATCGAGCGCTTCGTGCTCCGCTGCCCCCGCGCTGGGACCTACCTGAGGGTGAACGCCCACGATGAACACATTGAGAACGTCAGTTCCCCAGACAATGCCTGGGCGTTTCACACCCATGAAGGAGCTGTCACCCACGCGCTCTGGATCGGCCAGATTCTTGGGGTGACCCCAGACGTGGTGATGCTGCGCTGACAGCTCAATGCTGGGAGCTCAGCGCAAGCCCAACAGTTCATCCCAGGCCAGGAAATGATCCTGATCGATCAGATCCTGGCTGTCGTCACAACGCAGCAGCAGAAGGTCTGCATGGTCACAGACAGCTCGAGAGCCTTCAGAGCCGATGCGCTCAATGGACCGATTGCTGGAATCCACGTCAAAGCGAAGGAATCATCCTCCCCAAGATTCCGCAAAAGGGCCTGAGCATGCGGTGTCCTGCAACACCAGCCCTCGCTAACCCTGAATGAAATGGCGTAGACGCCGGGACTCCTGGGCAGCCTCCTGCTGAAGCTGAGCGGAGGACCGATCTGAATTCTCCCGTTGCTGGGCAGCGAAAACATCGGCTTCGGTAACGGTGAGTCCGTGCTCGGCCGCCAGCGCAATCAAGGCCTCGAGATCGAGGGGGCCTGCCATCCGCTCGGCAAGCGAAGGGTCCTCACTGCGCAACGCCAGCAACTGATCCAGATCGTTCAAAGCCATCAACACATTCCAACCGCAAGCCCATCCTGACGTCAGGACTGCTAGCACTGTCGCAAGAGGCGCAATCGGCGCAGATGCAAGGGAGACAAATGGTCTGGATGCTGATCCCGATTGCGGGGATGAGCATGCTCGCGGTGCTGTTCATGGCGCTCTGGCAGGCCCTCGGACAGCACACCACCACCATCAACCGGATCCAACAACGGATCGCCGATCTGGAGCAACGTCTGGAGGAGAACCCCGCAGTGAGCAGCCAGCTGCTTGAGCAACAGCTCCAGCAGCTCCAAGCCAATCAGCGGAACTTGGACGATCGCATCGGCCGGATGGCTCAACAGCAGGCTGAACGGATCGAACGGAACCAATCGCTGCGCCAGCAAGCCAGACCTGCAGAGGACTTTGATCCCTTCCAGTCCTTCAGACTTGAACCAAGCCGCTGATCAACCTTTGACCGCGTCGCTGCTCGCGCTAGGCAGAATGAAACGCTGGAGCAAGACAAACAAGATCAGCACCGGCAAGATCGAGACCACAGAACCAGCGGCGACGATGCGCCAATCCAGGGAGAAACTGCTGGCCAGCTGTTGGAGACCAAGTGGAAGGGTGTACAACCCAGGGTCATCAAGGATCACCAGCGGCCACAGAAAATCGCTCCAGGTGCCGATGAACACGAACATGCCCAGGGTGATCAGATCGGCACGGGCGGCTGGGATCATCACGTTCCACCATTCGCCAAGCTTGCTGCAGCCATCGATTCGGGCCGCCTCCTCAAGCTCGACTGGCACCGCCAGAAAGCTCTGACGCAACAAGTAGAGACCGAAGGCAGTGGCAGCCTGGGGGATCACCAGTGCCATCAGGGTGTTCCTCAAGCCCAGTTGCACCATCAACAGGTAGAGCGGAATCATCACCACCTGGAAGGGGATCAGGATCGTGGCCACAACGAGGGCCAGCACGAATCCCCGACCAGCGAAACGCATCTGCGCCAGTGGATAAGCCGCGAGGGAACAGAACAGCAAGTTGGCGACGACGGCCAGCACACTCACGATCGTGCTGTTGAGCAGATAGAGGCCGAGGGGGTTATCCCTGAACAGGCGGCCATAGGCCGCGAGGCTGGGTTGGGCCGGCAACAGTGCTGGTGGTGAACTGAAGATGTCTTCGGCTGGTCCCTTCAGGGAGGTGCTCACCAACCAGAGCAAGGGAACGAGCACCACCAGGGCCAACAGGATCAGCAGCAGTAGCTGCAACAGGGCTCCGGCGCGAGTCTTTGCTGAGGTGGCCATGACGCCTCACAGACTGGGACGTGACGCCACTTCAGCAGCATCCCGCTGGGGATGGATCGGTTGATGAAGGCTGCCGGCAACGAGGCGATTGAGGGCATTCACAAACGCCTGGGCAGCCGCGACCACCACATCGGTATCGGCGGAGTGTCCAGAAAACAGCTGCCCCTCGCGACGCAAGCGGATGGTCACCTCTCCCATGGCATCAATGCCTTCGGTGACCGACTTCACCGAGAACTCAACCAGTTCATTCGGTTCGCCCGCCAGAGCATTAAGGGCACGACACACCGCATCCACCGGACCGGTGCCGATTGCAGCGGAGGTTTGCTCCTGGCCGTCCTCATTCGCAAGGGTGACCGTGGCGGTGGGCTGAAGGCTGCTGCCGCAGCTCACCTGCACCAGCTTGAGCTGGTAGCGGGCCTCAGGCTGCTGCACTTGCTCACTGACGATCGCCTCAAGATCACGATCGGTGATCTCTCGCTTGCGATCGGCCAGATCTTTGAAGCGTGAGAAGGCTTCATCCAGATCCTCGCGACTGAGGTCATAACCGAGCTCCTCCAGGCGAGCACGCACAGCACTGCGGCCGCTGAGTTTGCCAAGGGAAATACGGTTGTCGGTGAGTCCGACCGTGCGGGCGTCAACGATCTCGTAGGTGAGCCTGTTCTTGAGCACACCATCTTGGTGAATGCCCGACTCATGAGCAAAGGCATTCGCTCCCACAATCGCCTTGTTGGGTTGCACAACCATGCCGGTGAGATTCGACACCAGCCGGGAGGTTTTCGTGATCTCTTCGGTGCGCACCGCTGTCAGTGGTGTCGGCGAATCCTCAGGACGTCCGAAAAAGGGGTTGTAGAAGCGACGACGCACATGCAGTGCCATCACGAGCTCCTCCAGGGCGGCGTTGCCAGCTCGCTCGCCGATTCCATTGATCGTGCATTCCAACTGTCGAGCGCCATAGCGCACCGCTTCAAGGAAGTTGGCCACCGCCAGACCAAGGTCGTTATGGCCATGCACGGACAGCACAGCCTCATCAATGTTGGGAACCTGTTGATCGATACCGGCAATCAAGGCACCGAATTCGGAAGGGGTGGTGTAGCCCACGGTGTCGGGAATATTGATCGTGCTCGCCCCGGCAGCAATTGCCGCTTCGATCACCTCATAGAGGAACTCCGGATCACTGCGGCCAGCGTCTTCACAAGAGAACTCCACATCCTCAACTAAGGAGCGGGCGTAGGCCACCATCTCAGGCACGATCGCCAAGACCTCCTTGCGGCTTTTGCGCAGCTTGTGCTCGAGGTGGATATCACTGGTGGCGATAAAGGTATGAATCCGCCGCTTCGGTGCGGGCGCCACCGCCTCTGCACAGGCCTTGATATCGCCACGGGAGGCACGGGCTAAGCCGCAGATGATCGGCCCCTGTTCACCACCCACCTGCTGTGCGATGCGCTGCACAGCAGCGAAATCTCCTGGGCTAGCAAAGGGAAACCCAGCCTCGATCACATCCACGCCAAGGCGTGCCAACTGCTGAGCGATCGCAAGCTTCTCCTCAAGGTTGAGGCTGGCACCAGGCGATTGCTCACCATCCCTAAGGGTGGTGTCGAAGATCAGAACGCGGCCGGGATCCTTGGCCATGGCAACAGCCTCGAGAGCAGTGCTAGTCGGAATGACTATGAGTTAGCCCACTCTAGGCGAGTGGACGTGTCAAATCCCGCAGAGACTGCAGCAATTACCGGTACATTCATTCGATTACTGGGACTGGAACGTGGCTCACGGAGCACTGGCTCTAGTTCTCCACGCCCATCTCCCCTATGTGCGGGGTTCCGAGCCCAACTCCCTGGAAGAGGACTGGTTCTTTCAGGCTCTGATCGAGTGTTACTTACCGCTGCTGGAAACGCTTGAGGCTGCGGCAGCTGATCCGCTCCAGCATCCGCAACTGACCATGGGGGTGTCTCCCACCCTGCTGTCGCTGCTGGCGGACGCCACGCTGCGACAGCGCTTCCCCGCCTGGATTGATGCCCGTCTTGACCTGCTCAAGGAGGCTCCAGCCGATCGTCGAGAGGCAGCTGAGCATCTGGAAGCCACCATCACCCGTCACCGAGGACGCTGGCAGGACTGCGGTGGAGATCTAATCGCGCGCTTCGCCGCTCTGCAGCAGCAGGGGGTGCTGGACCTACTGACCTGCGGCGCTACCCACGGCTATCTACCGCTGTTGCGGGAGCATCCGGAAGCTGTACGCGCCCAGCTGCGCACAGCAGTTCGCGAACACCACCGCCTGATCGGGGAACGCCCTATGGGCATCTGGCTTCCGGAATGCGCGTACTACGAAGGGCTCGATCGTTGGATGCGCGATGCCGGGCTGCGTTACGCCGTGCTCGACGGCCATGGGCTCCTGCATGCCAAACCCCGACCTCGCTATGGCGTTTATGCACCGATCTGCAGCCGCCAGGGTGTGGCCTTCTTCGGGCGTGACAGCGACGCCACCCTGCCGGTGTGGTCGGCCAGAGACGGCTACCCCGGTGACCCTGCTTATCGGGAGTTCCATCGCGATCTCGGCTGGGACCTACCGCCGGAAAGGATTGCCGCCCATGGCCTGCCGGGGCAGCGGCCCTTGGGCCTGAAGCTGCATCGGGTCAGCGACCAAAATGCTCCGCTTGATGCCAAACAGCCCTATCAACCTCAAGAAGCCCTAGCCAAAACCCAGCAACATGCCCGCCACTTCCTGCAAGGTCGGCGCCATCAACTGGAAAGGCTAGAAACCGGCATGGGGATTCCACCGTTGCTGGTGGCACCATTTGACGCCGAACTGTTCGGCCACTGGTGGTTTGAAGGGCCCAATTTCCTGCGTGAACTATTTCGGCAGGGTCCATCAGAAGGTGTGGGCTTCACCAGCTTGCGAGCGACCCTCAGCGACACTCCCAACCTGCAGATCTGCGATCCATGCCCCTCCAGCTGGGGGCGTGGGGGCTTTCACGACTACTGGCTGAACGACACCAACGCCTGGATCGTGCCCGAGTGGAGCAAAGCCGGCCAGGCAATGGTGGAGCGCAGCAGCCGAGGCGTTGGCAGCGAAGCCGACCTGCGCCTGCTCCACCAAGCAGGCCGGGAACTCCTGCTAGCCCAGTCATCTGACTGGAGTTTCATCCTGCGCTCCGGCACCACCACCGACCTGGCGAGGGAGCGCGTGGAACGCCATCTGTATCGCTTCTGGCAACTGATGGCCGCAATCGAAAGACGCAAAGAGCTTCCCGAACACTGGCTGGAGGACGTGGAAGCAGAAGACGCCCTCTTCCCATTAATCCAACCGGCGGATTGGCGGCAGCTTCCTGCGAATGCCTGAGCTCGATGCGGGGAACCGCTTAGTTCTGCCGAGGAGCCATTGAATCCGCTGCTCCCCAGCTCGGACGCTGGCTTGGATCTGCCCCAAAAACCAAACCCCTTCGCAGCTGCCAAGGGGAGAGCGCGAACAGGCGCAACATCACCACCATCAGACGCGGTAGCGGCAGGGTATTGGTCAAGAAGCCAAACCAATCGTCTCGTGACAGTGAGAAGAAGGTGGCGAAATGACGGCGCAGCAACGCTTCGTTGAAGCCCATCAACCGTCCCAAGCCGAACTGATAGAGGCGATGGCGCAAAACCAATTGCAGGGGCCAAAGTGCTTGCCATCCTCGACGCGCCAAAGACGCCGAACTCAGTCCGGGATCTTCTGTCAGCGCATCGGCCACAGCCTGGGCCAGAGCGGGGGCACGGCGCAGCAACGAGCCCACCATGTAGCCGGAAGCGGGGTGCACCATGCTTGCCGCCCCTCCGAATGCGAGCACTGGCTGAAGCAGATCTGGCAACGGGAGGTTCATCGGGAACAGGCAGAACTCCTCGTGCAGCACCTCCTTGATCTGAACACCGCACTGATCCAGGCGCTGCTGAAGCCTCAGTTTCAACACGTCGAAGGGAACGGCCGGTGCAAGGGCCAAGGAGGTTTCCTCCACAAAAAACACACCGTCCCCCAGATCCATCGCGTAGAGAAAGGTCGGCGGTTCTGTGCGTTGTTCAGCGCTGAGGTGATCGCAGCGGTAATCCATCAGCACAAACCGCCCCGAAGGGATCGGATCCTTCGAGAAGCGTCCAACCAGGCCGTAGGCGGCTTGCCCCGCCACCGGGCCATGATCCGGCCGTTTGATGTGTGGCGTGCGCGACCCGGTGGCATCGATCACCAATCGAGCCTGCAAGATCTGGCCGGATCCGCACGTCACTGTGGTGCACTGATGCCCGGCCTCCACCCGCTCAGCCGTGTCTTGATGCCAGCGCATCGCTCCGCAACGCGTGAGCCAATGCTGTTGCAAGCAGGCTCGATCAAAGAGGCCGTAATCGATGCCATGAGCCATGGGCTGATCCTGATCCGGCGAACCGCCCATGCCAAAAAAGCTGACGGTGTCACTCCAGCGATGCTCAAGCAGGTGTTCCAACCCCAGCTGCTTGAGTTCATTCGCCCAGATGCCGTAGGTGTTTGGCCATGGTTCCTGCACTGACTCAGGGCTGATCCCCTCGACGTGCACTCCACGAAGCACCAATTCAGAGGCGATGCAAAGGGCGGCGGGTCCACCGCCCAGCACCAGAACATCCGGGCCTTCAGCCAAGGTCAGCTGTCCTGATCAGAGGAAGGTTCAGGGGCCTCAGCCTTGGCCGCATCTGCACGGCTTGCATCTGCCTGGCTTGCTTCAGCATCGACTGCATCTGCCTCAGCCCCATCAGGACGGTCGGAAGTCTCATCGCTGGACTCATCAGCATCGGATTCCGCCTCCGGTGGGACCAGCACCACCTTGAGCAGATGATCACCTTTATCCAGCTTCTGGAGTCGCACTCCAGTGGCAGCTCGGGACTGCTGGGGAATGGCATCCGCACTGGTTCGCACGATCACACCTTTTTCACTCACCAGCAGCAGCTCTTCTCCGGCACCTAGCACCCGCAGGGCGACCAGCGCATCACCTTCCTTGCGGAATTTCATACCGCGAAGGCCCATACCGGCGCGTTTCTGGAGTCGGAACTGCGTCACAGGCACCCGCTTACCAAGACCACCGGCCGAGGCCACCAGCACCCAGGGGCCATCCGAAGCAGTGGATCCCTCGTCCTCATCTGCGCCATCCTCATGACTCTCAGCCACCTGATCGGCAAGCTCAACAGGCAGCACATCCATGCTTACCAGCGCATCTCCGTCGCGCAGATTCATGGAGCGCACCCCCCGTGCGGTGCGGCCCAGCGGCCGCAATTCCTCATCGCTGAGGCGAAAGTGGATGGTCATCCCGGCCTGAGAGCCGATCAAAACGCTGTCTCCGGGCACCGCAAGTCGCACCCAGGTGAGGGCATCCCCTTCCTCCAGGCCAATGGCAATCAATCCATTGGAACGGATGTTGCTGAAGGCCGACAGGCGGGTGCGCTTGATAAAGCCCCCCTGGGTGAGCATCAGCAGATCGGTGTCGTCGTTGAACTCCGACACGGCCAATAGCGAGGTGATCGCTTCTTCTCTCGGGATCGGCAGCAACTGCACCACGGGAGTGCCCTTGGCGGTGCGGCTGCACTGAGGCACGCGATAGGCCGGCAGGGCATACGACACACCCCGGTCACTGAAGAGCAGCAGAGTGTCGTGGTCGTTGCAGCTGATGAATAGCTTCACCGCCTCTTCACGCTGACTGCGGGTTCCGGCTCTGCCACGCGTGCCTCGGCTGGTGGCCTCGAACTCGCTCACCGGCATCCGTTTGAGGTAGCCCGTTTCCGTCACAAGCACCACTGAGCGCTCGTTAGCGATCAGATCGATGTCGTCCAAGCCACCGGCCACATCGAGAATTTCAGTGCGGCGCTCCACTTGGTGGCGCTCACGCAGCTGCCTGAGCTCGTCCTGAATGATCCCGAAAACCCTCTCGCGGCGACCAAGAATGTCTTTGTAATCAGCGATCTTGGTCACAAGATCTTCATGCTCAAGCCGGATCTTGTCGGCTTCCAGAGCTGTGAGGCGACGCAGTTGCATTTGCAGAATCGCGTCCGCCTGCACATCGGTGAGGCCATGACGTTCCTGCAGCTGCTGACGGGCCGTGGCCGTGTCGGACGCTGCCCGGATCAGGGCAATGATCGGATCGAGCTGGTCGAGTGCCAGCAACAAACCGAGGAGGATGTGGTCACGTTCCTCTGCTTTCCGCAGCAAGTAGCGAGTCCGTCGCTCGATCGTCTCGACGCGGAAGTCGAGAAACACCTGCAGCATTTTGCGCAGGGTGAGCAGGATCGGTTCACCGTTAACCAGCGCCAACATATGGGCGCTGAAATTGCTCTGCAGCGGTGTGAGCTTGAACAGGTTGTTGAGCACAACCTGCGGATAAGCGTCGCGGCGCAGCTCCACCACGATGCGCATGCCGTCGCGATCACTTTCGTCGCGAATATCGGAAATGCCCTCCAGCTTCTTGTCGTTGACCATTTCGGCGATGCGCTCGATCAGAGCCGCCTTGTTGGTCTGATAGGGAAGCTCCGTGATGATCACGGCATCGCGGTCTGGCCGGCCGGGGGCTTCGATGGTCTCGATTTCAGCCACGCCTCGCATCGTCACCGAGCCACGGCCACTGAAATAGGTCTCACGGATGCCGGTGCGGCCGAGAATCTGACCTCCAGTGGGGAAGTCGGGGCCAGGGATGATGCGCATCAAGGCGCTGTCATCGATTTCAGAGTCCTCGATCAGAGCGAGAAGGCCATCAATCAGCTCAGTGAGGTTGTGGGGAGGGATATTGGTCGCCATGCCGACGGCAATCCCAGCCGAGCCATTCAGAAGCAGCTGGGGGATCCGTGCAGGCAGCACCGTGGGCTCCTGCTGAGACCCATCGAAGTTGTCAGCGAAATCAACGGTCTCAGCCTCGATATCTTCGAGAAGGCTGTCGGTGGTGAGAGCCCGCAGACGCGATTCGGTGTACCGCATCGCCGCCGGCGGGTCGTTATCAACCGAACCAAAGTTGCCGTGGCCGTCAATCAACGGCATCGACATGGAGAAGTCCTGGGCCATCCTCACCAGGGCGTCATAGACGGCGGTATCGCCATGGGGGTGATATTTACCGAGCACCTCGCCCACCACACGGGCACATTTCCGATAAGGCCGATCGCTGGTGAGCCCCAGTTCGTACATCGCATAGAGAATGCGGCGATGCACGGGCTTGAGACCATCGCGGGCGTCAGGCAGAGCACGCCCAACGATCACGCTCATCGCGTATTCCAGATAGGAACGCGACATCTCGTTGCGCAGATCCGTCTGGATGATCCGGTCGTCGGACTCGCCAGGACCACCGTTGCCGGGCCCCACTGGATCCGCCATACAAGACCTAAAAGACCCAACAACTTTATCGCGGCAGAGCGCTACTCACCAGTTATTGCGATCAATACCAATCAATGCTGCGGGAAGACAATTTTCGTCGACCGCCCTTAAATTGCCTGCCTACAACGCGTGAGACCCGCGATGAGCTCTGAAATCAATATCTCAACCTCCTCTTCGAGCACCCCTTCTTCTCCCTCCGGAGACACCACTTCTGCTGCCGACACAAGCTCCGAGGCCTCAGCAAGCGATGGCGCAGGGAGCGATGCCGCAGCAGCCAACGACGCGACCAATCCACAAACCAAACCCTCCCCTTCAACACCGTCCTCGCCCTCGTTCTCGGCAGGGACAGGGATGCCAACAACTCCTGATCCCTTCAGTTCCAACGCCTCCACAAGCGCACAGCCACCAACCTCCCCGGGCCAGAAGGATTCGGCTGAGACGTCAACCACCGCGGGGACAACTCCCCCTCCCTCAGTTCCGACCACGCCTCCAGCACCAACACCGAGCGACGACGCCGTAATCGCCGAACGGATTTCTATCCCTGCCGGCAGTGGCAGTGATGACGACGCCAGCACCGGTGGCGAATGGAAACTGCTCACCGCCAAGCTGACGTCCTGGTGGGAAGGCAACGATCTTGGCGAGCAGCTCAATCACCTGCGCCAGCCGCTGCGGATTGTGGCCATCCTGGTCGCCGTTGTCCTGCTGATCAAGGTCTATTCCGGACTCCTCAGCGCGATTGACACCATCCCCCTGGCGCCCCGCCTGTTCGAGCTGGTGGGAATTTGCTGGATGATCCAATTCTCCGTGACACGACTGGTCAGAACCGACGAACGCCGCGACGTGCTCCAGAGCCTGCGCGAACGCTGGAACTCCTTCACCGGCAGCAAAAACTGAAGCATCGCCCTGGCAAGATCTCGATCAAGCCAAGCGGCCAATCAAGCCAAGGCCGCTTGGTAGCTTGACCAGATCTTTCATTCGCTTGCGGTGAACATTCAGCTTGGTCGTTCCAAAGTTGTCCGTCGGGCCTATGGCATCGACGAGATAGCCCTGGTGCCAGGCGGCCGCACCGTTGACCCGGAGGTGACTGACACCCATTGGAGCCTGGGCGGAATTCAACGTGAGATTCCGATCATTGCCAGTGCAATGGACGGCGTCGTCGATGTGGACATGGCCGTGAAGCTCTCTCAACTCGGCGCCCTGGGTGTGCTGAATCTTGAGGGCGTCCAGACCCGCTACGAGGACCCCAACGCGGTACTCGACAAGATCGCCGCGGTGGCCAAGGACGCATTCGTCCCACTGATGCAGGAGATCTACAGCCAGCCAGTGCAGGAAGACCTAATCCGCAAGCGGATTCAACAGATCAAGGCTCAGGGTGGCATCGCCGCGGTGAGCGGAACTCCCGTGGCCGCCCTGCGCTTCGGCAAGGCCATCGCCGAAGCAGGTGCTGATCTGTTTTTCGTGCAAGCAACCGTCGTCTCCACGAATCACATCGGCCCGGAAGGCCAGGAGACCCTCGATCTCGAGGCCCTATGCCGTGACATGGGTGTCCCCGTCGTGATTGGCAACTGCGTCACCTATGACGTTGCCCTGCAGCTGATGCGCGCCGGAGCCGCAGGCGTGATGGTGGGCATTGGCCCAGGGGCAGCCTGTACCTCTCGCGGTGTGCTTGGCGTCGGCATCCCTCAGGCCACAGCCGTTGCGGACTGTGCCGAAGCTCGAAACGACTACGAACGTGAAAGTGGCCGCTACGTGCCGATCGTTGCCGATGGTGGAATCGTGACCGGTGGTGATATTTGCAAGTGCCTCGCCTGCGGTGCTGACGCCGTGATGATCGGCTCCCCGATCGCCCGCGCCGAAGAAGCGCCTGGTCGCGGCTTCCACTGGGGGATGGCCACACCCAGCCCCGTGCTTCCCCGCGGCACCCGCATCAATGTTGGCAGCACCGGCAGTCTCGAACGGATCTTGCGTGGCCCCGCCAAGCTCGACGACGGCACCCACAACCTTCTCGGCTGTCTGAAAACATCCATGGGCACCCTCGGTGCCCGAACCATCAAAGAGATGCAGCAAGTCGAAGTGGTCGTCGCCCCGTCGCTCCTCACGGAAGGCAAGGTTTATCAAAAAGCCCAACAGCTGGGCATGGGCAAGTAAGAACCCCGACCACTGCAAAGCAACGAAGATGGTTGAGACGCCTGAGACAAGCGTTAATCTTCAGGCGTGCGGGCTCCGGCCCACACACTCCTCACACCCTCCGGCCCGACGCGTTCGGGCTTTTTGTCTTCAGGGGTTGATCACAGTTCCTCCCTAAAGGGGCGTGAAACCCGGGCTTTCCTTAAAACCATTGCTAAATTTCCGCACATACCAAGGTCAAGAGAATGTCCAGCGCAGCTGCTGTTACAGACGCCTCCTTCGAGCAGGACGTGCTCCAAAGCGACGTGCCTGTGCTCGTGGACTTCTGGGCACCCTGGTGTGGCCCCTGCCGCATGGTTGCCCCGATCGTTGATGAGATCTCCAAGGAGTTCGAGGGCAAGATCAAGGTCTTCAAGCTGAATACCGACGAAAACCCAAACGTTGCAAGCCAGTACGGCATCCGCAGCATTCCAACCTTGATGGTGTTCAAAGGCGGCCAGAAAGTTGACACGGTGGTTGGAGCCGTTCCCAAGGCCACCCTCTCTGGCACGATCTCCAAGTACCTCTGATTGCACTCGTCAACTTGACGATCGGTCTGATTGATTACGGGATGGGCAATCTGCACTCGGTGCGGGTTGCCTTTCGCCGTTTTGGCGTGTCACTGAAAGCTGTGCATCAGGCGACAGACCTCAACGGTTGCAGCGCCCTGATCTTGCCTGGGGTTGGATCCTTTGACCCAGCGATGGAACGACTTGAGGCCACGGGGCTGGTGCCAGACCTGCGCCAATGGCACGACGATGAGCGGCCGCTGCTCGGCATCTGTCTGGGTCTGCAGCTGCTGTTCGACGCGAGTGATGAGGGAAGCCGAGGTGGGCTTGGCATGCTGCCTGGACGGGTGGAGCGCCTGCCTGCTGACCAAGGCGAACGGATCCCGCATATGGGCTGGGCACGGCTCCAGTCATGCCAGCCCTCGCCGTTACTAGGCGTCCAAGACGATCAGGAGTGGATGTATTTCGTGCATTCCTACGCCGCCCATCCCGCCAACACCGCCGCATTGGCCGCGACGGCCCCATTTGGCTCGGGCAAGGCCACCGCCATCGTCTGGGAGAGACGACTTGGAGCCTGCCAGTTCCACCCAGAAAAATCCGGTGAAGCCGGCCAGCGGCTGCTGAAGCGGTGGTTGCGCTGGCTGGATCAGGGCGCACCTCTTCCCCAGTGAGCAGCGGCGGCCAGGGTCAGCTTCGGCTCACCGGCGGACGGAAACTGCGCAGTCCAAAGGGAGGAGAGACTCGCCCAACCACAGCCCGAGTGCGTGAGGCGGTGATCAATATCCTGGGCCCGCGTCTCGACGGTGCCCACTGGTTAGACCTCTGCAGTGGCAGCGGTGTGATGGGCTGTGAAGCACTTCAACGCGGGGCGCAACGGGTGGTTGCCATCGAGGCCCATGGAGCCTCTGCAGCCATCTGCCGCAGCAATTTGATCGCCACCGCCTCCGGCCAACCCGACCCTGTTCAGGTCGTGGTTGTGCAGCGCGACCTGGTCACCTGGCTGAAGCGAGGACGCCCAGCCGACGATCCTGGCTTTGATCTGGTGTACTTCGATCCGCCCTACAGCTCAGGGCTCTATGGCGCAGGACTGGACGCTCTGATCAGCGGGCAGTGGTTGCGACCAGACGCCGTTGTGCTCTGCGAACACACCAAGACAAAAAAACCCGCCACTCCGAATGGGTGGCGGGAAGTGGATCAACGCCATTACGGCAACAGTTCTGTGCTGTTTCTCAGCCCCCTAGAGCACTGCCCCGGCGATACTGATTCCAAGCCGCAACGAACAGACCCAACAAGGTGACGGGGATCAGACCCAGAACGATGCCGCAGAGCAGGGGTTCGATCATGTCGCGCCCAATGGAAAACTTGCCCACAATTGTTTCATGGCTTGGACGCGATCGTGACTGCCCCGTCATCAACTGCTGCAGCAACGACGCCGCGACGCCGGGGCTTGATTGCTGGGCTGGTCACGCTGGCGGCGCTGACATGCATCGTGCTGCTGCTCTGGGTGATGCGCAGTGCCGGCCGTGATCCCTATGTGATTGCGACTCGCTCGCTCTCAGGTGATGCCGAGCATGGTGGCCTGCTCTTTCGCATCAACTGCGCCGGTTGCCATGGCATTGCCGGCCAGGGGTTGGTGGGGCCCAGCCTCAAAGGGTTGGAATCACGCCTGAACGATCCCCAAATCATCCAGCAGGTGGTCAGTGGTCAGACACCGCCGATGCCCCGCTTCGAGATCGAACCGCAAGACATGGCCGACCTGCTGGCCCATCTCAAATCCTTCACGGCCCCTGAATGAGCTTGAAGGGATCACTGTGCGTGGTGCTGGTGGAACCGGCCGGTCCTCTGAATGTGGGCAGCGTGGCCCGACTCTGCGCCAATTTCGACGTTGATGATCTGCGCCTCGTGGCACCGCGATGCGACCCGAACGATGCCGATGCACGACGGATGGCGGTGCATGGCCGACCTGTGCTGGAGGCAGCCCGCGTCTATTCCACATTGCTGGAGGCTGTGGGCGACTGCAGCCGAGTGGTCGCCACAGCAGGCCGATTGGATCACGGCACCATTCCTCTCGGCCCTCCAGACGCCGTGCTGCCATGGGCGATCAAGCCAGGATCCAAACAACCACTGGCTCTGGTATTCGGTCGGGAAGACCATGGCCTCACCAATGCCGAGCTACTGCTCAGCCAGCGGGTGATCACGCTCCACAGCAGTGGCGACTATCCATCGCTCAACCTCTCTCACGCCGTGGCAGTCGTGCTCCACGAGATCACCCGTCTGCGCGTTGCAGCGGCGAAGCAGACGATCGAAGCGGAGGCGGTGGCGGCAGCCATGGCCAATCCTGCGCCAACCCCTGCCGAGCCGATTGAACCGTCTAGCCCTAAGCAGCTGGAAGCCTGCCTGGACGATGCCCAGGAGCTGCTACTGGAGGTGGGCTTTCTGCTCGAGCACACGGCACGAGCCCGCATGGCCAAACTGAGAGGGTTGCTGCTACGCGGCCTGATCCGAGACGATGAAGTGGCCCTACTGCGCGGCATGGTGCGCCAACTCCGCTGGGCGGTTCGGCAACACCGCCCCTAACCTCTGGCAGCCCTCCATCAATCTCGGGTGAGCAGCAGTCGTTCCAAGCGCAACCAACCCGGGTGGGGCAAGCCGGTGCGGCTCATGCTGCGATTGATGCTAATGGGCATCGGCCTCGGGGTGATCACTGGCTCTGCTCTCAAGATGCTGGCGCCCCAAATCGAACAAGGCCAGATCAACCTGCCCGCCTGGTTGACGCTGCCCGAAGGCGAAGGCATCACCACCAAGCTCACACCGAGCGCAGTGAAGAACCAACAGCATCCGACGCAGGCCTGGGGTGCTCAGCTCGGACGGTTCGAGACCAAAAAGGAAGTCACCACCCTGAGCGGTCGCTGGCGTCAGCTAGCAGCGCAACAGAACGACCTCAAGGTCAGTGCCTTCATGCTCGTGCTCGATGACGGCCGCTACGCCGAGCTCAATCCCGACACGGCATTGCCTGCTGCCAGCTCGATCAAGACACCCATCCTGCTCACCACCCTTGAGCTGCTCGACAGCGGCAACCTGCGCT
>Ga0189288_10364_pt1 | contig 16123 bp, 18 predicted proteins | sample UW105minimetaG_FD_130316 | JGI IMG/M metagenome (GOLD analysis project Ga0189288, IMG submission 130316) | Marine microbial communities from the Costa Rica Dome - UW105 mini metaG | ecosystem: Environmental > Aquatic > Marine > Oceanic > Photic zone | place: Costa Rica: the Eastern Pacific... | reverse complement strand
CAAGCACCTCAACCTGCCGTAACTTCGTGACAATTTCCTCGGGCTTGTGTCGCTTATTTCCCATCGTGAATCCTCCGTTTTCTAAACATAGCGGCGGACCACTTCAGTGGGGGAGGATCACACATCTTTTTGCTATTGGCGCATTGGGAGATATGACACTTGACTATATTATTTGTCGCTGTTGCTTGCTGCATCACGCTCTTCGGTGTCTATGAACTCCAAATGGTCGTACGCTTTTGGCGCCAAAAACGTACGCAAAAAAACACTCCTCAGTCTGAAACGAAGTTTGCCGCGTCTGAAGAGTTGCCAACTGTTCTCATTCAGCTGCCGATTTACAATGAAACAGAGGTGGTGGAGCAGTTATTGCATCATGTCGCGATGCTAGATTACCCGCCTGAGCTTCTGACTGTGCAGGTGCTTGATGATTCAACAGACGAAACACCGGAAGCAGTTGCCCATGCCATAGCTAAGCTTCCAAAAGCGAAATCAGGCATATTTCACCATGTTCGCCGCAATAGCCGGAACGGATTTAAGGCGGGTGCGTTGGCGCATGGGATGGAGCTCGATGAAAGTGAATTCATCGCGATTTTTGACGCGGATTTTGCGCCTCAACCTAACTTTTTGCGCCGGGCGCTGCGACAGGGCGGCCCGTTTGATGATCCAAATGTAGCTTTTGTTCAAGGCCGTTGGACCTACTACAATTCCACGGGATCTCTTTTTGCAAAGGTGCAATCTGTTCTGATAGATCGGCATTTTTTGATCCAGAAACCTTTCCAGGTGAGGTCGGGCAATGACATCACGTTCAACGGTTCCGCGGGTGTTTGGCGACGAAGCGCGATTGTTTCGGCTGGAGGGTGGTCTGGTCGCACGATTTGTGAAGACTTAGACCTTACCTATCGATGTGTAATGCTTGGCACCAAAGGGGCGTATGATCCTGAGTTGGAATGCCCCAACGAAATTCCAAGTGACATTCTTGCTTTTAAGCTGCAGCAACGGCGTTGGGCCAAAGGAACAGCTCAGAACATGGTCAACCTGCTACCGGGCATTATGCGTCTTGGCTCTGCTGAGCGTCGGGTGAACAACATTTTTGCGATCTCCGGGTATCTGGTACATCCTCTACTGCTGATTTACACTGTGATTTGGCCCATTCTGGTGCTTGGTGGTGTCGATATCCGGCTACTTTGGTTCTGTCAGATCACCTTGATTTTGGGGAATTTGGTTGCTGCCACCGGGTTTGCCTCGACCTACATAGAACGCAACCAACGACCAGCGCTCGCGAATGCTGTTTTAGAAGTCCTTTTCGCCATGGCGTTGGGTATTTCTCTCATGGTGAATAACTCCATCGCTTTTGTCAAAGGTCTCTTTGAGCAAGGCGGTGTATTTGATCGTACCCCCAAGGTCGGCCGCGGTAACTCACACTCTGTGAGAAGGGTAGCCAAGTTACATTGGTCTGTGCTCCCCGAGGCACTACTTGGAGTATATGGGACCGTCGCATCACTGATTATGTTCTCACAGGGCTTTTTTATGGAAGCTCAGCAGACATTGCTCTTTGGGTTGCTCATGATTGCTGTGGTCCTATTGCAGGTTTTCTGTGTCCGCATGTCACATTGGGCTCGATTGGTGGCGGCGCCAACCGGCCCATCATAGATGCTTGGGTGTCGGACCTCTCCGTTTTACCTCGCGCAAATGCCTGAAAGTAACGTTTGCTGTATGTAGGGGCTTCCCTCGTTTCGGAAACCCCAAGACATTTGGACAGCAAGACATGATTTGGGCATGTGTGTCGGCGTTCAATGTAGGGGCATAGCAAGAGGGTCTTGCGCATGCCCGGAGCATTTTGGGCTTCCCGCACTTGTTTACAAAAGCTTTAAGGAACTGACACGTTTCCGTTGATCAGGCCCTTTAGTGCGTCTCCCTAGCGAAGAAAACGCGGGGATGAGTTGTGCTGAAGCTTCAGAAATTGACCAAAGCCTTTGGGCCGAATGTTGCCGTTGATAGCGCGGATGTTGTTGTGGTCCGGCCGGCGATGATTGGTATCATTGGCCGCTCAGGGGCGGGCAAATCTACTTTGCTGCGCATGCTGAACTGCCTGACAGAGGCAACCTCTGGGCAAATTCTATTTGATGGTCGTGACATCACCGCCCTCAAAGGCAGCGAAAAGCGCCATTGGCAAAGCGAATGCGCGATGATCTTTCAGCAGTTCAACCTGGTGCCGCGTATGGATGTGGTGAGCAATGTGCTGCACGGAACACTCAATCGTCGCAGCACGTTGGCGACGATGTTCAACCTGTTTCCAAACGAAGATATCCACCGCGCCATCGATATTCTCGACCGCCTAGGCATTGCTGAGCACGCGGCGAAACGAGCCGAAGCGCTCTCAGGCGGACAGCAGCAGCGCGTCGCCATCGCGCGTGCCCTGATGCAGGATCCGAAAATTATTCTGGCTGACGAGCCTATCGCCTCGCTGGATCCGATGAATGCGCAGGTGGTGATGCAATCTTTGCGCCAAATTCACGAAGAAGATGGCCGCATGGTCATTGCCAATCTGCACACGCTGGACACCGCGCGCCGGTATTGTGACCGGGTAATCGGCATGCGCGACGGGCGTATCGTGTTTGATGGCACGCCGTCGCAACTGACCACCGGCGTTGCCCGCGACATTTACGGCGCTGATGCCTCCTTTAGCGAAGCGGCCACCTCGACAGAGATCGAGACGTTGGACCGTACCGCCAAAGAACGCGCCGCTCTCGAACTTGCCTGACTTTCATCATGCCCCACACAAGCGAACTGCGTGGGGATTTACCAACTGGAGAAGAAAAGATGAAACACTTGCTTGCTGCCGCACTGGCAACCACCGCGCTGACCGCACCGGTTATGGCGGAAGAAATCACTGAGTTCCGTATCGGTCTTCTGGGCGGTGAAAACGCGCAAGACCGTTTGAACAACAACGAGTGCCTGCGCGCCAAAACCGAAGAAGTTCTGGGCGTTCCAACCAAACTCTTTGCACCTGCTGATTACAATGGCGTGATCCAGGGCTTGCTCGGCGGCACCATCGACATGGCTTGGTTGGGTGCGTCTGGCTACGCGAAAACCTACCTGTCTGACCCAGAAGCGGTTGAACCGATCTTGGTGAAAGTAAACGTTGATGGTGGCTACGGCTACTACTCCATCGGTTTTGCTCGCAAAGACAGTGGCATCACCTCCCTAGAAGATATGAAGGGCAAAACCTTCGGTTTCGGCGATCCTAACTCCACTTCCGGCTTCCTGATCCCGTCCATCGAAATTCCAGAAGCTACCGGCGCGTCCATGACCTCTGGCGACTACTTTGGCGAAGTAAAGTTCTCCGGTGGTCACGAACAAACCATCGTGGGCGTTAACAATGGCGACTTTGACGGCGGCGTCACCTGGGCGGACGGTCTGGGCGAATGGGAAGATGGCTACAATTCCGGCGCACTGCGTCGTGCCGTTGACGCTGGTCTCGTAGATATGAACGAACTGGTCAAAATCTGGCAGTCCAAGCCGATCCCGGAAGGCCCAATTGTGCTGCGCAAAGCGCTGCCTGAAGACGTTAAAGTCAAATTCACAGCTATGATGGCGTCCATGCCTTCGATCGACCCGGATTGCGCATACGGCGTTCTCTCTGGCGAGGCAAAAGGTGTTATGCCAATCAGCCATGAAGCCTATGAAGTGATTATCGAAGCCCGCAAGTTGAAGTCCAACTAAGCGACGCGAGAACCGACTAAACAGGCCCCGCGCATCCTTGCGGGGCCTGTTTTCGAATGAAAGGGCGGTCATGACAGATCAGGCTTCAGGCGTTTTGGACATCCGCGCCGACTATATGGCGCAGGTGCGACGCAAACGGATGATGGATGGGATCATTCTCGTAGTGTTTATTGCGTTGATGGTAAAAGGATTTATGATTGCGGATGACCGCAATGCTGGTGGGTTCTGGGACGGACTGCACCGGTTCTTTGATTTTCCCAACGAGGTGCTCAGCGAGGCCATAGAGAAGATCGGCGAGCTGCCAGCCAACCTCCTCAAAAATTTGCCGTCACTGATTGAAACCATCAATATTGCTGCCGCTTCGACTTTGTTAGGCGCGATGTTGGGAATGTTGCTGTCGCTCCTGTCCACGCGCGGAATGGCAAAGTGGCCCCGTCTGATCCCGGTCTTTCGTCGCATGATGGACACCATGCGCGCCATGCCCGAAATTGTGATCGCCTTGGTTCTGATTTTCGTGATGGGCGGTGGCCCCGTGCCGGCCATGATTGCCATCGCGTTTCACACCGCAGGGGCTTTGGGGAAGTTGTTTTCTGAGGTGAATGAAAACGCCTCGCTCAAACCCGTCGAGGGCTTGCAATCTGTCGGCGCCAGCTGGGCCCAACGTATGTGGCTGGGTGTGATCCCACAGGTGGCACCGAACTATTTCAGCTATGCGTTGCTGCGCTTTGAGATCAACATCCGTGCCTCTGCGATCCTGGGTTTTGTCGGGGCAGGGGGGATCGGCTACGAACTCCGCAACGCCATGAGCTGGGGCAAAGGTCAATACGACGATGCCATGGCGATCTTCCTACTGTTGTTTCTTACCATTGTTGCGGTTGATCAAGTTTCCTCCGTGGTGCGTGAGCGCCTGACCCATGGCAAAATTCAGAAGGTGACGTCATGACGATCACAGCCAGTCAAACCGATCTGTTGAAAGTCGATGCGGACCGTCTGTTTGGCCGCAAAAAGCTGATGAGTTTTGGCTTGCCCGCAATTGTCATCGCTTATCTGACCTATATTTTCTTTGCCTTTGATATTCCGGGGTTGAGCCAGCGTTTTGAGGTCGATAACGCCCGCGCTCTGGTCGCCGACAGTTACAGCTACAAAACGCACATTGCGCGGGATAACCGGACGGGTGAAATCAGCGCCGCGATCGAAGGCGAACGCAAGGGCACTTATCCAGACGGGACTGCACCAGAGTGGGTAACTTTGGGCGAAACCGAAACATTGATCGATCTTGGTGACGGCCATGTGGTGACTTTTGGCGCGGACAATTTCGTCAGCTATGACATCCCGGGATACGGTTTGATTACGGCGCAACCAAGTCGCGCCAAGGGCGTGCAGGCGGTTTTACCGACGGAGGAGACCCCAGAGTGGATAAATGCCTCCAAGAACCGGATGGCGATCACCACTGAAGCCGGGCGTTTGACGATTACCCGCAACCGTACGGAAGTATTCCGATACTTCACGGGTTGGGAGCTGTTTTTCTTCACTCTCGACAGCCCGTATTCTGGCTTGAGTGTGAGTGAAGTGATGGCACGGGCATTGGGCGGCGAGCACGCGCAGATCTGGCAGGATTTCTGGACCAATAAGATGTGGCGTCACCAAGAAGTGGCTTGGGCGATCTTTGAAACCATTCTGATGGCGTTTCTCGGCACTATGGGCGCTGCGATTGTCGCTCTGCCGTTGGCCTTTCTGGCGGCCAAAAATTTCTCTCCTTTTTTGGTCGTGCGTCAACTTACGCGCCGGTTCTTTGACTTTTTCCGAGGCGTAGACGCGCTGATCTGGACCATCGTTCTGGCCCGTGCTTTCGGGCCGGGGCCTTTGACAGGCGCCTTAGCCATTCTGATCACGGACACAGGTAGCTTTGGTAAGATGTTCTCAGAAGCACTTGAGAATGTTGATAAAAAGCAGATCGAAGGCATCCAGTCCACTGGAGCCAAGCCGGTTCAGAGATATCGCTTTGGGGTGATCCCACAGATCACTCCCATTTTGCTCAGCCAAATCCTGTATTACTTGGAATCCAACACCCGGAGCGCGACCATTATCGGCGCGATCACGGGCGGTGGTATTGGCCTTATGCTGACGCAGGCGATGATCACCCAGAAAGACTGGGAAGAAGTGACCTACTACATCGTGCTCATCATTTTGATGGTGATGATCATGGATTGGTTCTCTGGCTGGCTGCGTCGGAAACTTATCTCAGGCAGTGAAAGCGGTCATTGACTGCTTTCCTTTGCGGCGAGGAGACTGCGATTACCTCAGGTGTTTGAGGGAGCACGGAGTTCTCGCCGATGTTCAAAATGATACTATCGGAGGCTATCGTGCCCAAACTCTCAGCGGAGTCACCACTGATCCACGACAACTGCATCCTGCATGACGCCACCTTTGGACGGTATGTAGAAATCGGGCAGGGCAGTCGCATTATCGCGTCGCACTTTGATGACTATTCGTATTGCGACCGGATGGCGGAAGTGGCCAACGCCAAAATCGGCAAGTTCGCCAATATCGCCGCCTTTAGTCGAATTGGGGCAACGGATCATCCTATGGAGAATGCGTCATTGCACCACTTTCTCTATCGGTCTGACGATTACTTCGATGATGCCGAACCAGACGCAGAGTTCTTCGCTCATCGTCAAAGCCGTGTTGCGACCATCGGGCATGACACCTGGGTTGGGCATGGCGCGATGATAAAACCTGAAGTGACTTTGGGTCATGGCAGTATCGTGGCCAGTGGCGCGGTGGTGACCAAAGATGTGCCGCCTTACATGATTGTGGCAGGCATGCCCGCGACACCTCTGCGGCGTCGGTTCAGTGAGACCGTTTCGGATCGCTTGATGGCGCTAGCGTGGTGGGATTGGCACCACGCGCGCTTGCGCGACGCCCTGACAGACTTCCGCGCCTTGAAAGCGGAAGCTTTTCTGGAAAAATACGAAAACTAAGATTTGGCGGCTTATTCAGCCGCCAATCGAGATGTCGGCTGATTGGCAAAAAACCGGTGTGCCGCTTCGCCTGTAAGATGCGAGATGTGTCCACCCGTAATGGTGCCCTCAACAGCGTGGGTACTTTCGTTCACAATGGCAATGTCTGCACGTTGACCCGGCGTGAGCGAACCACGGTCGGTGAGGCCCATGATCTGCGCCGCATTGGAAGAAATCATTGCCCAAGCCTGAGGTAGGTCGCACAGTCCTTCCTCGACCAACTTAAAGGCAGCCTTTGACAGGGACGGGTAGTGGTAGTCGGACACCAAAACGTCACAAAGGCTGTCCGCAACCAAACGGGCAGCTTGAATATTGCCCGCTTGGCTACCACCGCGCACGATATTGGGCGCTCCCATCACCACGTGATCGCCAACGGCTTTGGCAACGGCGGCTGGCCCACGCGCTGTTGGGAATTCGCAAATCCGTGCCCCAAGTACCGAGTAGCGTTCGCGGGTGTCTCCGTCGGGATCATCGTGGCTTCCGTACCGTACGCCAAGAGCGTCAAAACTCTCCGCCAAAGAACAGAGGTAGCGCGGCACACGCGGTGATTGGTCAAAGGCTGCTCGGACGAGGCTCATGTGCTCTTCCGTCGTGCGGTTTGCTTTCTTGGCCCATGCCGTTATCTCTTCGGGCTTTTCACGGGCCAAATACAGTGCTTCTTCGATATGGTTGTTGAACACCACATAGGTGATCCCATGGCGGTTGATCGCTTCGAGAAGCCGCTCACCCGTGTCCACGGTATGTGTTTCGCAACGGATCTGAATGTGTAGATCCGTCATCGCGTGATCGCGGTATCCATCCATAGCACCCATCAAGGCCTCGGCGGCTTCTGGGCCGCGGTACCCACCTTCCCAGCTCCAGCTTTGTGCAAGCCAGGCGGTTGTAACACCATTGGCTGCGGCGTCGCGGTCTGTTGTTCGCAGACCCATTTCCAGCGGGAAGGGGGCAGAGGGGCGGGGCGCAATGTGACGTTCAAATGCATCTCCGTGCATATCTATGATTCCGGGAAGGAGGAGGAACCCGGTTAGGTCAACTTCGGCAAGCGGAGCTGCTGTGATTAGCCCGTTCTGAAGGGCCAATGCGGCTTCCTCCAAACGGCCATCGCGCAAAACTTTTGCGCCGGTCAGGCGCAGGGATAGAGTTGGTTGTGACATGGTATGCTCAATATGATTTTGGCCTACCGATATCTGACGTATGTGTCGCCTGCGTGACGCCCTTTGTTTTGCTTTCAATTGATTTTTGAAAACTCCCTCAATCTGTCAAAGTGAGCGTGACGCGATCTCCAGCGAACCAAGTTGTGCCAAATTCAATTGGCGTTTGATTGGCATCCACATTGACACCCACAGAGCGTAAAATTGGGTCGCCCTCGGTCAGCCGCAGATGCAGCGCCTGTGTTGCAGAAGCACGTCTGGCCGTAAGGCGTGTCCAAGCGCGCGTGTAATCTGGGACATTGTTGGCTTTGAGTGCGGCCGTGACAGAGCGCAACTCGGCCAATTGCGCCGTCATGTCAGGGAACCTTTCAGCAGGGAACACGCTCCGAAAAACCGCAATGGGCTGCGCGTCCGCCAGTGACAGCCCGTCGTAAACGTGTACCTGCGCGCCTTTGGCGAGGTTCAGCGCTTCGGCTTCTTGGGTATCGGCTGCGCGTGTCTCAAGGTGTAGAACTTCCTTGCCGGGTAGCCGGCCGGCCTGTTCGACGTTGCGATGAAAGCGCACCCGCCGACCTATGGCATAGTCCGTGGGCACTTGTGCCACAAAAACGCCCGCGCCTCGGCGAGCATGCACCAAGCCATTATTAGACATGGATTTTATCGCATGTCGTACAGTGTGGCGGTTGACCCCAAACCGTGCGGATAGCTCGGCTTCAGTTGGGAGCTTGTCACCGGGGCTGTAGCGCCCTTCGGTGATGTCTTCAGTGAGAGCGGTGGCGATAGATTGCCAGATTGGGGTGCGTTTTGCTGTCATGTCTTATTCATTGTCATGAAAACTTCATGGGCCTTGGGATTGCGCGACTCGTGGTGCGGAGTTAGGATTTGTCTAGTTGTATAGTAAAGTAGACAAATTCACAAGGTGTCTAGATGACCGCAGACAATAATAGACGCGTATGGATGTCGCTGCTCGCAAAGGCGCCTGCAGACCGGCTTACCGCGCTTTGGCACACTTACGGTGCTTCCCCCAGTTTCCACTGGTTGCGAGCGCCGGAAATCGGCGCGTCCATGGTGCGCGGGCGGCTTGGGGGTACTGGGGCGCCCTTCAATTTGGGCGAAATGACCCTGACACGCTGCGCATTGCAGCTCGACAGCGGCGAAGTCGGACATGGATATGTGCAGGGGCGAGACAAGGACAAGGCGCAGATCGCAGCGCTGGTGGATGCGTTGATGCAAGGGCCGGAGGCCTCCGCAGTCGAGGCAGCAATTTTGACACCGCTCGAGACGGAAATGACTGCAGCCAAAACAGAGCGTGCAGAGAAAGCCGCCGCGACCAAGGTCGATTTTTTCACCATGGTGCGAGGGGAAGACAAATGAGCGCAGACATTTTGAAAGGCGGCTTTGCCAATGCCCCCGTGGATGCGGCACATGCGTTCCGCGCGGCGATGAATGTCATGGCGCGGCCCGGAACGATCGAGGTTCTGAAGGGAGCTGAACCTCCAGCGCCGGCCAGCGCGGCCGCAGGAACACTCCTGCTAACACTATGTGATCCCGATACACCGATTCATCTGGCTGGTGACCACGATTGCGAGGCCGTCCGCTCGTGGATTTCTTTCCACATCGGAGCGCCCATTGTAGCGGCGGAACGTGCCAAGTTTGCACTTGGGAAATGGGAGGCTTTGGCCCCTCTGACCCGTTTTGCAATCGGCACACCAGAGTATCCGGACCGCTCCGCCACTCTGATTGTAGAGCAGGCGAAGTTGGACCAAGACGGCATGTCGCTGCGCGGCCCGGGTATCAAGGACTGTGCAAGCATGTCCCTACCAGAGACGGAAGCCTTCCAGATGAACGCCACGCTCTTTCCTCTGGGTCTCGATTTCTTCTTCACCTGCGGCGAAAAGGTCTCAGCCCTGCCGCGAACAACCAAAGTAGAGGTGGCCTGATGTATGTCGCAGTGAAAGGCGGCGAGCGTGCGATTGACAATGCGCATGCGTGGCTGGCCGAAGAACGTCGTGGTGAACTCAATGTGGCAGAACTGTCCGTTGCACAGATCCGCGAACAGCTGAGCCTAGCAGTGAACCGCGTGATGGCGGAAGGCTCGCTTTATGATCCTGATCTTGCTGCGCTGGCAATCAAACAAGCACGCGGTGATATGATCGAGGCGATCTTCCTCATTCGTGCGTATCGCACCACCTTGCCGCGCTTTGGGTCGTCCGAGCCGGTGGAAACCGCAAAGATGGCCTGTGACCGCCGGATCTCCGCGACTTTCAAGGACGCGCCAGGTGGGCAGGTTTTGGGGCCAACCTTTGACTACACCCATCGCCTGCTTGATTTTGCGTTGGCGGCGGATGGTGAGGTGCCGGAGGTGGCCAGAGGTGAGGCCCGCGAAGAAACAACGCCTCACATCACGGAGTTTCTAAACCAAGAGGGTCTGATCCAAACGGAAGTGACCTCTGAGGAAACGCCGGGAGATTTGACCCGCGAGCCACTGGAACTGCCAGCCAATCGCCCGCTTCGTCTACAGGCGTTGACGCGGGGCGATGAGGGCTTTGTGCTGTCCATGGCCTATTCCACGCAGCGTGGCTATGCGCGCAACCACGCCTTTGTGGGCGAACTGCGCATCGGTAAGGTTGCGGTGGAGATGGACGTTCCTGAATTGGGTTTCGCTATTGAGATTGGCGAAATTGAACTGACAGAATGTGAGACGGTGAACCAATTCCAGGGGTCAAAGACCGAGCCGCCGCAGTTTACACGTGGCTATGGGCTGGTGTTTGGCCAATCAGAGCGCAAAGCAATCTCCATGGCTCTGGTAGACCGGGCGCTGCGCTGGGAAGAGTTGGGCGAAGACAACCTTGGCGCACCTGCGCAGGACGAAGAGTTTGTGCTCTATCACTCCGACAATATTCAGGCGACGGGCTTCTTGGAGCACATCAAACTGCCGCATTACGTGGATTTCCAGTCTGAGTTGGAGCTGATCCGCAAGCTGCGCCGGGAGGCGATGGAAAATACTACGCCAGTACAGGAGGCGGCAGAATGAGCGACTACAACTTCGCTTATCTAGATGAACAGACCAAGCGCATGATCCGGCGCGCGATCCTCAAAGGTCTCGCCATTCCGGGCTATCAGGTGCCATTCGCGAGCCGTGAAATGCCGATGCCGTATGGCTGGGGCACCGGCGGCGTGCAGGTCTCCGCGGCGACGTTGATGCCGGAGGACACGTTGAAGGTCATCGACCAGGGCGCGGACGACACCACCAACGCCGTGTCGATCCGCAAGTTTTTTGAGAAAACCGCCGGTGTAGACACCACTGAAGAGACGGCGCAAGCGAGCGTCATTCAGACGCGCCACCGCATCCCAGAAGAAGACCTGCGTGAGGATCAGATCCTTGTCTATCAGGTGCCTATTCCAGAGCCGCTGCGGTTTTTGGAGCCTTCGGAGATTGAAACCCGGAAGATGCACAGCCTCGAGGAATACGGCCTCATGCATGTGAAGCTCTATGAGGATATCGCCAAGCACGGCGCCATTGCAACGTCTTACGCCTATCCTGTTAAGGTGGAAAAGCGCTATGTGATGGACCCATCACCCATTCCTAAATTTGACAATCCAAAAATGGAGATGGCTGCGATTCAGCTCTTCGGGGCAGGACGCGAGCAGCGGATCTACGCGCTGCCGCCATATTGTCAGGTCGTGAGCCTCGATTTCGAAGATTACCCATTTGAGGCCAGCAAGGCGGACCACGCCTGCGACATGTGTGGAGCGACCAACAGCTACCTCGACGAGGTCATCATGGATGATGCGGGCAATCGCATGTTTGTGTGCTCTGACACCGATTATTGCGCCAGCCGCCGCAAGGCCGGCAACGTCGGCGCGCAAGCCGCGGCCGCAAGTGCTGCGCTGAAGGAGACAGCCGCATGACGCCGCTTCTGAAAGTTGAAAACATCAGCAAGTTCTACGGCCGTCGGATCGGCTGCAAGGATGTGAATTTTGACCTCTACCCGGGAGAGGTCATGGGAATTGTTGGGGAGAGTGGGTCAGGCAAGTCGACTCTGCTCAACTGCCTCGCCGGGCATCTTGATCCGGATACTGGCGAGGTTCTGTTTGAAATGCGCGATGGGGCCATGCGCGACACGGTCACAATGAGCGAACCGGAACGCCGGATGCTCAGCCGGACGGACTGGGCCTTTGTGCATCAACACGCCCGTGACGGGTTGCGCATGAACGTCAGCGCTGGCGGGAATGTGGGCGAGAGGCTGATGGCGGTTGGCGCGCGCCACTACGGCAACATTCGCGACGAGGCGATTGACTGGCTTGGCCGTGTGGAGATCAACGAAACCCGTGTGGATGACCGCCCGACGCAGTTTTCCGGCGGCATGCAGCAGCGTTTGCAGATTGCGCGCAATTTGGTGACCGGCCCGCGGCTGGTTTTCATGGATGAGCCTACCGGTGGTTTGGATGTCTCAGTACAGGCGCGCCTTTTGGACCTGCTGCGCGGTCTGGTGCGCGAGATGGGGCTGAGTGCCATCATCGTGACGCATGACCTCGCCGTGGTTCGGCTTCTGGCTGATCGTTTGATGGTGATGAAAGACGGCCATGTGGTGGAAACCGGCCTGACCGATCAGGTGCTGGATGACCCACAACACGCTTATACCCAGCTGCTGGTCAGTTCCGTTCTACAAGTGTGACTCTGAGGTTTTGAGAAAGAAAAACTGATGATTGAGATCAAAAATCTAAGCAAGACCTTCACCCTGCACAATCAGGGAAGTGTTGTCATCCCAGTGATGGAAGCTGCCGAATTAACGGTGGCACGCGGCGAATGCGTGGCCCTGACCGGGGCGTCCGGTGCCGGGAAGTCCACCCTGATGCGGATGATCTACGGCAATTACCCCGCTGCCGGCGGCTCCATCTTGGTTGACGGAGTGGATTTGGTCACTGCAGAGCCGCGCGAAATCCTGGCGCTGCGTCGTGACGTGCTGGGCTACGTCAGTCAGTTCCTGCGTGTTGTGCCTCGCGTGCCGACATTGGATGTGGTTGCGGAGCCGCTGTTGTCGGTTGGCGTGGAAACTGAGGCAGCGCGGGATCGTGCGCGCGACTTGTTGGCGCGTCTCAATATTCCCGAACGTTTGTGGTCTTTGTCGCCGACATCTTTCTCCGGGGGGGAGCAGCAGCGTGTGAACATCGCGCGGGGTTTTGCACACACCTATCCGGCGATGCTGTTGGATGAGCCAACCGCCAGCCTTGATGCGGCCAATCGCGAAACCGTGCTGAACCTGATCGAAGAAGCCAAGGCGCGCGGTGCGGCCATCATTGGCATCTTTCACGACGAAGCTGCGCGGGATCGGGTGTGTGATCGGGAGATTGACGTGTCTGTTTTCACGCCTGGGATGGCCGCGTGATGGCAAAGGTGATTGGTGTTGTTGGTCCCTCTGGCGTTGGCAAGGATTCCGTCATGGAGGCCATGTCAGCCTTGCATGAAGATATTAAACTGGCACGGCGTGTGATCACCCGCCCGGCTGGAGCGGGCGGTGAAAAGTCTATGACTGCGACCGATGAAGAGTTTGATGCCTTGGTCGCAGGAAACCATTTTCAGTTGTGGTGGAGCGCGCATGGGCTTCGGTATGGCGTGCCACGAGCCTCGGTCAATGCACCCGGCGCGGCTTTTGTGCTCGTCAATCTATCCCGAGGCGTATTGGATCGAGCGCGCGAGGCGTTTGATGACTTTGCGGTGTTGTCCCTCACGGCCAAAACTGAAACTCTGGCAGCGCGCCTCGCGGCGCGTGGCCGGGAGACGTCAGCAGAGATTGTCGCCCGGTTGGAACGCGCTGGCAGCATGCGCCCGCAGGGGCCAGATGTGTTCGAAATCTCCAACGACGGGCCCCTTGGTGAGACGGTTCAACGGGCCCTGTCCGTTCTTCAGCCGGTGAGGGCCTGACGGTGGATCTCATGAAACATGCCGCCGTCATCCTCGCCCACGAGCGTCAGACTGTCGACTTCAAAAGGACGCGGCAGTATTGGCGCGATGTGTGGACCAAGGGACTCGATGGTCGCCTCGACATCCCGTCCAAGGCGGCCAGACAGTGTAATATGGAAGCGGAACTCCTCCATCACATAAGGGTACCCCCATTGCGCCAACAAGGCCTCTTGCGCTGGCGAGAGGTTGGATTTGCGTCGCCGCGCCAACTCGCTTTCAGACGGCGCCGCACGAAAGTGATCCAGTTCACGCACCACTGTACCGGCGAGTTCGGCAAGCGGGGTCTGATCTCCTTCAACCTTCAGTGCGATAAAGCCGCCAAGGCGAGCCAGTACAAGCCCGTCCAAGGTGATGGGCGCCAAAGTGGCGCAGAGCTGTTCAAAGTGGCTCAAAAGTCCGGTAGAGTCCGTTCCTTTCGCCAGGAAAAATGGCGGTTTGATTGTGCCGTGCAGCCCGTATTTGCGTGGGGTCGCCGTGATCTCAGACACTGGCCGCGGCAAACCTTCGAGTGTGGGATGAGCAACCGTTTCGCCCGAAACGGGGTCCCACCCCAGCCAAGACATACCAAAATTTGCCAATGCGCCGGGACGCGGAGTGTAGTAGACGCCGTATCTTTGAAACTGCATGGTGCCTCTTTCAACTTTTTGACAGTGAATGCCAACAATGCGTGACACCCACATGACACAAGAGATGATCCTTGCAAATGCCACCCTAGTTTTACCCGAGGAAACCGTGACGGGCTCCATTGTGCTCCGTGATGGACAAATCGTGGATATGGCGCAGGGCAAGTCTGTTCCCGCCGGCGCAGAAGATTGCGAAGGCGATTACGTGGCACCCGGGTTGGTGGAATTGCACACCGATAATCTGGAGCGCCATATGCGGCCGCGCCCCAAAGTAGATTGGCCGCATCAGGCCGCGATTGTGGCGCATGATGCAGAATTGGCCAGTGTTGGGATTACAACCGTTTTTGACGCGCTGAGGGTTGGATCAATCCTGAGCGACCCCAACAAAAAGTATGGTAAGTATGCTCGGTCTGTGGCCAGTGAGCTACTTTCCATGCGCGACAATGGTGCCCTTCGGATCAGCCATCACATTCATCTGCGCGCGGAAACCTGTTCCGAAACACTTGTGGACGAGCTTGCGGAATTTGGACCGGAAGACCGCGTTGGGATTGTGAGCCTCATGGACCACACACCCGGTCAACGCCAGTTCACGGACATCTCAAAGTTTGAGGCTTACATCCGTGGCAAATACGCTATGGATTCAGAGGGTTTCGACGATTATGTGGCCTTTCTCCATGGTCTGCATGATCAGTACGGCAAGACGCATGAAGAAGCGACTGTAGCGGCCGCGAAACGGTATGGCGCGGTTTTGGCCAGCCACGATGATACAACCGCCACTCAGGTAGCAACCTCAGCTGGGTACGGCATTCATCTCGCTGAATTTCCAACCACTGTTGAAGCTGCGCAAGCCAACCATGCCCATGGCATCGCCAACATCATGGGTGGCCCTAATCTTGTGCGCGGGGGCAGCCACTCCGGCAACGTTGCCGCCATTGATCTGGCGCACCTTGGTTTGTTGGACATTCTGAGCTCGGATTACGTGCCCTCATCTTTGTTGCTTGGCGCGGTGATGCTGGGTCGCGAGTGGGGAGACATGGCAAAAGGGTTGCACACGGTTACCGCCGCTCCGGCGCGCTATACGAACCTAGAGGATCGCGGGCGACTACAGATCGGCCTTCAGGCTGATCTCATTCGTTTTCGCATCGCTGAAGGCGTGCCAGCCTTGAGGGCGGTATGGCACAAAGGCGTGCGCGCTGCCTGAGGGAAGGTTGCCGACCCAGCGACGCCTGGGCGGGTATTGCGATTATGGAGCGTGTCTCCTCTCGTCACAAAAAGAGAGGTTTCACGCCTTTCCTCTACCTGGCTCAAAAGTGTGGCGGTATGCTCTTTTTGCCGGACATCTTCAAAAAGCGCATCGTCTATCGATTCCTCGTATTTTTGCTGTGCGGCAATCTGAGGGTGAGTGATCTCGCTTCGAAGGTCACTTACAGATTGCAGAGGTCAATGGGTTAAATAAACTTGAAGGTATTTAGTCTGAAGTTAGTCTATTTATAATTCTTTCAATTAGTTATGTGTCGTTTCTTAGGGTCAGGACTCATTGATTTCCGTCTAATGGCATGCTTCACGGTTTGAAAACGAGCGGTGAACATGTCTGATCTTTTCTGGTTGACGGACGCGCAGATGGCGCGTCTTGAGCCCTTCTTT
>Ga0189288_10363_pt1 | contig 16129 bp, 14 predicted proteins | sample UW105minimetaG_FD_130316 | JGI IMG/M metagenome (GOLD analysis project Ga0189288, IMG submission 130316) | Marine microbial communities from the Costa Rica Dome - UW105 mini metaG | ecosystem: Environmental > Aquatic > Marine > Oceanic > Photic zone | place: Costa Rica: the Eastern Pacific... | reverse complement strand
GTCAAAATCAATAGTTTCTCCCATGTGCACTTCTTGAACATTATAAATATCATAATGAGGAGAATTTGTATGTGTATCTCCAAAATAATCAGTAAATGTTTTGGTATATGTATTTCTTACAAAGGCAATAACTTTTAATTGGCTCATATCATCAATATTGCTAGGTAAAGTTAACCCTGTAAATGTTCTTGTGTAATTAGATGATATTGAAATACTTCCTGCTGGAATATCATCTCCTAATTGATCCGTATATACTTCACGTAAAACATCTCTATGAACATAATCAACTCCCTGGCTAGATCCAGCCTGAGCAGAACTTGATGTCACATTGTCTTCAACTAGGTAAAGCATTAACTGTAATTCCTCTGAAGGGATTTGGTTAAATCCTACTTTAACTTCTACATTTAACATGCCTCCTACAATTTCAGCACTCAAACCCAGACCTAGGCTTGCATCTTCATTCAACTCGGCAGTAACTTGCGCTGTTGAATTATAATTCCAACGAGTATCTGGACCATTTACATAGACAGTAGGGAATCCAGTCACATTATAATAGTTGGCCCAATAACTCGTTTCAGTAATCTCCATTGGATCAGAAACATGGTAGCCAACACCAAAAACATTGGAATTTCCATTTACAGCATTTGCAACAGCAGCAGCAGCAGGCGGACAGTTAGGACACCATGTTCCTGTAAAATCTTCTAATAATGCTTTTTTAGTAAACCCTCTTGCAACAGTAATTGTTTGAGAGTCAGTAAATCCGTTGTAAGATGCTTCCACTACATAATCACCAGTAGCAGAAAATATATACGGATTAGCAACTTCAGTAGATGCAATTGTAAACGTACTAGAATCGGTTACATTAGAACCAAGATTATTGGTTACAACAAAAGACACTTCTTTATTCTCTACCCCAATATTAGGACTAAAAGACAAAGTTATGGATTCCTCTTGGTCAATAGTAATAGTTAAGGCATTTGAAGTTAAATCTGAATAAGTCGCTTCGACGCTGTAAACCCCTTTTTGCGAAAATGTGTAAGGGTTTGATGCAAGTGCAGATCCATCTAAAGTAATTGAGGCTTCTCCAGTAACATCGTTTCCTATGTTATCTTCTACCGTAAAAGTAATTGCATCATTTACTAAACCTCCATTGGCATTAGATGATAAATTAATTGAAGTTATTTGGCTTTCCTCGCTATTTTTGGTGCTACATGATACGAGTAAACCAGTTACTATACATACAGATAACACCAGACTAATAAAATTGTTATTCTTTTTCATTTTTTCTTATTTTTTTTTTTATATTTACAAATATATAGTATTATTAATGAAAAAAATATAATTTTTATAAAAATTTTTTAAAAAAATTGCATATTATGAAAAAAATCACTTTGTTTTTTACACTATTGATAACTTTTTCTTTATTTTCACAAAATAAAGTTTTAGAAACTTCAATGAAAACTCTGAAAGGCGAAACAACATCGTTAAAAGAGATTGTTTCAAAAAACGACCTTATTATAGTATCCTTATGGGCTACTTGGTGTGTTCCATGCATCAATGAACTAGATGCCATTAGTGATCTTTATGAAGATTGGCAAGATGAGACGAATGTTGAACTCATTGCAGTTTCTATTGACGATTCTAGAACACTTAACCGGGTTCGACCTCTAGTAAATGGCCGAGACTGGGAATTTACGATACTTTTAGATACAAATAATGATTTAAAAAGAGCCTTAAATACATCTACAGTGCCCTTAACACTTATCATTAAAAAAGGAAAAATTGTATATAGACATTCTGGTTATACCCCAGGAGCAGAGGATGCTTTATATGAAGAAATAAAAAAATATATTTAGCATACTAAACCATCAAAAATCTACACCACCAAATGAAAATAAAGTACTTTCTAGTGCTTACAGCTGCCTTTTGCTGTAGTACTACTTTTACTCAAAACACTGAAGAAGATTCAGATAAAAAAACATCTTTTAGTCAATTAATAAATCATTTTTCAGGAGGCTTAGAAAGTAATGCTCAATGGTATTTAAATGATCCCAAAACGGGTAATTTTGATGAAGAAGAACGAGTTAGAGCCAATAGTTACTTAAGAATTAATGGGTTTTTTCTAAAGAATTTTACAGCTGGGATACAAGTAGAAAGTTATGCGCCAGAACCTCTATTAAATTATGACAGAGAGTTTGACAAGGAAGTAGCTTTAGCACAATATTTTATAAATTACAAAACCAATAAAATTGATGCTACCGCAGGTTATTTTTATGCACAGTTTGGTAGTGGCATTCTTCTACGTGCATGGGAAGACACTGCATTAGGTTTGAATAACTCAATACGAGGGGGAAAAGTAATTTACTCTCCTTTTGATTATCTCGAAATTACTGGGTTATATGGAAAGCAAAGACGTGGATTAGATGTTTCAGGTTCAGCTATTATGGCTTTTAACGCCGAATTGAATATAGACAATCTATTGAATTCTGATTTTTTTGATGAACTCTCCCTAGGACTAAGTTACCTAAATCGAAATCAAGAATATATTAGCCCAAATGACCAAGTGAATTTGAATATGATTGATATTCCTGAAAATGTTGGAGCATATTCTGCTCGATTAAGCACTTCATTTAAAGATATCTACACAAATATAGAGTATGTCTACAAAGGGAAAGATATCCGATTAAACAATATCATACCAAATATAGTCTCTTTTTCAGAAAATAAATTATTTGATGGAAATGCTCTGCTTTTCAACTTGGGATATTCTGCAAAAGGCTTTGGTATTAATTATACCTTTAGACGCCTAGAAAATATGAGTTTTTACTCGCAACGTGAAGATATTAATTTAATCAACAATCCAACAAATAGGGCCACACTTAATTATCTTCCTGCCTTAACAAAGCAACACGATTATACATTGGCAAATATTTACTTATATCAAGCTCAACCTGGGCTCTATGTAGAAAATTATGAGTCTCCTAGAGTGAAAGCTGGTGAAATTGGAAATCAAATAGATATTTTTTATAAAATTAAAAAAGGATCTGCTTTAGGAGGTAAATATGGAACTAAAATTTCTGCCAACTTATCATATTGGGCTGCTTTAAATGTAGAGGTTAATGATCCTGATGGAGTGCCGTTTTTTAGCAGTGACAACTTAACTTATACAAGTGATTTTTTAAATTTTAAAAATAAACTATTTACAGATTTTAACATAGAAATTAAAAAAAAATGGTCTCGTAAATTCAGTTCTATTTTTACGTTTATTGATTTGTATTATAATTCAGACTATCTAGTTGAAGCCAATGGAAATGATATAAGTGCGTGGATAGCTGTAGCAGAAAGCACGTATAAGTTTGGTAAAGGAAAATCTATTCGCTTTGAGGCACAACATTTAGCAACTAATGATGATGCAAGAAATTGGGTTGGTGGAACTGTAGAATATTTCTTCAATTCAAATTTTGGAGTTTACTTTAATGATTCTTACAATTATGAAGATAGCCCAGTGGAAGAAAACACGAAGATTCACTTTTTTAATATTGGAGGAAGTTTTACCAAAGGTGCTACTCGGATTGGACTTAATTATGGTAGACAACGCGGTGGTTTAATTTGTGTTGGAGGTGTTTGTAGGCCTGTAAACAAGAACACCGGAGTTACTTTAAACATAAACACTTCTTTTTAAATAAAATAAATTAATTATCTCCATTTTGTTCTAAAAACCAAATAAAATTAAAGGAGTGGCTCCCCTATGGATGCAAAAGTTTTTCTATACACATATTTTACTCTTTTAAGCTAAGGAATTCCTTGTCAGCTGAAAGCAATATCAGTCATTAAAGAAATTGAATTCATCAAATGAATCTATCTAGGAAACAAATGAAAACAAAATGTAGTAACAACTTTTTAAAACTTTCCTTAAATTAGCTCTTTGACTTCATAACATGAAATTTATGTATTTTCAATTTTATTTCTAGTAGAAATGACAATTCAAGCAAAAGAAAAAAACAAATTTTCTTATTTTGAAATTTTAGAAGAAGTTCAAAAATTTACTACACGAAAGGTGAAAAAACAATAATGACAGTTCAACAAAAAATACAACAACTTCGAGACGAATTAAGAATACATAATCATAATTATTATGTGTTAGATAATACAATAATTTCTGATTTTGAATTTGATATAAAACTTAAAGAATTAGAAAAACTGGAAATTGAAAATCCAGAGTTTTTTGATTTAAATTCACCAACACAGAGAGTTGGAGGAGGAATCACTAAAAACTTTGAAACTATTATACACAGAAATAGAATGTATTCTTTAGACAATTCATATTCAAAAGAAGATGTATTGGATTGGCAAAAGCGGATTCAAAAAATGTTAGGAGTTGATAAAATTGAATACACTTGTGAGTTAAAATATGATGGAGCTTCTATTAATTTAACTTTTGAAAATGGTCAGTTTATAAAAGCGGTTACACGTGGAGATGGTTTTCAAGGAGATGATGTTACCAAAAATATTAGAACAATCCGTTCAATACCATTGAGTTTAAAACCAGACTTTGTTCGCAATTTTGAAATCCGTGGAGAAATTATTTTACCCTTAGAGGGCTTTCATAAAATGAATGAAGAACGAAGAAAAAATGAAGAAGAAGAATACAAAAACCCTAGGAATACAGCGAGTGGAAGTTTAAAATTACAAGACAGTGCTGAAGTAGCCAAGCGTCCTTTAGATTGTTTGTTGTATCAAGTTGTTACAGAAGAACGCAAATATAAAACACATTTTGAGAGTTTAGAAAACGCCAGAAAAATAGGATTTAAAGTTCCTAAAACAATCACATTAGCAAAAACAATTGATGAAGTTTTTGACTTTGTAAATTATTGGGATTCTAAACGCCATAATTTACCATATGAAACTGATGGGATTGTTATTAAAGTAAATAATTTACAGCAACAAGAAGAATTAGGTTATACCGCAAAAGCTCCAAGATGGGCAATTGCTTATAAATTTAAAGCAGCTCAAGTTTCAACAGTTTTAAATGAGATTACCTATCAAGTCGGTAGAACTGGTGCCATTACACCAGTAGCAAACTTAGAACCCGTTCAATTAGCAGGAACAACTGTTAAAAGAGCCTCTTTACACAATGCAGATCAAATAAAAAAGTTAGATATTAGAATACAAGACACTGTTTTTGTGGAAAAAGGTGGTGAAATTATTCCTAAAATTATTTCCGTAGATTTTACAAAAAGGCCTGAAAATTCAGTTCCAACAGCTTATGCTATTAATTGTCCTGAGTGTAATACAGAATTGATTAGATCTAAAGGTGATGCCAAACATTACTGCCCAAATGAATTTGGCTGTCCACCACAAATAACAGGAAGAATTCAGCATTTCATCAATAGAAAAGCAATGGATATTGATGGTTTAGGAGCGGAAACTGTAGAATTGTTGTGCAAACAGGGTCTTATTCAAAATTATGCAGATTTGTATACTTTAAAAGCAGAACAAATAATTCCATTAGAAAGAATGGCAGAAAAATCTGCTCAGAATATGATTGCCGGAATTGAGAAGTCTAAAGAAGTTTCGTTTGAAAAAGTGTTATTTGCTTTAGGGATTAGATTTGTAGGAGAAACTGTGGCAAAGAAACTAGCCAAGCATTTTAAATCTATAGATACTTTAATGACAGCAGATTTTGAAACTTTAATTTCAGTAGATGAAATTGGCGATAGAATTGCACAAAGTATTATCGATTTTTCTAATAATTTAGGAAATATTCAATTAATAAATCGCTTAAAATCATATGGAGTGCAATTAGAAGTTTCAGCCGAAAGTTTAGAAAATCAAACAGATATATTACAAGGAAAAATATTTGTAGTTACGGGTGTTTTTCATCAAATGACGAGAAACGAACTTAAAAAAGCGATTGAAAACAATGGTGGAAAAGTAAGCTCTTCTATCTCTAAAAAGACTAATTTCATTGTTGCTGGAGATCAAATGGGACCTAGTAAACTAAAGAAAGCACAAGATTTAAAAATTAGCATAATTTCTGAGCAAGACTTTATAAATATGATATCATAAATAATGACCAAGCAAACCAAAAGAATACTCGCTTCAATTTTCTTTTTAACAGTCGTTATTTTTCACCTTTATGGGCTTTTTTACAACAATATCATGCTTGCTTTTTATACCAAACCTTTTTTAATGATTTCGCTTGTTATTGTCTATTTAACTTCAATTAAATCTGCTAGTTTTTGGTATGTGTCAGCCTTATTTTTTTCTTTTTGGGGTGATGTTTTATTGCTTTTCAAAGCGTCTCTATTTGTCTATGGTTTAGCATCTTTTTTAATAGCACACATTTTTTTTATTAAAATTACGGCTGGTTTTTTACAGAAGTTTTCATTAAAACAAGTTGTAATAAGCTCATCTCCTTTTGTAATATTCCTTTTTGGACTTCTTTATCTAATTCAAGATAATTTAGGAGAAATGCGAATTCCAGTTGTTATTTATGGAATTATAATTTCGTCTTTTGGCGCTGTGGCATTGTTAAATTACATCAATAAAAAAACCAGAGCAAATAGGGTGCTATTTTTAGGAGCTATTATTTTTATTGCTTCAGATAGTATGATTGCGATAGATAAATTTTATAAATCTCAAGAAATCTATTCAGTATCCATTATGATAACTTATATTCTTGCCCAATATTTAATATGCAAGGCAATCATGGTTAAAACTTCTCACCAATAATAGGAATGTTTTTTCGGTCATTCCAAAGTATAATTGCACTAGCTACTAGAACTACAATTGCTGCAGTAAATAAAGTACCACCATCATTATTGTGAGCAATGCCTAGTTGCGTTAAATGAGACATAACAGCGCCTGTCATTAAACCAAAACTTACACCAGCACCCAACCAATTTTTTGTGGGAATAAATAACAGAATGGAAGCAATTAATTCTAAGATTCCAGTTCCAATTCTCATGAAAGCTTCATGTTCTCCAGCTAATTTTGTAAATAGGTCAATGCTCTGTTGTGCTCCAGTAAATTTGAAAAATAAAGTTTGCAACATAATTATAGCAGCCATTACTTTTAAAAATAAAATAAAATATTTGTTCATGTTTGAGGTTATTTTGATTTTAGACGGAAGGTTTTTTTCAACTTACAAAAAGAATAAAAAAGATAACTTTGTGCAAAATAATACCATATGAAGAATTTTATTTTCTATACAATTTTAATTTGTCTTCTAACAGCTTGTACTATTACACCTAACATACAATTGAAATTTTTAGATGAACATGTTTTAATAGATTCAATTCACTTTAAAAATACCCTTATAGGGGGGCTTTCTGGGGTAGATTATGCAAAGGGGAATTATTATTTTGTGGTAGATGATGCTAGAGATCCAAGATTTTTGATTGCCAATATTTTCATAAAAGAAGATACAATCTCTTTGATAAGCTTTAAAGATGTAATTCATTTAAAAGATACTACAGCATCTTTTTACCAAAAAAACTCTTTAGATTTAGAATCTATATTTGTGGATGAAAGCACCAACGAAATTCATTTTACAAGCGAAGGCTCTATAAAGAGAGGTCGGAAGCCAACAGTGTTTAAAACTGATTTTAATGGGAATTTTATCACTGATTTTCAACTTCCTAGTAGCTTTAAATACATCGAAAAAATACCACATAATGCCGTTTTTGAGGCTTCAACAGCAAGTATGCATAAAAAAGGATTTTGGGTTGCAATGGAAGGAGTTTTAGAATCAGATGGAGTAAAGCCTACTTTTAAGAAAACATCATCACCCATTAGAATTACTTATTTTGATAGAACAACAGAGACAGCAACGAAGCAATTTGCCTATGAATTGGAACCCATCTCCAAACCAGCAAAAGGAGATATAAACCTTAATGGAGTTACTGCAATGTTAGCATATAAAGAAAACCACTTTTTTATAATTGAAAGAACTTACCAGAATGGCTATGGGTCTCATGGAAATACCATTCGAATTTTTGAAGCTTCTGTGAATGATAAAACAACCAATATTATTGATGTCGAATCTCTTAAAGAGATCGATTATATTCCTTTGCAAAAAAGGTTACTATTAGACTTTACTGATATAAAAGGAAGGTTAACAGAAAAGATTATAGACAATATTGAAGGAATTACTTTTGGGCCTGAACTTTCTAATGGGAATAGATCCTTGCTATTGGTTTCTGATGATAATTTTCAGAGCTATGGAAAGCAATTAAATCAATTTATTTTATTAGAATTAACAAGGAATTAATTCTTATTTTTACAAAGAGAAATCCTTTAAAAGTCAATGAAGTTTACCAAGCTTAAACAATCAATTTTAAAAAAAAGATTTCATAAATCTTTATCAGAGCATACAAAAACAAGAGTGGTTTCTCAAAAGGAAATTTATTCTGTAGGAATTTTAACCACCGAAGAAATAGCTTCAAAAGTAAATGTTCAAAAAAAAATTGAAACTATTTTAGGTATCAGAAATTCTAAGATGTATAACTTTAGGAAGTTTAGTAAATTTGATACACTTTCTTACAAACATTTTTCTGACAATGATATCAATTGGAAAGGTCAGTTTGTAGCACCTAGTTTTGTGAGCTTTTTAGAACAACCCTTCGATTTATTAATAGGTTTTTATGCCACCAATAATCTTTATTTAGAACATGCCACTTTACATTCGAAGGCAACCTTTAAAGTGGGTTTTTCTAATGTAAATTCTTCTCTTTTTGAAATAGAAATATCAGAAAGTATAGACAATATTGAAGCATTCTGTAAAGAGTTGAAAAAATATTTAGTAGTTTTAAAGAAATTAAAAAATTAAACTTTATTATGAATGTTGTTTATTCTTCTTAAGATTGATGTTTTTTATACTATAATCAATCTTAAAATCGTAATTTTACACCTCTAAACAATTGGATAATGCAAAAATTTATTGGGACAGGAGTTGCTTTGGTTACCCCTTTTAAAGAAGATTTAACTATAGACTTCGCAGCCCTTAAAAAGTTGGTGAGTTACAACATAGATCATGGTACCAATTACCTAGTAATTAATGGTACTACAGGAGAGAGTGGAACAATAACTGAAGAAGAAAAACAAGAAATTATCGCTGTTGTTATAGCAGAAAATAAAGAACGTTTGCCTTTAGTTTTAGGCATTGGAGGCAATAATACAGCGAATATTGTAAAGGAATTACAAACCAGAGATTTATCTGGTATCGATGGAATTCTATCCGTTGCACCCTATTATAGCAAACCAACCCAAGAAGGGTTTTATCAGCATTTTAAAGCAATTTCTGAAGCAACAGAAAAACCAATTATTTTGTACAACGTTCCTGGCAGAACTGCAAAAAATATGGAACCAGCAACAACTTTAAGACTGGCAAATGAGTTTAAAAATATTGTTGCAGTCAAAGAAGCAGGAAACAATCAACAACAATATTATGAGTTGATAAAACATAAACCAGCAGATTTTTTAATTATTTCTGGAGATGATGATTTAGCTTTAGGTGTTGTTTTAGCAGGTGGATCTGGAGTTATTTCTGTAATTGGACAAGCATTTCCAAAAGATTTTTCTAAAATGATTCAGTTAGGTTTACAGGGAAAAAATAAAGAAGCCTATGCCATTCATTATAAAATGATGGATGTTGTAGATCTTATTTTTGCAGAAAATAATCCTGCAGGAATTAAAACAGTTTTACAAGAATTAAATATCTGTTCAAGCCAAGTTCGTTTACCTTTAGTAACAGCATCTGTAGAACTTCAAGCAAAAATTGCTAATTTTGTAAGTAAATATTAATTAAAACAATAAACATGTTATCACAAACTATAGAAAATGCATTAAATAAACAAGTAACTGTTGAAGCAGAATCTTCACAAGTTTATCTAGCAATGGCCTCTTGGGCAGAAACTCAAGGATTTGAGGGTGTTGCTCAATTTATGTATGCGCATTCAGATGAAGAGCGCCAACACATGTTAAAGTTGGTGAAGTTTATTAATGAACGTGGTGGTCATGCAAAAGTTTCCGAATTATCTGCACCTCCAATAGAGTTTGGTTCCTTTAAAGAGGTGTTCCAAACACTTTTTGACCATGAAGTATTTGTATCTAAATCAATTAACGATTTGGTTCATATTACTTTAGCAGAAAGAGATTATGCAACCCATAACTTTCTGCAATGGTATGTCTCAGAGCAGATAGAAGAGGAAGCATTAGCAAGAAATATTTTAGATAAAATTAACTTAATTGGTGATGATAAAAGTGGTTTCTATTTGTTTGATAATGATATAAAACAGTTAATTACAGTTGAGCCAACCCAACCTTAAGATTAACAAACTTTTAGCAGGATACACCTTTGCCATCTTCTCTATTTTTTAGATTATTGCAGAGCACAATTTATACTGTGTAAAATCGTTTTATTAATCCATAATTAATCACTAATTTTGCCAAATGCAAAAAATTAAAAATTTAGCGTACTTCTTGGTGCTAAGCCTCTTGTTATTTTCTTGTGGCGAATATCAAAAAGTATTGAATAAAGGAACTTCAGAAGAGCAATACAAAATGGCTGTAAAAATGTACGAAACAAAAAAGTACAGCAAAGCTTTGCGTCTTTTTGAAAAAATTACACCTGCCTATAGAGGAAAGCCACAAATGGAACGTATTCAATTTATGGTTGCTCAGTCTAATTATAACGAAAAAAATTATAGTATTTCAGGATATTACTTTGATCGTTTTACAAAAAATTATCCCAAAAGTTCTAAACTAGAAGAAGCAGCATTTTTATCTGCACATAGTTATAAATTAGCTTCACCAATTTATAGTTTAGACCCAACAGATGTAAATAAGGCACTAGAATCTTTTCAAAGTTTTATAAATACATATCCTAACTCGTCTAAGATTGATGAAGCAAATAAACATTATAAAGAGTTACGCTATAAATTGCAAAAAAAATATTTTGAAATTGCAAAGACCTATTATAAAACAGCAGATTATGATTTGAGAAACTACAATGCAGCAATTCAAGCTTTCGATAATTTGTTATCAGATTATTTAGGTTCCGAATTTAAAGAAGAAGCTTTATATTACAGATTAAAAGCTGCACATGACTATGTCTTAAAAAGTTATGACAGAAGAAAACCAGAACGCATCAGAGACGCCATTGATGCATATCAAAAATTGAAAAGAAACTTTCCAGAATCTAGATTTATGGAAGATTCAGATAAAATGCTTGCAACACTCAAAGAAGAAGATAAAAGAATAAAAGCTATTGTTGCTGAATTAAAGAAATAAAAAAAACTACAAGAAAATTATAAATTATAATGGATTATAAAGACACAAAGGCACCAACAAGTACTGTTACTTTAAACAAGAACGAAATCGAAGCGCCAACGCAAAACATCTATGAAGCTATTTCTATCATTGCCAAAAGAGCAAATCAAATTAATGGAGATTTGAAAAAGGAATTGGTTGATAAATTAGATGAATTTGCTACTTATAACGATAGTTTAGAAGAAGTTTTTGAAAATAAGGAACAAATTGAAGTTTCTAAATTTTACGAAAGATTACCAAAGCCTACTGCAATGGCTGTTGAAGAATGGTTGAATGATAAAATTTACCATAGAACTCCAGAAACAGAATAATGTCTGTTTTAAGCGGTAAAAAAATTCTCCTTGGCATAACTGCTGGGATTGCTGCTTATAAAACGGCCAGTTTAGTTCGTTTATTTATAAAACTGGGCGCAGAAGTCAAAGTAATTATGACTCCTGCGTCCAAAGATTTTATAACACCTCTTACACTTTCTACACTCTCAAAAAACCCTGTTCATTCTACTTTTTATGATAAAGAAGATGAAAATGAACTATGGAATAATCACGTAGATTTAGGGCTTTGGGCAGATTATATGTTAATTGCTCCAGCAACAGCGAATACTTTGTCTAAAATGGTAAATGGAACCTGTGATAATTTATTATTAGCAACGTATTTATCTGCAAAATGTCCAGTATTTTTTGCACCAGCTATGGATTTGGATATGTACATTCATCCATCCACAAAAACAAGTCTAAAGAAGTTGCAAAGTTTTGGTAATCTTCTTATTCCTGCAACTTCTGGTGAACTAGCTAGCGGTTTAGTTGGAGAAGGAAGAATGGCAGAGCCAGAAGAGATCATCTCTTTTATAGAAAATGAGATACTCTCTACATTACCTCTCCGTGGAAAAAAAGTATTAATTACCGCTGGTCCAACCTATGAAGCCATAGACCCTGTTCGTTTTATAGGAAATCATTCTTCAGGAAAAATGGGATTTGCCATAGCAAAAGCTGCGGCAAATTTAGGAGCAGAAGTGTATTTAATTTCTGGACCAAGTCATCAACAAATAAAACACTCCTTTGTACACAGAGTAGATGTAACCTCTGCAGAGCAAATGTATACTGCTGCACATACATACTTTAAAGATGTAGATATTGCTATACTATCTGCTGCTGTTGCAGATTTCAAGCCAACTAATATTGCAGATCAAAAAATAAAAAAGAAGGATGCCTTGTTAGAAATTCAATTAGCACCCACAAAAGATATTTTAGCATCTTTAGGAGCAATTAAAAAACACCAGTTTCTGGTAGGTTTTGCATTAGAAACTACGAATGAGCTTGCCAATGCAAAAGAAAAGTTACAACGTAAGAACTTAGATGCAATTGTACTGAACTCTTTGCAAGATAAAGGTGCTGGTTTTGCTACTGATACAAATAAAATTACTATTATTGATACCAATTTAAACGAAACAACGTTTAAACTAAAGTCTAAAGTAGAAGTCGCTAAAGATATTATCAACGAAATTATCAAACAAATAGATGCGTAAACTTGTCTTCCTTTTTGTATTAGTATTTTTTAATATAGTGGTAAATTCTCAAGAATTAAATTGCTTAATTACTGTAAATTCAGAACAAGTACAAGGCTCTAATAAGCAGGTCTTTACAACACTCCAGAAATCTTTATCAGAGTATATCAATCAAACAAAATGGACCAATAGAGAGGTAAAACCAGAGGAGAGAATTAATTGTGCTATGACCATTATTGTAACTTCTAGAAACAATAATAATTTCGACGCTACAATTCAAATTCAATCTACAAGACCTGTTTTTGGTTCTACTTATTCAACCCCAGTTTTAAACATAAAAGACAACGAATTTTCTTTTAAGTACAACGAATTTGACCCTTTTATTTTTAATCCGAATTCTTTTGATAGCAATTTAGTTTCTACAATTGTTTTTTATGTAAACATCATCTTGGGTACAGATGCAGATACCTTTAAAAAATATGCTGGAGAAAAATATTTAAAAGAAGCTCAAAACGTAATGTTGCAAGCACAACAAAGTGGCATTGCTGCTTGGCAAAATCAAGTTGGAAAACTAAATCGATTTTCTTTGATTGATAATATCCTATCACCAAAATTAAAGAACTATAGAAATGTTTTATATAACTATCATAGACAAGGATTGGATGTTTTTTATAAAGATTTAGAAGGTGGAAAACAAAATATAGAAGATAGTCTATTGTCTATAGAAAATATTTTCAATAAATCGATTGGGAATAACTTAATTCGCATATTTTTTGATGCCAAATCAGATGAAATAGTAAGTGTGTATTCAGATGGTCCAAAAACAAGAAGCAAGCAAAGACTTGTGCAAATTCTTAAAAAAATATCTGTAAACAATAATCGAAAATGGAATCAAATGGAATAAAAAATTTGATTTTTTTTTTCAAAATAGTAAATAACCTTAATTCCTAAAATTTCTGATTGCCTTTATAATGTGTCTAAATTGAATCTGATTTTTCATTATTTTTATTTTAGAAAGTGTTCTAACTAGAACCCAGCCTATCACCCAGAGATTCTTTTGAGTATCCTTTCCCTGATCTTTTTTTATTGATCGCTATTTTTTTAATTTTGGTTCAATGTGAATAAAATTTACTAATTTTAATCATTAATTAAAATAGGCTTTTGTTAACAGAAATTTCCATAAAAAACTACGCATTAATCAAGGAGTTATCGATTAATTTTTCTTCGGGATTATCAATAATTACTGGAGAAACGGGAGCAGGTAAATCAATACTTTTAGGTGCTCTAGGATTGGTTTTGGGCAATAGGGCAGATTCGTCAACACTAAAAGATACTTCAAAAAAGTGTATTGTAGAAGCAAAACTTGCAATTTCTAATTATAATTTAAAAGATTTTTTTGAGGATTCAGATTTAGATTATGAAGCAGAAACCATTATTAGAAGAGAGATTCTGCCATCAGGGAAATCGAGAGCTTTTGTAAATGATACTCCAGTTACACTATCGATCTTAAGTGAATTAAAATCTAAATTGATAGATGTGCATTCCCAACATCAAACTATGCAACTCTCTGATGCCCATTTTCAGTTTTCTATTTTAGATGGACTGGCGAAAAATCAACAAAAAATTGCTTCTTACAAAAGAGGCTTAAAAGAGTTAAATTCTCTAAAAAAAGAGTTGGAAATACTCAAAAATCAACAAAGAGAAGCAAATCAACAATACGATTACAATTTACATTTGTATACTGAGTTGGTTGAAGCTAATTTAAAAGAAGATGAGCAGGAGTCTTTAGAAGAACGATTAGAAAAATTAAATAATGTTGAAGATATTAAATTGAATTTATCTGAAGCCCTGCAAATTTCAATAAACGATGAGGTTGGAATACAAAATTTATTAAATTCCTTGGCATCTAACGTGCAAAAAATAAGTGGTTTTTCTCAAGAATATGAAGAAATCTATAATAGAATTTCGAGTATTAAAATAGAGTTAGATGATATCGTTGTTGAGTTAGAGAATGCGTCAGAAAATATTGAATCCAATCCGAATGAGCTTGAAGAACTCAATGATAGATTGCAATTAATCTATAATTTACAAAAGAAACATTATGTACAAAGCATTCCAGAATTGTTAGAAATTCAAACTCAATTAGATGAAAAAGTTGGGCATGTAGAAAATGGAGAAACAACCATCAATACAAAGCAAGACCAAATAAATACCATTGCTAGAAAACTAGATGAAGTTGCTAGTATGATTTCTAAAGGAAGACAAAAAGTAGCTCCTAATTTACAAAAGGAATTAGAAATCTTATTAAGAGATTTAGGTATGAAAAATGCTCGTTTTTCTATCAAAGTAAAACCTTCACAACATTTCTTTTCAAATGGTAAAGATGAACTAGCATTTCTTTTTTCAGCCAATAAAGGGGGTATTTTTGGTGAATTGAAAAAAGTAGCTTCTGGCGGAGAATTGTCTAGAATTATGCTGTCTATCAAGAAAATATTATCTGTAAATACACAATTGCCCACTATAATTTTTGATGAAATTGACACTGGAGTCTCTGGTGAGGTTTCTAATAAAATTGCAGCAATTATGCAGCAAATGAGCAAACATATGCAAGTAATTACAATTACACATTTACCTCAAATAGCAGCAAAAGGACACCAACATTATAAAGTTTATAAGGAAGAAATTAACGGAAGTACTTCAACAAATTTAAGGCAACTAAACGCAGACGAGCGTATTGTTGAAATTGCCGAAATGTTAAGTGGAAACAATCTTTCTGATAGCGCAATTAGACATGCAAAAGAATTATTAAATTAAAACTAAATAGTTATGTACAATTTACTAAAAGGAAAAAGAGGCATTATTTTTGGTGCTTTAAACCAGCAATCAATTGCCTGGAAAGTAGCAGAAAGAGCCCATGAAGAAGGAGCAACTTTTGTCTTAACAAATGCACCCATTGCTTTAAGAATGGGCGAGTTAAATATCTTGGCAAAAAAAACCGGTTCTCAGGTTATTGGAGCAGATGCAACTTCTATAGAAGATTTGAACAATCTAGTGGAACAATCAATGAAAATTTTAGGGGGTAAAATAGACTTTGTTTTACATTCAATAGGAATGTCTGTAAATGTTAGAAAAGAAAAACATTATACAAGTCCAAACTATGATTTCACCACAAAAGGATGGGACATTTCTGCTGTTTCTTTTCATAAGGTAATGAATGTTTTATACCATAAAAAAGCCATGAACAAATGGGGTTCTATTGTTGCCTTGACCTATATGGCTGCACAAAGAGTATTT
>Ga0189288_10362_pt1 | contig 16149 bp, 16 predicted proteins | sample UW105minimetaG_FD_130316 | JGI IMG/M metagenome (GOLD analysis project Ga0189288, IMG submission 130316) | Marine microbial communities from the Costa Rica Dome - UW105 mini metaG | ecosystem: Environmental > Aquatic > Marine > Oceanic > Photic zone | place: Costa Rica: the Eastern Pacific... | reverse complement strand
CAGTTCGGCTGTGAGCCAATCCTCGAGCGACGCCTCATCCGTGAGCAAACCCGCCTGAATCAACACCTCCAATCCCTCGGAGTAGCTGAAGGCACCCACCGGCAAGGCAGGACTGACCAACTGCAGCAGGGCCAATGCACTCATACCGAAGAATTCATCTCGGAGTCGACATGCTCGTGGCCATGTCGATGGCTGTGGCCAGCGTAGGCACCGCCTTCCGGCAGAAAGGGACGACGACAACGGCTCAGCGTGAGCCCCAACCCGGCCAACATCGTCGCGAGCACGGCGTCATCTAACAGAAACAGCTCATGCTCATGCAGCTCAAGGGACACATGCCGATTGCCCAAGTGATAAGCCGCCTGCAATAACGCCAGGGGCGAAGCAGCCTGAACCCGTAGCAACTCCTCCTCTGCCGCCACCACCACCACCTGCCGCGTCCGCGTCCCATCGACCAACCGTTCACCAGGCTGAAGCGAGCCCTCCCGGGGCAATTGCAACAGCACATCCAGGCCACAACTGGTGCGCCTCCTGCCCCGCATCACTGTGCGCTGATGGGCACTGAGCGGGAGCTGCAACAGCTCAGCCTTTGCTGCGGCGGATGGGGCCGCAGCGGCCTGTCGATGTTCCAGCACGATCACCACGTCAGCCACCGATTCCGTCCTCCCTGATGACCCCAGCGTTCCCAACCATCGAACCGTTGTTTGACATGCATTGCTACACAGTGAAGATGCCTGCTGCGCCGAGCGTGAGTCAATGCAACGCCCCGAGCCCTGGCATGGCCACTGCCAGCTGCACTTCGACTACGCCAAGAATCGCACCCTTCACCAGGGAGGCTGCACAGCTCCCTTCAAGCTGCTGCGTGCAGAGCAAGGTGACAATGGCCGCTGCGAGCTACCGCTGCTGCATACCGCCGGGGGCCTCGTCGGCGGTGACCAGCTCAGTCTCGATCTCAACCTCAAAAGGGACAGTCGCGCCCTGATCACCAGTGTGGCGGCGCAAAAGGTGTATGGAACCGTGGGCCGCAGCAGCCTCCATCCCGAAGGGGCGTGGGCGCTGCAAACCGTGCAATGCCAGCTGGCCAGAGGAAGCGATTTGGAATGGCTTCCGCAGGAGCTCGTGCTCTATGCCGATGCGTTGTTCGAACAACGGCTCAGCGTGATTTTGCCCAACAACGCCTCCTTTCTGAGCGCCGAAATCGTGCGACTAGGTCGCACCGCCGCCAATGAAGTGCTGCAACAAGGACGATGGCGCTCAGCCCTCGCCATTCAACGACGCGATGGCGAAACACTGCAGTCCAGCCGCTGGGAATTGGTGGATCGCCTGGAACTCGGCAACAGCAGCCTCACCGATCAACACGGTCTCCAGGGCCAACCCGTGTTCGGATCACTGGTTTGGGCGGCACCGATAACCCTGGCTCCAGAGGTGATGACCTCTCTCCTCGATCACGCCCGCAACGATCGTGCCGGCCTCACTGGCACCATGCGCTGCGGCCAACTTGAGCAGGGCTTGGTAGCCCGCTACGCCGGCCCCTCCAGTCGAGACGCACGTTTTTGGTTCAGCCGCATCTGGGCCCGCACCCGGGCCCTGCGGGGATTGGCCCAGCCAAGAATTCCACGGGTCTGGCCGTTGCAAGAGCAGCCATTGGAGCGACAAGAGTTCACAACGAACCCGTTATCGGCCACAACAGCGACACACTGAAGAAGACCGAGGCCCCCTATGCATCTCAGTCCCCAGGAAAAAGACAAACTGCTGGTCGTAACCGCGGCCTTGCTGGCGGAACGACGGCTCAATCGCGGCCTCAAGCTCAATCACCCCGAGGCGGTGGCCTGGCTCAGTTTTTTGATTCTGGAAGGGGCCCGTGACGGCAAAACGGTGGCAGACCTCATGCAGGAAGGCACCACCTGGCTGGCACGCGATCAGGTGATGGAAGGGGTGCCTGAGCTGGTGAATGAGGTGCAGATCGAAGCGGTGTTTCCAGATGGCACCAAGCTTGTCACCCTTCACGACCCGATCCGTTGAGGCCTTTCTCCATGCCATCCCTGATTCCCGGCGAGCTGCTTCCCGAACCCGGAGAACTCGAACTCAATGCCGGACGTCCCGTCACCACCATCAACGTCGCTAACAGCGGCGACCGTCCCGTCCAGGTGGGCTCCCACTTCCATTTCTTCGAAGCCAATGCAGCCCTGCAATTCGACCGGGAGGCCTCCCGCGGACAACGACTCGACATCCCTGCGGGCACGGCGATCCGCTTCGAACCCGGCGACAACCGTGACGTGAATCTGATCCCCTACGCCGGCGCCCGACAGGTGATCGGCTTCAACGGCCGCATCAACGGACCCCTCGACGCCTGAATCCATGCCTTATCGCATTTCCCGCCAGGCCTACGCCGAGACCTATGGCCCCACCCGCGGCGATCGCGTCCGCCTCGCCGACACCGAGCTGATTCTCGAGGTTGAGAAGGATTACACCGTTTATGGCGATGAGGTGAAATTCGGCGGCGGCAAAGTGATCCGCGACGGCATGGGCCAGGCCCAAACCTCACGGGCTGGCGGTGCCGTCGACACCGTGATCACCAACGCTCTGATCCTCGACTGGTGGGGGATCGTCAAAGCCGACGTGGGCCTCAAAGATGGTCGCATCGTTGGCATCGGCAAGGCCGGCAACCCCGACACCCAGGAAGGAGTGACGATCGTGGTTGGACCCGGCACCGAGGCGATCGCCGGTGAAGGCCACATCCTTACCGCTGGAGGCATCGACACCCACATCCACTTCATCTGCCCTCAGCAGATCGAAACGGCCCTGGCCAGCGGCGTGACCACCTTGATGGGTGGCGGCACCGGACCGGCCACCGGCACGAATGCCACCACCTGCACTCCCGGTGCGTTTCACATCGCCCGGATGCTGCAAGCCGCCGAAGGCCTGCCGGTGAATCTGGGCTTCTTCGGCAAAGGCAACGCCAGCACGCCGGAAGCCCTCGAGGAGCAAGTGCGCGCCGGCGCCTGTGGACTGAAACTGCACGAAGACTGGGGCACCACCCCGGCGGCGATCGATGCCTGTCTATCCGTGGCAGACCAGATGGACGTGCAGGTCTGCATTCACACCGACACTCTCAATGAAGCCGGATTTGTTGAGGACACGATCGCCGCGATCAAAGGTCGCACGATCCACACCTTCCACACCGAAGGTGCCGGTGGTGGTCATGCTCCAGACATCATCAAGATCTGCGGGGAGGCGAACGTGCTGCCCAGCAGCACCAACCCGACGCGCCCTTACACCCGCAACACACTCGAGGAACACCTCGACATGCTGATGGTGTGCCACCACCTGGATCCAAAGATCCCGGAAGACGTGGCCTTCGCCGAATCACGCATCCGTCGCGAGACGATCGCCGCCGAAGACATCCTGCATGACCTCGGTGCCTTCTCGATCATCGCCAGCGACTCGCAAGCCATGGGCCGCGTCGGTGAGGTGATCACACGCACCTTCCAGACCGCCCACAAGATGAAGCTGCAGCGGGGTGCCCTGCCGGAAGACTCAAACCGCAACGACAACCATCGCCTGAAGCGGTACATCGCCAAAGTGACGATCAACCCGGCTCTGGCCCATGGCATCAGCAGCGAAGTGGGCTCGGTGGAAACCGGCAAATTGGCTGATCTGGTGCTGTGGAAGCCGGGCTTCTTTGGCATCCGCCCGGAGCTCGTGCTCAAGGGCGGCTCAATCGTCTGGGCCCAGATGGGCGATGCCAACGCCTCGATTCCGACCCCCGGACCGGTGCATGGCCGGCCGATGTTCGGTGCCTTCGGCAAAGCCCTCGCTGCCAGTTGCCTCACCTTCGTGAGCAAAGCCGCGATGGACGCCGACATTCAGCGCCAACTGGGGCTGGATCGCACCTGCATGGCTGTTCAAGACACCCGCAACGTTGGTAAAAAATCCCTAAAGCTCAATGCCGCACTCCCAAAAGTGAGCGTGGATCCTCAGACCTATGAAGTCTTCGCCGACGGCGAGCTACTCACCTGCGAACCCGCCGAGGTGTTGCCCCTGGCCCAGCGCTACCTACTGCTTTGAGCACCACCCTGCTGGTGGTCCAACACGTGGACCGTGAAGGGCCGGGCGTGATTGCCGAGCTGGCTAGGGAGCGGGGGATGTCGATCACAACGCTGCGACCAGACCGTGGCGATCCATTCCCGAACCCCGCCGACAGTGCAAACACCGTGGCGCTCGTGCTCGGTGGACCCATGGGGGTGAACGAGCAACATCAGCCTGGGATGGCATGGCTGCAGAGGGAGCTGGACTGGCTCAAGACCTGGCATGCGAGCAAACGTCCCGTGCTCGGCATCTGCCTGGGAGCCCAGCTGCTGGCGACCGCAGCCGGGGGCAGCGTCGAGCCACTGCAGGTTGGCCAACCGCCAACCCCTCTCAAAGAAGTGGGATTGGGTGCCATTCACTGGTGGACCACTGCCGACCAGGAGCCAATGCTGCAGGGTCTGGATGCAAGTGAGATCGTGCTGCACTGGCATGGAGATCGCATCCGGCTACCGCACGAGGCCACCTTGCTCGGCTCATCACTGCACTGTCTCGAACAGGTGTTCCGCATCGACCGTCATGCAATCGGGCTGCAGTGTCACCTGGAGCTGAGCGGCAAGACCATCCACCGTTGGCTCAACGAAGACAAGGATTATGTGGTGAGCGCCCGAGGCGAACAGGGGCTGGACGAACTACAACGCCAATGGAGCCAGTTCGGCCCAAGACTTGAACATCAGGGACGACGCCTGTTCAGCAACGTGCTTGATCAATGGGCAGCCATGAATCAAGACTGAGCAGTCGAGAAGGTAATGAGAATGACAAAACCGATGGTGCTTCTGTGTAATCAACGACATTGAGCCCCGGATGCGTAACAACAGCCACCTGTCGGGACCTAGCTGTTGGCGTTCAATTCCAATGAGCGCGAGCAGCGGTGATGTTCACGGAATACAGACCAACGTCTGGATATGACGAATACTTCTGCCGGCGTGATGAGGCTCCTCGCTCATCTCTCGAGCCTCTGCTGTCCTCTCTGGGGCAGATGGGCATTGCCGAACTCAACCGAAACCATGCCGCCGCCAGTCATCTACTTCGGCGCTTAGGGGCCACCTTTCGCCTCAATGAAAGTGGCATCCATAGCGGCGAACGGATCCTGCCCTTCGATCCGCTTCCACGCCTAATTGGCAGCAGCGAGTGGCAACGTCTCGAACAGGGGCTGATCCAGCGTCTTGAGGCGATCGACTGCTTTCTCGCCGACGTCTATGGCCCCCAACAGATTCTGAAGGACGGAGTAATTCCCCGTTCCGATGTGGAGAGCTCCGCCGGCTGGCGGCCAGACATCCAAGGCATCACCCTGCCCCTGAATCGCTGGTGCCATGTCTCCGGTTTAGACCTGATCCGCGATGGTGAAGGCACCTGGCGAGTCCTGGAGGACAACCTGCGCTGTCCGTCCGGGGTGGCCTACTTCTTGGAAAACAGGCGCGTGATGAAGCGCTTGTTCCCAAGCCTGTTTGAGGGAAGAACGGTGCAACCGATCGACGACTATCCCTCTCACCTGCTGCGCACCCTTCAAGACATCGCTCCCTGGAATGATGCACCTCAAGTGGTGCTGCTCACTCCTGGCGTGTACAACAGCGCCTACTTCGAGCACAGCTACCTTGCACAGCAAATGGGCATTCCCCTCGTTGAGGGGCGCGATTTGGTCTGCGAAGACAGCCGGGTCTGGATGCGAAGCACCAATGGGCTTCGAGCGGTTGACGTCATCTACCGCCGCATTGACGATGATTTCCTAGACCCGACTGTGTTCCGCAGCGACTCAATCCTGGGGATCCCGGGGCTGATTGAGGTGCTGCGTCAAGGCAAGGTGGCCATCGCCAATGCACCAGGCACAGGCGTAGCCGACGACAAACTGATCTACGCCCATGTACCGGCGATGATCCATTACTACCTCGGCGAAGAGCCGATCATCGAGAACGTTCCCACCTACCTGTGCTCTCGCGAGTCAGACCGCCAATACGTTCTCGACCACCTCGAACACCTGGTGGTGAAATCCGTGGCCGAAGCCGGAGGCTATGGAATGCTGATCGGCGCTCAAGCCAGTCGCTCGGAACTCGCCTGCTTCGACGCCAAGATCCGCGCCAATCCGCGCAACTTCATCGCCCAACCGACACTGCAACTCTCCACCGTGCCCTCCCTAAGCGACGGCGAGCTGTATCCATGCCACGTTGATCTTCGCCCTTACGTCCTGCGCGGCAAGAGCAACTGGGTCAGCCCGGGAGGATTAACGCGCGTGGCGCTCAAGCGGGGCTCCTTGGTGGTGAATTCTTCCCAGGGCGGCGGCTGCAAGGACACCTGGATCGTGGATGAGCATCACGTCAGTGCCGGTCACCATCAGGAGGCTGTGCCGTGTTGAGCCGCGTCGCCGATTCCCTCTACTGGATCCATCGCTATCTAGAGAGAGCAGAGAACATCTCCCGCTTTTTAGAAGTCAGTGGGGCCATGGCCCTCGATTGCCCTCCCGGCAGTGCCGAACCCTGGTTGCCCCTGGTCGAAGCCAGCGGCGATCGTCACCGATTTGATCTGGCCTATCCAGCTGGCAGCCCCAGAGAGGTGATCCGCTTTCTGCTCTACGACCTGGACAACCCCAACAGCATCGTGCGCTGTATTTCCAGCGCCCGCGAGAACGCGCGCCAGATTCGTGATGTCATCACGACCGAGATGTGGGAACAGATCAATGATCTGCACTGGAGCTTGCAGGTTGGTGAACCGATCTGGCAGGAGCCGCTGCAAGAGCAGCTGGGCACTATCCGTCGAGGATGCCAGATCTTCTACGGCATCACCGAAGCCAGCCTCAGCCGCGATCTGAGTTGGCTGTTCAGTCAGCTGGGGCGTTTGATCGAGCGCGCCGACAAAACCTCTCGCATCCTCGATGTGAAGTACTTCCTGCTCCTGCCATCACCGGAGGCGGTGGGAGGCGTCCTAGACGAACTGCAGTGGATCACTCTGCTGCGCACCGCCGGTGCCTATCAGATGTACCGCCAGAAGATGCAGCAGGCGATCAATCCGATCTCCGTAGCCAGCTTCCTTCTGCTCGATCCGATTTTTCCCCGCTCGGTGCGCTTCTGCCTACAAGGCATCAACGCCACATTGGAACAAATTCAACAGCAACCTGTGCAGGGGCCTCCAGATGATCTCGACTGTTTGAGCGGTCAACTGCTCGCCCGCTGGAGTTACGTACGCATCGATGCCTTGATCAACGCTGGTCTGCACGAGGCCATCGACCAACTACAGCAAGACCTCAACCGCCTCCACACGCTGATCCAAGCGCGTTACTTCACCACGACTGACCTACGCCCCAACGTCGCCAATCCCGAATGCGTGCTCACATCTTTCACCGCCTGACGTATCAATACGCGGACCCGGTGACGCTGGGGGAACACCGCCTCTGTCTGAAACCTCGGGGCCAGGGATTTCAACGCCTACTCGAGCACCAGCTCATGGTGCTTCCGGATCCAAGCCAGCAAAGGGAACTCTTGGCCGCCAGCGGTGACGAAATCCTCAGACTCAACTTTTTCGGCAGCACCGACCGACTCTGCTTCGAAGCGCGCAGCTGTGTCGAAACACGACCAGCCCCACCCCTCGAGATCTGCTTCAACGGCCTGGAGCCATCCCTTCCCTACCCCCGAGGCCAACTCAATCAGGATCTGCTCGGCGCTCTGGAGGGGTGGCTACCCAATGGCCAACACGAACCTGCGGCGATCGATCTCACCCAGGAGGCGCTGATGGGCAGCAATCAACAGACCCTTGCATTCCTGATGCAACTGATCGGGCTGATCCAAGATCGAGTGAAATACACCCAGCGCCATCTGGGCCCGGCCTGGCCAGCAGGCCGCACACTGCGGGAACGAATTGGTTCATGCCGGGATCTAGCGATGCTGATGGTGACCTGCTGCAGGGTGGTGGGCCTTCCGGCACGGTTTGTGAGCGGCTATCAGCTGCTGGATCCGGCCCCAGAGCACTACGACCTACACGCCTGGGCGGAGGTGTATGTGCCAGGCGCCGGCTGGCGTGGTTTTGACCCCAGTGCCGGCAGTGAAGTGAATGAGCGATACGTCGTCCTGGCCACCTCATCCAAAGCGGCTCTCACCGCAGCGGTCAGCGGCACGTTCAGTGGTCCGCCCCAGACCGAAAGTGAGCTGAGCTGGAGCATCAGCGTCCAGGAGGAGCCAATCCCTGCCAAAGCAGCGAATGCGCTGATTCAGGCGGCCTGAAGCACGGGTCGCACACCATGCAGCAAAGGCTTCGGGGCCGACGCCACAGTTGCTGCCATCAACGCCGGAATGCGAGCACTGTTATACACCCGAAATTCCCGCAGCAAGGACACACCTTGTTCACGCACGGCCTGATTGAGCACCACCGATCCCTCGGCATCAGAAATCGAACGATGGAACGTGCCGGGTGGGATGCGCAGGATGTCGCCACCACTGTTTAAACGAACGATGTGGAAGGGAACATCCCAGGCGAGGTTCACCAAATAGAACGTGCGTCCGCCGCTAGCCGCCAGCAGATTGTCCTCCTGATGGGGATGGAGATAAAACTGCCAGGCCCCTGTCTCCGGGTCGTCCGGAGGACTAACGGCCGGTCCTGAATGAATCACCAGATCACGGGCATTCGACGTCTCCACCGTCACGTCGAAGAAACGCACCGATGGCGTGTCGCGAAACCGTTCATAGGCCAGCAGCTCGAACATGGTGTGAATCCAGTCAAGGCAGCTCTCTTGCTTGGTTGTATCGAAACCGCCCGATCAACGTGGTGGCAACCAACACCCCTTTCACCACGGCTTGCGGCTCAACCGCACTCAGATCAGCCCCCCAGGTAGGCCATCTCCGCATGGGGCGACGGTGAACCCAGCTGGGCCCGCAGCTCACTGAAACGATCCTCCCGTCCATGCCAGGCGGCGGTCAGCACTGCCATCAGGCCGGCGTGATCGGGACGGGGCATCAACCAGCGGCGTAGGTCAAGCCCCTCATTCGCGAACAGACAGGTGAAGGCCAGACCATCGGCGGTGACCCGCAGCCGGTTGCAATCACCACAAAACGGCTCGGTGATGGAGGCAATCACCCCCACAACCCCACCACCATCTCGATAACGCCAACGATTTGCAGTGGCGTGATGAGCACGACCCACAGGCTCGAGCGGCCAGTGACGGTGCAAACGGGCAATCATCTCCGCAGCCGGCACAACCTGCTGCTCGGTCCAGCCGTTGCGATTGCCCACATCCATATATTCGATCAGGCGCAGCTCCAGCTGCTGCTCGCGGGCCAGTGCCGCCAAAGGAATGAGCTGGTCCTGATTGACACCGTTCTGGATCACACTGTTCAACTTCAATTGGCCAAGACGCGGATCGAAGCCAGCCGCCCGAGCAGCCTTGAGAGCTCTCAGCACCTGAGCCAGCAAACGCTCACCCGTGCGCGCCTCCCCAGGCAAACCCGTCATACGCGCCACGCTGATGGCATCAGCTCCATCCAAACTGATCGTGACGCGGTCCAACCCAAGGGCCTTGAGCTGAAGGGCCCGCTGCGGCGTGAGCAGAATACCGTTACTGGTCAAAGTGAGCTGACGCAACTGGTGCAAGGGATCAGAGGGATCGGTACGACCCGCGGCAAGTTGCTCCAGCAATGGCCAAAGCCGATCACTGAGTAAAGGCTCGCCACCAGTGAGCCGCAACGTGTGGGCACCGAGCCGGCAGGCTGCGCGGATCACCGCCAACTGGGCCTCGAGATTCAACAGACCTTCCGGCTCCTTCGCATCCGGGCAACAGTAGGGACAGGCCAGATTGCAGCGAGCGGTCAGCGAGAGGCGCAACACCCCTAGGGGGCGATCCAGCTGATCGATTACAGGAGCCACGGTCATGCCTCTAACGCTGCCAGATCAGCAGGAGCATTCACATTGCGAAGAGCAGCAGCAGGCAGACGAACCGTCTGATGGGGAATCCGATCCAGCCAGCGCAACCAACGTCGATCGTCTTGCTGCAACTGCTGCCGAAGCAGCGGCTGAAACGGTGCACCGGAGGGATAGATGCCCAGTAAGGGTTGCAAGCGTTCGCCATCATCCGCTACGGCCACACGCTGGGGATCGGTCTGCCAGTCATCGATTAACTGCTGCAGCACCGCTGGAGTGAGTAACGGCATATCCACCGGCGCCACCAACAATGGATAACCAGAGTCAACAGCCAAGACCCGCTCCAACGCACGCAAAGGCCCCTGCCAGGGGGGCGATTCCAGCATCACTTGCACCTGAGGCCGTCCATGCAGCAGCGCTTGGTGGGACTGATGTCGGCTCACCACCAAAACCGGCAACTGCAATGCCCGCAGATGATCAACAAGGGTGGGCAACCAGAGGCCACCGCTGGGATGGGAAAGCAATGCCTTATCGCGACCCATCCGTTCACTGGCACCGCCACTGAAAACGCAGGCTGTGAGGCCATCAGATCTCATCACAACAGGTGACCAAACGACCACTGAAGCCAACGGGCAATCGTGCCAAAACATCACGGCAAACATGTAGCAATGATCACCTTTGAAAGATCAATCGCAAGAACTCATTGCATTGATTAGCGTAAATAATGTTTAGCGAGAACCGTTTTCACTTGTTTAGTAGCCGCTGCAACCATTGGAAGGGTAGCGAGTGGCGTTTAATCAATTTGCGAACGGTCCTTTTGTTCAGCGCCGTCTAATTCCATCCTCAGCACTTCTCTTCTGACGCTCGAGGGCACCAAAATTTCACTTTCATGCTTGGCGATCTTTGGTCGTTCCAAGGGAGATATCGAACACTTCATCTCACTTGGATTGCCTTTTTCCTGACGTTCGTCGTCTGGTTCAATCTGGCCCCTCTAGCCACCACAGTACGAGCAGATCTCGGCCTCGAACTCGGCCAGATCCGCACGGTGGCGATCTGCAACGTGGCCCTCACCATCCCAGCTCGGGTGCTGATCGGCATGCTGCTCGACAAATTCGGACCCCGGATTACCTATTCCTCGATCCTGGTCTTCTCGGCCTTTCCCTGCCTGCTGTTTGCCTCCGCTCAGAACTTCAACCAGCTGGTCGTAGCCCGTCTGCTGCTCTCCATTGTCGGCGCCGGCTTCGTGATCGGCATCCGCATGGTGGCTGAGTGGTTCCCGCCCAAAGAAATCGGCCTAGCTGAAGGCATCTACGGCGGCTGGGGCAACTTCGGCTCGGCCTTCTCGGCACTCACCATGGTGTTTCTAGCTGGCGTTCTCTCGTTCTCCGGTGGCTTCGAACTACCAACAGGTGCAGTGCTGAACTGGCGCGCTGCGATCGCCCTCACAGGCATTATCTCTGCCCTTTACGGCGTCTTCTATTTCTTCAACGTCACCGATACACCTCCAGGCAAGGCCTATCAAAAGCCAGAGAAAACCGCTGGATTGGAAGTGACCTCTATGCGTGATTTCTGGGGCCTGCTGGGCATGAATGTCCCCTTTGCTGCGATTCTGTGCGTGCTCTGCTGGCGCCTGCAGAAAGTGGGCTTCCTCACTGCCGCCACCTATCCACTGGCCCTCGGCGCTGTTGCCCTCTGGTTTGCCTTCCAAACCTGGGGCATCATCCGCACCAACCGTGAACTGATCCTGGGCAACAAGGTCTACCCCAAGGAAGACCGCTACGAGTTCCGTCAGGTGGCCATTCTGGAACTCACCTACATCGTCAACTTCGGTTCCGAGCTCGCTGTGGTGTCGATGCTGCCCACCTTCTTTGAAACCACGTTTGATCTGCCAAAAGCGACGGCCGGCATTCTTGCCTCCTGCTTTGCATTCGTGAACCTGATTGCCCGCCCTGCAGGTGGTTTGATTTCCGACAAAGTCGGCAGCCGCAAGAACACCATGGGCTTCCTCACCGCCGGCCTGGGCTTTGGCTACCTGGTGATGAGCATGATCAAACCCGGCACCTTCTCAGGGGCCAGCGGCATCACCGTGGCCGTGGTGATCACGATGCTTGCGTCCTTCTTTGTGCAATCCGGAGAAGGTGCAACCTTTGCCCTAGTCCCTCTGGTGAAGCGTCGCGTCACCGGTCAGGTTGCCGGGCTGGTGGGTGCCTACGGAAATGTCGGTGCTGTGACCTATCTCACCATCTTCAGCCTGCTGCCGATGTGGATGGGTGGTGGTTCAGATCCCTCACCGGAGGTGATCGCCAACTCGAACAGTGCCTTTTTCATGATCCTTGGCATTGCTGGGCTGATTGTGGCCTTCTTCTGCTTCTTCTTCCTGAAGGAACCGAAAGGGTCTTTCGCAGAACTGCATGAAGGAGAAGAAGCGATTCCTGTGCTGGCTGGTCGCTGACCCCTCAAACCCCACAACAAACGCCGCAGATTGCGGCTCCATGGCCTGGGCTAAAAGCCCAGGCTTTTCATTCTCAAAGCCATGACCACACCGTCTGTGCGCAGCCAGTGCCCCTACTGCGGTGTGGGCTGCGGCCTTGAATTGCTCGCTCCAGCCCAACCCGGTCAAGCCGTCAAACGCGATCCCGAAGGCAACCCAATCTGGACCGCGCGCGGCGACCGGCAGCACCCGTCCAGCCTTGGACAGGTGTGCATCAAAGGCGCCACCGTGGGGGAAACCCTCTCCCGCGGACGCCTCCAACAACCGCTCTATCGCGCCAGCCTTGATCAGGACTTCCAGCCGGTGAGCTGGGATACGGCCCTGCAGACGATCACCGATCAGATCCGTACAACCCTGCAAAGCAAAGGCCCTGATGCCATTGCCATGTATGGCTCTGGTCAGTTCCACACCGAGGATTACTACCTCGCCCAGAAACTACTGAAGGGAGCCCTAGGCACCAACAACTTTGATGCCAACTCACGCCTATGCATGAGTTCGGCTGTAGCCGGCTACACCCGCAGCCTCGGCTCCGATGGCCCCCCCTGTTGCTACGAGGACATCGACCATTGCAGTGTGGCCGTGCTGATCGGCACCAACACGGCCGAATGCCACCCGGTGCTGTTCCAACGACTGCTCAAACGCAAAAAACGCAACCCCAACAGCCTCACGATCGTGGTGATCGATCCACGCCAGACCAACACCGCCAAAGCTGCCGACATCCACCTTGCCGTGGCACCAGGCACCGACCTGGCCCTACTCCATGGCATGGCCCATCTCGTGCTGCGGGAGAACGGTCAAGACGTCAGCTTCATCGACCAGCACACCGAAAACTACAAACCATTCTTCGATGTGGTGACCCGCTGGACGCCACGCAAGGTGGCGCGCTTCTGCGGCATTCCCGAGAAACGTCTACGCGACGTCGCCGAATTGTTCCACAGGCGTCAGCGGGTGCTGAGCCTGTGGTCGATGGGCGTGAACCAACGGCGTGAAGGCACCGCTGTGGTACAGGGGCTGATCAACCTGCATCTGCTCAGTGGCCAGATCGGCAAGGAAGGGGCCGGGCCGTTCTCACTCACCGGCCAGCCCAATGCAATGGGTGGGCGTGAAGCCGGCGGGCTGGCCCATCTCCTTCCCGGCTACCGACTGGTGACCAATGCCGAACACCGCAGCCAAGTCGAACAAGCCTGGAACGTTCCAGCAGGGCGAATCTCTCCGATGCCTGGACTCGCCGCCTGGCAGCAGGTGGAAGCCATGGAACGAGGCGAGCTTGAGCTCTGGTGGGTGGCTGCTACCAACCCTCTGGTGAGCATGCCAGACCTGGAACGGGTCAAGGCAGCGATGCAGCGTTGTCCACTGGTTGTGGTCAGCGAGGCCTACGCAGACTCGGAAACATCCCACTACGCCCATCTGCTACTGCCTGCCTCGCAATGGAGCGAGAAGGCAGGCGCCATGACCAACTCCGAACGGCGCGTCACCTACTGTCCGGCCTATCGGCCCCGCCATGGCGACAGCCGGCCCGACTGGGCAGTGTTCGCAGACATCGGACGACGCCTGGGCTTTGTGGATCAGTTCAGCTACCACTCCTCCGCAGAGGTGTATGCAGAATTCACCAGGCTGACCACTGGACGACTCTGTGACATGTCAGGTCTGAGCCATGACCTGCTGGCTCAAGAGGGTCCGCAGCAGTGGCCCTTCCCCCAAGGCAGTGCTCCGACGCAGACCGCGAAACGCCTCTACACCGACCATCACTTCGCCACAGCAACGGGCCGAGCCCGTTTCAGCAACGACAAACCGCTCGGTCTGGCCGAACCCCCATGCAACACCTTTCCACTGGTGCTCACAGTGGGGCGCTACCTCGGGCAATGGCACACGATGACGCGCACCGGCAAGGTGAAACGTCTGCAAACCATGCACCCCGAACCGGTCCTGGAAATCCACCCAGACGATGCCCGCGCTTATCAAGTGGAAGACAAGCAACTCGCAGCGATCAGTTCCCGCCGCGGCCACATCACCGCGAAGGTACAGGTCAGCCCCCGGATCCGTCGCGGCACTGTGTTTTTACCCATGCACTGGGGATTTACTCAGGACAAAGCCTGCGAAGCCAATGTGCTGATGCATGATCAAGCCTGCCCTGTGTCGAAGCAACCGGAGCTGAAGGCCTGCGCTGTTGTCGTGGCGCCAGCAGTGTCCGTCGTCAAACCGGTGGAGCAAGAGATGGGACGACTGAAGGCACTTCGCAACCTGCTCACGCCAGCACTTCACTGAAAGCCGCTTCAAGGTTGTGGTGATCGTGCCCAGGTCGCACCAGCTTGCAGAGAGCGAACCGTTCCAGCTCACTCATCCCTGACCACTGGGCTGGCGTCAACCCAACCCCCCGCGTAGCGGCAGCAGTCAAGACTTCAGCTGGGCATCGATCGGCCTGCTGCCACGCTGCATCCACGATGGGGAGAAGATCCTTCGCCATCCCCTCGGCCATGCCACTGGTGCAGGAACGCAGATGCTCGCGCAACTGCTCTAAAGCGTCAGACGCATCGGGCCAGTCCACCAACTCCTGACGCTGTACCTGGCTGAGAGCAAGCCAGTGATTGAGTTTGAGCTTGAGGCCGATCAGATCCAACTTTCGGCGCACACAGAGGGGAATGCAGCGCCAGTTGCCAATGAAATCCTGCTCAAAAGCAAAACAATGACTGGCCGAATTGTGATGACTGCCCATCAACCAGGAGGGTGAATGGTGTCAATGATGACAACAAAGGAACGCAGAACCAGCGATGTTCACGCTGTTACAAGATTAACGTCGTGCGCTTCGCCCTCTCCCTTGGAATGTTGCTTGGCATCTCCCACGGATGGGTGATGTCTGAGAACTTGGCTCAAAACAAACCGAGCTTCCTGAATACTGGACAAAGCGTTAATTCTGATACTGATTTCTCTCCATTCAGTAGCGGTTCGCACCATTTTTTCTCATACTGAAATTCTGTTGAAGAGTTTCAGGCGTGACTCACACCATTTCGTCCGTCTCAGGCCGCAGTCCCATCACTGTGGCGGCCGGTTTCCTGGGTGCCTTCATCGTCGGTTCCCTTGCCGTGCAGTTGGTTCACAGCCAATCCACCGCGGTTCAAACCGGAGCCGCAGCTGTTGAGCCTGTCGTCGCCAGCCCCGCCACGCTGTGGGCTGCATTGGGAGAACGGGATGCAGTGAGTGAGAGCAGCCGTGTTCCCACCGCCGCCGCCAACGTCCAACCCACCAACGCCACGGCCGCCAACATTGAAGCGGTCAAGGTTGAGGCTGTTGTGGGCTCTGAAGCCACCCTGTGGGCCCCACTCGGAGCGCGCTGATCGAGCACTGATGCCAAGCCAACCACGCCCTCTGCACCGGAACGGGGTTTAGCGTCCCAATCGTCAGGACGCAGAACCGTGGGACTGAATCGACGTTCCTTCCTGCTCGGCAGTGGACTCACAGCCGCCGGACTCGTTGGTTCATGGCTGGGGGAAGCGGACCGTGCTGAAGCTGCTCCCCTCAAGGTCAATACGGCAATTCAGGCAGATGAAACGCCCCGTTCCTGCCAGCCCCAAGACCCTCTGGCAGCCTTGCTCGAGGGCAACGAACGTTTCGCCGCCGCTTGGCAGAGCAACAACACCGCAACGACCATGGCGGCAAGGGCTGAGGCCATGTCCAGCCTATGGACCAAGGGTTGCTATCTACCAGGCGACACGCTGACAACAGGCCAGGCCCCCTGGGCT
>Ga0189288_10361_pt1 | contig 16227 bp, 11 predicted proteins | sample UW105minimetaG_FD_130316 | JGI IMG/M metagenome (GOLD analysis project Ga0189288, IMG submission 130316) | Marine microbial communities from the Costa Rica Dome - UW105 mini metaG | ecosystem: Environmental > Aquatic > Marine > Oceanic > Photic zone | place: Costa Rica: the Eastern Pacific... | reverse complement strand
CGCTCTGCCCACGGCAAAGGCCGGAATCAGTATATTGCCCCCTTTGTCGACCGTTTCGTTGACGATGTCCGCCAGTTGTGACGGCAAATCCACGTCTTCGTGGCGACGATCGCCATATGTTGACTCCAGCATCTGATGTACTGAAACCAGGTCAGACTGAGCCACCAGGCGAATGTCTGTTCACCGCAATAGTGATAAGGTCAGAACTTGACCTCTCCCCACAACCAGGCCTTGTCCGTATCCACGCCACGACCATCGGCGGCATAGCTGGCGAACTTGGCACCCACCGTGTAGTGCTTGTTGATCGGGTAGACAGCCAGCAGCCCCAGCTCGGAGCCATAGCTCAGGCTATTGATGTCACTGCTGTAGTCATGATAAACGGCCAGCCACTTGACCCCCTTTGCTGAGGCACCCGCCGATACGTATAGATCCTGCAGGCCATCGTCCGGGGTGACCAGGAACTGGTCGGCCCAACCGTTCATCGCGTGAAGCGTCGCCAGAGGCGTCTGGAATGACCGGCCGTCGTCCGACTCCAGAGTCTCCATACCCACCTTAAAGGTCAGGCCGTAGACTGCGAGCCCCACTTCCGCCAGCCAATAAGCGGCCTCAAAGCTTTGCGGGTTGTCTGCATAGTCTTTCTGGATTGCGTACTCCAGGGTGTACAGGACCCTGGCGTCTTCCGATACATCGGTGCCACCTGCGAACCGCAAACCAAAATTCTGGGTTGAGTTGACGTCTGCGTTGGTAAAGTCGAAAAGATAAACGTAAGTGGTCAGGGTTCCGGCAGCCAAGCCATGATACTGTGCGTTGAAAATCGGCGACTGCATTGGGAAATTGCCATTAGGGCTGGCATCCGAGAACACCCGGTTAGCATTGTAAAGATAGCCCGCTGTGATCTTCGTGTCCGGAAGCGACTCGTTGGTGCCGACAAAGGCATCGAAGGTTTGCTCATTCTGGCGCCAGCCAACCGTACCGATAAACCGGTGATTGTCCAGAGCAAAGCGCTGACGGCCGTAGGTCAGGCTGGTATCCGAAAAACCTTTGTAACGCACGTAAATTTGGTTGACTTCGGTTTCCGTCGGATCAGCGACTACTGAGTGATCGGTTATGCCATTGATGGTGCTATTGTAGTTCTCATTCCCCACAGCGGACACATCTTCCGCCTCGGCAAACACCTCAAACCCCTTAAAATCACCAGTCCGGTACCCCAGTCGGGTTCGAACGGTAGAAGCATGGGCTTGATCAAGAGGGTTGTCCTGATCCACAAATTCGTAACGGTAACGAACATCAAGCGAAACCTTTCCCCCGGTTAAGGCTTCGGTAAAGGTCATGGACAGGACAGGCGTTGCGGCAGAGGCCAGAACCGAACCAATGGCAAAGACAAGCAACGACTTCTGATTTTTTTGGCCATTCCTGGCAGTGAGCGGAGTTAGCATCATTTTCATCCTAGTGGTACCTTCAGCGGCCGCATAAACGGTTGAATGGAGTCAATATTTCATCGATAAGTCGCTCATTCAGTTTAGGGCGCCAATGTCAGCGACAACCTTGATATCGGTCAGATTGAACCTGACTCTCAAGGGGTACCTCCATAGGCTCACAGGCAAAAAGAGCTGAACAACGCGCCACCACCTTGTACGTCTTGCAAAGCCGTCCATACGGGCCTCATTTTTTCAGGAATACAGCCGGATCAGAGCTTAACTGCACCTTCAGGCTGTCCAACTGATGGGGTCCACCTCAATGTACACCAGAAACCTCAGATGAACTTTATTAGCGGGGGGTGGGGGTGGGGGTGGGGGTGGGGGTGGGGGTGGGCAGACAAAAGCATGGGCAGATTAATATCTGCCCAAAACCTGAGTATTTCATTAACTCTCAAGAACTATATCAAACCGCAAAACTCATTCAAGCGACCTCCATGCGGTCAAAATGCATATTGTAACCTCGCACGCACTTCATCTCCGCTAGCGCCATTGGCTTCTTCGCCATCCATGTAGCTCATTCCAAGTCGAACATTCTTGTTGGCGTAATAGTTAACGCCCAGTGTTGTTTGCTCACCGTCGGTCGTGGCCAGCCCCACGTCACTGTATTTTCCGTCACCATCCTCAAAGCGGGCAACAACTTCCCAGGCCCCTTTGGGTGATGCCGGTTTTACCCGCTTGAATGCTCCGGCTTTGTAAGGACGGCTTTCGCCGGTGATGATCCAGCCAAGCTGTACGTAATAGCCATCAACATCCACCTGGCCTTCCTCGGAATCGAAATATTCGGCCTGGGCATGGAAGGGCCCGGAAGCGCCGGCGAGCTCCAGATTAAACGTATCGACCTCATCGGCCTGAGTGTCGGCATCACGCGTGGTATAACCCGCACCAAGATGAACAACCATATTGTTCGTTTGAATCGGTGCAACCGTGCCCCGTGCGGTTACTGCCGTGTTATTGAAATCGTCGCTGCCATTGCCGTCTGCCTCGAAGTAGCCGATACCGTAGGTCCAGTTGCTGCCTTTGCCGCTGAGCTGGATGCCGCCGCTGCGACCGGGGGTATAACGCTCGGTCATGGCGGATCGCTCAAGGGCCGAGATGTCTTTTGAACTCGTTAATTGTTCCAGGCCGAATGGCTCTTTCTGCTTACCAATAGTCACGGTTGCAGCTGAGCCAAATCCCAGGTAGCGAATGTACAGGTCCTCAGCGGTCCCGCCGTCGGCGCCATCACTCTCAGCCACGTTGAACTGGGTCTTGTACGCCCAGTCGCCAAAGTGGCCCTTGGCGTAGAGGCGTGCCCGGCGCACATCGAAATCGGTAGTGTCAACACCGTTGTCGTCAGACTGCGTGGCGTCGTAATCCCACTGAATGCGCCCGCCGAGCTGAAAAGACGCAGAGTTATCCGACACTTTCACTTTGATACCGCTGTCGGTATCGATCACAAGGTCTTCGCCGCTGGTCGTAACGTTTCCGGCCTGTGCAGCAGAAGCGGCAGAAATCGCCAAAGCCAAGCCCAAATATTTCTTGCTCATGATCTGTCTCACCTTTTTCGGTTTGCTTGTGTGTGTTGAAGCGCTATTAAAGTCTATTTGGCAAAGATTACAGAATGGTTACAGAGAATGCATCAAAACAGGGCGCTGGTCCGGGCCGGTGACAGACTCCGCAGGTTCTGGGGCGCTAGGTGTTGGGTCGTTTTTCGGGGGCAAGCTCAGAATGTGCCGATTTGTCTCTATAATAATGATAAAAAAGAATAAATAAGATGTGGCAAGACTTTTGCTCAATCATATTTGGAGCAATGAAACCCAACCGAAGGCATCCATTATGAAGAAGCAGTTTTTCACCAAATCCGGATTTATCAGTATCACTTTGCTTGCAGCACTTCAGGCTGCGGCTGTCCAGGGAGGGTTGGATTATGAGCATGCGTCGGGCTTCTACGCCGGTGGTTGGGGTTCCAATGTCGATTTTGGTGACGGCACCAGCTATGAGCTTGATCTTTATGCCGGATTCTCCGGCTCTGTGGAAGAACTGGGTTATGACGTTGGGTACATTTATTATGCGTATCCTGACGCGCCGGACTCCATCGACTTCGGCGAACTGTACGGCGAGATCAGTTATGGCATTGCGGCCATCGGCCTGGCCTACACGATCAACAGCGACACCAGTGGTGATGGGGTGTTCGTGCAGGGGGATGCCTATTACTACGCCTCTGTTGGGGTGCCTCTGGAGGACAGCTACAGTGCCGGTGTGACGCTTGGCTATTACGACTTCGCTGATGACGGCAAGGCTTCTGTCGGCGAGGCAAGTTATTCACACGTCGCCGCCAACGTTACAAAGGATGCGGGAAACTTCGGTTCTTTCAGTGTTAACGTGGAGTACGCGGACATTGAGTCAACCGACGCGCTTGGCTCTGTCAACTCGGATGATCCGAAGTTCTGGCTGGGTTGGAGCAGGAGTTTCTGATCGGCCAAGTGATCACAAGCAATTCAGATCCAGAATAAAAAGCCGGCCCAAATGACGGGCCGGTTTTTATTTATCATGCAAGAACCCACCATCGTGCGCCTGCCTTGACGCCCGGTGACTCGACATCCTCGCCCTTACCTCTGCCCCCCCCCTGCCGCCAAAGCTCATTTCTTATCCGGTGCCTGAATTTCAAACTGTATTAAAGGTTTGTCTGTAAGGTCGTTCCAGATTCCCACGCAAAAATGCTGACTCACTGACCTCAGTCAAACAGCCAGGATGATACTGAATGAACAAACGATTGTTGTTGTGCGCGATGATAGTTCCGGGAGCCTTGGCCGTCTCTCCTATGGTGTCGGCCCAGGCAAAAGAGAGTGTGTCGCTGAAAGAATATCAGCAGGCCAAAGCCAGCCAGGCTGTTTCCCTGAACCAGGCCATGGTGATGGCTTTCGAGAATAGCCCGGTATTGGCTTTGAGGCGGGCCGCGGTCTCGATACAGCAGGGACAGCTTGATCATGCCAGCCGCTGGGCGCCGAGCAATCCAGAGTTTGAGTTGGGGGCCCGTCAGGCCCCGGATCAGGCCGACGAGTCCCTGGAATATGGGAAATGTCCGTAAAACAGGGTAAACAAACCCGGATTGATCTCAATACCGCAGTCATTGGGCTTGCCAGGGCCCGGAATCAAAAAGCCTCGGCGGAACAAAAGCTCGAGCAATCAAAAATTGACCTTACCGAAGTGCTCGGGGTGTCCCCCTCCGATGCCGTTGGGGTGACCGGCGAGCTTGATGTGACGCTCGAAGACCTGCCTCCGACCAGCCAGCTTGTCGAGATGGCACAGAGTCAGAGAGCGGACCTGAAAGCGGCGGCCGCCAGAATTGCAGCGGATGAATCTGGCCTTGAAGTTGCGAAAAGCCTGACGATTCCAAATCTGAAAGTCTTCGGATTTTATGATCGTGAGGAAGGCTCCAACCTTTTCGGTGCAGGGGTGTCGATGCCTTTGACCGTTTTTCATGATTATTCCGGTGAGCAGAGACAAGCTGCTGCGCGGCTGAAAACCTCCGAGCTTGAGGCAGAGGCCTTGCGCCTGGCTACAGAGCGTCAGGTTGTGTCAGCTGTGGCCCGGTACGAATCCACCGCCGTTCGGCTGCGCCAGATGAACGAGTCGATCCTGGAGCGTTCAGAGGAAACATTACAGTTGATGCAGAAAGCACTTCGGGCGGGCAAGGTCGGTGCCTCGGATGTTCTGGCGGCACAGGACAATCTCCTGTCGGTAAGGCAGGAATACGTTCAGGCGCAGAACGATTATATCGATGCCGTCCGGGCGCTGGAGATAAGCACAGGAGGTGCTCTGTCGATGTCAGCCGGTTCCTGAGGGTATGAAACTCAAAATTGACCGTTCTCTTAGTACCGTTCTCTAAATATTGAGGGTGAATGAATGATTCGCAATCTGAAGATACTGTTAATAGTTGTCGGCGCTCTGAGCTTGCAGCAGGCATACGCTGCCGGAGAAGCCGAGGGTGACCAGCACGAAAATGAAGAAGCCGAGCATGCCGGAGAGGAAAACCAGTCCCGCCAGATCCATCTGACGCCGGAGCAGACAGAGTTACTGTCGATTCAGACTGTGGCGGCTGCCAAGGGGCGCGCTGGCGCAATTGTTACGGCACCTGCCGAGATTCAGTATGTGCCGGACCGCGTGGCCGAGGTTGGTCCGCTGCTGGAGGGAAAACTGACAGGGTTGGCGGTTGATCTGGGGGATCGTGTCAATAAGGGGCAGTTACTGGCAACCCTGAACAGTGTGGAGCTGGCCCGGATTCGCTCCCGGTTAATCTCGCTGGAGGCCCGCAAAGAAGCGGCCGAGTCTGACTACAATCGTGAAAGGGAGTTGCAGGGACAGGGTATTTCCAGTGAAGAAGAGTTCCTGGATGCCAAGGCTGCCTTTCTTGAAACAAAAGCGGAGTACGATTCCGTGCGGGAACAACTGGCGGTTTACGGCAGCGAGTCGTCAGGTGACAGTGGGGGGCTGGCGCAATACGCGCTCCGCTCACCCATTGAAGGGCGTGTCGAGCAGATGCATGTTCGTCTGGGGCAAACGCTGAGTCCGTCGGATACGCCTTTCATCGTGGCGGATGCCTCGGTGTTGTGGGCCATTCTTCAGGTGTCCGAATCCGATATTGACCAGATTTCAACGGGAGACGAGGTTCAGATTTCCTCCAGGGATTCAAGTTCTGACCGGTTTCACAGTGGGCAGGTATCCTGGGTGTCGAGCATGCTCGATGAAAAGACCCGCACCATCCCGGTTCGCGTTGTGCTGGAGTCTCCCAGAGGCGACCTTCGCCCGAATACCTATGCCACGGCCAGAATCATGACGGAATCGGAGGCCTCACTGCCGCTGGTTCCGGATGATGCGGTTCAAACCATTGGCGATGACTCCGTTGTGTTTGTTCCGGGCGATGAGAAAGGGGCTTACAAGGCGGTTCCCGTCACGCTTGGCAAGGAGGCAAACGACTGGATCGAGATCAAGTCCGGCATCAGCGCAAACACGGAAGTGGTTTCAGTAGGCGCTTTTGATCTGATGTCGGCCATTACCGCCAGTGGCCGCAGCGCCGCTCACGGACACTAAACCCCGGGGGGAGCATGATCAACGCAATTGTGAATTATGCGCTGAACAATCGTCTGATGACGCTTGTTTTTGCGATCGCCGTGATCGTTGCCGGCGTATTTTCATTTCAAAAACTGCCGGTGGATGCGTTTCCGGACGCGACGCCGACCATGGTTCAGGTGTTTACCACCAGTCCTGGTCTGTCGCCGGTTGATATCGAAACGCTGATTTCCTATCCCGTTGAGATCAGCATGTATGGAATTCCCAAGCTGGAAAAAGTGCAGAGCACGTCGATTTTCGGGTTGTCGCGGGTGACCATCTATTTCGAAGATGGCACCGATATCTACTTCGCCAGGCGGCTGGTAAACGAACGGCTTTCCGAGGCCAAGCGCCAGATTCCCGAAGGGATGGGGCAGCCGGAACTCGGGCCCATAGCGAGCGGTCTTGGGCGCATCCTGATGTATTCCCTGGAAGCTGAGGATAAGGATCAATACAGCCTGCAGGAAATCCGCACGATCCAGGACTGGATTGTCAAGCCCCAGCTCAGAACCGTGCCGGGTGTAACCGGTGTGCTGTCCATCGGCGGCGAGGTAAAACAGTATCAGGTCAATATCGATGCGCAGAAGCTTCAGGCAAGGAACCTGACAGTGTCTGACGTTCGCGGCGCCCTCACCCAGAATAATCGGAACGTCGGCGCCTCTTTCATTACGCGAGGAGGTGAAGAGTATATAGTTCGCGGCTACGGTTGGGTTAATTCAGGTACCGAGGGCATCGAGGACATCCAGAACATCATTGTGTCCAAGAGTGAGGGAGAGTCTCCTATTTATGTCAGGGATGTGGCAGAGGTTAGCCTTGGACCGGCAATTCGCCGCGGCGCGGAGGTGTCCTCGGGCGAGGAGTCCGTGGGCGGCTACGTGATGAAGCTGATCGGAACCAACACCAGTCAGGTACTCGAGGACGTCAACGCAAAAATCGATGATCTGAACAAGTCACTTCCCGAAGGGCTGAAAATAGAGGCTTATTACTCCCAGGCGGAGTTGGTGGGCAAGGCCATAGGCACTGTCGAGAAAGCATTACTTGAGGGCTCGGTTCTGGTGCTGGTGTTCCTCTATCTGTTCCTCGGAAATATACGTTCCACACTGATCGTGGTGGCGACCTTGCCGTTGTCTGTGCTTTTCGCATTCATTGCGATGCGGATTTCGGGCCTGTCCGCCAATCTGATGAGTCTGGGGGGGCTGGCTATCGGCATCGGTATGATGGTGGACGGCGCCGTTGTGATGATAGAGAACATCTTCCGACATCTGGAAGAACGATCAGAGGAAAAGGTCAGTGTTCTGAGGCTTGTAGGTGAATCTGCCCGGGAAGTGGCTCGTCCGATTGTGTTTGCCATTGGCATCATTATTATCGTTTTTCTGCCGCTGTTTACGCTGCAGGGCGTTGAGGGCAAGCTGTTTTCGCCCATGGCCTACACCATCAGTTTTGCGTTGATCGGTGCGCTGTTACTCGCGTTGACGTTGGTGCCGGTTCTGGCCTCGCTGTCATTCAAGATGGGTGGACAACACAAAGAGCCGAAGCTGGTTCTGTTCCTGAACCGGCTATACAAGCCGGTGGTGAATACTGTCGTCAAAGCCCCTAAAATTGTAATGGGCGTGGCCGTCATTGCCTTTGCCGGCAGTCTCCTGCTGTTTCCCTATCTCGGGAGCGAGTTCGTGCCCACGCTCAGGGAAGGCACGTTCCAGATTCGCTCGACACTGCCTCCTGGAGCCAGTCTTGAATCCGCCATCAAGTATGGCAAACGGATTCAGTCCGTTGTCGATGAATTTCCAGAGGTCACCGGCACCTATGCCAGGATCGGTCGTGCCGAGGTGGGCGGTGATCCTGAACCCGTGAACGTTGTCGCGACGCTCGTCAATCTGAAGCCTCTGGATCAGTGGCGAGAAGATGTGAGCTATGAGGACCTTCAGAGCCGGATTGCGGAGTCTTTGGATGAGCGGGTTCCCGGGCTTGCCAACAATCTGTCACAACCGATTCAGCTCAGAACCGACGAACTCCTCTCAGGCGTTCAGGCGCAACTGGTTGCCAGCATTTTCGGCGACGACCTCGACGAGTTGGGCCGGATCGGCAAGGAAGTGGCGGCCCTGGCGAATGATGTGCCGGGGGCAACGGATGTGCGCGCTCAGCAGAGCGCAGGTAAAAAACAGATCGTTATTCGCCCCGACCGTGAAGTGCTGGCGCAGTTTGGCATCAGCATTGATAACCTGATGAGTACGGTCGAAACCGGGATTGGCGGTAAAGGCGCGGGGCTGGTCTTCGACGGTGTCCGGCGATTTGAGATCTTCGCCCGGCTGCAAGAGTCCTATCGCGGGTCCATCGATGAAATCAGAAAGCTTCCCCTCCGGGGTAATAGTGGCGAGCTCATCCCGCTTTCACGGGTGGCCGATGTTGAAATGTACGCTGGCCCCAAGAAAATTTCGCGCTCCAATGCCAGTCGGCGACAGTACGTGCAGATGAACGTACGTGGTCGCGATATGGGCGGTGTTGTTCAGGATTTGCGCAAGCGGATCTAGGAGCAAGTGGACATGCCGCCGGGGTATTTCGTGGAGTTCGGCGGTCAGTTTGAGAACCAGGAAAGGGCCATGGCGCGGCTGGCGATCGTTGTGCCCATTACCCTGGCGCTTATTTTCCTGCTTCTCTTTTCGGCATTCAGTAGTCTTCGCTATGCGGCGCTGATCTTCATGAATGTGCCCTTTGCGGTTACTGGTGGCATTGTCGCGCTGTTTGTGACGGGGCTTTACCTCTCTGTGCCCGCTGCCGTGGGATTCATCGCGGTGTTCGGCGTAGCCGTACTGAACGGTGTGGTGATGGTGAGCTACATCAATCAGTTGCGGGACGAAGGCTACGAAGTCATTGAAGCAGTCAAGTTGGGTGCTCAACGCCGTTTGCGGCCGGTTCTGATGACCGCCTCTGTGGCTATTCTGGGGCTGATTCCCCTGCTGCTGGCCGATGGCATTGGCTCTAATGTCCAACGGCCACTGGCAACGGTTGTGGTTGGCGGTCTGATCACTTCAACGCTGCTGACGCTGGTGGTGTTGCCCAGTGTGTACCAGTGGTTTGCATCTGAACGTCGTGACGTTTCAGTCTGATAGTCAGGAGACGGTTTATGTATGAAATAAAAGCGTATGTCAGAGAAGTGATGGCAGAGCATGTGGTTGATGCTCTGGCCAAAGTTAAGGGGGTGGCAAGTATTGCAGTCGTGTCTCTCGGCGAATTTGGTCATCTGGTCGGCGATGAGTCGCCTCTGGAGAAAGTGAAGATGGTCAAGCTGGAAATAGACGTAGCGACCGATGATGTCGCTGGTGAAGTTGTGGAACTCATTGTCAGAACGGGCAGAACCCAGGAAGGGCACCCGGGTGACGGCAAGGTGCTTGTATCCCGCCTGGTTCGGGCTGTTCGTATCGACGATGGTGCGACCGACGAGAGCGCACTTCAACCGGCATCAAACCAGCGCTTTTCCTAGATTGGATGGCGGCATCGTGGCCATGAGTCGCGATGCCGCTTCTCCCCGCCCTTATTGAGGAGCACTTTCAAGTTCCCTGAGCTAATGCCTTCCAAATTCAAGTTCATTTCAACCTTTTCACTTACTATCTCCACCTACCTTGTCATGGGCGTCTCGCCCCCATGAATTGTGGCTAACAACCCTTTCGGGAGAAAGTCGATGAAGGCAAGCAAGCACTCGCCCAGAGCGTTGCTGTGTTCAGTACTATTGTCCATTCCTCTGTTCGGTCAAGCGGAGACTGTGAATTGGACAAATTGGCTCACTGGCCAGATAAGCAAGCATCCGGATGTCATGGCGGCGACAGAGCAGGCGGCAGCCCGGGATGCGGATGCTGAGGCAAGCGAACAACCGCTGTATAACCCGGAGCTGTCTGTTGGAGCAGACAGAAATGGCAGTGACAACAACTTTGTGGCAGGGCTATCACAAACGATCGATTGGTCTGATCAACAGGGTGCGCTAAAGGACAAGGCAAAGCTGATCAGGCTTTCCGCTGAAGCTGATTTGAACGAGGCGGTTTTGGCACAAACGTCCGAGTCGCTGTTTGCGCTTGTCGAGTGGCGCGCGGCGACGCGTGCCGAAGAAATTGCGGAATCCCAGCAACACCGTCTGGATGCCTTGCTGGAGCAGGTTGAGCAACGCCAGCAGGCGGGCGACCTGGGGAGTACCGATGCAGAGTTGCTTTTTTTAAGCCTTTCTCAGCAGCTCAGTGAACTCGCCCAGGCAAAGGCTGCGGTTGATCAGGCGCAAGCCCGGGTCAGAGAGCTTCTGCCGGATTGGCGGCCTCAGGATGGGGGGATCCCCGGGCACATTTGGCCGGCTCTTGCTTCCAGGGTCGATAACGACAATTTGCTGGATCATCCGTCAATTGCTGCTGCCCGCGCGAGGTGGCAGGTGCTGCGGAGCGAAGCCGAGGTGGTCAGTCGCAGAGCGACGGCATCTCCCACGGTCGGGCTGAGCGGAGGGCGTGATGGCGGTGAGAGCCTGGTTGGCCTGACGTTCTCGATCCCTCTGAATGTCCGTAATAACTACCGTGCCGAAGTCCAGGCTGCCAACCGACGATCATTAGAGGCCGAAGCTCGGTTTCAGGCACTTTATCGGAAGCAGCAGTATGGTCTGGCGGGCGCCCGAGCTGCCTGGAAGCGATACGACACCCAACTCAGCCGATGGACAGAACTCTCCCAGGGGCGTGTACAGCGAAGTGCTGATTTGCTTGAGAAGCAGTGGCAGGTCGGCGACCTCTCCACCTCTGAGTATCTCCAGGCGCTGGGCCAGCGCGCGGAGAGCCTGAAAACCGGTATTGAACTGGAAAAGCAGGCGCAGTTGGGTCTGATTGAGCTCTTGAGCCAGTCTGGCGAACTGATCACCCTCTTCCAATACTAGTCTGGAAACTGGATATTCATTATGAAAAAAACTCTGATTTCTGTATTCGCATTGACGTTGCTTACAGCCCCACTTTCTTTTGTACAGGCAGAGGAAGATGCTCATCAGGAAGCCGGTCATGATCATGCTGCCAGTGGCGACGATCATCAGGAAGTCACCGGTGAGAAGGGCGAGCATAAGGAAGATCATGGTGAAGAAGGTGAGCATGAAGAGGAAAAAGCAACTACCGCAAGCATCAATGCCAAACAGAAAGAGCTCGCCGGCATTGAAGTAGCAACCCTCGAAAGCAAGCGCGTTGACTATGAAATCTACGCTCCCGGTGAGCTGCTGACCAACGGCTATACCAGCTATCACGTGTCCCCCCGGGTTGCCTCAGTGGTGCTGCGGCGTCACGTGGAACTGGGTGAGCACGTAACCAAGGGCCAGCCGCTGGTAACCCTGTTCAGTGAGACGGTGGCACAGGCGCAGGCGGATTACAGGAAAGCTTTTCCTGCATGGAAGCGAATCAGCGGGCTGGGTCGTTCCGTGGTTGGCGATCAGCGGTTCAATACAGCGAAAGCCAACATTGAAGCAGCAAGGGCGACTCTGCTTGCTTACGGGCTGAACGATGATGACATTGGTGCGTTGAAGGCCAGCGGGGTGGATAGTCTCGGTGAATACATGCTCAGGGCTCGCGTGGATGGTGCAGTACTGACCGATGAGTTTGAGCAAGGACAAAGAGTTGAGGCTGGCCAGCCGCTGGTGACTCTTGCTGATGAGAGTGAGCTTTGGGTAGAAGCCCATCTGCCAGCAAGCTCCGACATTGTTCTAGAGAAGGGCGCGGAAGCCGAAGTCAGGGCAGCGGGTCGTATGGGCGTGGCAACGGTGTCCCAGGAAGCCCACACCATTGATCCTGTGACCCGCACGCGGATTGTCAGGCTGGAGCTGGACAATCCTGAAGATCGTTTTCATCCAGGAATGTTCGCAGATGTGTATTTTCGTTTTAAGACCAGCGAGCCGGTGCTTGCCGTGCCGGAGACTGCATTGATGCGTGGCGCGGACGGCGACTGGACGGTCTATGTGGAAGAGGCCGAAGGCGAGTATGAACCCGTGGAAGTGGAACTGGGCCGCTCAATTGGCGGGCTCCGTGAGGTTTCCGGCCTGGCTGCGGGTCAACGAGTCGTTTTGCGGGGCGCATTTTTTGTGGCCTCTGAGATTGCCAAAGGCGGCTTTGATCCGCACAACCACTGATTCCGGGAGCCATTATGTTCAACCGAGTTGTCGACTGGGCGGTTCAGAACCGCCTGTTGGTTCTTATTGCGCTTGCAGTGCTTATCGCCACGGCCGCGTTTCAGATACCAAAACTGAATCTTGATGCTTTCCCCGACGTTACAAACGTCCAGGTCGCTGTTAATACAGAGGCGCCCGGACTTGCGGCTGAGGAAGTCGAGCAGCTGATCACCTATCCCATTGAAGCGGTGATGTATGCGTTGCCGGATGTTGAGGAGGTTCGGTCCATCTCCAAAACCGGGTTGTCTGGTGTCACCGTGGTCTTTAAAGAGGGCACGGATATCTATTTCGCGCGCCAACTGGTTTTCGAGCGGTTGCAGGCCGCGCGGGAGCTGATTCCGGACGGGGTCGGGGTGCCTGAAATGGGGCCGAATACGTCCGGTCTTGGCCAGGTCTACCAGTACTTGCTGATAGCGGACCCGGATTCGGGGTACGACGCAATGGAATTGCGCAGCTTGCACGACTGGCTGGTCAAACTGTTGCTGATACCGGCTGAAGGGGTTACGGAAATCCTGTCGTTTGGCGGAGAGGTCCGCCAGTACCAGGTTAACCTGAACCCGGCGCGAATGCTGTCCTATGACTTATCACAGAACGACATCATGGAAGCTCTGGAGAACAACAACTCCAATGTCGGCGGTTGGTACATGGGCCGCGGGCAGGAGCAACTGGTTATCCGTGGTATGGGCTGGTTGGGCAGTGGCGAGGAGGGCCTGGAGCAGATCCGACAAGTACCCGTGAAAACCAGTGATGGCATTACAGTGACAGTGAACGATGTCGCCGAGGTAGCGCTGGGCACTGAAATTCGCCAGGGTGCGGTAACCATGACCCGGAAGGATGAAGCCGGTCAGGTTGAACAACTGGGTGAAGTGGTTTCTGGCATTGTACTCAAACGAATGGGGGCCAACACAAAAGCCACCATCGACGGCATCGAGGCCCGCATTGATCGCATAAATCAGGCGCTTCCGAGTGGGGTTCGTTTTGAGCCCTATTACAACCAGGCGGATCTGGTGACCAAGGCCGTAGAGACGGTGACCAATGCGCTTCTGTTGGCTTTTGTGTTTATTGCGATCGTGCTTGCCCTGTTCCTGATGAATCTGCGGGCAACAACGCTGGTGCTGCTTTCAATCCCGATTTCCATCGGGATTGCCCTGATGATCATGGCCTGGTTCGGTCTCTCGGCCAACCTGATGTCTCTGGGCGGTATTGCTGTGGCAATCGGCATGCTGGTGGATGGCTCTGTTGTTATGGTTGAGAACATGTTCAAGCATCTGACCCATCCTGATGCTAAGCATGACGACCATCGGGATGAGTTGGCTGGAGATGACCCCGATCCATTGGACGCGTCACACGATGATCATGGCATTGCCCATCGTCTCCAGGAAGCCGGCCGGGAAGTGGCGCGGCCGATTTTTTTCGCGACGGCGATTATCCTGGTCGTTTTCATGCCTCTGTTCAGCTTCGAAGGTGTGGAAGCCAAGCTGTTCCAGCCAATGGCAATCAGCATCATGCTGGCTATCGTGTCGGCGGTGATCGTCGCTCTGGTGGTTGTACCCGCGCTGGCGTCATACATGTTCCGTAAGGGTATCCGGGAGCGGGAAAGCTTCATTCTAAAACCCCTGGAAAAGCTCTATCGCATGGGGCTTGCCTGGTCACTGAAGCATAGCCGCGTGGTTGTTGGCGCGGCGGCGGTTCTTGTTGTACTGGCGGCGCTGATTGTTCCACGACTGGGCACGGAGTTCGTGCCTGAACTGGAAGAGGGCACGATTAACCTCCGGGTGACCCTGGCCCCTTCATCAAGCCTCGATACGGCGCTTGAAGTGGCGCCGAAACTGGAGGCCATGCTGATGGAATTTCCAGAGGTGACCTACGCCCTGTCCCGGGCTGGCCGAGCGGAAATAGGCGGCGATCCGGAGCCCGTCAACAACATCGAAATCTACATTGGCCTCAAGCCAACAGCCGAGTGGACCAGCGCCAGTAATCGCTATGAATTGCAGGCCCTGTTTGAGGCGAAGCTCGAACAGCACCCGGGGCTACTGTTTAACTTTTCTCAGCCTATTGCAACTCGGGTTGATGAATTGCTGTCAGGTGTCCGCGCGGAACTGGCCATCAAACTCTTTGGCCCGGATCTCGACGTACTGGCGGAGAAAGGCCAGCAGATTGAAGCGGCGGTCCGAACAGTTCAGGGAACACGAGACGTGGCCATGGAGCAGATTGCCGGTGAAGCGCAGTTGGTGGTTCAGCCAGACCGTCAGGCACTTTCCCGGTACGGACTCGCCGTGTCTGATGTGATGAGTGTCGTCCGGGACGGACTGGGTGGTGCCGCCGCGGGCCAGATCATCAACGGAAATGAGCGGTACGATATCTATGTGCGCCTGGCCAAACGTTTCCGGGAAGACCGGGATGCCATTGCTGATCTCAGGTTGCAGGCGCCTTCCGGAGCCTGGGTGAGACTCGGTGATGTGGCCGATGTGTCTATTGAGTCCGGCCCGCCCCAGGTGCGCCGCGACGACGTTCAGCGCCGTGTGGTCATTCAGTCCAATGTGCAGGGTCGTGACATGGGCAGTGTGGTTGCCGATATTCAGGATACCATCGCGTCAGAAGTGAACCTTCCCCCCGGCTATTCGGTGGATATTGGTGGTCAGTTCGAAAACCAGCAGCGAGCTCAGAAACGATTGACCATTGTGGTACCTGTATCTCTGGGGCTGATTGCGCTGTTGCTCTACTTCGCTTTCAGTTCGGTTGGTCAAGCGCTGTTGATTCTGGTCAACGTGCCGCTTGCCGTAATTGGTGGTGTCTTTTCGCTCTGGGTCTCCGGCCAGTATCTTTCAGTGCCCAGTTCCGTTGGATTTATCACACTGTTTGGTGTGGCGGTGCTTAACGGGGTCGTTATGGTCGAAAGCATCAATCAGCGAATACAGGATGGGTTGAACGTGGATACCGCGGTGTTTGAAGGTGCCGTCTCCCGTTTACGTCCTGTCTTGATGACAGCAATAACCTCGGCGCTCGGCTTGATACCGATGCTGTTGTCGACGGGCGTGGGAGCGGAAATCCAGAAGCCACTGGCCAGCGTGATTGTTGGTGGTCTCGTGACTGCAACTTTCCTGACACTCTTTGTTTTGCCGGTTCTGTTCGGTCGCTTTTCAAGAGCCAAGGTGAGTGATATCCAACGGTAAAAAATGGGAGAAGCCGCGCTGCGTCATCGACGGTTGCCTTTCTGGAGGTTTTCTAATCCGGAAGTGGCAGTAGAATGACAATGCTGGCTCCTCCGTTTTTTGAGGTACCCATGTTCATCTGTCCGAGGTTGTCTTCGACAATCTCGGACACGATGGACAATCCGAGCCCAAAACCGGCGACCGTTTCATCCAGCCTGGTACCCCTGTTCATGACAGTGGCTGCCGCCTCGGGAGAAATTCCGGGGCCATCGTCCGCTACTTCTATGGAGAGTCCTGATGACGTGCGGGCGATTGTAACGTCGACGGTTGTCTGGCACCACTT
>Ga0189288_10357_pt1 | contig 16394 bp, 21 predicted proteins | sample UW105minimetaG_FD_130316 | JGI IMG/M metagenome (GOLD analysis project Ga0189288, IMG submission 130316) | Marine microbial communities from the Costa Rica Dome - UW105 mini metaG | ecosystem: Environmental > Aquatic > Marine > Oceanic > Photic zone | place: Costa Rica: the Eastern Pacific... | reverse complement strand
GAACATCAGCTGACCATGTTGGCGATCAACCAATCAGGCAATCAGGCAATCAGGCAATCAATACGGACAACAAAGAGATCAAGGCCAACGGCTTTGGCCTAGCGCTTGCTTGGAACAAGACTGTGAACGCACAGAAACTAAAGACCCTCGTTCAAGAAGGGCGGATTAAAAATATAGTTTTCACCATAAACCTCGCACAGCGTCAGAAGCTTTTTATCGCTCAGGGGTACTTGAATTAAGTTGCGATCAACACGTGAAAAAACCCGGCAGCGCGTCCTTGGCGGGTCGCCTACATCAACACCAACCATGACTTCATAAACGAGATCACTGTCAGTGATGGGGTCGGCAGTCATTGGTTTCTTGTAGACCTGATGATCCCATGAACAACAACTAGACCGACCACTTGCAACGTAATAGTCGGAGATACGCTTAAACCCAGCATATCCACCCTGGAAGAAAAGATAGGCGTTGATCGGCCCAGGGCCTACAGAAGTCTTGAAGATACGATGCTCACAATTGGGACCTGCACCGCAGGCACCAGTCTCTTCAATTTCAAACAGTCCATCCGCATCAATATCTCTCAACCGCCAACCACCTGTAGGAGCTTGAGAGACAGACTGTGTGCGCTTGAGCAGCGAGAGACAGGATTCACTGCCTTGAGGCTGGAATTCAACGTGGAGCGTTCGACTCTTTGTCGCATCACATTGACGTTGTGTGATGCGAATCCGAGAGCCATCTGCATTGAGCTTCTCAGAATGCATGACATCACATGCAGCAAAGGCTGAACCATGGCTCAACAGCAAGGCTGCAACAAGAAATGTTCGCATCAACTCAGCTTAAAACACAGTCGGATCTGATAGTTGATGCCACGGGCTGGTAAGCCGAAGAGCCTTTAGCAGTCCTCACCAGAACAATGCCCAGGCCCGGTGAGTTCAGCATGGACCTTGGCATGTCTCCCTCCTGAATGAACTAGAAGATTAAAGATGCCATCCATCCAATCTCTTGGCCAAACACAAGAAATAAGCAGGTATTGGGGCTGGAATTTTGCGAGAATCTGTCACTTTGATTGCAAACAAGCTATGGCCGAGAAGCATTGCTACCAATAAGACAAGCGCCTCTCACGCATGGATTCACTGATCGCAATCATCCTGACACTGGCAATAGCATCAACGGCAAGCGTCATGGCGTTAACAACGCCAGATCTAGAAATCAAACCATCGACAGATCGCTCAACAGGCACAATAAAAAATTCTAGCGATATCGAATGAAGCGAGTCGCGGCACTAGTTGCAGTGTTCAAAGCGCGCAGGGTGCACAAGCATAGAGACAGTTAACAAGTTGAGCGATCACCCCAATGTAGAAAATTTGACAAAATGGTCGAACGCGAAGCCTAGAAAGGTACCTGCTCAGAATGGCCTCTAGGGCAAGTTAGCGATGATGTTAATGCCAAGAGGCTGAGATTAGACGGCACTCGAGATACAGCATTCAAAACAATCAATGATCACTGCAATAAGCCTGAGGCGAAGGAATTCTGACCTCAAAAGAGCAAACAAGCTAGACACCGCATGACAATGCAGCTCTCACTGGCATCAACAGCCATCAATCAATCTGCTCTCACTCACCAATCAGGCTGATCTCAGAATGGAGGAATCACTGTTCTATTCCCCGAGGTTGATCTTATTTGAGTACCCCTGCCACTTGAGGTCGAAGCCGCATAGGTAATTCTCCCATTATCCTCAACGATTTTTACATGGCACTCATCAACGGTTCCACCAGCATAATTCCTGCAATTTGAATAGTAATAACTAACGACCTTCCCATCACTGATCCACTTAACCTTGACCCCAGACATGCTGCCGTTGCGCCATAGCCTGGTCAAAATACAACTCTCCTTCACGCCATTGAAGTGGCATTCGGATTGGACCTGAGAAGATACTGTGGGCGGAAAGACCATGAGAATGATCAGCCCAAGAACAGACCTCTTGAAGACTGAAAGCATCATCAAGCCTCATGCTTATATCAACTAAACAGAATTTTAACCGACGACCTCCTGCCGAAGAGTCGGTCAAGATTCTCAGCAAGGGGGATTCAATACGTCCACCCACTACAGGAAGAGGTCTTTATCGATGGAGGCAATTTTGTTGAGAACTTTCAAAACGAGCACCTCCAAATTGCATTGCTGTGATCAACCCAGGTCCAAGACATTCACTTCACCTAGAGACTTGCATCCGATGTTCTCAATTCAAACCCATTCCCAAACATACAATATCAGACTTGCTAATTCTGTGGCAGCAACTACGCAAAATGCCGCCGACAAAACTATGACTCCGACAGCAAGAGATTTATTTGAATACTGCTTCTTGATCAACACGATGGCGGACACAACAAGAGCAACAACCCCCAGCGTCAATTGCGGCAAAAGATAGAACAAACCACTAAACACGCCCTGCAAGAGACCAACGTCTACAGGCGAATGGACATGAAGAAGCCAAAACAATGAACTGGCAAGGCTGTAGAGCGTAGAAGCTATCAACAAAAGAATTGGTATCAGCTGCATTTTTAATGCGTCACCAAATTAAGTTTGGTCAAGAATTTCAAGCTTGATCTACTCCTGAAGCTGCATGCATATGCAATTTAAACATGCAACTTCAAGTCAGCTCATTGCATTGACCTAGATCCAACCCCTAGCCAGCCTTCGCACGAACAAACTCACGGTATTCTCGCCCAGGCTTGAAAAGAAGGATAAGCGACCAAACAATCATGGGCAAAACAACAATCAAGGCGTGGAACTTATCGTATGCAGTCATTACCTCAGAGGCAGGTGAAACAGGGAGAAGCCATAACCCTTGAAACACCACAAGCCACCAATACTTGATGCCGGCATCATTCATCCGCCTTAGATCAATTGGGATAAAGAGGACAAGTCCAAGAACAGTCACAAAAGGTGACTCAAACAAGGCGAATGAAAGGTCATTGCCGGCCAGCAGAGAGAGGCCTGCATACACAACAAGCAGAGGGATCATCAGGAGAGCCCTTAGCAAGCCCTGCCGGAAGTAGCGCAGCCGACCTAGCTCACCCTTCCAGGAGAAAAACTGAGGGAGCGTCTGTTCCATTGCCTTCGTTTCTACTGAGTTCAGTCTGAACCCCATCGACAAGTTTGACGACAGAGAGAGATTGGGATACCGACCAAGAGTCGAAACCTGCTGTTAAAGCGAGGAAGGTATCACTAGCGGTAATTCTCGAACTGGAGAGGCACGTCTAGATCATCCTCCTTGGTTTTCAGCAGCTGGATCGCCTGCTGTAGATCGTCCTTGCTCTTGCCAGTGATGCGCAGGCTCTCCCCCTGAATCGCAACAGTGACCTTCTTCAGCTCATCACGGACGCTCTTACTCAGCTTCTTGGCAAGCTCCTGACTGAGCCCCTTGCGCAACTTCACCACCTGCTTCACCCGGTTACCGCCCACGGCCTCAGGGGTCTGAAAATCAAAGATTTTGAGCGAAAGGTTGCGCTTGGTCGCCTTGGTGCGGAGCACATCCTCCACAGCCTGAAGGGTCATATCGCTGGCAGTGGTAATCACCACCTCGGTCTCCTCGAGATCGATCTCCGTCGCTGAGTCCTTGAGGTCATAACGGTTGCCAACATCCCGGCGAACCTGATCAAGGGTATTCACCAGCTCCTGGCGGTCAAAATCGGAGACCACATCAAATGAAAAGCTTGCCAAAATGCTGCTCTCTTCGTTGCCGACTGAGTTCAGTCTTGCAATCAGAGCGCCGAGCTGCCAACTGCAGCACCTCAACAGGTGTCTCTAGCACTAGGAGAGAAGAGGTGCATGCCCTCACCCCAGTCAGTCAAATGCCACGGTGACCGCTTCGGTGGGATTGCATGCAAAGCAACACCCATCACCACAAACACAGCCAAGATCCATCAACGGCGGCCAACCAGTTCTGATCAAAGCGCGCTGCAATGACATGAACCGACTCTGACTCAAGCTTTGGCTTATCAATCAACGTGCTGGCTCAATAAGGCTTCGGTTTTTCATGGCTTGGTCAATACTGTCGTTGGGACTCCTTTCTCACCTGCATAAACGACAACAACATTGACATCTTTTGGGCCCAGAGCTTTGCCCGAATGAATGGTATTAACCACCTCAATCAAGGCATCACCTTCTTGGTAGATCTTTTTCCTACCATCCGTTAACTGCAGCTCAAGATTCCCCTGAAGGATGACAGCGGCATTAATGACAGGGTGATAGTGCCAAGGCAAGGTGACACCCGCGGGAATTGTGATTCGAAGAACCTTCACTTCAGGTTGTCCACGGGGATACTTCGGCAAAATCGCCCCATTCCATTGACGGCTCGAGTTCGCTAATTCTTCAACCGTGACACCCAACTCTGAGGCGCCATGGCCGTCATGGGTCCTTCCAGGGGCCCCAATCAGACCCGAAGCAACCAGCAACAGCGGCAGAGTCAACACGATGTTTTTCATGGTTGCAAGGTGGGTGCTCAATACATGGTGGCGACGACAGAAGCTGGAATGCATCACCACACCGGCACGTCCAAGCGATGCCTAGCCACACTTCGCCGACCCCATTGCCGCAAGCGGTCTTCAGCAAACAACGCTTGAGTTTGAGGGTATCGAGATACGGAACATTGGTTGCATGAGCTGCACGTCCCAGTGAGGGCCCCAGAGCACAACGCAGCCTTGAAGAGCTTGATCAGAATCACAACAACTGGAGATCCCGATCACCCAATCGTGAAGCCGAATCCATCAGCTTCCCAACAGTCATTCCGCAGTCTGGCCATGCCTCCACTTCCAGCAAACCTGAAAGCCACCCTGATCAGTTGTGCCAGCGGCACTGCCGTACTGGCCAGCGCCGCCATGGCCCACCCGATTCTGATCACCACACAGTCAGCCGCCTTCCTGCGCGATTGCGGCCATCAATCACCAGCAACGGTCAGCTCGATCTCCTCAGGCTGTCCCAACCGAGAACGAGGACTGGTGGGAAGCGGCAGCCGTCTGGAGCAGCTCCAGACGGTGCATCGCAGCCGCTCTGGGATGAAAGGCCTCTGGTATCAGGTACGGATTGTGGAGAACAGCACGGCATCGCAAACCGCATCAACCCATGCGCAAGCCGGGACGATCGGTTGGCTGCGGGCGAATGCTTTCTGAGCGAAGGCTGCGGTCAGTAGGGCTCACAGCGATAGGGATCCGTTCCTTTGAATAGAGGCATCAGCATGCACACGATGCCTCTCACCGCACTCTTCACCGCCAACGCCGCGGCCCCCTTCGCCTGGTCGCTGGTGCTGGCTGGAGCCGTCGTCATCGTCAGCATCATTCCCCTGGGGGCTGCACGATCCCAAGCGGACTTCACCATGGCCGACATGGCCGCGCCGCGGGCCATGTTCGACCGCCTTCCAGCTTGGGGCCAACGGGCCAGCTGGGCGCATCAGAACAGTGTTGAAGCCTTCAGCCTGCATGCCCCTGCAGCGATTTTGTCGTTGGTCGCGGCCTGTGAAACAGGTCCACTACCAGGGCTCGCCATTGCCGCGGCCCTTCTGCAGCCAGGGTTGAGACTGCTCTACATCGGGGCCTATGTCGGCAATATTCCTCCCTTGCGGGGTCTGTGCTGGGCATCAGCGCTGATGTGCACAGGTGTGCTCTACCTGGAGGCACTCAAAGCCCTTCTCCAAGCAGCCTGAACAGTGGCGTTCAGCCCAGGGCCCACTGGGCGAGAGCTTTGTCCGGGGCTCCAATCGAGTCGATCGAGTCGTGCACGTAGCTCTCCCAGGCTTGCTGAGGCAGCCCGGCATACACCATCAGATTGAGTGGATAGTGATCCGAATCGGTACAGCGACGAAAATCATCGCGAAACAAGAACACGGGCTTAGCCAGAGCGAAAGCAACCCCCAGCTCCACCATCACGCCTTCATCGGGTGGGGTGCCGTTCACAATCGCGAACAGACCATCAGCCTCACGCACGTCTTGAAGACATTGCTGCGACACCGCATAGGCCCAACCAGGCTGATCAAGATTGACGCCGGCATTGCGCGCGAAAGGCTCCCACACCCTCAAGCCCAAGGCCTCAAGAGCCTCGACGTAACGGGGGAGGAGCAGTTGCCGACTTTCAACTGAAAACCCCAACGGAGATGCCAGATAGATCGTCTTAGCTGTCACTGGCATCGGCTGTGATGAGCATCGGTCGACCGAAGGAAGAGCTGCTCAGAATCCTCCCCCATCTGCATCAGCCTTGATCGCCTTGAAACTGCTTCAGGGCAGCCAACAGGGCGGCAGGCGACTGAGGATCAACCATCAGCACGCTTCCACCTGGGGCATCCGCCAGTTGTTCGCCCATCGCCATCCAGTCCTTCGCGAGCATCAGACGCATCGCTTCCGCCGTCTTGGGATTGGCTTCCAAGGCTTGTGCCATCACCAGGGCTGACTTGGATTTTGCTTCGGCCAGCACCTGCTGCTGATGCGACTGAGCCTCGGATTCCAGCAGGAGTGCCTCCTTCTGAGCCTTGGCATCAAGCACAAGAGCTTCGGCGCGTCCACGTGCCTCGTTGAGCTGAGATTCCTTTTCTCCTTCTGAGCGCAGAATCGCCGCCCGCTTCTCCCGTTCCGCCGTCATCTGCTGTTCCATCGCCTGCTGCACCCCTGCGGAGGGAACGATGTCGCGCATCTCAACGCGGGTGACTTTCACGCCCCAAGGGTCCGTGGCCTGATCAAGCTCCCGAAGCAGCAACTCATTCACTTCACTGCGGGTAGTGAAGGTCTGATCAAGATCCAGCTTGCCCATCTCGGCACGGATCTGAGTCAGCACCAAATTCACCATCGCCGCCTGGAGGTTGTCAACGGCGTAATACGCCTGTGAATGCTCCAGCAGCTGCCAATAAACCACCGCATCCACTTCGATGGAGACGTTGTCACGGGTGATGCACTGCTGAGGAGGAATGTCGAGCACCCGTTCCTTGAGAGACTCGTGGCTCACGACCTTTTCCACCACTGGGAGCACAAGGGACAAACCTGGCTGAAGCTCGCGATCAAACTTTCCCAAGCGCTCAACCAGACGAGACCGTCCTCCGCTGGTCACCTTGACGCTGCCAGTGCCAAGCACCGCAAGAAGGATCAAAGCGGGCAGGCTAAAAAACGCTTCCAAAACAGCTGAGCAGTTGTTCGGACCTTAAAGACAGCGCTCCTAACGCACAAGCACGTCCACAACCGGCAGGATTGGCTTCAAAGTGTGGTGCGTTGCCGCAACAACCCCAATGACCACGTTCTGGGTGCCGCTGATCTGGCTTCTGGTCGCTGGGGTGCTGCTTGCCCTGGAACTGGCGCAACCCACCTTCGACGGCCTGATGTTCGCTGCCATTGGGGCCCTGATCGTGTCGGTGATCACCGCCCTTGGGCCGTTGCCAGTGCTGCTTCAGGTCAGTCTGTTCATCGCAATCACGGTGATAGGCACCCTCTGGCTGATGCGGTGGTCAGCCCAGCGCAATCCAGCGCCGGAGAGGCAACGGCAACGCGACGATCTCGCGGAAGTTCTGGGCACGATTGCGCCAGGCGGAGAGGGGAGGGTGCGCTGGCATGGTCAAAGCTGGGCCGCTTCGTCACTGGATCTCGACCGTTCAATCCCCGAGGGCGAACGCGTACTGGTTGTGGGGCGTGATGGAACCCAGCTTCAAGTGATGGCGCAGACCACAGTCAGTCGAAAAACAGCAGACTGACCACCTTGCCCATGTCTTCGGCACTGCGACAGCTGTTCAGCAATGTCTCACTGTCGTGGAAAGCAAGACAGATCAGCTGATCACAGCGCGTGATGATGTCTTGATTGCACAGGCTGCTTGCCAGTGGCAGAGGCAAATCATCCTGTTCAGGCTTTTCAATCAGATGCAGTACCCGATCAAGGCTGTCCCGAATCTCCGGGACCTGCCGGTCGAGGCTCTGTGGCAGCAGAACAGTGAGTTGAGCCGGATCCACCTCGAGAACACCTCGGATCACGGCGGCATTGACACCCTGCGCACCTGAAGTGATCAGCGAATGGCCTTCCTGAGCCAAAGAACGGGCGATCAACTCGACGAGATGAATCGCCACGCCCGGGACGTGCCGACTACCAAGAATTGCGATCCGTCGTTTGCCTTTGTCCTGGAGAAGAGCCAGTTCCTGGGCAAGTGTGTCAACCCTGTCAAGGGAAGGAAGATCAAGGGAACGGCTCAAAGACATCCGGCCATTGTCAAGTTGAAATTAGCAGCAATGTCCTTGGCCAGGAAGCAGCCATCGCACCGGATCTAACTAATGCAAAAGCGAGGGATCCAGCGATCAACTGGTCCATCCCAAAGCATCGAACAATCGATCGAGCTGGCAGTGCTCTTCCACTAGACGGAACGCATAGGTGGCTTTCACAGCTTCATGAAGGCGCACATGGCCAAAGGCCTGTTCAATCACTTCAACCGTGGCAAGGGTGTCGTGTTCCACCTTCAGTAAAGGCACCTCAAGTTCATCCGCCCGACTGATCAACTGAGGCAAAGGCTCACCAGCACCTGTGAGAATCAAACACTGGGTGGAAGCCTCCAGGGCTGCCAGCTGAATATCAGTGCGATCGGCACCAGTGACCACGGCCATGTTGCGGCGGCGACGGAAAAACTCCATTGCCGAATTCACGTTCATGGCGCCGATGCTCAGGGTTTCCACCAGCAGTTCAAGCCGCTCTTCACAGCACAGCACCCGGGCATCCAAGCGACGCACCAGCTCCCCCACCGTGACACTGCGAAGCAAAGGAGAACGCGGCATCACACCGAACACAGCCAGACCGAGCGATTCGAGCTCAGGCACCACATAGCGCTGCAGCGACTCGACATCATCTGGCGTGACGGCATTGAGAACGATGCCTGCCAGACGTTCTCCCAGTTGATCTCTGGCCGCCAATAGGGCATCAACGCTGCGGCTGTCTTGCCAGAGGTGGACAAGCACGACCGAGGCATCGAGGCCACGGGCCAGCTGACCGAGGCTGAGACCGTAAAGAAGGCCCTCGTGAAGACTGCCAGCCGCTTCCAGCAACGTGACCGTCTCATCGTCGCTCTGCAGTTGCTGCTGCAGACGGACAAAGCCCTCGCCGGCCTGAAGGTGTCCATCCGCCAGCCGTTGATCGGCGGTGGCGGGGGCCAGAAGGTGGAGAGAGGGAATCAGCTGATCATCCTTGAGGCCCAGGGTGGTGCCGATGAAGCGAACGTCGTCATCGATCAAAGGGTCCGGCATCGGGCCGACCTCCGGTGTCCAGTCCAGGCTTGTGGCCAGGGGCTTACCAAAGCGAACCTGCCGCCCGGAGGATGCCAACTGGCGGGCCAGACCAAGCACAAGCGCAGACTTCCCGCTGAAGGGTTCACATGATCCGATCAGCAAGGTGGATCCCATCAACGGCTCCGCAGGCCTTTCAGAGGATCAATGTAACGGGCCTTCCCCGAGCGATCCGGTTGGGGTCTGCTCCAGCAGAAGCCATTGCCAAAAGCGGTCAGGCAGATCAGCCACACTGGCCCCAGCTTCGGCATGCATCAACCACTCCACCAGTTGGTGGCCTGGTATATCAAATGTGTAGTGCAGAGAAGCTTCCCCGGGGAAGCTGAGCGTGCAGTGAGCCGGGGTGAGCGGAGCTCGCACCGGCTCCCAGCAGAGCAGAAAAGCATGCCCTTTCCCCTCGCCCAGTGAGCGCGCCCCCTCAAGCCGGCCACGGGAGAGCAGCGGCAACACCTGTCGCAAAGCCTGCTCGTTCTGAAGCCCACCGCAATAGGGAGCGAACAGGGCGAGCTGAGCTGCATCGGCTGGACTGATCAAAGGCCGGGCGTGTTTCTCTTCAGGATGCCCCAAGCTGGTGGGATGGCCCACATCCATGCCCCAGGAGAGCGCACGGTGCCTGAGACCACTGCATCGTCCCCATCCGGCCATCACTGGCAAGGACGCCGGATCGGAATCACCGGTGTGCGAGGCGCCTTAGGACAGGCTCTCTGCCGGCAGTTTCTGCTGAGGGGCGCCGTGGTGGTCGGTCTCAGCCATGGCCCTCGGCCCGAGCACAGCGAACCAGACCATGCTCCGCAGGAATGGAGGCAATGGACATGTGAGCAGGAGTCCGAGCTGGATCCTGTGCTGAAAACCCTTGATGTGCTTGTGCTGAACCACGGCATCAATCCTGGAGGAGACCAGCGCAGCGAGACGATCACCCAGGCCCTCACCATCAATGCCCTGAGCAGCTGGCGACTGATCAACCGCTTCGAGGCCATTGCCTCAGAGGCTGGCTGCGATGGGAAGCCAAAAGAACTCTGGGTGAACACATCGGAAGCAGAGGTCCAGCCCGCGCTAAGCCCTGGCTACGAATTGAGCAAACGTTTGATCGGCCAGCTGGTCAGCCTGCGCTGGAGCCAACGCAGCAAGGCTGAACAGCGTCAGCTTCGCCTGCGCAAGCTTGTGCTTGGACCGTTCAAATCCAATCTCAACCCGGTCGGAATCATGACGGCGGATTGGGTCGCCAGGCAGGTCCTGAGCCAAGCCCACCTGGGCCTGAACCTGATCATCGTCACGCCCAATCCGTTCACGTATGTGCTGATGCCTTTGAACGAACTGGGGCGAGCGCTCTACAGCAGATTATTCAGTCGCCCCGATCCGTGAGGATTTCGCAGCCATCGGAGGTCACCACGATGGTGTGCTCCCACTGAGCCGAGAGGCTTCCATCCCGGGTAACAACGGTCCAGCGGTCCTTGAGGGTTCGGCACTGCTTGCTGCCCGCATTCAGGATCGGCTCCACCGCCAAGGTCATCCCTGGTCGCAGGGTGAGATTGGGGAGGTCATCAGTACGGAAATTGAAGACAGAGGGCTCTTCATGGAGATTGCGGCCAACGCCATGACCGGTGTAGTCCTCCACCACGCTGTAGCCATTGGCCAGCACGTGATCTTCCACAGCGCCAGCGATATCGAGCAGCGTGTTTCCAGCCTTGATCTTGGCGAGACCAGCCATCAAAGACTCACGGGCCACTCGGCTGAGCTTCTGAGCCTCTTCGGGCGCATCGCCAACACAGATGGTGACGCAACTATCACCGTGATAACCGTCGAAATAGGCGCCGGTGTCGACCTTCAAGAGGTCACCTTTGTGAATCACCCTCTTGGCGCTGGGAATGCCATGCACCACTTCGTTATTGATGCTGGCGCAGATGCTGGCCGGAAAACCGTGATAGCCCTTGAAACTGGGAGTGGCTCCCATTTCACGGATGCGTCGTTCAGCAATGGCATCCAAATCACCCGTGGTCTGGCCGGTCTGAACAGCCCCCATGATTTCGCGTAGCACCGTGGCCACGATCCGGCTCGCCTCAGCCATGATTTTGAGCTCCCGGGAGGATTTCACCTCCACCCCGCGACGCTGCTGAATGCGGGGGCCGGTGGATGTGGCCTTAGCACTGTTGGAGGCAGCCAGAAGGTCAGCAAACAGATTCATCGAGGCGCTCGAGAAGGTGACTGGGATGTCGCGGCAGGCGAGTCGTGATGGGCGGTGCAATCTCGACGATCCTGAATTCACGCTATCAATAGCTGCAGGATCTGTGAGAGTTAATGGCGTGGCTGCGACGGATCCGCCAGCTGCATCGATGGGTGGCTCCCTTTGTGGTGTTGCCTCTCCTGCTCACCGTGATCACAGGCATTGCCTATCGATTGGCCAAAGACTGGGGAGGGATGGAGCGCGATCAGGTGCATTGGTTGATGACACTCCACGACGGTGAGTGGCTCGGCCCTCAGCTCGAGCCTGTGATGGTGCTGCTCAACGGGCTGGGACTGCTCTGGATGCTGATCACTGGCGGCACGATGATCTGGAATCAATGGCGGACGCCCGGCCAGGAGAACTCCTTAGAAGGGAGGGCGAAGGGGTAAGCTGGTTGTTTGGCGTGATTACCCGGAGCTGGGATGGCAGCGGATCCGAAAGAGACTTCCGTACAGGAAGAAGCCACAGACGTGGCCAGCAGTGATGTAGCTGTCGCCGATGCTCCTGCCAAGGACACTGGCAGTGCAGCGACCGTGAAGCTGAGCGCCCAAGAACTGATCAGGGAATTCGAAGCCGGTCAGCAGAAATCCGAGCTCCCCGACATTTATGTCGGAGACACCGTCAAGGTGGGCGTTCGCATTAGTGAAGGCAACAAGGAGCGAGTGCAGCCCTATGAAGGCGTTGTGATTGCCAAGCGCCACGGAGGCATCAACGCCACCATCACCGTTCGACGCATCTTCCAAGGAATCGGTGTGGAGAGGGTCTTTATGGTCCATAGTCCGCAAGTCGCCTCCATTAAGGTTGAGCGTCGCGGTAAAGTGCGCAGGGCGAAGCTTTTCTATCTGCGGGACCGGGTGGGCAAGGCCACTCGGGTGAAGCAGCGCTTCGACCGCTGAGGCTTTCGCTTCATTACCGTCTAAAAACCATTGTTTTGCGATGGTCGAGGGGTCCATCGCCTTGCGCCGTTAGTTCAGTTGGTAGAACGCAGGTCTCCAAAACCTGATGTCGGGGGTTCGAGTCCTCCACGGCGCGTCCGATGCCCCCTCATGCAGTTTCCTGAGTTCGAGCATGGAGTTGGATCTTCAACCTGGTGACGTCGTGAAGGTGCTCGAATCAGCCGCCCTTGGCTGGGTTCGTGCACGAGTGATCCGCGTCAAATCTGGTGGTCGTGTCGTGGTACAGAGCGACCAAGGCCGTGAGTTCACAGCTCGGGGGAATCAGGTGCGCCTGATTGAACCAGCTGGATTCCGTCCCTGACGATCAACGTCACGGTCATTTCTATCCCCGAAGCTCCGCCTCAGGCGGGGCTTTTTTAATTGCTCATCAAGTAAGAGCCATCTCCAGCTCAGGGAAGTCCTCTGCCAGCAGTTCGCAACGGTGTATGAGCAGCTGGAGAAGATCCTGAATCACCACTTCCTCCAGGAGATCACGGCGAACAACTAGAGATTCACCGCTGATCAGGCCGAGGTTGAAATCCAGAGGAACCAAGCCCGGCATCACCTCCAAAGCGAGACAGGTGGCATAGGTCAACGTGACCTGATCCTCAGTTCGCCCATGCCAAAGCTCTGGGCGGTAGCGCTTCATGCGTACCCGGGTCTGCCAGAGGCCATGGCCCCGCAGGATCGCCTCAGTCTGTGGAAACATGCCTGATGGCAAGCCAAGACTGGGAAACGGATCGAGATCCGCCGCCGAAAGTGGTCCGCATCCAGCCAGGGGATGATCAACAGCAGCCACCAGGTGCACAGGAGATCGGCAGAGATCGATCACACACAGATCGGGATCCCTGTCCGGCAGATCTGGCTGGTAACTGGCGATCCAGGCATCAATCACACGCTCACGCAAGAGCTGTAGTGGCCGCTCCATGCCCACATGATCCCAAGTACCACCCTCCCAATGCTTCGGGATGGGCTCCAAAAGAGAGGGTGCCGCCCAGAAATTGGCTTCAACCCTGAGCGGTGGAGAGACGGAATCCCCAAGCAGGCGCTTTTTCTGATGAACCAAGCGCTCCATCATCAACAGATTGACGTCGCCATGCATCTGCCACTCGCCATCCACGCGCTCCATGGCAAGACCGAAGAGGGTCAGACTCTCCATGTTGTTTCTCGACACCGTGCTCTGAGAACAGTGCAGACGCTGTGAAGCTCTCTCCCCTGACCTCAGCCAGTAGGTGGTATCCAGCATGCGCAGTGCATCAAGCGTGATCATGGCGGAGTGGCGCCGTTCAAATCGCAACCTCTGACTGCCACCCATTAATTCAGCTAATCGCCCAAACCCCTGCAAGAGATGAAGGAAAGACGCGATTTCATCCGCGACCTGCATAATTTGCCCGTTTCAAGCAGTTGGTTGACGTAGGGCAGGGCTGAGGTTGATACTGCCTAAGTCGTGCAAGCGACACAGGGCAACCGCAGAAGATCATTCTCCTGAGTGGGTGCACCTGGGACCGTAGTTCAACCGGTTAGAGCACCGCCCTGTCACGGCGGAAGTTGCGGGTTCGAATCCCGTCGGTCCCGTTCCAAAGCCCCACGTCACAGTGTCGGTTCGCGTTCGTCTGGCTCCTAGCCCAACCGGGACTCTTCACATCGGTACGGCTCGAACCGCAGTCTTCAATTGGCTGTATGCCCGTCACAGCGGAGGTTCGTTCCTGTTGCGGATTGAGGACACCGACAAGGAGCGCTCCAAACCAGAATTCACGCAAAACATCCTCGAAGGCCTGCAATGGCTTGGGATCGACTGGGACGAGGAACCCATCATCCAGAGCGAGCGGGTTGCCGAGCACCGCGCCGCAATTCAGACGCTGCTCGACAAGGGCCTGGCCTATCGCTGCTACGCCAGCGAGTCCGAACTGGAGGCCATGAGGGAGGCCCAAAAAGCGTCCAACCAAGCCCCTCGCTACGACAATCGTCACCGCAACCTCACTCCGGAGCAAGAAGCAGCTTTTCAGGAGGATGGCCGCGAAGCGGTGATCCGATTCCGTATCGACGACTCCGCCGAAATCCGCTGGAACGATCTGGTGCGGGGCCCGATGAGCTGGCGTGGAGCGGACCTCGGTGGCGACATGGTGGTGGCGCGCCGCGCTGCTGCGGATCAGATCGGCGACCCCCTCTACAACCTGGTGGTAGTGGTAGACGACGCAGCCATGGCCATCTCCCATGTGATCCGTGGCGAAGACCACATCGCCAACACCGCCAAGCAACTCCTGCTCTATGAGGCGATGGGCCTGCCAGTACCGACCTTTGCCCACGCACCGCTCATCCTTAATGCCGAGGGTCGCAAGCTGTCCAAGCGGGATGGTGTCACCTCGATCAATGATTTTCGCGCGATGGGATACAACGCTGAGGCCCTGGCCAACTACATGACGCTGTTGGGCTGGTCCGTTCCGGAAGGAATGGAGGAGCGCTTCACCCTGGAGGAAGCGGCCGCATCGTTCAGTTTTGACCGCGTCAACAAGGCTGGTGCACGCTTCGACTGGGACAAGCTCAACTGGCTCAATGCCCAGGTGCTGCACAACTGGAGCCATGATCAGCTGCTGGAGTCACTGATACCGCTCTGGCACGACCAAGGCTGGAGTCTTCCTGATGATCGAAGCTGGGCAGTCACACTGGCTGAGCTGCTCGGCCCCTCCCTCACCCTTCTCAACGACGGGGTTGACCAGGCAAGGCCGTTCTTCGATGAACCACCCTTGGAAAGCGACGCCGTGGCTCAGATCGAAAGCAATGGGGCCCGCGATGCCCTTCAAGCTCTCATCGTTCTGCTTGACACCACCCCATGGGACGGGATGGATGTTGCTCGCGGTCAGGACATGATCGGAGCTGCAGCAAAAACTGCCGGCGTCAAAAAAGGTGTGCTGATGAAATCACTGCGAGCGGCTCTGCTGGGACGACTCCAGGGACCTGATCTGATGACCACCTGGAGCCTATTGGCCAGGATCGGTTGCGACCGGCAACGACTCAACCGCTGCCTCTGATTCCGACCCAGCCGCATCCGCGGGCTCAGGATCCACCAGACCCAGAACCTTGGCCAACGGTTGGGCTGTCAGACCTTGTAGACCAACGGTCATCAGGATCGTTAAAAACACAAGGCCCTGCAACCGACCGGCGCCAAGCACACCCGCCTGCTCTAGACGGATCGCGAACAAGGACGCCACCGCAGCCGTGACGATGCCCCGTGGCGCGAGCCAGCCCATAAACAAACGCTGTCTCCAATCCAAAGGAAGGCCAATGGTGGCCACGCTGACCGCCACAGGACGAACCACCAACATCAGCACCAGCACACAGCTCACCCCTCCCCAGCCCAGGGGGCTGAGCTCCGCCCAAGACACATCAGCCGCCAGCAGCGGGAACAACATGGTGATCGCCAGCCGGGCTAGTTCACGGATCACTTCATCGAGCTGAGCTGCCTGCGTGGATGGACGACGGCCCACCACCACACCCGCCGCCACGGAAGCCGGTAGCCCTGACTCGGGCAACAGCCACTCACAGGCACCGAACATCAAGAACAGAACGCCAAGAGTGATCTGCAGACGAAGCCCCACCGAGGGATCGGGCCGCAGACGACGCAGTCCCTCAGACAGCAACCAGCCAGCGGCAAGACCGATCAGCACGCCGCCACCGAGACGGGCCAGAAGCCCCATGGCCAGCTCCCGCCAGCCGTGAAGGTTGCCAAGCAGAAGCTCCAGCAGCAACAGGGCCAGAACAGCTCCCACCGGTTCCAGCACCAGACCCTCGGCTTCGAGCACATCCCCCAAGGGTGAGGCGAGGCGAATCTGCTGGATCAATGGCGTCACCACCGTGGGACCGGTAGCTAGGACGATGGCGCTGTAGACCGCCGCCACCGACCAGTTCAGGCCCGCCAGCCAATGGGCCGCCAGCAGTCCCGCACCAAGT
>Ga0189288_10356_pt1 | contig 16500 bp, 15 predicted proteins | sample UW105minimetaG_FD_130316 | JGI IMG/M metagenome (GOLD analysis project Ga0189288, IMG submission 130316) | Marine microbial communities from the Costa Rica Dome - UW105 mini metaG | ecosystem: Environmental > Aquatic > Marine > Oceanic > Photic zone | place: Costa Rica: the Eastern Pacific... | reverse complement strand
GACGATAACAGTATCGCCATCGAAAAGACGGATATTTTGAGAATCATTTCCCTCCATAATTACGCTTAGAAAGTTAAGATGTGTGCGTATTTTGCCTCCACCACTGCTTAGGGACCGTTTTCGAGTAACAGAAACTTTGCTCAACTTAGAGAATGGAGTAACGCCACCAGCAGAACGCAAAGCATCAAAAACGGTTGGCAGCCTTAAGCCTTCATTAATTCTTACTCCACCAATTTTGAGCACTTCTGTGCCAGCCAAGGCGGCATCTGCTGCTGTTTTAGAAACGTTTACTATGCCAGTAGAGAGGTTAATTGAATTTGGCTGGGACATAGCACCTGACGGTACATTGCTAGTAGTAGATTGCTGCCCAGTGAGGTAATAAAAACCGGGACGATGCACTTCACCGCCGATGTAGACACGAATAGGCCTGTAGGCGACTGGGCTCACGTATACTTGGGGATCACGAACGAAAGCACTGAATTGTTGAGTTAAAAAATTCCGCAACTCTTCCACAGTTAGTGATTCTACGTAGAGAGATCTGATCCGTGGTAGATAGAGTGTCCCGTCAGGGCCAATTGTGAAAATGCCCGAGTACTCGGGTATGTCTACTAGTTCAACGACTAATGAATCACCAGGCCCAAGTATATATTCGTCGTTAATCGGTGAAGCAGAATGAGGTCTATTCGGGAAATTTCCAGCGCTTGGAAGTCCTTCCACTGCCTCTGCTTGGACAGGCTTAAGCATTGAAGTGGTACCTAAGGCAACTCCAGCAAGCAAAGCAATGCGTATGTAGAGCTGCACAGGCTTTAAGAGGTAGCTTCTCATGTTTCGAAACTTACGCCAAATAGCGAGGTTCGCTGGCCGTCAGTGGTCAGGGCATGGAGTGGATTCTTCCAGCAAGGCGATCGAATCATTTGCAGATTGAACTGATTTGGATCTGAGCAAACTCTCGTGATCAGCCCTGACCGACCTTTCCGTAGCGTATATGGCACTATTACGTGTCAGTTGCGTTGCTTATGCCTTTGGCCATTATGATAATTACTCATTGCAAGTCACTAGAGACTTTCCCAGCTATGAGCTTGAAGGGTTGTCTTTGGCAGAGCCGTGGCAAACTCTTTCAGAAACGTCATGGTTTCGACGGTTGACCTTTTCTTCCGTTTGCTGTGACAACAGACACTTTCCTAGTGTCTGTACGTTGTTATCCCCTCTAATTCTCCCCGAGCCTTCGAAGCGTGATGAAGACAAAGACAGCCTTAATCACAGGTATTACAGGACAGGATGGTAGCTATTTAGCAGAGTTACTTTTAGAGAAAGGATATAAAGTTCACGGCATTAAGCGTCGCTCTAGCAGTTTTAACACTACTCGGATTGATCATCTTTATCAGGATCCCCATGAAAAGGATCCCAGCCTAGTGCTTCACTATGGCGATCTTACTGACAGTACAAACCTCATTCGCATTATTCAGCAGGTCCAGCCTGACGAGATTTATAATTTGGGTGCTCAAAGCCATGTCGCCGTTAGCTTTGAAGCACCTGAATATACTGCTAATAGCGATGCACTTGGTACTCTACGTATATTGGAAGCAGTTCGAATATTAGGACTTTCTGATAAAACTAGAATATATCAGGCAAGTACTAGTGAGTTGTACGGCTTAGTGCAGGAAGTGCCACAGAAAGAAAGTACTCCCTTTTATCCACGTAGCCCATACGGGGTCGCCAAGCTTTATGCATATTGGATTACAGTAAATTATCGGGAGTCTTATGAAATGTATGCCTGTAATGGGATATTGTTCAATCATGAGAGTCCAAGGAGAGGTGAAACTTTTGTTACTCGAAAAATTACACGTGGCTTGGCCAGGATTGAAGCAGGACTGGATGAATGTATTTATATGGGTAACCTTGATTCCCTCCGCGATTGGGGACATGCTCGAGATTATGTAGAGATGCAGTGGCGAATGCTCCAGCAAGAATGGCCACCTGAAGATTTTGTGATCGCTACTGGTAGGCAAGAGAGCGTGCGACGCTTTATTGAATTGGCAGCACTTGAGCTTGGTTGGGGTTCAATTCTATGGGAAGGGAAGGACTTAGATGAAGTTGGCAAACGAAGTGACACAGGTGAAGAAGTTGTAAAAATTGATCCTCGATATTTTCGACCTGCTGAGGTAGAAACACTACTAGGAGATCCAGCTAAAGCTCGCGAAAAGTTAGGTTGGACTCCTAATACAACTTTAGAGCAGCTTGTTTCAGAGATGGTAGCTTCTGACTTAGATGAGGCTCGGAAGGAGGCCCTTTTAAAAAGACGAGGTTATTCTGTTGTTGGAGCAAGGGAGTAATTATTTCACGTCCTTCTAAAAAATATAAGTAATTCTATTATTGCATATATTTTCCTTTTATGGTTGACTATTGTTTTTTTTGGCTGTTAGAAGTCAGTATTTAAGGCATTGCCCTTAGGCGTTGGCGTATTCATTGGGCTGTGATAAAATTATATCATTCTTTTGATCTCTTGTTGCATGATTTTAGGCCTCATGCATTTCTATGTGCGCACTTTGGGAAAAATTAGAACAAGCTTAACTCGTTGTCTGCGCTAATCAATAAGCAATGAGAGAATCTATGCAACACCTAGAGCGCTCAGAATCAACCCTTGGCTTGTTGGCATCTATTTGGCACCATCTCAGCCGTCGTCGACGTATTCAATTTGCAATGCTTTCAATCGTAATGATTGTAAGTGCTGCTGCAGAGTTACTGTCCTTAGGCGCAGTGCTGCCCTTTTTGGCCTTGCTTAGTGAGCCGGATGTCCTTTTGCAACGTGCTGATGTCCAGGACTTGGTAAGTTTAATTGGCCTAACCAGACCCAATCAATTACTTTTATTTGCAACCCTTAATTTTGCCTCTACTGCTGTATTCGCAGGATGCATCAGACTTCTAAATGTTTGGCTCAATGGTCGACTGGTTGCAGCGGTTGGGTCAGATTTAGGCCATGATGCTTATAAAAAAACTCTTTATCAGCCCTACGAAGTCCACATACGGCGAAACAGTAGTGAAGTGATCACTAGTATATCTACCCAAGTGGATCTGGCTGTCTCAGCTCTAAATGCTTCTCTTCAACTAATAACAGCATCTATAATTGCCACTGCTCTTATAGTTGGCCTATTGCTAATTGATGCTCAAGTTGCTCTCGCAACTACGATTGTTTTTGGTTGTGCTTATATGGTTTTAGCCTTTGTGGCACGTCGAGAATTAAGGAGTAATGGTCATAAAATTGAAGAGACATCTGCTAAGCAACTAAAAGCTCTTCAAGAAGGCTTGGGTGCGATTAGAGACGTTCTTTTGGATGGCACTCAAGATGCATATTTGAAATCTTATGGATATGCTGATCGTCCTCGTAGGCAGTTTCAAGCCAAAAATGTTTTTATAGCCTCCTTTCCTCGTTATGCATTTGAGGCTTTATGCATGGTTTCAATTGCAATCCTTGGTTTCCTCCTTGTTCTCCAAAGGGGAAGTGGAGCATCTGTCATACCACTTTTAGGCTCGCTTGCTTTAGGAGCTCAACGCCTGCTTCCGGCTTTGCAGCAGATTTATAGTGGGTGGGCAGTTTTAAAATCCTGCTCTGCAGCAATGGCAACTGTGCTTGAAATGCTCTCTCTGCCTTTGCCACTCCGTGCAGCTAAAGCAAACACTATACAGCTTCAAAATAAGTTGATATTCAGGAATGTAGACTTCCGCTATCACCCTAATCAAAATTATATACTCCATGATCTCAATTTAGAAATTAAATCTGGAGAAAGTATTGGATTTATAGGTAGTACTGGTTCAGGAAAGTCGACAACCCTGGACCTTATAATGGGATTGCTTAAGCCCACCTCTGGTTCAATTTTGGTAGATGGTGTTGATCTCTATGATTCTGCTTGTCCTCAACTTCTCTATGATTGGAGAGCTTCCATAGCCCATGTACCACAGTCAATTTATCTTGTCGATAGCTCCATTGCAGAGAATATTGCTTTTGGTGTACCTAAACACCTTGTCAACTTAGAGCGCGTACGTAAGGCAGCCGAACAAGCCCAGATATCAAGTTTTATCGAGAGCTGTGAGTATGGTTACGATACTGTAGTTGGTGAACAGGGTATACGATTAAGTGGAGGGCAGCGTCAGCGCATAGGTATAGCTAGGGCGCTATATAAACAGGCTAGTATTCTAATTTTTGATGAGGCTACAAGCGCACTAGACAATAGAACTGAGAGGCTCCTTATTGAATCTTTGAGTAAGCTTAAGGAGCAAATGACAATAATTATGATTGCCCATCGCCTAACCACAGTAGAGAATTGTGATCGCCTTATTCACCTTGAAGAAGGTAAAATAACTGATGAAGGCCCACCCTCAAAAGTCCTTCAGACTTAAAGGTTTATTAGTAATCTTCCATGCCTTTTAATTTCTTACTATGATTTTATGCTATGTTAGGTGCCTCTGCTTGGATCTAATTGTTTTCTTATGATTATGCTTTCAATGGTTCCATTCAGCTCTCTCCTTTAAAAATAGGCTTCTCAGAATAGCATTTCGCTTATTATCCTTATGACCAGTGCTCATGCTGTCGAAGCTCATTTCTGTGAGCATATTTCTGTCATCAAATCCACTCTTGATCTATCTCTGGAACCTCTCTTACAGTTCTCATCCGTTTTAGTCAGCTCACTTGAAAAAGGCGGTACGATATTTGTATGTGGAAATGGTGGTAGTGCGTCCGACAGTCAGCATATAGCGGCTGAACTTCTGGGAAGATTTTCTATTAATAGACAACCATTAAGAGCAGTATCCCTAGCATCAGATATCTCATCCATCACTTGCATTTCTAACGATTTTTCTTATGAGGATATTTTCTCGCGTCAAGTAGAGGCTCTTGCGCGACAAGGAGATGTTTTATTTGCAATTTCCACTTCTGGAAATAGTTCCAATGTAGTAGCTGCTATACAACAGGCTAAGTCTATGGGAGTATCTTCTCTGGCATTTCTTGGCAAAGATGGGGGTGTCTGTAAACCAATTGCTGATTACTCAATAGTTGTTCCAAGTTATTCAACAGCAAGAGTCCAGGAGACACACATTTTATTGGCGCATATCCTATGCGATATGATAGAAAAAAATCTAGGCCTAGTCTCTCATGAATAATTCGTTACCGCATTGGGAAATTGTGCATACCATAATTTTCGACTTCGACGGGGTATTCACCGACAATAAAGTTTACCTAGATCAAACCGGTGTTGAATCAGTAGCGTGTGATCGATCTGACGGGTTAGCATTCGATATTCTACGGCGTTTTTCAGTCATTAACAATTGGATCCCTGACTGTTTTGTTTTATCGAAGGAATCAAATCCCGTCGTGCAGAAAAGGTGCCAAAAACTAAACCTTAAATGTTTTCAATCTGAGAGCAATAAGTTTGATTTCGTCTGCAGCTATTTAATAAATCACTCGAAGACTCCCTTGGGCACTATCTATCTTGGCAATGATCTAAATGACCTCTCAATTATGTTGAAAGAAGGAATCTTCTCTGTTGCTCCCCAGGATGCACATCCACTGATCCTTCAGTATTGTGATTTAGCGATAGATAAGAATGGTGGAAACGGCTTTGTCAGGAGTTTTGTTGAAAAATTAATAAAACTTAGTGATCTCAGTGTCGATGAGGTTTGCGCGCTGTCTTGACATCTGGGCGTGTCATCGGTTTAAATTAAGTAAACCAATTTGAATGCATGGGTATCACGATCATTGCTGAAGTAGGGATCAACCATAACGGTGATCTTGATATTGCAAAGGAATTAGTGAGCGTAGCAGCAGCAGCAGGTTGTGATGCAGTTAAGTTCCAAAAGCGTGATATTAATCTAGTCTACGGTGAGGAGTTTTTGAGTCAACCAAGAGTGAGTCCTTGGGGAAATACTCAAAGGGATCAAAAACAAGCACTAGAATTTGACAAGGATAATTTTCAAGCAATATCTCAACACTGTAAAGATCAAAATATTGACTGGTTTGCATCAGCATGGGACCTAGAAAGTCAAAAGTTTTTAAGATATTTTAATTGTAAGTACAATAAAATTGCCTCTGCAATGCTCGTCTATGATGATCTCCTAAAGCTTGTTGCAGACGAAAAAAAACATACCTTTATTTCTACTGGCATGAGTACCTATGACGATATTCAAAATGCGGTTGATATTTTTCGAGCCGCTAATTGCCCCTTTGAACTAATGCATACAGTTTCTACATATCCAATGCGGGATGAAGATGCCAATCTTCGCATGATACATACTTTGAGAGAGCGATATCAGTGTAATGTAGGTTACAGTGGTCATGAAGTTGGGTTGGCAGTCTCGTACGCGGCATCAGCCATGGGAATAACTTCACTTGAAAGACATATTACGCTAGATCGTGCAATGTATGGCAGTGATCAATCTGCATCTATTGAGCCTTCTGGTCTTACCCAATTGGTCGGTGCAGTCCGCAAGATTGAGAAAGCGATGGGAGATGGTAAGAAACGAGTTATTGATGCTGAGGTTCCTATAGCAGCAAAACTTCGAGGTCACCTTGAGCTAGAAGCAAATCATTAATGATCTATGGTAAAAATAATAGCTTTAATACCAGCAAGGTCTGGATCTAAGGGTGTACCAAATAAAAATGTTAGGCTTCTCGGGGGCCGTTCCTTGCTCGAATGGTCAATAGCAGCATCTCTAAAGAGTCGTCTAATTGAAAGGACAATCGTTTCTACTGATTCTCCAGAGTATGCTTCATTATCAATAGGTTTAGGCGCAGAAGTTCCATTTATTAGGCCTGCAAGTATATCGGGTGATACTTCTACAGATTATGAATTCATAAAGCACGCCCTTGAATGGCTTGACGCCAATAATACATTGCCTGAATACATCGTTCATATAAGACCAACCACACCTTTTCGTAATCCCCGCGTAGTTGATGACGCAATAGAAGCTTTTATTGAATCAGAGCAAGCAACTGCCCTTCGTTCAGTTCATTTAATGTCTGAGTCTGCCTATAAAACGTTTGAATTATCTTCGGACGGAAGATTAAAGAGGCTTTTTAGCGAAAGTACACAATTAGATATGGCAAATAATGCTCGACAAGTGTTCCCCGATACTTATTCTGCAAATGGCTATGTCGATGTGTTATCTGTGAGCTTTATCCTGCGCAATAAAATAATTCATGGAGACTATGTCCTACCTTTTCTCACCCCGCCAGCTCCTGAGATCGATACAGAAAGTGATTTTGTCGGCCTTGAGCAACTGATCGAAATAGACCCTAGTATATCGTCATCTATATTTGGGCCGGATTGAGAATGTCAGATCATGTTTTCTCCGTCAATCCTGTAGTAGTCCCTACTGTTCATACAGATTATCGTCTTATTAAAACAGCTATACCAGCTCCTGGAACTGTTGAACTTCTCGAGCGCTTAAATCAAGTGGAATCTCGTTCAATGCATGGCCAACTCCCTATTGTTTGGGCCAAGGCTAAAGACTCTTTTGTTGAAGATATTGCAGGCAATCGTTGGATTGATTTCACCTCAACAATTTTTGTAGCTAACGTTGGTCATTCCAATGAGCGAGTCTCTGCTGCCATTAAATCTTCTTTAGATCAACCTCTATATAGCTGTTATGCTTATTGCAATCCTATTCGAGCAGCTTATCTTGAAAAGTTAGTTTCATTTGCTGGTACACCCTTTGAGAAAGCATTTTTGCTGTCTGCAGGAACTGAAGCGACAGAGGCAGCACTAAAACTCATGCGCATGCATGGACAGCGCTCCAACAAGCGCCGAAAGGGGATAATTTGTATAGAAAATAATTGGCATGGGCGAACTCTTGGTGCTCAGATGATGAGTAGTAACTTCAAACAGCGTGATTGGATCGGCTATCAGGATCAAAATATACATCATATCCCATTTCCTTATCCATGGCTTGTGGATGAAGGTTGTGGGGAAGAGTTCTTACAGAGAGGACTGTCTCATCTTCTCGATCAAGGAATCGATATAAGCAAGGACATATCTGGTTTTATGCTTGAAACCTTTCAAGGCTGGGGTGCTGTATTTTATCCTCATGATTTTGTTAAAGCTATAGAAGCTATATGTAAAAAATATAATATTCTATTGACCTTCGATGAGATGCAATCTGGATTTGGACGTACAGGCAAAAACTTTGGTTACCAACATTATGATGTTATGCCAGATTTGATTTGCACAGGAAAAGGAATGGGAGGAGGAGTACCTTTGTCTGGGGTGATTGGACGCGCTGATGTCATGGATTTACCCGATATAGGAAATATGAGTAGTACACACTCGGCTAACCCACTTGTATGTGCTGCTGGTTTAGCTGTTATAGAGGAGCTTGAGGCTCGTGATTTAGTGAATGAGGCGGAGCGTAAGGGGAATCTGCTTTTTCAGGGTTTACGATCTCTCCAACGCCGTTTTCCCGACCGCATCTCGGAAGTGCTGGGTAAGGGCTTAATCGCAGCCATTTTGTTTCGTTCCCCTGATACTGGTGCTGCTGATAGTACATTTACAAGCCGAGTCGCTGAGCGTTGTATGCAAAAGGGTTTGCTTGTTGTACATACTGGCCGTGAGTCTATCAAGTTAGGCCCACCTCTTATTATTCAGGATGATGCTTTACTGGAAGGAATTGATGTACTCGCAGATGCTATTGCTGAGGAGGCATCAAAATGATCACATCGATTCGACATACTGGACTTGTGGTTAACGATCTCGACAAAGCATTGCGTTTTTGGTGCGATATTCTTGGCTTTACTATTGTAAAACAGATGACAGAATCTGGTACTCATATTGATTCTATGATGGGTTTATCAAATGTGAATGTCACCACTGTCAAATTATCAGCCCCTGTCAGTGGTCAGATCGAATTGCTTAAATTTCATTCTCATGATAACGCCACTTTTTGGAAAGGAACACCCTACTCAATTGGTTTGACACACATAGCCTTAACAGTTACTGATTTAGATAGCTTGGTTTCAAAGCTTCGAATGGAAGAAGTGATTTTTCCCGCGCCCCCTCAGTACTCTCCAGATGGACTTGTTAAAGTGATTTATGCGCAAGGTCCTGAAGGAGTGCTCCTTGAACTTGTTGAATTACTAAAATCATGACACAGTTAGTGCGGCTACTCCAGGTGTATATTTCAATGTACTTTCCCAAGTCTGAGTCTCCCAGCCACTTAGTGAAGGACAAGATGATACTCCAGAAAATTAAACTATATGATTTAAGATTAACTTACAACCATCTCACCCCCCACATGTTTCTATGTTTGGCAATTCCAAGTACACCTCTATAAGTTTAATAAGGTTGAATCATGGCTAAAGAAATTGGTTTTATGCAAGGTCGCCTTTCTGATCTTGTAGATGGCAAAATACAAGCATTCCCTTGGAAGTCTTGGCGGGATGAATTCATCATCTCAAGAGATATTGGCATCTCTCTTATGGAATGGACTTTAGATCAAGATTATCTCTATCAAAACCCATTGATGACACTCGATGGCCAGCAAGAAATTCTTTATCTGTCAAAATGTTATGATCTGGCGATCCCTTCTTTGACTGGAGATTGCTTTATGCAAGCACCGTTCTGGAAGTCTAAAGGGGTAGAACAGTCTGAGCTCATAAAGGATTTTTTTTCAATAGCTCGCGCTTGTTCTAAGCTAGGAATTCAACTAATAATTATACCCCTAGTTGATGATGGTGCTATCAATAGCTCAAAAGAGGAAGATTTTTTTGTTGAATTTATGGTAAAATATGAAGATTTTTTCAAGGCCCAGGGTTTACGCGTTGCATTCGAAAGTGATCTCCCTCCTAAAGAATTAGGTCGCTTTATTAGTCGCTTCCCTCATCATTCTTTTGGGATCAATTATGACATCGGTAACAGTGCCTCTCTTGGCTATAATCCCGTCGAGGAATTGTCTACATATGGAAAACGAGTTGTGAATGTACACGTAAAGGATAGATTGTTGGGTGGAACTACTGTTCCATTAGGCTCCGGGAATGCTGATTTCAATCTAGTTTTTCTAGAGTTGGCTAAGATAAAATATCATGGCAATTATATACTTCAGACTGCTCGTTCAATAGATGGTGATCACGCTAACTTAATCTCTCAGTATTTTAATTCAATCTCTAGTTTGCTCGTATCCTCCAAGGCTTTTTAATTATAATAATTATGGCACCTCCCTCTGATGTACTCACTCCCAAAAAAGTCGCCTTGGTTACTGGTTCGAGCCAAGGTATCGGATATTTTATTGCTAAAGAACTGCATACAGAGGGTTATGATGTTGTCTTAAATGGTCGCCAAAATACCACTCTCCAACAAGCAGTCCGTTCTCTCCCAGGCTCTGTCGGATATATTGCGGATGTTTCTGTCCCTAATGAAGCCGAAAGATTAATCACTCATATTAAGCGGCAATTTGGCTGTCTTGATTCTCTAGTTTGCAATGTTGGGAGTGGTCGCTCGGTCCCACCTGGTGAGGAGAGTTTTGATGAGTGGAAACGAGTATTTGCCAATAACTTTCTGTCTACTACAAATGTTGTCGAAGCTTCAATTCCTCTTCTAACCCAATCAAATGGGTCTATAGTCTGTATTTCCTCAATCTGTGGGCTAGAAGTTGTTAATGGTGCACCTGTAACTTACTCCTCAGCAAAGGCCGCATTAAATGCGTATGTCCGTGGTATTGCTCGGCCCCTCGGCGTAAAGGGTGTTCGAATTAATGCTATAGCACCTGGAAACATTCTATTTGAGGGTTCTATCTGGAGATCTAAACTTAAAGAGAATCAAGTCCATGTTTATGACATGTTAAAAAAAGAAGTCTCTTTGAATAAATTCGGATCTCCCGAAAATATTGCTCAGCTTGTTCATTATCTTCTCTCTCCAAAAGCAGATTTTGTTACTGGCGCTATCTGGACTATTGATGGTGGGCAAACTAAGTCCTAATCCCTCACCTATTCAAGCTATGCTTAAGCCCTTTGATCTGCGTGGTAAAACAGCTCTTATTACTGGAGCTGCTGGTCTTTTAGGAATGCAGCATGCTGCAGCTTTACTGGAGTGTGGTGCATGTGTAATCCTTACTGATGTTTCTCACAATGCACTTGATCAAGCACTCTATAAACTAAGACTCGAATTTCCTCAAGCTAAGATCTTATCTTTTCTAATGGATGTGACCTCTATTGATTCAATTATATCCGTCCAGCAAAAAGTGGAAGGACTTACCCTGACTATTAATATACTTGTAAATAATGCTGCTATTGATCCCAAGGTAAAAGCAAATGATCTAATTGAAAATACATCCCGTTTTGAGTATTTCCCGAGGGAGCAGTGGGATTCACAAATTGCGGTTGGATTAACTGGATCTTTTCTATGTAGTCAGATTTTCGGTCATCAAATGGCATTAAGTCCAGATGATGGAGTTATTTTAAATATTGCCTCCGATTTATCTATAATAGCTCCTGATCAACGTTTGTATCAACAATCTGACGTAGAGGAGCAAAGGCAAGCCGTTAAGCCTGTGACTTACTCTGTAATTAAGACAGGACTAATTGGTTTAACTCGATATCTAGCTACTTATTGGGCCGATAAAGGTGTGCGATGTAATGCATTATCACCTGGTGGTGTATTTACCGATCAAAACAAAGAGTTTGTTACTCGTTTATCTTCGCTAATTCCTCTTGGTCGCATGGCCCATAATAGTGAATATAGATCTGCTATACAGTTTTTATGCTCAGATGCCTCGTCTTATATGAATGGGCATAATATGATTATGGATGGAGGTAGGAGTGTCTGGTAACTAGTGTCTATACGTTATCTCATCTAGATCCTTAGGAACATTCCATCTTCTTTTACTCTTTTCGATTATCTTAATTATAAAATTATTTATCTATTATGGACAATCCAACATTAGATTCTTTTATCGGTGCCCATTCTGGTGAGCCTGCTTTAATTGTTGGAGGCGCACCTTCGTGGGCTAATTATTCATATAGCACATTTAATGGAGTTATATTTTCTGTTGGCGATACTCCCTTAAGAGCCCAAAACTACTTCAAGACAGATTACTGGGTATTTGCTAATCCACATTGGATTCGACCATGGTTGACTGAACACGCTGCTGCAATAAGGGCTATTTCACCTAAAAAGGTATTTGTCGGTTTGTCGACGTTTGCCTTTCAAGCACCTAGATCAATTTCTCGTAAATTACTAATTTCTTATTCCTACTTTGATGGAAACCTTATTTACTATAACCATCATCTAGAGAATTCATTATCTTGCCCGAGGAATAAATCATTAGAATCTATAGAGAAGGCACGAGCTTTGCTTGGTATTCAAAACTCACTTCAATCATTACTCTCCAAGACATATGGCTACAGAAACACCTATTCAACCGGCGCTACAGTCTCTCTGCATGCATTAGCCCTCGCAATCCTTATGGGGTGTAACCCCATTACTATTATTGGCGTAGAAATTCCTTCCTATCAGAAAGAGTATATTTACAAGGATCTATCCGACAATTCCGTGCATCTTTATGGCTCTTGCGGACCTTATTACAATCACGACAATATATTTTCGAAATCCAAAGCTATTTTGCGTACCTCATCAAGGAATATTTTGACAATTCTTATCAATCAAGCTATCCGTTACTTGCCTGAATTTCCTTTAATTAAAAAAACTGAAGCATCAATCTTCATGGCTGATCGTGATTCGATCAAAGCTGACTTTGAGTATCTTGCATCATTGCACATCTCCTCGGGTGGCACATTGTACAATTGTAGTCGTGGATTACTAGATGAATTAGATAATATTATCTCTATCGATTGCCCTTAGTCCCTAAAAACTAACTTCATTTTATCTTAAGGCAAGAACCTTGCACTCTAAATATTGCTGCTAAATCCTTATTATCCCTACACTGCTGCTCAATATAGCGAATACTTATTAGATAAGTTTACAAGTAACTATAATCCAACACCCTCTTGAACTCTTGCCCCCCTACCCCTTATATCTAATCAATCTCAATAATTTTTTACTAACTCCTGATTCTACCTAACACTCTAAAACTTTCTCACTAGAAGAAATAGAATGAGCATGTCACATCTTTCTTGCTGTTTTCCAATAGCACTACACATCATTGGTTGTGTCGCTACAGCATCCTCACCTAGCTTCTCCAGAGAAGCAGTCTTCTATATAGCTAATAGTGTATTATGGTATTAGTTACGTTTCAACGATGCGCCAAAAATTTGACTATATACCTGTAATTAAAAATGCTTTTAATCAGCCTTGCTCATTTCGTTTCATTTTATATTAAAAAATATCTTTAGTCATGCGAATCCTTTTGACTGGTGGCAGTGGGCTTGTCGGTTCAAACATACTCGAAATTAGTGGTAATCATTCCCACGAAATCCTTGCACCAAGACGAACAGACTTAGACCTAACTCAATACTCATCAGTACTTAAATATATTTCCGATTGCAAACCTGATATTGTTGTTCATGCCGCAGGTCGAGTTGGCGGTATTCAGGCTAATATAGCCTCTCCCGTAGACTTTTTGGTTCAAAATATTGATATAGGCAAGAATATTATCCTTGCTTCACACTCATTGGGCATTAATAGATTCCTAAATATAGGCAGTTCGTGTATGTATCCAAAAGGTCGTCAAGATCCACTTACTGAAGATATGATACTCGCTGGTGAACTTGAGCCTACCAATGAAGGATATGCCCTGGCCAAAATAATGTGCCAACGTCTCTGTCAATATATATCTAGGGATCCCAATTATCAGTACAAAACGATTATCCCTTGCAACATATATGGTAGATATGATTCTTTCCTCCCTCCTAAGTCGCATCTTATTCCAGCAATAATATATAAAATACATAAAGCAGTCCAATCTGGCGTTCAAAATATTGAGATATGGGGTGATGGACTCGCCAAGAGAGAATTTATGTATGCGACAGATTTGGCCAATTGTATATTTGAATGTATTGATCGATATGACTCATTACCACCTTTGATGAACATAGGCTTAAGTGAGGATTTCACGATCAACCATTACTATGAAGTAGCTGCGGAGATAATCGGCTTTGATGGTTTCTTTGTTCATAATACTGACATGCCAGTAGGCATGAGGAGAAAAAAAGTTTCAACCAATAAACAGATTGCCTGGGGCTGGCGTCCCATGTTTAGTTTAAATGATGGTATAAAATTAACTTACGAATACTTCCTTTCCACCATTAACGGATGACCTTCAAATTCCCCTTGGCACTCTCGACTTGGGATTCAGATGAGATCAATGCAATGAAGCGTGTTATTGATTCTCGCATGTTCACAATGGGCAATCATGTTGAGCAGTTTGAAAAGTCATTTGCACAATATATAGGTAGTAAATATTGTGTCATGAGTAATTCTGGCTCCTCAGCGAATCTGTTGATGGTGGCAGCATTATTTTTTACAAACGAGAATCCACTAAAGCAAGGTGATGAAGTCATTGTACCTGCTGTTTCATGGAGTACTACCTACACCCCATTGCTACAATATGGGCTTAAGCTTAAATTTGTTGATATTGATTTGGAAACATTAAACTATGATCTTGACCAACTAGCAAATGCTGTTTCAGAGAACACACGTTTAATTATGTGCGTAAATCTTTTAGGAAATCCAAATAATTTTTCGGTTATTGAATCAATAGCCTCCAATGTTGGAGCCATCCTTATTGAAGATAATTGCGAATCCCTTGGGGCAACATATAAGAATCAAAAAGCAGGCAGTTTTGGTATAATGGGATCATTTAGTTCATTCTTCTCCCATCACATTTCGACAATGGAGGGTGGACTTACCGTCACCGATGATGAGGAGCTATATCACATAATGAAATGCCTCAGAGCCCATGGATGGACACGTAATTTACCCCGTCATAATCAATTATGCCAAATAAATGATCAGGATCCCTTTATGGAATCTTTCAGATTCATACTTCCTGGATATAACCTCCGCCCACTAGAGTTATCTGGTGCGATTGGTCTGGAACAATTGAAAAAGCTTCCAAAGATTGTACTGGAACGTCGTGAAAATGGAATTAAGTTTCAACGTAAACTCCAAAGTCATCCAGATTTATTAATACAAAAAGAAATAGGTCAGAGTAGTTGGTTTGGCTTTAGCCTCACTATCCGTCCTGGTTCAACGGTTAGAAGAAAGGACTTGCTAGATAAACTAAATCTACTTGGATTCGAATGTCGTCCTATAGTTGCTGGAAATTTTACAAGGAATGATGTCATGAAGTATTTTCATGCCGAGGTTCCAACAGCATTACCTAATGCCGACCATATCCACAACTATGGTTTGTTCATCGGTAATCATCATTTTCCACTTGACGACGCGATATCTGAGTTGTCAAACTTGTCATTTGTATGATATTAATGAGCTGCTTGTCAGAATTACGTCATCATAGTCTTTTGCTTGTAGCATTCACCAAGTACTGCTTTCCACCTCTTTTGCTACCTACTTCAAGACAAAAATCCTCTTTCCTAGATTAATGCAGCCCCTCATCGATATCTAATCTTTTAGGTTTCTCTACATCAAGATTTTGAAATTGAACCATTGTTTTATTCATCCTTGTTATGCTTTTACCTTACTCTTTTGCCTGGACTTTGTGCGGACTTAGTATATTTTACCCACGTTCTCATTATCTCAATATACTCACAAGTCTTGTTTTCTTCTTCGTTTATGGCTCCTCTATCTTTCTAGGCAGTGATTTTGAATCTTATCAATTAATATGTTCTAATAATCTTGTTCTTGCGGATTGGGGATCCTTGTATTCGTTGGGAAGTTATATGGTAAATCTTTCTCTTCTCGACTGTTTATCTTACAGGGTTCTTTACCTGTTCTTAATTTCGCTGCTGATATTTTATATTTCCACACGTCATTATTTTCCACTTCTCTTTTCTTCACTCTATTTCCTTATTCTATATGTTCCATCGTTCGGTCTTCTAAAAGAAGCCTTATCACTTACCTTACTCCTGTTGTTTTTAACAACTCAAGTTTCTTGGTGCTCTGCCTTAGGTTTCCGAGAACCTTCAAAGTTCATTGCAGATTTTAGATATGTCATATTATTTGCAGCATTTTTTGCCCACATTCCCTCCTTTTGCTTCGCATTATTCTTCTATATCAGCCTTTCATTATTCAACAAGCTCCTTACTAAGAAATCTGCATCTATATTGTTGTTTTATTCTGCCCTACGTTTAAGGGCATATCGATTGATGCATTCTATTCCATACATAATCCCAGTTCTTTTTATACTATTTCTAGTATTTGTCGTATTTTATGCACGCTTTTCTACTTCCATTGCGACTTATCAATCATTAAGTTTTGGCGCTAGTTTCTTTGGTTTCGCCGAAAGACTTATTATTTCACTCTTGGTTTGTTGTGCACCCTTTTACCACGAAAAAAAATTCTATATAATTGCTTCTATTCTTATTGTTTTGATGTATGGATT
>Ga0189288_10354_pt1 | contig 16879 bp, 23 predicted proteins | sample UW105minimetaG_FD_130316 | JGI IMG/M metagenome (GOLD analysis project Ga0189288, IMG submission 130316) | Marine microbial communities from the Costa Rica Dome - UW105 mini metaG | ecosystem: Environmental > Aquatic > Marine > Oceanic > Photic zone | place: Costa Rica: the Eastern Pacific... | reverse complement strand
TGGTGGTCTCGCTACTCAGGAGCAGACTCTTCCGGTGTCTGGAAGGCAGGCCACTTGGTCACTGAGCATGGCTTCGATGATCGTGTGCAGGTAGGCAGCTCTCCGCAGATGTTCCATTCCCATAGAGTCCGGGCTTTGCGCATGCATGGCTTCGACAATGGTTTCGAGGGCGGCAAGGTTTTGAAAGCGGTCCATGGTGTTAAGGAGTGAATAACTGAGCCGGGGGTGTGGCCCCCTCGACTCCTTCAAGATCACAGCCCTTGTGGTGATCCCCAGTGCATGGTTGTGGTGGAGACTTAGGCGGGTTCTGGTAAAGGCCTGGTGAATGGCTCAGAATCCAGTCACCACCTGGGCTGACATCGCTGCCAACTTGCCTTCTGCATGGTCTCCCAGGATTCAATCGCGTTGTGTCGCATCAGTGCTGTCGTCAGCTCATTGGAGGCGGTTATGGCGCTATCGATTGGTCTGATCTCTTAGGGCACCAATGACCACCGCAGAGATCAGCCAGCCGCCTAATCAACTAAGCGCTTTGGGGATTTTCTCTCCCTTTCTGCGTCGGCAGGGTTCAGAGCAGTAGCGCACTTCATCCCACACCTTCTTCCACTTGCGCCGCCACTGAAATGGACGCCCACAGACCGGGCAAATCTTTGACGGACGATCGCCCTTCACGCGCTTTACACTACTTAACACTAGTGTATGAGCATCTTTGCCACGGCGGCATGACCACTCAAGATCTCCTCGTGCTGGCAGTTAGCTTCTGCTCTGCATGCTTTGCTCTCAATATCTACAAGCTGAACCAGCCCGCGAAGTAACCAGCCGCCTCAGGCGAATCGGCTGCTCTCTTCCTTGTGCACTGACAGCACAAGGTGCAGCTCCTTGCTGTGGAAACTCCGGTCATTTAGCCAGTAGATACACTCAGCCCAAAATGTTGCATAACACTATCCGATTGACTGCGATTATGCATCCGTCATCGCGATCTGCATCGCAGGAGGCCTGTTCAACATCGACAAAATGCTTGTCGTTCCTGATCAATCGAATAAAGAGGTCAGTTGGCCACTCAAAAGCCCAGACCTCTTAGAGGCCTGGGCTGAACGAATGTTTAATGACAATCCAAGCTCGACATCCAATTTTCGGGAGTGGTGTATCAGATCCGTACAAAGGTGGAAGTGCTAATGCTCGAGGCTGCTCCCCAACCGCTGCCGACCTGAGTCCGGCGAATCAGGTTGCCCCGTTCAAAATGAAACGCCGGGCGACCATGGCTCACAAACATGGAGGGGGCTTGATCCACGCGGCCGAGATGATTCAGATCGCAACGTCGTAGGTGCGGGTTCCAATTGACGCGGTGCACTTGATTGAAACGCACCTGTAGATGTTCCGGAATTGAGTGCATAGCGAGGCTCTGAATGGTGGCGCGATAGTTCGCCTGGCTTAGACACCGCTGTTTTGCCACTCTGTCCAAAAGCTGACCACCATTCTGCAACGATTGGCTTAACACCGTGCGGTAGTAAACGCGGCGAATCGGCCCTCCAACCACACGATATTCGCGGATCAGCTGACCACCACCGGGAGAAAATACATAGCGAAAGGAAGAGCCGGGAATGCCCCTCTGCCAATGATTTAAACGCGCCTTAGGCGTGTAAGTACACTGACGACTGAAGGGGCTCCAGTACACTTCCAAAACATTGCCATAACGGACAGTGAGGCGTTTCTGTCCGCCCGGAATGGCAACAACAGCCCCTTGTGGCTGCGACACAAGGAAGTGGTGGCCTCTGTAGCACTGAGCGGCTGTAGGACTAAAGGAACTGGAGGCCCCCCGAGGGGGGGGGTAAGAGGCGAAAGCTGCCTGAGGAACCAGGGCAAGGGCCGCCAAAGCAAGGGGGAAAGTCTTCACGAGGCGAAAAAATGACCCAACAAAAATGAATGTATCGACACCTGTTTGACACAATAGTGATGCTAATCACTGCCATCTGTGCGATCACGCACGGGGATTACGCGCCATGCCGAGCACCATCAGATTGAAGAGCACTGCGCTTATTTTCATTACTTGCTTACATGTTTTTGCCACTTCACTAGCCAAGCGAGGCATCAGTGTGAATAGTTATTATTGACATTTGCCAGCAACAAGCGACTAAAAACGGTAGCAATAGCTGCCAATTATGTATTGACTAGGCACCATGGCCAATGTTCGACCAACTTCTATCTTGTCGAACGTTCTGCCATCTGGTGAGAGGTGGTTCTTCTGTTTCGTTGAAAGCAATACCCCTGCTGGATCAGAAAGCCCCGCAGCTCGAATGCCATTTTTTCAAAAGAGTGGTTTCTCAATGCCGGCAACATGTCTATATTCCATCACTGCTCTGAACGTCCGCCTGATCGCCCCATTATTTCCCAGAAATGGGCGGAGTTTTGTGGGGATCTGCCGCACATAGATCAGCCATCCCCGTCCATCCGTCTTTAAATACTTAAGACGCGCGCTCCGCCTGGGCATTCCGGGTTTTCAAGACACGCGTTAGGACAAAGATCAGGACACACACCCAGTGTTTGCAGCGCATCCCAGCCATTCCAAGGTGATTAAGCCGTGACGCATGATCTGCGCTGGACTCTGCTCGCATGGAGCGTCTGCGCGGTGGCAGCCGCCTTCAAATTCGCACGCCTGGCGCGACAGATGCGAGGCAGCCTGAGTCCAAACCCAGAGCGAGACAGCAGCAAGGCGGTACGGGCTCGCCTGGAACGAATTTGGCAGAAGGATCTCCCCTAACCCAGCCAACCCCAGACCCCTTATTCAGCTCCGCGTCTTTGACTGCGACCCAAGCATGAAATCCTCTCCAAGCCGGCTCCGACTCGCTCTTGTGATCGCCGTGCTGCTGGGCTCTGCACTCCCCGCCGCCGCAGATCCAAAACGGCAAATGGTGCGCGATGTGATCCAGTGCACACGCGTGCAGCAACGTTTCATCTTGGCGAGGGACCTCGGTTTTGAGACTGGCCTCAACAGCTCGATCAATGCGGACACGATTCCCGACGGACTGAAGCAACAGATGCTGGAGGCCTATCACCAAGTGGCTGACGCGGTGTTCTCGTGGGACAAGGTGGAGCCCAAATATGAGCAGCTTTATGGACGCCACTACACCGAGAACGAGCTGAAGACTGTGCTGGATCTCTGCCAGGACAATCGCTACCAAATGGCGATCAACAAGGACTTGGAGATGCTGCCTGGAGCGCTCAAGATCGGCGAAGAGTTTGCTCCGGAACTCCAAGCCAAATTGCTGGATGCGATGACCCGGCTAATGAAGACCATGCGCCCATGACCAGCCCAGCCCATGCCAATGAGGATGGGGTAGGGATTGGGATAGGGATAAAGAATCCACAAACCAGGCGTGCACAGGTAATCAGTCCCCCCTATCAGTGGAGCAAGACTGATCGCCTCCTCATGGATCGCCTTCCCCTGCAAGCCGTTGCCATTGCTGGTCTCATACCACTGGCTCTAGGCCTACCCAGCAGTGTTCAGGCCCAAGTGCAAGGTGTAGCACCAAGCCAGCCCGTGACCGTGGCCGTCAAAGAGATCACCAATAACGCCTCCGGTGTCTGGTGGTGGAGTCCACGGGTGTCGAAACAGCTCACCGACATGCTCTCCAATGAACTGAAGAGCACCGGCAACTTCACGCTGGTGGAGCGACAAAGCGTCAAACAAGTGCTGAGTGAGCAAGAGCTGGCCGAGCTGGGCATCACCCGCAAGAGCACAGCACCGAAACGGGGAATGATGACTGGCGCGAAGTACTACGTGCTCGGCAGCGTCAGCGACTATCAGCAGGGAATGGAGACCAAAAGCGGCGGCGGTGGCTTCAACATCATGGGATTCGGCCAGCGCAAGTCGTCCAGTCAGAGCAAGGCCTACGTCGCCCTCGACATCAGGGTGGTCGACACCACTACCGGTGAAATCGCATACTCACGCACGATCGAGGGCAAAGCCACGTCGTCGTCCAACTCCACCTCCTCTAGCGGCGGAATGTACGGACTCTCCTTCAGCGATTCCCAGTCATCGTCCAAGAAGGTTCCCGCCTCCAAAGCCGTTCGGGCCGCCATGATCGAGGTGAGTGAGTATCTCAACTGCGTTTTGTACCTGTGCAACAGCTGCATCGCGGACTACGACCGCAAGGAACAGAACAGACGCGAGGCCACCAAAGACGTGCTCGAGTTCTGATGCAGGGCCCCAGCCAATCTGCAGCCAGGGTGGCAAGCGCGTGTTTGCTGCTCTTGCCACTGCTGGCGGAGCCTGCCTTTGGCGCTACTAGAGCTCGAGCCTCAACGGCAGCCAATGACACTGCGGTGATCGCGTCAGCGCCTGGTGCCACCAGCCGGGACGCCCTCAATGCTTTCCTGCGCCAGCTGGATCGGGCTGAAGAGCTGTATCGCGCCCTGATGTTTGAGGAAGCGGATCGCATCAGCGAACTCACGGTGATGCGGATCAACGCCTTCCTCGAAAGCCATCGCCACCTCAGCGGAGTGGATGAGGTCGAAGCGGTGCTCCAGGCCCGCACCGCACAGCTTCGGGAGTTGCGCTCGCTCCTGGAGCATGACCGGGCGCTGGAAGAACAACGGTCCGCGGAGCGCTACGACCGTCTGAAAGCAGAACGGGAGCGGCGGCGGCAGGCCTATCAACTGGCGCTGGAACAGCGCCGAGCAGCGGAAGCACGCGCCGCCCGCTGGTGGCCGATCTGGTTCGGCCGTCCGCTGATCCTGAGGTACTGAACGCTCGAGAAGGAGCCGTTCGCAGGTGGGAACACAACCTGATGCTCTTACCACCAGCGCAGCTGATTGCGCAGGCGCTGGTGCCAGGGAGTGGCATTGCGCAGCGGCTCGCCTCGTTCAGTCGCGGCGCCCTGCCCCGACTCCATGCTCTCCAGCTCACGGCGCAGCTGACGCAACACTGGCAGCAACAGCAAGCCGGCAAACAGCCCTACCAAGAGCAGAACAGGCAGCAGTGAAACCAGCCAAATGGTCATCACCAGGCCCGCCAAAGCACTGGCCAAATGCTGCAGCCAACGCGGCCGCTGCCGGCCCGGCAGCTGCTTCATGGCTTCAGAGCTCGAAGACCGTGCCCAGCAGACCTGCTGGATGGGCGAACTGCTCCACACCCTGCCGTTCAAGCTGAATCAGCATGACGACATGGGCCATAAAGCGAAACGCTGAGAGCAGCGCCAAGCCAATACAGAGGGGGCAATGTGTGATTCCCATGCAAAAAGCATCCCTTCTTCCTTGTCTAGGGGCCTCTCACCGTTCTATTTCTTGATCTTCAGCCGGAGCGGAGCAACCGCTCCGGCTGAGCCCTGATTCACTGATGATCCCGCTGCCAACGGGTGAGATTCGCTGGGGAGAACTTATGGCCATGGCGCTGGCCAACCTTGGCCACACAGGTGTTGTCCTTGCCGCATTGCTCCACTTCGCGGCGAATGGAATCATTGCTCTGCGCTTTGGACAAAAACGTCTGCAGTTGCTTCATCGACATGGGTGAAACCTCGCGATGGGTTAAACCACCGTTAAACAAGCCAGGCAAGACCTACGACGAGCCCATTGCTTTTCTTCCAATCTGGATGGTGAGCAGGACCCCTGTTTGAGCAGGCTCGGGGTTTCGAGAAAAGGCCCTCACGGCCCCACTGCACTGCCTGAAGCTTGGCCAGGGCTACAAGGCATCGGGATCGGGCCTTAGGCCCTGGATCAGAAGAGCCAGGCGCCGGGCCAACAACAATGCCGGATAAGCGAAGGCAGCACGCTCACGATCATGGAAGACAGCCTGGAGAAGCTTCAACAGCGGATCACTCGGCTTCATCCGCCGGGAGATCTCTGCGATCGCCGCACTACCGTGCCAGGCCTGCTCGCCTTCGAGCAACACAGCTCCGTCAGCCAGATTGAGGCCGCGTTCGCTCAAGCGACGCCGCAGATCATTCTCCTGGCGGCCATCAATGATGTGCAAGTCAGGAATGCCTGCCTTGAGCTCGCTGCGCAGGGCGAACTGACGGCAGAAAGGGCAGGAACCGTCAAACACGAGGGTGAGCGCCATCAGAGCTGCAGATTCAGGCACCTCACGAATACAGGACACCTGAATCTGAATCAAGCTCGCCTGAAACGAAGCGAAAGGGGCAGCATGGCAACAGCCACAAGCATCCAGTGCCGTTCTTTCTGGTTCAGCAACTACTCAGCCTGCTGCTGGTGCTACTGATCATGCCCCTGCCCACAGCAGCCTTGAACGAACCATCCCTGATGCCCTCCGACATGGCAATACAAGTCTGGGAGTGCGATGGAGATCCCCTGAGCGTCCGCACGACGCCAGGAGCCGTTGACCTACGGGGTCTAACCACAGAGGTGCCCAACATCGAGGCAGGCACCGCCCCAGGGGATGGGGTGCTGATCACCTGGCGTGGAGAAACACTGCAGCTACCCCGAACGAATAATGCAGGCACCCCCAGCTATACGGATGGACGTTGGTGGTGGCGTGCTGAAGACCCCGCAACGCCTGAATGGAAGGAACGTCGCGGCAGCATCATCAGCTACGCCTGTAGACCCCTTGATCCAACACCGTGAACCCAACCGGCCAAACAACCTGCAGGGATTGAGCGATCCAATCAGGCTGAAAGCCGCTCAAAGCTGGGCTGAGTTTGGACTGCCCGGCGGATCGCATCCTCAAGACGACGGCATTCAAGACATCGGCAGGGCTCTTCATCCTGGGAATGATGAAAGCGAATCGGGGGGCGACTGGCGGGCATCAACACGTCGTCAAGATCTCCTGCTGTTATGACGCTGAAATGGGAGAGCGCCCAACCCAAGGCTGGCCAGCTGCAACAGACCGTGATCGAACCTGTTCACCTTCGTCGTCACCAGCGCATTCGCCGACGTGATCGATGCCTGAGAGATTTGATCATCCGTCTCGGCTTGGCGATCACCTGATCCAACTCAGCCAGGTTGAGAGCCCATAGCAGCACAGACAGCAACAGAATCACTGCCGCGATCCACACGTAGAACCAGACCATCAAACTGATGTCGCTGCCCACGACCTAGCACCGATCCGGCGATGCAAGCCTGAGTGATCAGGCGGCGTTGTATTGCATCTCGACTTCAGGCGCGACCTCAAGATCAGAGAAGCGCTCCCCCTCCTCAATCGCGTAGAGCTTGTACAAGGCCATCGCCGCTTCGTTCCAACGCTCCTCCTCAATGGCCTCCAGCATCTGCTGGAAACACATCACATTGACCACTTCAAGATCGAGCTGGTGCATCAGATCCCAATCACCTGGGCGCAACCTATCCAGAGAAGCCAGCGAAGCCAGCGGGGAAAGTCGAACAATCCTGGAAGATCCAGTGCGATCAAGACCAAGCAAGGAGCAACCCACCGTCCGAGCCCCCCAGACTCAGGTCCGGCGGCAGTCTGACGATGGCGACATGGAACCTGGACCCGATCACCCTGACCAGCCTGCTTCTGATTGCTCTTGGGCTAATCGCCGATGTTGGCCTTCTGATCGTGCTGGTCAGCCTGCAACGGGTGTTTTCGACCGCCCCAACCCTGGCGGCCGCACCAACAGCCAAGGATTCCCATCCTCTGGCGCCTGGACTCACAGTGGTAATCCCGGTCTACAACGAAGCCCGCAACATCGAGCGATGTCTCAGCAGTGTGCTGCGCTCCGATCAACCTGCCCGCGAGTGGCAGGTGATCGTGGTCGACGATGACTCCAGTGACGCCACTGCCAGCCTCGCCGAGGCCACGGCCCACGCCTACTGTTCTCGTGGAGCTTCGGTTGCGGTGATAGCAGCCGGCCCCAGACCAGAGGGAGAGCATTGGGTCGGGAAGAATTGGGCCTGCAGCCGCGCCATGGAGCAGGTGACGAGCGACTGGGTGCTCTTCATCGACGCCGATGTGAGTCTGCATCCCCAGACCCTGCGCCGGGCGATGGATCAAGCCATCCGAGAGGAGGCCGATCTGTTCAGCCTCGCTCCGCGACTGGTGTGCAGCTGCCTAGCGGAGTGGATGGTGCAACCGATCATGGCCAGCCTGCTCGGCCTCGGCTTCCCGATCCGTAAAGCCAACGACCCAAGCTCGGAGGTGGCCTTCGCAGCAGGCCCATTCATGCTCTTTCGTCGCCACAGCTATGAAGCAATCGGTGGCCACCGCGGCCTAGCCGGAGAGGTGGTGGAAGATCTCGCCCTGGCGCGCAAAATCAAATGCAGTGGCAAACGGCTGCGCTACTGCCTCGGGCTCGATGCAGTCGATCTGCAGATGTATCCCGATTTCCCCTCCCTCTGGGAAGGCTGGAGCAAGAACTGGTTTCTTGGCCTCGACCGCAATGTGGTCAAGGCCCTGGGAGCCGGTGCGGTGGTGGTGCTGATGTTCACGACCCCCTGGGCACTGATCGCTCTTGCAGGAATGATGCCAGTGGTTGCGCTACCAACATCTTCGCAGCTTGTGCTCGAGGAGGTGGTGATAGCCACGGGGTTGGTGGGGATCAGCCTTCAGCTGAGCATCCGCCTCTGGACCCGACAGCAGTTCGGCGTGCCCATCACCTACTGGTGGCTGATGGGTGTGGGAGGGCTCATCGTGGGCGCGATCGCACCAACCTCCGTTTGGCGCAGTCTCACCGGCAGGGGTTGGACCTGGAAAGGCCGCTCACTGGCGCCCGTCGCAATCGCATCGGATTCAGAGATCTGATCCTCAGCGCATCTGATCAAGGATCCTGCTCTTGATCTCGACGATATCCATCTCCTGGTCAGGGAGGCGATAGCCAATGAAATCCCAAATTGGCACGTTGATCATGCGCGCGAGGTCGCCGGCATCCCAACGGATCTCCTGCTGGTTGCCGTGGTCGATCAGATGGATGCGTTGGCCATTTCGCAGCACCAAGTTCAGCTCGTAGCTCCAATAGTGGCGCTGACGGGTATGAACCTCTTCATCCAGTAGCTGAATGCTGTAGACCTCTTGAAACGGAATCGCGCGGCAGACCAAACCCCGCAGCAGTTCCACCCGGCCGAGCCAGGCCAATTGCTGCGGTCCGAGGCGCACCTCGCCAACGTTCCCGTCAATCACAACGGGGCGATTGGTCAGATACAAGGAAACCGAACAGGCCAGCGCGATCTGCACCAGCATCGGCCACAATTGCTGCGTCGCATGGTCATGCCCCTGAAGACCGATGACGAGGGCATGGATCATGGCCACGAGCCCTGCCACCTGCACCAGCGTCTGCCAGTGGCGTTGGAGTGTCGGCCGAAAACTCAGCACTCCAGGAGCAATCGGCCGGAGACGATGCAACGTCTGGCGATAGCCACCGGGGGCGAGTGGTGTCCAGCCAGTCTGGATGGCCACCGGGTCATCGAAGCAACCGGGATCGAGGACCGGATAACGCTTGCGGCCCATGGGCCAAGGGAGTCGCCATTGCATTGAGCCCCCCTTTGCCTCAACGATCAGGCTGCCATGGAAGAGGAGGTTGGAGCGGACGCATCACAAGCGTCTGCATCGAACGCCTGAATCAAATTCCAAGCCTCCTGTGCCGTCTCGGCGAACTGGAAAAGATTCCGATGCTCATCACGAATCAGCCCGCATTCAGCCAGGTAGTCAAAGTCGATCAGTCGACTCCAGAACTCTTTGCCAAAGAGGATCACAGGCATCGGACTTTTGATCGCCGTCTGACGCAGCGTGAGAACCTCAAACAGTTCATCCAGTGTTCCGAATCCACCTGGAAACAACACTGCCGCCGCTGAGCGCATCACGAAGTGAAACTTGCGCAGGGCAAAGTAATTGAACTGGAAACATAGTTCCGGGGTGATATATGGATTCGGCTCAGGCTCCCCGGGAAGCTTGATACTCAGACCGATCGAACGACCACCGGCATCGAAAGCACCGCGATTCGCCGCCTCCATGATGCCGGGGCCACCACCGGTCACCACCACATGGGAATGCAGTCCCTTCTGCTGATCTTGAGCGACTAGCCGGGTGAACTCCCGTGCCGCTTCGTAATAGCGCGAGAAGCCGAGTTGGGTGCGACTACGCCTGAGCTGATCCTGCAGGCTGCGATTGAGCGGATCATCGGCAGCGGCAGCTTCTGACTGCGCAAGGTTCTTCTGAGCAACAGAGCGCTCAACAACATTCACGCCACCAAAGATGATGATCGTTGAGTCAACAGCTTCAGCATCAAGAACCTGTTGGGTTTTCGTAATCTCCAGCAGCATGCGAACCCCCCGCATGTCCTCACTCTCAAGCAGCGACTCATCAGCATGAGCGAGGCGATAACTCGACGAACGAAGAATCATTGCAAGATTGTGATCAACAAGAGCTGAGTCCTCACTTCTCCAACCAACACCTGCCTCTCCGTAACCAAGAGACTCTTTGCCAGGAAACTGATCTGACATCTTGCTCATTTCACACAAACCAATCTCAACAGATCTCGATGAGATTTCTCATCTCCGTGGAGATTCTTCACGAATACGCAGCCGTTGAAACACGCTTCAAAGACTGCTGATTAGCATAATTTGCGCAGACGCTGATACACGCACAACTGGCTTCCTTGCGTGAGCCTGCTCGCTTCAAGAGATCGCCATGGCACGATCCAGTGGGCAGGATCCACCCCCGCTAGAGCCTGGGCGGCATCGGGATTACGCAGATGAATCACCCTGCGCTCACTCAGGTTGAGACGATTCCGAAGCCATGGAGTGAAGAGCACCTCCTCCAACAGCTGCTGATAAGAACCATCAGCAATCGCTTGCTTGAACCCCACCTCGATGGCCGTAGCCAGAGCAGGGTTGGCACGACTGACATAAAAGAAGCCAGCGAAGGGATAGGTAATCAGGAGATGGTGATCGAGCTGGGTGTCTTTGGCGTGGCGCCGCACCACGACCGATTCTCTCTCGAGTTCAGCGATCCCCCTCGGGAACAACTGAACGCGCTGATTGTCGACCAAGCGGAGTAGATCATGAGGCGACGTGGTGTAAGTGCGTAGGCCTGCAGCATCAAAGATCTCCACATCGCTCCAACCCAGACCCTGAATCAGCACCAACCTGCGTAAGTCTGGAAGATCCTTCACCTCAGCAAGGAGTGCCAGATTGTTGCGATGGGTCCACCCAGCCCGGACACCCAGCAACCCGCCCGTTAGCGGGATCATCACAGGCAGCAGGCGGCGATTCAGCGCGGTACCTGCTCCATACGCTCCCACCGTGACGCCAGTGGGGTTGAGACTTCCCTGGAACTGCTCTGAAGCCAGAGCATTCACCACCTCATCCTGGGGCAGAACCTCGGTGCTGAAGCCAAGAGCAAAAGGCTGACCGCTGCGCTCAAGCACCAGACGCAGGAGTCGATAATAGAAGCTGGCTTCGCTCTGGCCCATCCGCCGGTCAAGCACCACTGCCAGAGTTCCTGAGGGCAGGGCCGCCACCTCTACCGGTGTGAGCACATCACGGTCGTCAATGAACAAGCGCCTCTGACCCACACGGGGTTGCACGACTAGGGCACCGACCAGCAGGATCAGGATGCTGATCAGAGTTGTGGTAAGAGCCTTCACACCCTTCTTGGATCCTGGCGACAAAGATCTGATCTGCATGGCCAAACGCCTCAGGGAATGATCCAGACAATGCCGAGGACGGTAATAGCTATGTAGCTGGGCAAAAGGATTACCCGTAGAAGGTTGGACACCCTGGGGGTATAGCTACTGAGGTGGTGATCAATGATCTCATCAGCGGCCACCACATAGAGGATGCCGAGGAAGACGATCAACTGCAGATTGCCGATGAAACCGGTCATCGCAGTCACAGGAAGATTACCGGCAATAAAGACGTAGTTGCCTCCAGCAGAGACCACAGCTGCCAGGATCAAATCATCACGGCTGCGCGTGATCATCAGACTCATGCAGCACAACCCAACCGCCAGCATGTAACCCAGAAAGTCGGGGGCGACATACAACAAGCTGCGTCGCTGGATCGGCAGATCAAACGAGACGGTGGGTTGGCGGCGCACTGCCTTCTCAGCTGCCGGAGGGATGCCGAGATCGCTCATCAGGCTGAGGCTGCTGGCATAGGCGCTGGGCTCCTTCAGCCGCCAACCGGGCAAGAGCAATCCGGGACTGATCACGAAGGGGTGATCCTCCTCCACATCGAGGCGCACAGGCTGGAGTGGATCATCAAGACCAAACTGAAGTTGGAGGATTTGATCATCAAACGGGTATCGGCTGAGCTGCCAGCGCTTCACCACGGCCGAGCGGATCCGATAAAGCGTCCAGACCCCTCCGGGTCGTTGTTCCTGGCGCACCGGCTGGAAACGCTGAATATCTCCGTCATAGATACCGTTGATCAGGCGCAACTGACCACTGGGATCAGCCGAAGGTTCCCCCTCCCAGAGCGTCCATAACAGCAGCTCGATCGAAAACTGATCATCCAGTAAATCAAGATTGCTGATGTTGGTGGCATACACACCCACCGCGAGCCGAGGGAGATCCTGATCAGGAGCGATCGTCTCCTTCGATGGAGGTGATGACCACTCGATCGGCGGCAAGGCATCGATCACCAGCTCAGGCTGCTCGGGAGAAGGAGCACGCAGGACCGAGACCAGCAGCGCCATCACCAAAGCGAACAGCACACCGAGAAGCAGCCAACGCCGTCGACGGGGCCCCGCAGCCACGAGTTAGATCAGTCGGAGAGGCCCCCACCTTGACAGCAGAGGCTGGCTCTCGCCAGAAAGAGTGATCAAAGCCACGACGTCGAACGATGCCCAACCTCGACTTCGACGGCGACTACGGACGGACCTACTGCACCAGTATCCGTGACTCAGTGCCTGGCTACGACGTACTGCACGAGATCGCTACAGCCGCTGTGCATTGCGTGGCGACTCCCGTCAGACGGGTTCTGGTGGTAGGCCCTGGACCCGGCGACGAGCTTGTACCACTGCTCAGTGCCTTTGCTGAAGCTGAGGTGGTGGTGGTGGAGCCTAGTGGCCAAATGCTGGAGGCATGCAAACACAAAATTGCCTCACTGCCTGGAGTCGAGCGCTGTCGCTTCCTGCAGGCGAGCCTGACGGAAGCTCGCTCCGGGGAGCTTGATGGTGCCCACTTCGATCTGGTGCTCTGCCACAACGTGCTTCATCTGATGGCTTCTGCAGAGCAAACAGCCATGCTGCGTGAGCTGGCCGATGTCACCACTTGCGGAGGCACACTGCTACTAAGCGGCTACAGCGAGCCGGAAGCGCCAACCGATTACCAGCGAATGCTGGCGGTGGGGAGCCAACGGCTCGTGGATCGAGGCATGTCAAAAGACACCGTCGCCGCCCTGCTGGCCACGCGCAACCGCTTGGTGTTCTCCGTGGATGACAAACGCGTGCGCACGGTTCTAACCCAGGAGGGACTGGACACACCTGTCGTGCTTTATCAGGGGTTGTTCGCCCACCTCTGGCTCTGCCAGCGCCCCTGACCATCAGGCCTGGCAGGTTGGGGGAATCCCAAACTTGCCAAACCCAAGCCTGCAGGTCTTGCGACAGTCCAGCACTCCGACCAATCAGGAGTGCTGCGAACGAAAGCCCTTCAACTTATCGAGATCTTTCGACTGATCAAGTTTGAAGTCGGTGAGGATCAACGCCTTGCCGATCGTATTGATCGCATCTTCCATCCGCTGCAATCGCTCAGCACCTTCAGTCGACGCTCTTGCAGCCCGGATCAAATCAGGCGTCAAGGCTTGGGCGGCTTGCTCCATCGCAATTGCAATCTCACTGACCTGCGCGAGCGCCTCGTCCTTACCCATCGGCCATCAATTCTGGTAGCCACAGTCTGCCTGCAGCTGCTGCCGCTCAACGCATTCCCGTCTCCCCGAAGGTGACCTCCAGAATCGCGGCATTGAGCAGCACTTGCATGCGCTGCAAATCAGCCTGCTCCATCGGATCACCTCCTGGCCAACGGTCGAGGCGGAACGTCACCGCATCCAAGAGCAGGCGTAAACCACCTGCATTCAGAGAGAATTCCACCGTTGGCTCGGAAGCATCCGGTCGAGCATCACGGTCTCCGTCCTCCATCAGCAAGCAAAACGCTGCTTGCAGTGTGGCTAGGGTGAAAGCAAGCGGCATCAGGTTGCAACGCCCCGCTGCACCAACTTGAGGGAAGGCTCAGGCACCATGCAAGACGACGGCATTGCTTCCAGGCCACGCCGACTGGCTCACCATGTCTTCACGACGCTTGCCATGACAGCGATTGCCATACCAGCACTCAGTGCCAATTGGCAGCCGCCGCAGGAACCAACGCAATGGCTGAGCGTTCGCCAAAGCCTTCAGAGCGCAGGCACGATCGCCGTTGCACCGTGGATCTTCTTCGGATCCCTCGACCGCGAGAGCACACAAGCCGCTGAATACCTAAGCAATCTCAGAGCAGAGGATGGCTTGGTGGAATTCGATGGGCTCCTGCTACTGAAACGATCCACTGCATCGCCGTGGAGTGTGCGCCCTCTCACCATGCGCGCCATCTGTGGAGAAGGGCGACTGGAACGCCAACAGACCGATGGCAGCTGGGAGGACTACTCAGGCCGTCCAGGCACACGTGAGAAGGTGGCTTGGATCTGTCAACAGCCCCACTAAGGCCCTAGGGCTCCGGTCGCTCCTGATCTTGATCAGCGCCGGTCGATTCCTCCCCAGACTTCTTAATCTACTCCGATAAAGAGCCCTAAACCCTTTATCCCTTGCAGCATCTTGCTTTCTAGACGAAGCTGTGAGTGCAGAACGTAAGTCCCAGGGCAAGTGTCGAAGATCGTCCAACTAAAAGGAAGGTCAGGCTTCTACATAAGGATTTCTATCCCGGCTGAACTACGACCGGTCCTCAAGACCAACACGTATCAATGGAAGGCTGGTGCTACTCGGGCTGAAGCTCTCAGGAACACCCCAGCACTCCTCTCCAAGGCCCTCAGGAAGTTCGATGACGCAAGAGGCAAAGATCCTGTAGGTGAGGCGTTCCGTCTCTCTGAGACGCTCACAGACAGCCCTGACGCACCGACCATTGATGAACTGCTTGAACAGAGACTGAAGAAAGCAGGCTTCGACTCAGATCAAATCCAGACCATCATCTATGGCGAACAGGTACTAAGGCAGCAAGGAATCGCTCCGGCACCAGCATCAGCCCAAGTCAAAGGTCTCCAGACAGCTGTTCAATCTCGCCTTGCTGGAGGTACTCCATACACCGATTGGCTTGATGCTCGCCTGATCGAAGAACGCCCTGCCCCCACCACAGAGCGTCGTTGGAGGACAACGATGAAAGAACTCTCTGGTTGGTTCGGGTCTGATTGCTTATCCCCAATGACCAAGGTTGAGGCAGGTCAATACAAGCGGCATTTGATGCAACGTCTTGCGGACAGCTCTACAAAGACCAACATCAACTACATCAAAGCTTTTTGGTCATGGGCCATGGTCAATGGCTATGTCTCAGAAAATATATGGAGAGGCCAAACAAAGAAACTAAGCACGAGTACCAAGCAACAATCTTTAGATCAAGAACTGCTCGAAGCAGCCAAAGTTAAAGCTGCGAAACTCAACGACATTGGTTTTTTTATTCAGCTGTATACCGGCTGTCGGAAAGGTGAGCACCGTGGACTGCGTTGGTCAGATATTGACTTGAAGAATGGCTGGATCCACTTCAAGCGGTACTCACACGGGAACATCGTCAGAGAACTAAAGGGCAAAGAAAAAGACGAAAGGACTGTCCCTATCAATTCAAAACTTAAGACTAAGTTTTTAGAACTGATGCCAGAGGCTTTGACCAACAACAAAGCTGAACCAATATGGCCCAACGAATTTAGGTCTGGCGTCTTCGGTGCTGATTGGGCCAAGAGATGCAGTGCTCACTATGGTTTCAACAGCCACAAGTTACGGAGCTATGTGGTGACACAACTACAGTTCAAAAACGTCTCTCCCTTCTTCCTGCATGAGATAACTAGACACGCTGTTCCTGGATTGTCAAAGGTTGTCCAGGGTTATGTGCGTCCTAGTGAAGAGCAGATAAGAGAGGTGTTGGAGCTGTTGGAGTAGTCATAGTCCAGTGATTCGGCCCTAACTTATAGCCATGAAACAAATTCCCCTCCTTGGCACTCTTATCCTTTCAACTGCCGTAGCGGTGACATCTTGTTTCCCATGGACAAGCCCAGAACGTGATGCAGCGAATAAAGCTTGTCGTGCATGGTTGAGCAAAGGGCTTGAACTTTGGGGGCCAACAACTGGACCAGTATATGCGCGTCTTTGTGCAGAAGACAAAGAGGCAAAGCAGTTTTTAGGGAAGGAGAGTAGTGCGGTTTTAGATGGAACGTTTGACCTTGAGACCATGGAAGTAGATGATTGGAAAACCATAAAGCTCTTCCCCTACTAGGCTCATAGGTTTATTCCCGTGTCAGCAAGGCGCTGGTGTGACCAAGATCACAGACACCGTTAACCCAGGTCAATGAAGCGGGTGGCGGTCACGGCGATGGTGTGTGAGTCGGGAGGACACAAACCTCCACAACCCACTTCAAACCATGACCGACTCTGAATTGAGCCTTAGTCAACTTGAAAACATCTCTGGTGGCAGAAGCAGATCATGGCAATTAAATCCTGCCATCAGCGTCAAGCTGCATCAAGCACGTCTCAGTCCACCTGAAGCCTTATATCGTATACCTGATTGGTTCAAGATCCCTGGCGATATGTACAAACCAGTGACCCCCGAATCACGCGGAGACATGCTGAGCCGAAGAGGTCTTGATCCTGGCCCAATTGGCTGATATCCAGACAAAGACGTCTGCATCAGGCCCCGCCATGAGCGGGGTTTTTTGTTGCCAAACTGAAGCCCTAAGAAAAAAATAGGACCACTCAATAGACAACACTGCGTGTCGCTATCTCGTGGTCCCTACCTATTGCCGCCTGGCA
>Ga0189288_10353_pt1 | contig 17360 bp, 15 predicted proteins | sample UW105minimetaG_FD_130316 | JGI IMG/M metagenome (GOLD analysis project Ga0189288, IMG submission 130316) | Marine microbial communities from the Costa Rica Dome - UW105 mini metaG | ecosystem: Environmental > Aquatic > Marine > Oceanic > Photic zone | place: Costa Rica: the Eastern Pacific... | reverse complement strand
TCAACGGCTTCTACAATCCGCGCCGGCGGCACTCAGCCCTCGGCTGGAAAAGCCCGGTCGCGTTCGAACGGAAAGTGGCTTAAACGAGCACGTGGAGCGGCACAAAAACGCGACAGGTCCAATTCTCACCCCATGACCACCAAAGAGTTTCTGGATGACCCGTAGAAACACGGGCCGGAGATCAAGAAATGGATCAAGCTGGCCTTGGACGATTTCAAGGCCCGCATGCCCAAGGGCATCGATTGGGTGGCGGTAATGCATCTGGACGAAAGCCATGTGCATTTCCACATCCTTGCGATCAACACCAACGACCCCAAGCTGGACGCCAACAAACTGCATGCTGGCAAAGCCGCTGCGGCCAAAAAGCGTGAGGCGCTTGAAAAGCCATCGGCGGTCCCTGCCCTACCGAAGCCAGAGTTGAAGAAACGCCCAAAAAAACCGAAACAACTCCGCCCCTCCAAGAACCGCGAAACCCAGCGCAAGAACAAGATAAAACGTGAGGCCCAACTGGCCAAATGGGAGGCCGCATGCGCTGAGGTTGCGGCATACAACAAGCGGCTCACGGAAGACTGGGAGGCCCAGAATGCTGAACACCTGTCGCAGGCTCGCAAGACCCGAGGCCCGATCCCAGAAAAGCAGGCATATTCTGAGGCCCTTTCTGACCTACAAGATCGCTACTACGAACAAGTCGGCAAACCTTGCGGCCTCTTACGGGATGGTCCCCGCAAAGAACGCCTGTCCACGGTCCAGTATCACCAACGCAAACAAACCGCAAAAAAGATATCTGAGGATCTGGAGAAGGCCGAAACCACCCGGCTGGAACTGACCTCGAAGAAACGTCAAGCCGAAGAACACGCCGGGCAGGCATTGAAGATCATCGCCAAAAACAAAAAGATGACCAACCAATTGGCGGCTGAAAAGGCGGAGTTCGATGAAGGGATCACGGCGCTGACAGAGCTGGTCGATCAAATCGACGCAGGCCGCGCGAATATCACAGACAACGGCATCAACATGGCCAACCCGCCGAGCTTTCTCCGGCGCCTGTTTGCACCCGAGCCACCGAAAACCAAGACCACAAACCTGTTCCGGAAATTCATCAAAGTGCTCAAATCCGCGGTGCAAACCCGACAGGCAGCAGTTGAACCTGAGACCTTGCCCGAGGATCCGCATGAACCCGGTTTTTGAACTCCGCCGACTCTCCTTGAGAGTTTTGTGCTGTTGGAACCAGCCCAAAGCTGTCGCTAGTTCTGGCTGCGGCGAAGCTCAGCTATCCGGCCGTTGAAGTAGAAAATCCAAGAATTTACAAAAAGTCCTTGAACTTGTGGGCTTGCTTCATGCAAACGGCTCCACAGTTTTCAAGGTGTTGGCGGTAAATTTAAAATTGCTCTGACATGAGCGCACTAAAACGCATCAAGAGAGTGTTCCAAACCTTTTTGGATGTGTTGTCTAAGCATATGGTTCGCGCTTTTACTGTCACGAGCGATGGCGGCATCGAAGATTGCTTTGTGCTCATCGACAGCTTCTTGCCCGCGGTAGGTTAGCACAAGCATCTGGTATCTTAGGTACTTGTCAAAGACGATCTCATGGACCGCCATTAGATTTTCTGAGTTGCACGCGCTGATCAAGGCTTTGTGAAACTCAAAATCGTACCGTTTCCAGTCCTCTTTTCCTGACTCATCCCCACCGAGCAGCTTTTTCTCCATCAAATGTAGCTTGTGGTGCGCAGCAACGAGATTACCTTCCCACTCTGGGTCACCGTTCTCCACAGAGAGCTCAAGCGCATGGCACTCAATAAGCGCACGTAGGTCTGCGATTTCCCTTAAATCTTCTTTGGAAACCGGCTTAACAAGGAAACCTCTTTGTTCTGGAGCCTCAACGAACCCATCGCTCGCCAATCGATTGAGCGTTTCACGCAATGTAGACAGAGATGCTTCATAGCGCTTTCTCAACGCTTCCAACTTGAGCTTGGCACCTGGCTCAAGCTCGCCGAAAATGATGTCTCGCTTGATTTGTTGGTAGGTGCTGGCACCAATGGTGGAAGGCTGTTTTGCCATGTGTTCTGCTCAATATCCGAAAATTCAACCAACAAATAACACTTATGTGCGACATCAGCAATCAAGCATAGCGCCATACAATAACTAAAATATCTGATATTATTGAAAATCACAAGGATCCCGCCTACGATCCTAGCGTCGAGTGAGTCGCGCCCCATGCGACTGGCCAGCTGGAAAACAGAAGGGACTTTAGGTGTCAGACCCGTTCAAAATTGCCATTGTTGGCGTGGGCTTGGTTGGTCGCAGACATGTCGACGCAATCCGATCCCTGCAAAACGTCTCCTTAACTGCGGTGGTAGACCAGACCCCTGAAGGCGAGGCCTATGCAGCCCGAATAGGCACACCTTACTTCTCCGATCTCAGACAGATGTTGCAAACGGTCGCCCCTAACGGTGTCATACTGGCCACTCCAACACCGCTTCATATCGAACAAGGTATGACCTGTGTTGCTCATGGCTGTCCTGTGCTTGTGGAAAAGCCCATCGCCGTTGATTCCGCTTCCGCCCTGAAACTGGTTCAAGCTGCAGACGTTTCAAATGTACCGCTCCTCATCGGGCATCATCGCCGCCACAACCCGATTATTGCAGCAGCCAAAGACGCTATTGACGCCAACAAAATTGGAGACGTCCGCGGCATTCAAGGATCTTGCTGGTTTTACAAACCGGACGAATACTTCGACGTGGCTCCCTGGCGGAAGAAAAAGGGAGCGGGCCCAATTTCCGTCAACCTCGTACACGACATTGATCTCATGCGGTACTTGGCAGGCGAAATTACTCAGGTGCATGCCTATGCCCAACCATCACTGCGCGGCTTTGATAATGAAGATGTAGCCGCCGCGGTCATGACCTTTCAAAATGGCGCAATCGCCACAATTAGCGTGTCAGATAGCATTGTATCTCCGTGGAGTTGGGAACTCACGTCTGGTGAATACCCGATATACCCGTCAACGCAAGAAAGCAGCTATCTCATTGGAGGCTCTCACGGGTCAATCTCGATTCCCGACCTGCGTCTTTGGTCACACGAGAACGGACATCGAGACTGGTGGACTCCAATTTCTGCCACGTCATTGAAGACAGGCGCATCGGACCCGCTGGTCAACCAAATCGCTCATTTTGCGAAAGTGGCACGGAAAGAAGTATCCCCACTGGTGTCAGGATGGGAAGGATTTAAAACCCTGCAGGTCGTTGAAGCTATTCAAAAATCATGCGCGTCAGGAACGTCCGTCACCATCGCTGACCCGGAAACCGTCCAATCCAAAGTTGCACTTCGCGCTAAAAATATCTGATATTTTGCAAAAAATATTGCAAAAGTAATAAAATCAGCCAATGATCAGCGGCGAAGATTGAGTATCAGTCTAAGGGAGGAAATAGACGATGACCAAATTTACACGCAGAACCGCGCTCTCGGTGCTCATGGCTACCGGCGTCGCCTTTGGCGCTGCAGGCAGCGCCCTTGCTGACGACAAGGTGAAGCTTCGCCTTGCAACATCCGGCTCAGAAACGGATCAGCGTTCCGTTGCGATGGCAGAAGTGTTTGCACCAATGGTTGCGGATTTTGCCAACTACGAGCCAAGCTATAACGGAACGATCTTTGCTCAAGGCACTGAGCTGGACGCCATCAGCCGCGGTAACCTGGAAATGTCCATCGCCTCCGCACAGGAACTGGCTCAGTTTTTCCCAGAGTTCTCAATCTTTGCAACAGGGTACGTACATCAAGATGCCGCGCACCAGGTTGCAGTGTTCAACGACCCCCTTATGGATCCTTTCAAAAAGACGGCAGAAGAGGAGCTAGGCGTAAAGCTGCTTTCAGTCATGTACCTTGGGCGTCGCCAAGTGAACCTGCGCCAGACTAAAGATGAGTTGACAGTTACAACACCGGCGGATTTGGCTGGCGTCAACCTGCGCATGCCGGGCACAGATGCGTGGCAATTCCTTGGTAAAACCCTTGGTGCCGCACCAACACCAATGGCGTTCTCCGAAGTCTACACAGCACTTTCAACAGGTGCAGTGGATGGTCAAGACAACCCGCTGCCCACTGTGGTTGACGCGAAATTCTATGAAGTGACCAACCAAATTGTACTGACGTCGCATCTTGTTGATCTGAACTACATCGCCATGTCCAAAGCCGTTTGGGACGGCCTGACAGCTGAACAGCAAGCGACGGTTCAAAAGGCCGCAGATGCGGCGGCTGAATCCGGTCGTCAAAAACAGCTTGAGAAAGAAGCGAACCTTGTCAGCTTCTTAAAAGAACAAGGTATGGCGATCTACGAACCCGATCTCGCCTCATTCCGCAACCAGGTACAGTCGATGTACCTAGACAGTGAGTTCGCTGCCTCCTGGCCCGAAGGTGTTTTGGATAAAATCAACGCCTTGGGCAACTAAGCCTAACGCTAGCTAGGGAGGACACTCATGAGAAAGCTGATCAGGGGGTTCTCCCGCCTTTCAGAAGCGATTGCCGGCGGCATGCTGGCGGCAATCTTCATAATCTTTCTTCTTCAAATCGTCTTGCGATATTTCTTTACTCCTGCTGGCTGGACCCTCGAACTGATTGGAATTCTTTGGGTTTGGGTGATCTTTTTCAGCTGCGCATTTGTCGTCCACGAACGAGACCATGTTAAATTCGATATCATCTATCTTTCGGTCTCGACCAAAGTGCGCATGGTTTTTGCGATTATCGGATCTCTCGCCGTGGTCGCAGGCGTGCTTTACAGCTTCCTGCCGACTTGGGACTACATCGACTGGATGAAAATCCGCAAAACCTCCACAGTGCGCAATCCCTTTACAGGTAACAAAATTCCGCTCCGCGACGTGTTCTTCATCTACCTTGTTTTTATGGCAGTTGTCGCAGGCCGCTATGCTTGGCTCGTAATCGACATTCTCCGCAATGGACCTCCAAAAACAGAACTTGAATTGGTCGTAGGTTACAACGTTGTGGATGATCATCCGCGCGTGGACGTGACGCACGAAGATGGCGACGAAGATCAGGGAACTACAAAATGAGCTTTGAACTTGCTTCGTGCTTGCTGACTCTATTCGTGCTTGCAGGGATAGGTACGCCCATCGGCTACTCGATCATGCTGGCCTCGATCGTCTACCTAGGTGTCGCAGGACTGGACGTCGCCTTAGCGGGTGAGAAAATCTTGCAGGGTTTCTATCGCAGCACCATTTTGCTGGCTGTGCCCCTCTTTATCGTAGCAGCCAACATCATGAATGCCGGCTCTATCACAGACCGCTTGCTGAACTTTTGCGTTGCAGCCGTGGGGCGTTTCAAAGGCGGGCTTGGTCATGTGAACGTCGTGGCCTCCCTGATTTTCTCAGGCATGTCGGGTTCTGCCGTGGCAGATGCAGCCGGCATTGGCAAGATCATCATCAAGATGATGACGAAGGACAATCGGTACAGCCGTGGATACGCGGCGGCCATCACAGCCGCCTCGGCAACTATTGGCCCGATCATTCCACCGTCTATCCCCATGGTGCTCTATGCGCTCGTATCGAAAGCGTCGATCGGCTCTCTGTTTCTGGCGGGCATCTTGCCGGGGTTGATCATGGGCGCGGTCCTGATGGCGATGAACTATTACCTCGCCAGCAAACGAAACTTTGCACTTGAAGAACCCGTGCCTCTGAAAGAGTTGCCTCGAAAGACGGCCAATGCCTTCCCAGCCCTATTGATGCCAGCGATCCTGCTTTACGGCATCTACGGTGGGGTCACCACACCGACCGAAGCCGCTGCAGTCGCCGCATTCTATGCGCTCATGTTGGCCGCATTCTTCTATCGAGCACTAACACTGCGTGGTCTGTTTCAGGTCTTTGTCGACAGTGCGCGCTCTTCAGCAGCAGTCGGAATGGTCATTGGCGGCGCGTTCATCCTCAACTTCATCGTCATTCAGGAACAGATCCCACAATCGATTTCCGCAATGCTGGAAGGTGCGGATGTCAGCCCAATCATGTTTCTTATCATGGTGAACCTGCTGATCCTCGTTCTAGGATGCATTCTGGACGCCACAACAATCATCTTGGTGATCGTCCCCTTATTTATTCCGACTTGCGAGGCGCTCGGCATTGACCTCGTGCATTTCGGGGTGCTTGTCGTGGTCAACTCGATGATCGGCTTAATCACTCCTCCTTATGGCATCCTTCTCTTTGTGATCAATGCTGTCACCGACATTCCACTGAGGGAAATCATTGCAGAAATCTGGGCGTTCCTCTTGGTCCTTATCGGGGCGCTTGTGATCCTGCTTCTTGCGCCTGATCTGGTGCTGTGGTTGCCACGCTTATTCGGCTACCAGGGGTGATCCGATGGCCCTGTCCGTGTCGACAACTTCGGTCCCTGGCAGTTTGGCGGACAAGCTCTCAGCCATCGCCAACTCTGGATTTGACACCGTTGATATCCATGAACCAGACATCACGGCGTCGGATCTAAGCCCGAGTGACGTCAAGAACCTAGCAAGCGATTTGGGGCTCAGCATTGGATTTCTCCAGCCCTTTCGAAACCTCGAAGGGCAACCCGATCCAGGAGCGACATTTGTCCGTTTCGCTGAAAAGCTGAAGTTGGCATCGTCGCTTGGGGCAAAAGGAGTCTTGGTGACATCTGCAACCGTCTCGAGCGACACCGTGGATTTTGAACGCCAAGTTGCCGACCTGAAACATGCAGCCAAACTGGCCCGGAAAAACAAGCTTCTCATCGCCTATTTGGCGATACCATGGGCGAAAGCCATTTGCACAGATTCTCAGGCCCTGGAGTTGGTCTCATACGTCGACGAAACCAATTTTGGCTTGGCCCTCAATTCCTTCTTTTCGCTCGCAGACGGCTCCAAGCCAGCGCGCCTAAGGGACATCCCCGGCGATCAACTGTTCCATGTCCAACTGTCAGACGCTCCGCGCCTTGAAGCTGACATCCGTCACCTCAAGCGCCACTTCGGGATGCTTCCCGGACTTGGTTCGCTAAACCTTTCCGGGTTTGTCAAAGTTTTGGCAAGAGCTGGCTATCGGGGTGCGTGGTCCGTTGCCCGCGTGAACGAAGCATCTCCGCAGCCTGGCGGCCCAACGTTGGCTCAAGACAGCTATCGTGCGTTGGTCAATTTGTTGGATGAAGTGTCCAGAACAGAGCCTGACATGCGATTTGGCACACCAGCCATGCCTAAGCGAGTGTCTGCGTCAGGTTTTGAGTTCATCGAATTCACAACCGACGAGGCCAGCGCACGTATTCTGGGCGATAGCCTTGCCGCACTAAGCTTCCGCAAAGAGCGGAAGCACGTCAGCAAACAAGTTGAACTTTGGCGGCAAGGTTCAATTAATTTTGTAATCAACAAAGATCCCGATGGCTTTGCGCGCCAAGCCTTTCTCGCTCACGGCCCTTCAGTTTGCGATATGGGTCTGCGAGTCAAAGACGCTGCCCAGACCGTCACTCGTGCAACGGCGCTTGGTGCGCCAGACTTCTCTCAAACAGTGGGAGTTGGCGAGTTGGACATCCCGGCGATCCGAGGTGTCGGCGGCAGTGTCGTTCACTTCATTGACGAACGGTCTGATCTGCATCGGGTCTGGGATATCGAGTTCGATCCGGTCCGCGCTAAAACTGTTGCCCAACCCGCGGGGCTGCGCCGGATTGATCATGTTGCCCAAACCATGCGCCACGATGACATGCAAAGCTGGCTGCTCTACTACCTGTCCACTTTTGAGATGTCTAAAGCGCCTATTCACAACGTTGCCGATCCCTCTGGCGTCGTGCAAAGTCAGGCCATTGAGAGCCCCGAGGGTGAAGTGCGCCTGAACCTCAATGGGGCAGTCGGGCGCAACACTTTGGCCGCTTCATTCCTTCAGGAGGGATTGGGCGCAGGCGTACAACATATTGCGCTACTCACAGATGATATATTCGAGACGTCGGAAATCCTCACCCAACACGATTTCGGTCGTCTGCAGATCCCACAAAACTACTATGCCGACCTGCGCGCCACATTTGGCTTGGACCCGGAATTTGTAGAGCAGCTGCAAACGGGAAGCATCCTCTACGACAGCGACGGAGCTGGTGAGTATTTCCAGATCTATAGCCGAACTATGTTCAATGGATTTTTCTTTGAGATCGTACAGCGAAAAGGTGGCTACGCTGGTTTCGGCGCGCGCAATGCCCCCATTCGGCTCGCTGCACAGCAGGCCCATGCGTCGTCGACAGACAGAAAGTCGGAGCCTGCGCACTCATGAAAGCTGCTCTCATAGGCAAGAACATATCCAGTTCCCTTACCCCGAAACTACATGTGCAAGAGGCAAAGTCCCAAGGCTTTTCCTATAGCTACGGCAGAATTGACCCGTCCGAAACCCACCCGGATCTCCCGAACATCTCGGACTGTCTGCATTGGGCAGAAGATCAGGGGGTGGCAGGTGTGAACATCACCCACCCCTTCAAAAATGAAGTCGTCGCGCATGTGGATGAGCTTTCACCAATCGCGACGAAATTGGCATCTGTAAACACGATTGTGTTTAGTGACGGGCGGCGCGTTGGTCATAACACAGACTACCACGGCTTTTTGACCGCCCTGCAACTCTCCCTCCCAAACCACACCAAAACGACATGTCTTGTCTTTGGCGCAGGGGGAGCAGCAAGTGCCGTCGGCTTGGCATTGCTAGACTCGGGCGTTCAAAATTTGACGATCATTGATCCTCAAGAAAACCGCGCCCGAGATCTCGCTGAAAAGCTACGCGGATTGCGACCAGACTGCGCTCTTTCACATTCCAGACTTTGCACAAACGACATCTTAGTCAGGACCAATGGCGTCGTGAACGCAACTCCGCTGGGAATGGGAGGAGACCAAAGGAAAGCCTTTGATCCCAGAAAATTGACACTCGGCACTTGGGTTGCTGACATCGTCTACTTTCCTTTGAAAACGCCACTTTTACAGGCCGCTAAAGCTTGTGGCCTCACAGTATTGAGTGGACGCAGCATGGCGCTCCACCAAGCCGCAGAAGCATTCCAGTTGCTCACAGGGCGTCGGGCAAATGTGGAGCGCATGAACGCCCACTTGTCCACGCTTCTTGAAGGAAAAATACCACGTTCGGAGACAGAACATGTCTGAAGAAGCAGACGCAGTACGCCACTGGTGGCGCACATCGATCATCGACATGGCCCCGGGACAAATTGCATTCCGTGGCGAACCCATCGAAGATCTGATTGGCAACGTCAGCTTTGCGCAAATGATCTGGCATATGGTTCGTGGTGGCACCTCTTCCAAAGAAGAAGCTGCGCTGTTTGAAGCCGCTTTGGTTGCTGGTGTCGATCACGGCCCTCAGGCACCATCAATTGCGGCCGCGCGCATGGCGGCCACCTGTGGCGTTGGTCTGAACAACGCCATGGCCACTGCCGTCAATATGCTCGGCGACGTACATGGCGGCGCCGGTGAACAATGCGCGGAACTCTACTTTGACATCTCGGCGCGCATGGATGATGCGACCCCGCTAACCGAGGCTGTAAAGGCTGGTCTTGATGACTGGCGCGCCACCCACGGCAAGATCGTGTCCGGGTTCGGTCATCGTTTTCACAAGCCAGTAGACCCGCGCGCGCCGCGCCTCATGCAGCTTGTGCGCGAAGCAGCCGCCGTTGGGACAGTATCTGGGCGCTACGCAGAAATAGGCGAAGCTGTGCAAAAAAAGTTAACCGATCAACGTGGTGGCCGCGCCATTGCTATGAACATTGATGGCGCCACCGCTGTCATTTTTTGTGAGCTAGGCTTCCCCGCACCGCTGTCTCGCGGCCTGTTCTGCCTGTCTCGATCTGTTGGCATCCTGGCTCACGCATGGGAACAAATGCAGCAGGGCGGACGCAACAAAGGGCCAATGCCTCCCAAGTATCTCCCTCTCTACCAACCAACAGGAACGGAATGACCCATCGCCCGAAATCCTTCCGGGTCGGCCTCATCGGATGTGGTCGTATAAGCGACATTTACCTCACAACTTTGGCAAAGTTTGATCACGTGGAGGTGGTGGCCTGCGCCAGCCTTGATCATGCCGAAAGCCGCGCGAAAGCGGCGCAGCACGGCATACCCAAAACCTACACACCGGAGGAACTGCTGGCGGACCCAGATATTGATTGTGTTTTGAACCTTACCATTCCCGCAGCGCACGCTGAAATAAGCTGCAAGGCGCTACTGGCTGGTAAGCATGTGTACTCGGAAAAGCCCTTTGTGACAGATCGGGAAGACGGCAAAACTCTTCTGGAATTGGCCAAGAAAAAGGGTCTTCAAATCGGCAACGCCCCAGACACGTTTTTAGGGGGCCGCTGGCAAACTGTACGTCGGCTTCTGGATGAAGGTGCGATTGGAAAACCGACAGGCGTCTTTGTACATGTCGGTACGCATGGCACCGAAAGACACCATCCAAACCCCGACTTTTACTATCAGAACGGCGGCGGCCCCCTGTTGGATCTTGGTCCATATTATCTAACCGCTATGGTGTTCTGCCTTGGTCCAGTTTCCAAAGTAGCGGGCATGGCTCGTCGCACGTTTGGCAAGCGACAAATTGAAAATGGCCCACGTAATGGCGAATGGATAAATGTCGAAGTAGACACCCATTCTCTCAGTCTTTTGCAATTTCACAGCGGTGTGTTGGGTCAGATGACCATGAGTTTCGACATCTGGGACAGTGAGACGCCGCGATTTGAAATCTACGGTGAAACCGGCACCATTTGCATCCCGGATCCTGATCCGGTGCATGGGGCCAATGACTTTCACGGACCCGTATGGCTGCGCACCAAAGAGACCTCTCGTTGGAGCCATCAACCCCGCCCGACTGGACGGGATTTTTGGGAAGAGATCTCACCCGAACATGGCTTTAACGAAAACAGCAGAGGCCTTGGGCTGTTAGATTTGGCTGCAGCGGTCCATGAGAACAGATCGCCTCGCGCAAGCGGCGAGCTGGCCTTCCATGTTTTTGACGTATTGGACGCGATTGCACGTTCAGGTGAATGCTCATCTTTTGAAGAGATTACGAGCACCTGCGCGCGCCCTTCCCCCCTCCCGATTGATTTCCTATCACCAATCAAGGACCCGGCTGATGCCAGTTGAAAACCTTAGCTTCGCAGCCCCATTCTTCACCGTTCGCTTGCTCACCAATGTCACAAACTACGAATTGGACACCCGCGCCATCGCCTTAAACTTGGGCAATAGAGCACTCTCCATTGAACAGCAGTCGCTGGCGCCGCTGACCTCAGTGATTGTTCAGGATTGCAGCTTGTCTGACGTAGAGCGCTGTTTGCTCATTGAAGGCTTTGACGATCACAACGACGATGAGGTTTTTTTTGAAGAAATCAAAACCCAATGGCCATCCGCCTTTGATGTGCGGCGCGAAGAACGTTTGCGTGGTGTCAGCCACTACATGTCACCCAAAACCATCAAAGGCGATCTGGGGTTGACGATGTATCACTCCGGTTCTGTACCGCTGAATGTGGGCCTGCACCGAGATCATTCGTTCTGCCCCGTTCCGGGATTTCGGGAAGTTCACACGCAGGTTGTTGGCTTCGGCAAAATGCAGCAATGTCGAGAGAAAGACGTTGGCACCTTGTATTTGGAAGAGCCAATGGCACCCGGCACCACACATCGCCCTATGTATGATGCCAACGGCAACTACCCTTGGCATCAATATGAAACCATCACGCCGAGTGTCTTTCTCGCGGTCGAGTTGCTGCCCAAAGGCGCCTCGTTCCCCGGTCAGGAGATGTAATATGCCAGACAGACTTCTTCCCGCCGATCTGAACTTTGACGGCCCATTCCCACGGCTATCGCGCCGTTTGAGGCTCGGCGTCGTCGGGGGCGGAAGGATTTCAGAGACCCAAGCAACAGCTGCGCGCCTGACGGGCCAGTGGGAGGTTGCCGCGGGCGCTTTGAGTTCAGACCCTGCCCGCAGCGCCGAACGTGGCAAACTCTGGTACCTTGATCCGGATCGGAGCTATTCCTCCTTTGAGGTGATGGCCGCGGCAGAAGCCGACCATCCCCAAGGGGTTGATGCGGTTATGATCACCACCCCGAACAACATGCATTTTCCTGCATCTAAGGCGTTTCTGGAGGCCGGCATCTCGGTGATCTGCGACAAGCCTTTGACTAATGCAATGGACGAAGCTCTTTCCCTTGTTGCGGCCACCCATGACACCAACCAGGTTTTTGGTGTCGGGTATGTGATGTCCTGCTTCCCCATGGTGCGTCAGGCGAAACACATTGTGGCTCAAGGTGGTATTGGAGAGATCAATCAGATTCATGTGGAGTTCTTGCAGGATTGGATGGTGCCGGAAGAAGTCGCGGACGCGCCTCACGTCAAATGGCGCCTTGATCCTAAAATTTCGGGCCCGACCAGCTGTGTTGGTGACATTGGCACCCACGCTGCGCATCTTGCCAGCTTCGTTTCTGGGCTTTCTCTAACCGATCTACAGGCAGAGTTTCATGTCTGCGGCGCGCCCAAACCCTTGGAAGACACGGTCTTTATGCGCACGAAGTTTGACGAGCGTGTTCCTGGGACGCTTATGGCCACTCGGCTCGCGCCAGGGAATCGTGGTGGCCTCAGGCTTCGCATTTTTGGCAGCGAAGGGGGCATTGAATGGGATCTGGAGAACTCCGAGCAGCTTAAATTCAACCGTTTTGGGGAGGCGGATCAGGTCATCAGTCGAGGTCACGGCCACGGGGTCGCGCCTCATGTTGAACGTTTGATCCGCACCGCGCGGGGGTTTCCTGAAGGCATCATTGAGGCCTGGGCAACGTTGTACGCTGAGCTGGCTTTGGCAGTCGCAGCGCGGAAAGATGGGATTTCTGTGCCGGCTGAATGGCTGGATTTTCCAAGGGTTGAGGCTGGCGCGAATGGCGTTGCACTTGTGGACGCAGCCGTGCGTAGCAATGCGGCGTCAGGCACTTGGGTGCAGGTATAATACAACAAACATGGAGACTTACTCGACCGCCTGCCACCGCAGGCGGTCTCTTTTTTGGCAAAATCAAAAAGTTGATATTTTATAAAACATCTGATATTTTTCAATTCATGTGATGAATTGGATTCGTTGGGAGGCGCACTACATGAACGGACCACAGTTTGAGGCGAGATCCCCCTCGCTTTACTCCCTTGCGCACCTCACTTTGATCAATTGCACCCCACCCGAATTAGTCTATATCGCGGCACGCGCAGGGTATGACGCTGTAAGTCCACGCTTTATTCCCATGCACGTCCCCGGAGAGTTCACCCAGTCTCCGGTAAGCAAGTCGCAGGTCCAGGCGACAAAGACAGCTTTGGCGACAACCGGATTGAGCGTGCTGGATATCGAGCTCGCACGCATTACAGAAGATGTAGACCCACGCAGTTTCGAGCGGTCTTTGGAAATCGGCGGTGAACTCGGCGCCAAACGCATGATCATGAGCGCTTGGACCAACACACGAGACGATCGAGATTTTCTCATCGACGTCTATGCAGAGACCTGTGAACTCGCCCTGCCCTATGGGCTGACGATCGACCTTGAGTTTCCTTCCTTTTCGCGCTTACGCACATTGGACGAAGTGCTCGATATTGTTACCGCCGCAGATCAACCCAATAGCGGTATTCTTGTCGACACTTTGTACCTTCACTTGAGCCGTGTCGATTTGGGTGAGCTTCTGCATGTCCCGGCTAATCTACTGCATTTCCTCCACATTTCTGATTGCCTCCCCGGCATCGCGGACACCCGCGCCGGGATGATCCAGCTTGCGCGCGATGCGCGTTTGTATCCCGGCGAGGGCTGGATTGATTTCGCCGGCATTATCGAACGAATGCCTTCCGTGGATTACTGCATTGAGTTGCCCAATCAGAGCCGTGTCGCGGAACTTGGTTACGAAGAGCACGCTCGTCGCTGCTTGACCCACGCAAAGCGCAAATTCGGAGAGGCGCGCTCTAAGCGTCGCCTGTCAGCCCCTTCTACCCCATCCATCAATGAGGAAAACCATGGGCAGAGAGCTCACTAACGAAGAGCGCGACCTAGTCGCGCAGATGGTCGACCGTGCGCGCACGGCTATGGCCCTGATCGAAGACTGGAGCCAGGCGGACCTCGACCGGTTGTCTCAGGCAATCGCATGGTACGCTGGTAACGAAAAAACATTCACTCGTCTCGCAAAACAGGGCGTAGATGAGAGTGGCGTTGGGGATCGTGAGGGACGTCCAGGAAAACGTTTTAAGATCCACATGGTATTGCGCGATGTCTTACGCACACCTTCAACAGGTGCTGTCGAGATCGACGAAGCAAAAGGGCTTGTGAAATACGCAAAGCCCGCGGGTGTAATTGCGTCTTTGATCCCCATGACCAACCCAGCCATGACCCCTCCAGTCACCGGCGTGTCTTCCGCAAACGCGCGTAATGCCGTCATCTTTTCCCCTCATCCGCGCACGGCGCAGACCACTTACGATATGGTCGAGGTTATGCGCGCAGCTTGCCGCGCAGTTGGAGCACCGGAGGATCTTTTCCAGTCGGTCCGCAAACCTTCAATCCCAATGACACAACATTTGATGGAAGTTTGCGATTTGACCCTCGCTACAGGCGGCAAACCCATGGTCAAGGCCGCCTATAGCTCGGGTCGTCCTGCCTATGGCGTCGGCGCGGGCAACTCTTCCATAGTGATCGACGAAACCGCCGATCTGGATATAGCTGCGCAAAACACACGTATTTCCAAGACCTCTGACTTTGGGTCTGGCTGCTCTGCAGACGGCAACATTATCATCCAGCGATCCATCTATCCTAAAATGGTGAAAGCACTAGAATCCGAAGGCGGTTACTTGTGTTCGGAAAAGGAAAAGAAACTTCTTGAAGCCGCCATGTGGGATGAAAATGGCAATCGCACGTTCCCAACAATTGCCTGCCCGCCGCAACAAACTGCGGAAGTTGCAGGGTTTTCGATTCCCGAGGATCGCAAATTTCTGATGGTCGAAAATCAGGACCAAATAGGCTTCGAGCACAAGTTTTCCAAAGAAAAGCTCACCACTCTGATGGCTCTTTATCATTTCGAGACTTTCGACGACGCGCTGGACACCGTCAGCAAGATTTACGCCACTGGCGGCAAGGGACATTCCTGCGGTATCTACAGCCACAACGATGACAACATCGACCGCTTGGCGCGCCTCGCGCCAGTGAGCCGGATGATGGTGCGCCAACCTCAATCTAAAGCGAATGCAGGTGCATGGACAAACGGCATGCCCATGACCTCTTCGCTTGGGTGCGGCATTTGGGGCGGCAACATCACCAACGAGAACGTCACCATGAAACACATGATGAATTACACTTGGGTCAGCCGCCCAATCCCAGAAGACCGACCCTCTGAAAAGGAGCTTTTTGGTGAGTTTTATGGCGAGGAGGTTGCGTGATGGACGGCAGCAAAGTGGACGGAAAAACCGTCGCGGAACACATCGTCGACTTCCTGCAGCGCCGTGAGGTTGAACATGTTTTTGGCCTCTGTGGGCACACCAATATCGCCGTTCTTGCTGCTTTGTCGGAGAGCCCGATTGATTTTGTCACAGTACGCCATGAACAAATCGCCAGCCACGCGGCAGATGCCTATGCCCGCGTGACTGGCAAGGCCTCGGTGGTGCTTTCACACCTCTCCCCTGGTTTGACTAACTGCGCTACGGGCGTCGCAAATGCTGCGTTGGACTGCATACCAATGGTTGTTATCGCCGGTGACATCCCCACACATTACTATGGCAAGCATCCGCATCAGGAGGTCAATCTACATGCTGATGCCGCGCAATGGGAGATATACCGCCCATTTGTTAAGCGCGCTTGGCGTGTAGACAGAGCGGATTTGATGGCCGAGATCCTTGAAAAAGCCTTCCATCTCGCCGAAAGCGGTCAGCCAGGTCCAGTGTTGGTGAATGTGCCGATGGACATCTTTTCAGAAGTGATCCCGTCGGACACATTTGACAGGGTCGCCCAAAACACCCGCGCCTTGGTGAAACCCTCGATTGACGATGAAACGGCGCGCCAGATCGTTGCTAAACTGGCATCCTCGAAAGCGCCCGTCGCTTACGTCGGCGGCGGCATTCTTTTGGCACAAGCCAGCGAAGATCTGCGCGAATTTGTTGATCACATGGGTTTGCCTGTTGCACATTCCCTGATGGGAAAAGGTGCACTGCGCGATGATCACCCATTGGTCATGGGTATGACCGGATTCTGGGGCACCGAGTTAGTGAACCAATCCTGCTTGAACGCTGACACCATTTTTGCGGTAGGCACGCGTTTTAAGGAAGCTGATTGCTCCAGCTGGTACCCTGGCTACACATTCAACATTGGCGGCAAAACCGACACTACCAAAGTGATCCATATCGACATTGAACCGACAGAGATCGGTCGCAACTATCCGACGGAAATCGGAGTGGTCGCAGACGCCAAGGCAGCGCTGCAAGTCCTCAATCGTGTCGCGCGCGAGATGTATCCGAATGGGTTCGATCGCACGGGAAAAACGGTTGAAATCGCCGATTTCCGCACATCCTTCAAAGCCTCAAATGAGGAAATGCAAATCTCGACGGCATTCCCGATGATGCCGGAGCGTATTCTTGCAGACACGCGCAAAGCGCTACCCGAGGATGCAATTATTACTACAGATGTCGGGTGGAACAAAAACGGTGTCGGACAGCAGTTTGACATCATGACCCCCGGTTCCATCCTCACACCGGGAGGCTTCGCCACCATGGGGTTTGGGCCTCCCGGCGCAATTGGCGCCAAGTTGGCGGCACCGGATCGGGTTGTCCTCAGCCTGGTAGGCGACGGTGGATTTGGCCAGAACCCGTCAATGTTAGCCACCGCCGTTGAGTTGAATTTGGGAATCATTTGGCTGGTGATGAACAACAATGCCTTCGGTACAATCGCGGGACTGCAAAAAGCGCACTACGGGCTGACCTATGGTACGACGTTCCCTGGCACACCGGATGCCCCAACAAATGGGCCAGACTACGCAGAAATTGCACGGGCCTATGGCGCTGAAGGCATTCGTGTCACCTCAGCAAGCGAGCTGTTGCCGGCATTGAAAGCGGCAATTGCCAGCGACAAGCCCACGGTCTTGGATGTCCCAATGATCAACAACCCCACGCCAACGACAGGACACTGGAACATCTTGGACATCTACTCCCCAGACAAGGATGTATCGCACGTTTCGACGTAACCAATATGTACGCTAGTTGTTTTCCAATTGGCGCACATCAAACCTTGAAGTGAACCGCGCCGGGTTTGCCGGAGGCTTCAACTCCTGAGTAGGATGAAGCCACAATGAGCAAGACAACAAACAAGTATTCTCCTGAGGTCCGCGAGCGTGCGGTGCGGCTGGTGCTGGACAAG
>Ga0189288_10352_pt1 | contig 17443 bp, 16 predicted proteins | sample UW105minimetaG_FD_130316 | JGI IMG/M metagenome (GOLD analysis project Ga0189288, IMG submission 130316) | Marine microbial communities from the Costa Rica Dome - UW105 mini metaG | ecosystem: Environmental > Aquatic > Marine > Oceanic > Photic zone | place: Costa Rica: the Eastern Pacific... | reverse complement strand
GCGTGATTGTTGTGCCAGGGAAACTGGTGAATCTTGTGCCCTGAATCGCCGCGGTAGCAGCTTGTGTTGTGCTGATCAAGCCTTGCTGAAGCGCAGTGATGCGGGGTTATCCCAGCTTCCCTGCGCTGAATAACCACGCGAATTGGCTGTGAGGTGGCGCAGGATCCAGAACACCACCTCCACTGTTCCCTCACCAATTGCAGACTGCACTTCATTGACAGACCTGGCCTGCCCATCCGCCAAGACCTTCTCCACCTCCCCTTGAAGGCTAAGAATGGCTGCAGCAGCCTTCTTCCCAGCCTCCACACCAGGCTGGTGATAAGCATTGATATTGACCAACTCGCCATAGAGGCCGACGGCACGTTCAAACAGAGCGATCAGAGCACCAAGGCGTCGGGCATCAAATTGACGCATGCTGATACTGATGCTCTGACGACCGCCTTCGGTGAGGGCTGATCGGGTTCCCTGCAGGAAGCCATCCAGAAAATCACCTGGGTATTCACCATTGATTTCAGGGATCTCCTGTGAATCACGAAGCACTTCGATAAAGGTGACAAAGAAATTGTCGACACCGTCTCTGAGCTGTTGCACATAGGCGTGTTGGTCGGTGGAACCCTTGTTTCCATAGACAGCAATGCCCTGATGGACAACATTGCCGTCACGGTCCAGACGTTTACCGAGGGATTCCATCACCAATTGTTGGAGGTAACGGCTAAACACCTCAAGCCGGTCGCGGTAGGGGAGAACCACCATGTCGCGTAGGCCACGGCCTTCCCCAGCCACGTACCAAGACGCAGCCATCAACGCGGCTGGATTGCGTTGGACATCACAGACACGGGTGGCCTCATCCATCTGTGCAGCACCGGCAAGAAATTCTCTGATTTCAGAACCGATGAGAGCACCAGGGACGAGTCCTACGGCACTCGTGATACTCGTTCGTCCGCCAACCCAATCAAACATGTCAAACCGCTTCAGCCAGCCTTCCTCTCTGGCCTTCTGATCAAGGTTGCTGTTTGCCATGGTGATGGCGACTGCCTGACCAGCCCAACGCCCTCCGCAAGCCTCCAGACGATGCCTGGCCTGTTCCATCCCAAGGTGTGGTTCTGGGGTTCCGCCTGATTTGCTGACAGTGATCACCAATGTGGTGGGAAGCGCTTCACCAATGCCTGCAAGCACACGGCTCATGCCGTTGGGATCGACATTGTCGAAAAAGTGGAAGGGGAGGCCAGCACCCTCCTCTTGTAAAGCGCGGACCATCAACAGAGGTCCAAGAGCGCTGCCACCGATCCCAATCCAGAGCACATCTGTGAAGGGTTGACCGTTGGGGGCGGTGATCTCCTTGTTCAACACCGAGCGACAAAACGCCTCGATTTGATCCACTTCGAGGGCAATGTGGCTTTGAACGTCGGCGTCTGGAGCGAGCTGGGGTTGCCGTAACCAGTAGTGCCCGACCTGTCTTTGTTCGTCTGCGTTTGCGATCGATCCAGCTTCAAGAGCAGCCATGGATCGAAAGGCCTGATCAAAACCAGGACGTAGCCCCTCCAGATCCGAAAGGTTGAGGTGCATGCGGCTGATATCAAGCCATACACCCAGGTCGTCATGGAACCAAAGCAGTTCACAGAAGCGCTGCCACTGAACCTGAGGGTCGTTGGCGCTGAAATCTGGGAAGCTCATCGCTGGGTTCGAGGCCGCTCTCAGCTTGAAGCTATCTTCGATTTCTCCAGATGCCCATTTTCTGCGACAGCACAGCTAGCGTCTCCCCATGGCCACATTCGGTCGCGTCATCCTTCCATTCTTGAGACCGAGCCTTTTGGCATCGCTCTCCTGCGGCATTGCCGCAGGCTTTGTGGTTCGTTCAACCCTGACGCCCGTTCCGATCGGTCAGGTGATCGATGCGCAGGTCGCACTGGAATCCCAGACTGGGAATGCCCTTCAGGACCGTGCCAACCCCACAGATTTCTCCGCCGAAGAACTCGAGAATCTTCAGCGTCGTTTCGGCGTCCACGGTCCTCAAACGCCATTGGCGCAGCTTTTCACCCGCGGTGTGGATCAATTCGAACCGCTTCGCGCGAGGACCCTCTCTCGATTGAGCCAACTGAAACCTGTGATTTTGAGGGAATCCGAGCAGCACCACATCAATCCGATGTTGCTGACTGGCATCCTTTACGACGAAATTCAGCATTCCAAGCCTGGAGAAGGGTTACCTTTCGTCGCCCATTCAGGCTTGGTCTCAACTCACGGTCTCGCACAACTCGGCATTAGTGAGCTGATCCATCAGGGACGACTGCCAAGAAATCCTTCACAAGAGCAGATTGCGTGGGCCCGGAATTTTCTGCTGGACCCCCATCAAAATGTCTCTCTCCTGGCCGGGAAGCTACACAGGCTCAAGCGTGCCTTGCGGTTACCTGACTCCACCATGCTGTGCGCAAGCGCATCCTTTGCAGACGCCAAGGCGATCGCCACGCTTGCCTATCTGCATAACGGAAAACTTGATTATCCCGCTCGTATCCTCCGCTATATGCAGGATCCGGCCCTTCATGGATTGATTTATTCCACTCAGATGGAGTCAGAGCCCAGAACAATCTGAAGCTCAACAAAGTCTCTTCAATGCTGCCATCCTAACTTGAAGTTTCTTCCAGTTAAAGCTGCGTGGATCACCTCTTTCACCGCCAAGATCAACATGTTGGTGTGTCGTGATCGCTTCTGACGGAATCCTGAATGTTTCCATCCAATCATCAAGGACCAAAGCAAGAGCGTCGTACTGCTGTTCGGTATAGCCAGAGTGATGTCGACCTCCGATGTAGCCGTCAGGCGGAGTTTCCAGGCTGAGATGCAGCGCAAAGTTATTGACCGATCCCATAAATTCAGGATTAGTCACAGCCCATTCACCGTGGAAGGCCGAGTAGCCAGCTCCATAGGCTCGATGGAGTGGATCGACAACATCAACAACACGCCCGTTCATTCCAATCAAGGTGTGATAACTCACTTGATCATGATCATTCGGGTGCGGAGTCTTGAATGTGTTAATCGCCGATGTGAGTGAATTTGCTGTTTCGTGTAAAACGACCATGCGAGGCATAGGGTCAATCGAATCCTTCCAGGGATTCACGCTGTAACGCTTGCCGTAATTACTGGGGTCGATTGCAATTCTTTCGCGTTGTTGTTTGAAGCTTGACTTCAACTTGACGAGGCGCTTTCTGATTTGATCGTCGATTCCCTTGCACTGGCGTGTCAATGGTGAACGCCATGCGCTCGACTCTGGTGGATCTGGCCGCATTCGGTTGGACGCGTCATCCAACTGGTTGGGAGTACCACTGGTGACTTGATCGAGAAGCTCAAGCAGTGATGGCTGATGGTGCGACTGGGTCAGCGCAACATCGCTAGAACTCAGCCAAATCACACTACTGAGACTCACGATCAAACCAAAGGATCCGATCGCCAGGATTCCATGGCGGCCTTCCAACCGTCGCCTTAAATGTTTGAATCGTCTGGTCAGTGGATCTCGAACCATCGGTCGCGAAGCACCCTGGCCTCATGGGGTGCGTGAGGATTCCACTCCACTGTGTATTCCTGAGTGCGGTTGGGTGCCGGAATCACCTGTGTTTCTTCCAACCGTCCCCGTCGTGCGTAGATGATCGCCATCGGCTCAGCACCTGATTGCAGCAACGTCCACTGATCAACTGAGTAGAGGCGATGACCACGAACTGCCACAATCTCGTCACCGGCAACGAGATTGGCATGATGCGCCGGACTCTCGGAGCGCACACGTGTCACCCGCACACCTTTTGGATGATCGGCAAGGGTTAAGCCCGTCCAGGGCGTGCTGGCCAAAACCGGATGCAAGATCAATCCCAACTGATCAAGACACTCCTTAATCGGTAGCGTGCCCTTCTGATCTAACCAACAAGGGAGTTGGTCGGCGAGTTCCTGGCTGTACACAGCCAAGGCGTTTTGGATATCGCACCGGCCGTAGCCTCGGCCGACCTGGCCAAAGCTCTGCCAAAGATCTCTGACAACCTGAGCAAGGGACACGCCTAGGGCTCGTAACCGAACATCAAGGCAGAATGCAAGTGCAGCCCCAAGCTTGTAGTAACTGATCTGGCTGTCGGCTCCTGCAGTTGTGCATTTGTAAAGACGCACCCATGCTTCCCGTGAACTATCAGCCAAGCTCTGCACTTGTACACCTGGACTGAGCAGGACATGCGAAAGGTCCTTACCGAGATCCCTTAAAAAAGTTTTTCGAGTCGATCGTCCTGCCAGCAATGGGAGGGCAAGGTCGAAGTAACTCGTGATGCCTTCAGCAAACCAGAGACTGTCACTCACCACAGCAACTCCATGGTCGTAAGGGATGTACTCCCTTGGACGCAGACGCCGAACATTCCATTGGTGCAGATATTCATGACCCACGAGCTGCAGAAGCTGGTGGTAACCATTGGGTTCAGCTAAAGCAGGCCAAGCGAACTGAAGAACAGCCCCATCGTTATGCTCCAGTCCGCCATAGCCGCTATCGAGCATCTGAATCACAAGCTGGTAGCGATCACCTGACGGAGGTGATTCACCCATCAGCGATGCAGCGGCTCCACACACCGCCTCGATGTCCTCCACAAGTGTGTCTGGCCAACCCGTCGGCGGTGAACCGATCAGCAGCAACGAGTGATGACAGCCATCAACAATAAATGGACGATCATCGAATGCACCCGCATGAACTGGACTATCAACAAGTTGATCAAAATCCTGACTGATATAGAACGCATCGTCTTGAGGAAGCGGAACAAAACCACGCCACCCTTGTGGCAATAGCAACTCGAGAACATGGCGTTCCCAACGTTTTCCATCCACCAACATGCAAACTGCAGACAGACACAGAGAGGCAAACTCTGGGTCGAGAAAACTGGTTCGTACCGTCAGTTGCTTGGCCTCAAGCTGATACACAAGACGAACCCGATCAAGGCAAGGAAGCTTTGCGCTCCAGCGCGATGGGCTTAGACGTGTTGTCTCGACTTGTTGGTCTTGCTGGTAGAAGGCAAGACTATGTAAATGTTGAGACGGATCTCGGACGGTGTAAGAACCTGGCGTCCAGATCGGCAAGGTCCACCTCTGCATGTGGACTTCGGGAATCCAACTCAGTTCGATCTTGAGCGTTTGTGACGCAGGATCCAGGAGATCAATGCGTAGGAAAACATCCTTGTGGTCCGTCACGTCAACAGGCGCATACGTCCTTCAAAGCGGGAGAAGCCTCAACCTCATCCAAGGCTTGGGATAAGGCATAGAGCCGAAGAATGCGTTGCAACCTCGGTTGGTACGTATCAGCGGCACCTTGGCGTTCGAGATCAGCAATCAGTTCAAGCTGGGGACCGGATGCAGACCGTCGCCAAGCGAAGTGAATTCCAGCGCAGCTGGTGGCTTTGAGATCAAATCGCAGGCTTTCACCCGCAAACCCAATCAGTCGTCCTTCGCGCTCAACGCGATAGCCCTGAGCCACAAGGACAGAGGCAAGACGGTCGAGATCGGTGAGGGCTGTGGGCAGGATGGACAGATGGGACATGGTCTGAATGCCCGCTTTGTCAAACATTAGCCACTTCAATCCAATGGACAATCGGCGTGGGGATGTCCTGATGGCTCCGTTGGAGCGTGCCTGGCCACAGTTCAACCCACCGCTGCGCCTTGGCGTGATGGCTTCTGGAAATGGCAGCAATTTCGAGGCTCTGGTGCAGGCAAGCCAGGAACGACTGGATGCTCAGATCGAGCTACTGGTTGTGAATAATCCAGGCTGTGGGGCCCAACAAAGAGCTGAACGCCTCGCTGTGCCCTGCCTTGTCCATGACCATCGCTGTTACAGCAGCCGTGAAGACCTCGACAGGGCCCTTGTTGACAGTTTTCGACAGGCAGGAGTGGAAGCGGTGGTGATGGCTGGGTGGATGCGGATTGTCACACCGGTGATGATCAGTGCCTATCAGGAACGACTGATCAACATTCATCCATCTCTTCTACCGAGCTTTCGGGGTCTCAATGCTGTTGGTCAAGCGCTGGCTGCTGGCGTACGAATCACAGGCTGTACGGCACATTTGGTGCGTGAGGACGTGGACACCGGTCCTGTGATCAGCCAAGCAGCCGTACCAGTGTTGGAAGGCGACGATCACGAAACACTGTCGTCCCGTATCAGTGCTCAAGAGCACCGGATCTTGCCTTGGGCCGTGGCGTTAAGTGGTGAACGTTGGCGATCAGAAGGTTGAGAGCGAATAGGCCTTGTCCTGATCAGGGATAAAACGGATCGAGTGGCAGGCCCGTGGTGGCCGTGAGGCCTGCCATCAGATTGAGGCACTGCACCCCCTGACCAGCCTGCCCTTTCATCAGATTGTCGACAGCACTCATCAGCACTAACCGTCCGGTACGGCTATCGACCTGAACAGACAGCAGTGCCTGGTTGGTGTGTTTGGCCCACTTCGTGGCCGGATACGTACCGACGGGGAGAACGCGCACGCAGGGGTGGTGGCGATACACAGCCTCCAAGACCGTTGTGCAATCGTCTGCAGTCAAGCCTGGATCCCTCAGCCGGGCATAAACGGTGGCCAGAAGACCACGAACCATTGGCACAAGGTGCGGGGTGAACTGGAGATTGATCTGACATCCAGCCACGGATGAGGCGATCTGTTCGATCTCTGAAGTGTGGCGATGGCCCACAACGCCGTAGGGGCAGATCGATTCAGAGGCTTCCGCGAGGAGGAGGTTTTCCTTCGCAGCTCTTCCCCCTCCGGAGGTTCCTGTTTTGGCGTCAATGATCAATCCGTCGGTCTCGATCAGTCCTTGCTTCAGGAAGGGCAGAAGTGGCAGAAGGCTTGTTGTAGGGAAGCATCCTGGGGCAGCAACCAGACGGGCCTGAGCGATGGCCGGTCCATGCCATTCCGGCAGTCCGTAAACCGCCTCCTGGCACAAATCGGAGTCTTGCCGTTGATGCTTCTGTGCCTCATGCACATAGACCTGAGACCATTCGTCCAGGCTGCGATAGCGGTAATCCGCCGACAAATCCACAACACGAACACCCCGCTCAAGCAGCTTGGGAACCATCTCACTCGCGAGTCCGTTGGGAAGACTGAGCACGGCATAGTCAGCCGCCTCGGAAATCCTGTCCGCATCAGGCGCTTCGACAACGGGGTCATCCAACAAGGGCAGAAAAGGGCAAACATCACTCCAGCGCTTGCCTGCACTGCGCTCACCACCAAGGAAGGTGACTGCGAACTGGGGATGGGCTTGTAACAGCCGGAGGGTCTGCAAACCGCCGTAGCCAGAGGCTCCCACGACCGCGACGCGTCCGACAACCCCGCCCGAGGCGATAGGGGCGGGAATCGTGGAAGTGGGCTGCATGCGTCGTTTGGGAGTTCGGCTGATCGTACTGATGTCGATAATGAATGCAGATCGTTGGCTTCTGAACTCCCCTGAGCACGCCTTCCACTGCTGACGCGATTCAAACCGTTCGCTTCGACACCATTCCTGATGCCCTTGCTGCGATCCGCAACGGCGAATGTGTCGTTGTGGTGGATGACGAACGCCGCGAGAACGAAGGTGACCTGATCTGCGCAGCCCAATACGCTTCCCCGGATCAGATCAACTTCATGGCAACTCATGCCAGGGGATTGATCTGTCTGGCCATGGAAGGCCAGCAGCTTGATGCTCTTGATCTGCCTTTGATGGTTGATCGCAATACAGATGCCAACCAAACAGCCTTCACGGTCAGCATTGATGCAGGCCCTGAGAATGGTGTTTCAACGGGGATCTCGGCTGAAGACCGTTCCAAAACCATCCAGGTTGCTCTTCGACAGGATGCACGTCCTACGGATCTGCGCCGTCCTGGTCATATTTTCCCGCTGCGAGCTCGCCAGGGGCGTTCTGAAGCGAGCCGGCCATACCGAGGCAGCCATCGATCTTTCCGCCCTTTCTGGCCTCATCCCAGCCGGTGTGATCTGCGAAATCCAAAATGCGGATGGTTCGATGGCCAGGCTTCCCCAACTCAAGGAGTATGCGGATCAATGGAATCTTCGCCTCATCAGCATTGCTGACCTGATTCGTTACCGGCTTGAGAATGAACGTTTTGTTGTGCGTCAGGCTTATGCCTCGATGCCCAGTGTTTTCGGTGAATTCAAGGCCATTGGTTATCGCAATGAGCTTGATGGAAGCGAGCATGTCGCCATTGTTAAAGGCGATCCCGATCGCTTGAGCGAACCCGTTCTGGTGCGCATGCACTCCGAGTGCCTCACCGGCGATGCCTTCGGCTCACTGCGTTGTGATTGCAGGCCACAACTGGAGGCTGCACTGCGTCAAATCGAAGCTGAGGGAGAAGGCGTGGTGGTCTATCTGCGTCAAGAAGGACGTGGGATCGGGCTGATCAACAAACTCAAGGCCTACAGCCTTCAGGACGGTGGCCTAGACACGGTTGAAGCCAATGAGAAGCTGGGGTTTCCGGCCGATCTCCGCAACTATGGGGTTGGGGCTCAGATCCTTAGTGATCTTGGCATTCATCGCCTTCGTCTTCTGACGAACAATCCACGCAAGATCGCCGGTCTGGGTGGTTATGGCCTGGAGGTGGTGGATCGGGTGCCGCTGGTGATCAATCCAGGCGATCACAATGCCGATTATCTTGCGGTCAAACGTGACAAGTTAGGCCATCTATTTCAAGCTAGCAATGATCAGCCAAATACGCCAATCTTTAATAGCGAAGACTCAATCATTGCGCCAATAACAAGCCAAACGGTGATTAGCTGGGATGGCAATTGCCGTTCAGATCAACTCCCCTTGATCCGCACCAGATGTGAAACAGCTGCCAGCAACCTTGAAGTCTCGATCACAGCCAACTCATCACCGAGGCTTTTGGCCCTGTGGGAACGTCCCCAATTTGCATGGCGCATCACGGATGTACAGAGAGGACCCGGTGGTACATCCTTCACGACGCGACTCCGGTCACTGATTCAAACACTCGCTTCTTGGCAGGAAACCAGCCGGATTGGTCTCTACACCGCCCCAACAGCTGAACAACTCAATCATCCATCGCAGACCTTGGAGCGGATCGAAGCATCCCTCGAAGACGTCAGAAGCGGACGGATGCCCGAACAGAGTCAGCTTGAGCAGCCGACTCTGTTGATGTGGACTTGATCGTGGCGACCAATCAGTCCTGAACGGTCACTTTGTTGATTCGGGAACCATTGCGCAGAGCCATCACAACGTTCATATCCCCGGTTTGACCAAAAACCGTGTGCACTCCATCAAGATGAGGCTGTGCTTCGTGAACGATAAAAAACTGACTGCCGCCGGTGTTAGGGCCCGCATGGGCCATTGAGAGCGCACCTGGACCATGCTTTCGGCTATTGATCTCGCAATCGATCATGTAGCCGGGGCCTCCGGTTCCAGCCATTCCCTTCGCGCCTTCACGTGAATTCGGACAGCCGCCCTGGGCCATAAAGCCATCGATGACCCGATGGAAGGCAAGACCGTCATAGAACCCGTCTTTGGCCAATTTGACGAAGTTGGCCACCGTTTTCGGGGCGTCGTTATCGAACAAGTCCAGCTTGATCTGGCCGGCATCGGTTTCCATCAGAACAGTCGTCAAAACGCTGGCAGCAAAAGACCATGCTACGCAGGTGCAGGATGGACTGAATGACATCCCTTGCCATGCCCAGTGACGCCCTTCAGGACAACCTCAAAGAGGCCCGAGTTGGAGTGATCGGCGGCAGTGGGCTTTATGCCATCGATGGATTGGAGGGGGTCAAGGAACTACAAGTGCAAACCCCCTTCGGTGAGCCTTCCGATTCCTTTCGAATCGGCCGCTTGAACGGAGTTGAAGTGGTGTTCCTTGCTCGACATGGTCGAGGTCATCATCTGCTGCCAACGGAAGTGCCCTATCGGGCAAACATCTGGGCCATGCGATCACTTCAAGTTCGATGGCTGGTATCCGTATCGGCTGTTGGTTCCTTACAGGCCCATCTTCAACCGCGCGACATGGTGGTGCCGGAACAATTTATTGATCGCACGATGCAGCGACCGTCAAGCTTTTTCGGCAACGGTTGTGTTGCTCATGTCAGTCTCGCTGACCCCTTCTGCCCAAAGCTCAGTGCCCTCTTGGCAACGGCGGCGGAAACCTCACTACCGGATGGTCAACGACTGCACCGGGGTGGGACGTATTTATGCATGGAGGGACCTGCCTTTTCGACCCGGGCGGAAAGTGAGCTGTACCGAAGTTGGGGTTGTGATGTGATTGGCATGACCAACCACACGGAAGCCCGTCTCGCCCGTGAAGCTGAGATCGCCTATGCGTCTCTCAGCATGGTCACCGACTTTGACTGCTGGCATACGGATCATGATGCTGTCAGTGTCGAGATGGTGATCGCCAATTTGCAGGCCAATGCGGCAGCCACAGGTCCGATTCTTCAGGGGCTCATGCAAGCCCTGGCTGCGTCGCGCCCCCTTTCACCAGCGCACACAGCTCTCGCGGATGCCTTGATGACGCGTCCTGAGTCGGTTCCGGCCACAACACGCCAAGCCCTTGACCTGTTCACAAGCCCCTATTGGGGTGCTTTCAACGCTGACTAAGCCGAGAGTCTGGTGATTCAGGATGCTTTCAACTCAGCGTCACAACTGATCAAAGCGTCCCGTAGCTGATTGCCGTGATTGGCGAGCACTGAGCGGGCTTCTTCCAACGGAAGTTCGGTGCCTGCCATCAACAGCGCCAGCTTCACAGATCCGTCAGCTTGTCGCAGCAACTCGATGCCACGATCGCGCGGAACATTGGCGAGATCCCTAAGGATGCGCAAAGCACGATCCATCAGCTTGCTGTTGGTTGCTGCGACATCAACCATGCGATTTCCATACACCTTCCCCAGGCGCACCATCACCGAGGTTGAAATCACGTTGAGCGCCATTTTGGTTGCAGTGCCAGCCTTCAGGCGAGTTGAGCCCGTCAGCAGCTCAGGGCCTGTGATCAAACGGATATCAATGTCACAACCAATCGGCACCTGCTCGGCAGGAACGCAGGCCATCGCAATGGCAAGTGCTTCAGTGACTCGTGCATAGTTCAGGGCACCATGCACATAGGGTGTCGTTCCTCCCGCTGCAATTCCGATCACGCAATCTGCTGGCCCGAGCTGGCAAGCCTGAAGATCACTGGCTCCAGCATCACTGAGATCCTCGAGTCCTTCTGAACTGCGGAGTAGAGCAGGAGCGCCTCCGGCAAGAACACCCTGCACAAGCTCTGGAGGACTACAGAAGGTTGGTGGGCATTCTGCGGCGTCCAAAACGCCAAGCCTTCCAGACGTACCAGCTCCCACATAGAAAAGGCGTCCTCCACCACGCAGCCGCTCGGAAATGCGTTCAACTGCCTCAGTGATTGCCCCAGCAGCTTGAGCCACAGCCTGTTGAGGTTTGACGTCTTCGCTAATGAACAGGGTGACCAGGTCTTCAACGCTGGGGGTGTCGAGATCGCTGCTGCGGGGATTGGACTGCTCGGTGAGCAAGTGGCCACGATCTTCGGACGCCACAAGCATTGGCTCTGAGTTGATGGGTTCCGTCATCGTCGCTCAGAGCAATCCTTCAAGGCGCCGGCGGATCTCATCCAGATCACTGCTCTTGCCTGTGGGTGGAGCAGCAGTTTCATCACCTGGTTCAGACTCCTGCCAAGTGCTCACATCACGATTGGCGGATGGAGGCGCAAGCAGCAACCGGTCTTCATCCGTCTTGGGAACAAATCCAGACTCCACAAGCCTTGGTTCGTAACCGGCCTGACGGCAGAAGATCTCAATCTCTTCGCGATCCAAGGCTTCGATGGTTGGAACAGGAAAGTCCTGCGCCTCCAGCAGTCCGGCGTAACGATCCGCATCATCACGGTTCTCGAACATCAACACCGCTGTGTTTCCGGAGACTTCCAGTGAGTGAATGCCTTCACTGTCCTGTCCGGCGTCATAAAGAAGAACGTGAACAAGCATTCGGCGCAGATAATCAAGGCCAGTCTCTCACCGATGAGCCAGAAACCGATCGGACAAGATCAGTCGAGCTCAGTTTCGAGAGCTAGTTCTTGCAGTCTTCGATAGAGAGCCCGCTCCGCCTCCGTGAGCTGAGCAGGAATCACAACGACGATCTCCACCAATTGGTCACCCCGACGATCGTCCGATTCGAGTCCTCGTCCTCGCAGTCGCAGCAACCGGCCGCTAGAGGAGCCTGGCGGCACCTGGAGCGTGACCGGTCCAGTAAGAGTCGGCACGTCAACAGCACAGCCCAGAGCAGCATCGGCGGGTAGGAGCTCCAGGCGATAGTGCACGCGAAGCCCATCAATGCGAAGGCCCTCCTCCGTTTGCACTCGCAAATGGAGGAAGTGATCTCCTCCCCCAGGGGTCACGCCGGCAAGCCTGAGCCTCCAGCCATCTCCGGCCTGAGGTGGAGTCAGCACCTCAACGACGGTTCCATCGCTGAGCTCAATCTCAACAGCGGTTCCGCACAGTGCCTGATCCGGCGTGAGCAAAACATCAGTCTCAAGAGTTTCCGCTGCCTGCACAGGCGGAGGTGGGGGTGGTGGGGCTGTTGCCGGCCAATCACCAGAAAAATGCTGTGAGTCACCTGGTGAATCGGTCACCGTTTGCCGTGCCTCATCGTCTTCATCATTGGCCCGGCGTCGGCCCAAACCCAACACAACCTCGAGGTAATCCTCAAAGTCTGGAAAGCCTGAGGCAAAGGGGTCGACATGGGAAGGGGGATCGATGCTGCGTCCTTCCCAGGCGCGCCTCCGCTTCGGATCACTGAGCACCGCATAGGCCTCATTGACCAACTTGAACCGCTCTTCTGCCTGCCTGTCGTTGGCATTCAAATCCGGATGCCAGCGTCTTGCCTCACGACGGAAGGCCCGCTTTAGGGCATCCGCATCGCTATCTGGCTCGAGACCGAGCAGGGACCAGTAATTGGGTTCAGCGGTAGAAGTCATCATCCCAGGGATCCATCCCTTGTCTTGATGAGCTGTATCGGCCCTGGGAAGGTCTGCCACTGGGGCTCGACCAGGGGTCCTCGTCCCAGTCGTCATCGGCGAACAATTCATCCTTCAGAGAACCGAGGGTGTTTCTGATCCCCTGCAATGGACTGGACTCAGATCGTCGTTCTGCAGACAAACGTTTATTGAGACCAAACAAGGCCTCCTGGAGAGCGCTAACACCCAGTTCCAATTCCTGAAGATCATCCTGTTCCAGAAGATCCTGGAGGTCACGCATGGCCATCTCCACGGCACGCTGCTGCCGCTCAGCCCCATAAGGACCTAATTCGAGGGCCGCATCCCTTAAACGACGTTCAGCCTGGGAGACCAACGTCAGGGCCCTATTCCGGCGCTCAATCGCAGCACGGGTGCGACGGTCTTCATCGGCCCGAGCTTCAGCTTCGGCGAGCAGAGCCTGCAGTTCGTCTTCGTTCAAATTCGATCCACCTTGGATCGTTACTGATTGCTTTCTGCCAGTGGTTCGATCCGTTGCACTCACTTGCAAGATGCCGTTGGCGTCGATGTCAAAGGCGACCTGAATCTGGGGGACACCCCGAGGAGCGGGAGGAATACCGGAGAGACGGAACCGTCCCAACGATTTGTTGTCAGAGGCCATTTGACGTTCTCCCTGCCAAATATGAATCTCGACCGACGACTGATTCGATTCGGAGGTACTGAACACATCCGACTGGCGAACGGGAATCGGAGTGTTGCGGGGAATCAAAACCTTCATCAGCCCTCCCACCGTTTCAAGACCTAGGGATAGTGGTGTCACATCATTCAGCAACAGATCACGCAGTTCTCCAGTGAGAATCCCGGCTTGAACAGCTGCCCCAACGGCTACAACCTCATCCGGGTTGACTGATTGGCATGGATCGTGAGGAATCAGAGTGCGCACAAGCTGCTGCACCATCGGCATTCGCGTGCCACCACCAACCAGCACCACATCATCGACATCGTCTGCCGCCCAGCCAGAATCACGCAAGGCTGATTGGACGGGGACGAGCAGACGGTCGAGCAAATCAGGACACAAACCCTCGAAGGTCGAGCGTTCCAATGAGGTTTCGATGTGAAGCGGACCATCGGTACCTGTGGCAATAAAAGGTAGTGAGATCGGTGTGATCACAACACCAGACAGCTCCTGTTTGGCCTTTTCTGCTGCCTCTGTCAGTCGCTGCAGAGCCTGCCTGTCACGACGTAGGTCGATACCGTGAGCCTTCAAAAAAGCCTCTGCTAGCCAATCAACAATGCGCTGATCGAAGTCGTTACCACCCAATTGGGTGTCTCCATTGGTGCTCTTGACATCAAAAACACCGTTAGCCACACGCAACAGTGAGACATCGAAGGTGCCACCACCAAGGTCAAACACCAACACACGCTTCACCGCACTGCGATCAAAGCCATAGGCCAGAGCTGCTGCAGTGGGTTCGTTAAGGATGCGTTCAACCTCAATCCCGGCGAGCCGTCCGGCATCGCGGGTGGACTGACGCTGGGCATCATTGAAATAGGCAGGGACTGTAATCACCGCCGCTTCCACGCTTTCACCGAGATAGGTGGCGGCATCATCAACGAGCTTGCGAAGAATGCTGGCCACCAATTCCTCAGGGGCGTATTCCCTTTCCGTGATTGGACAGGCCACGCGCACGTTGTTCTGAGCATTGGCTCGAACCGTGTATGGAACCGTCAGACTGCTGTCATCCAGTTCATCCCAACTGCGACCTACAAAGCGTTTGAGATTGGAAAACGTATTTCTGGGGTTGAGGACCAGTTGACGCCGAGCTGCCTGACCAACAAGAAGTTCTGAATCCTTGGTGTAACCAAGCACTGATGGTGTGGTACGGGTGCCCTCGGCGTTCGCGATGACCTGCGGTCGACCCGCTTCCAACACCGCAACGACGGAATTGGTCGTTCCCAGGTCGATTCCGACGATCCGCCCCATGGCCGTGATTAGCGAACCTCCAAGTTAACGGGCCAAACCAAACGGCCCAAGCCCATTCATGACCGAATTTCCAATTGGTTAATACGGTCTTAGTGATCGAAGCGGTGGCTTCCGCGTACGTTTTAAGCACAGTGGTTCGCCTGCATGCCCATCGATCCCAACGACCTTTACAGGCTTCGGCGTCGCCCGCCTTCGGAAAAACAGCTCGACACGGGCTTCCATTGGCTGACTGTCTTAACGGCCTCCACCGTCGCGATTGTCCTGGTCTTGATCCTGGCCATCGTCTTTCACGGCTCCTTGGAGTCGATGGGGCTCTATGGATGGCGCTTCCTGGTCACCTCGAACTGGAACCCGGTCGACGACGAATACGGAGCCTTAACAGCCATCTACGGAACGATGGTGACTTCGTTGGTGTCATTACTCATTGCCGTTCCACTCGGAGTTGGCACCGCCATTTTCATCACAGAAAGGTTCATTCCTCGACCGCTGCGGGAAATCATCGGGCTGATGGTCGAGCTGCTTGCGGCGATTCCCTCGGTGGTTCTAGGGCTATGGGCCATTTTCGTTCTGGAGCCAGCCTTGCGCCCCTTCCTGACCTGGTTGCACGTCACGTTGAAGGACATCCCGTTGTTCAGCACCCAACCGCTGGGTCCAGGCATGACCCCAGCCATTTTGGTTCTTGTGGTGATGATCTTGCCGATCATCACGGCGATCTCTCGCGATTCACTGAATCAAGTGCCGATCAGGCTGCGGCAGGCTGCCTATGGGGTTGGCAGCACTCAATGGTCAGCCATCCTGCATGTGATCTTGCCTGCATCCATCTCCGGAATTGTGGGAGGTGTGATGTTGGCCCTTGGTCGTGCCATGGGTGAAACCATGGCAGTCACGATGATCATTGGCAATTCAAACAACTTCAGCTGGTCTCTACTCGCTCCGGGCAATACGATTGCCGCCATGTTGGCCAATCAATTTGGCGAGGCTGATGGCAGCCAGGTCTCCTCACTGATGTATGCAGCATTCGTCTTAATCCTTTTAACACTAGTGGTCAATATCCTGGCCCAGTTACTCGTTAAACGGCTCAGCCTTAAGTACTGATGACTTCCACAGTTGCTCAGGCCAGTCGGCCAATTCCAGATCTCCGATACAAGCCAACGCGATCACGAAACATCATCGGGATCGCCTTAACTTCCGTTGCAGGGCTCTTTTCACTCGTCGCTGTTCTGCCACTCTTTCTCGTTTTGAGCTATGTGCTTTACAAGGGTGCTAGCAAGCTCAGCCTCGACCTGTTTTTGCTAGAGCAGCCCGCTCCAGGCTTGGAGGTGGGAGGAATCAGCAATGCAATCCAAGGTTCAATCATTGTGACCTTGATAGCCAGCCTTCTAGCGATACCGATCGGTATTGGTGGTGGCGTATTTCTAGCAGAATATTCACGTAATGGATGGTTTGCTAATTTCATCCGATTTGGCACCAATGTTCTCTCAGGAGTTCCATCGATTATTGCCGGTGTCTTTATCTATAGCGCCATCGTTTCAACACGAATCCTGTTTGGTCACGCCTACAGCGCTGTAGCCGGGGGAATGGCATTGGCTGTTTTGATGTTGCCGACTGTGATCAAAACAACCGATGAAGGTCTGAAACTGGTCTCGGATGACCTACGCAGAGCCGCTCTCGGCGTCGGTGCTTCCCGTTTTGTCACGACCATTCGAATCACGTTGCCGAAGGCCTCGCGCTCAATTGCAACAGGGATTGTTCTCTCGATCGCCAGGGCTGCTGGCGAAACCGCTCCGCTGATCTTCACAGCCCTGTATTCACCCTGGTGGGCAGAAGGGATCTTCAACCCTGTCGGCAGTCTCTCCGTGTTGATCTTCAAGTTTGCAACCATGCCCTACGAGGTACAGAACGAACTTGCCTGGGCTGCCTCGTTCGTACTAGTGGCCTTCATTCTTGCACTCAATCTTGTGGCCCGGTGGATCAATACCTTCACCTCTCGTTGACCATTCCTAAGGTATTAACAATCCACCCATCGCTCCAATTAGCTGATTAAAGGCAGCGCCTCCTCACTTCTTTCCATGACAGTCTCTGCAACTACTGCGACGCCTACCACTGGGGAAGAGATCTGCCTCTCCCTTGAGAATGTATCCATCAGTTATGGCGGGGAAGAGGCCGTGCGCAACGTCTACTGCGCCATCCCTAGAGGACAGGTCACAGCCTTCATCGGCCCATCTGGATGCGGGAAGTCCACGGTGCTGAGAGCACTGAACCGAATGAATGATTTAATTGATAACTGCACTCTTAGTGGACGAGTTGTCTTTGACGGTGCTGATCTTTACCATCCAGGCGTCGACCCAGTTGAGGTGAGAAGGCGGATTGGCATGGTGTTCCAGCAACCGAATCCATTCCCCAAGAGCATCTTCGAAAATATTGCTTTTGGCGCCAGAATCAATGGCTATACGGGTGATATGGATGAATTAGTTGAACGCTCCTTACGACAAGCGGCTGTATGGGAT
>Ga0189288_10349_pt1 | contig 17691 bp, 18 predicted proteins | sample UW105minimetaG_FD_130316 | JGI IMG/M metagenome (GOLD analysis project Ga0189288, IMG submission 130316) | Marine microbial communities from the Costa Rica Dome - UW105 mini metaG | ecosystem: Environmental > Aquatic > Marine > Oceanic > Photic zone | place: Costa Rica: the Eastern Pacific... | reverse complement strand
CGAGAAGCTGCAAGACCTGATTGCTGACGCCACCGCACGCACGGCAGCTAACACCGGCATTCACTTCAATGTCTGCACCAATTACGGCGGTCGGCGCGAACTGGTTTTGGCCGCTCAGGCCTTGGCTTCTCGGGCAGCACGCGGGGAATTAGATCCAGCCACGATCGACGAGAACACTCTGGCTGCTGAGTTGTACACCGCAGGAGAGCAGGACCCAGACCTCTTAATCCGAACCAGTGGTGAACGACGTATCAGCAATTTCTTGCTCTGGCAGCTGGCCTATGCCGAAATTCACGTCACTGACGTTTTCTGGCCTGATTTCAACCGGGATGCTCTGATGGCGGCTCTAGTGGATTACCAGGGTCGGAAGCGTCGTTTCGGAGGCCTTGAAGCACTAAGGGCCGACGCTCTGGGATCCTGAACAACAGCAGATCGGCGTTGATGACGGATTCGTTTACCTTGCGCCACGACTGGAGCATCGCAGAAATCCAGGCCATTCTTGATGCGCCGCTGATGGATCTGCTCTGGCGGGCGCAGCAGGTGCACCGGCAGGCCAATCCCGGTTATCGCGTGCAGTTGGCGTCCTTGCTCAGCGTCAAGACCGGCGGCTGTGAGGAGGACTGTACCTATTGCCCCCAGTCCATGCACAACAGCAGTGATGTGACGGGCCAGCCTGAATTGGAGGTGGAGCCTGTGCTGGCAAGGGCCCGTGCCGCCAAGCAGGCGGGTGCTGACCGCTTCTGCATGGGCTGGGCCTGGCGCGAAATTCGTGATGGCGCCCCCTTTGAGGCGATGCTGTCGATGGTGCGTGGTGTGCGCGAGATGGGGCTTGAAGCCTGCGTCACCGCCGGCATGCTCACTGATGCCCAGGCCATGCGTCTGGCCGAAGCCGGCCTAACGGCTTACAACCACAATCTCGACACCAGCCCTGAGCACTACGACCGGATCATTACCACCCGCACCTATGAGGAGCGCTTGGAAACACTGCAGCGGGTGCGCAGGGCTGGGGTGACCCTCTGCTGCGGAGGGATCATCGGTATGGGTGAAAGCGACCGTGATCGTGCCTCAATGCTGCAGGTGTTGGCCACGATTGATCCCCATCCCGAGAGCGTGCCCATCAACGCATTGGTGGCTGTGGAGGGAACCCCGTTGGAGGCGCAGACACCTGTGGAGCCTCTTGAGCTGGTGCGAATGGTGGCCACGGCCAGAATCCTGATGCCCCACAGCCGCGTGCGGCTCAGTGCTGGCCGCGAGCAGCTCAGTCAGGAAGCCCAGATTCTCTGCCTTCAGGCTGGCGCTGATTCGATTTTCTATGGAGAGACCCTGCTCACCACCGGCAACCCTGCTGTGGAAGCGGATAAGGCGCTGCTGGCGGCTGCCGGTGTGCAGGCCAGCTGGCAAGCGCAACCAGAAACGCATGCATGCAATTAAGGGCTGAGCAAGCTTGCTCTAGGCATGCTCTCGGTGTTTCCTCATGCCAAGAGGGGGTGTCGCTGTGAGCGGGCAGCTCAACGAGCAAGGATCAGCCAAACTTCATTTCGCGCCTGAGTGTGTCGGCTTTGGTCATTCGCGCCATGCCATTCGTTCATTGGCGTTAAAAACCCCGGCTTCTCGCTGGCCTGTTCGCATGAATCGAATGGTGTTGAAGGAAGTGGGTCACAGCCGATCAAAGCCTCGCCGTTGATGTCTTTGTTCACGTCTATCTGCACAAAACCAGAACCACACCGCGACCGTTGATCCGTCGTTGCCATTGCTGGAGATGTACCACTCACCTGCAAGCTTGATGGAAGGTTGGCTCAGGCACCCACAGTTGAAAGACAATGCGCTCCGCTTCCATCGAGATCCAAAGAGCTGGAACGAAGACGCGATGGTTCTCGTGGATCACGGTAGGGAGATGCCCCATGGTGATCCGGCTTTGCTGAAGACACGCCAAAGCCTGAGATCTTCAGATGCGTTGATTCTCTACAAGCACCTGATGACGATGGGTTGGTCTGAGTCGGAGCCTGTCTGGTAGTGCGATTGACCGGCCTGACTTTTGCGCCATCAGAGACCCCTTGATGTGGCCATGGTCTCCATGGCTTGGGCGGTCTCAACGCTGCCGGATGGAGGGATCACCCATTCGAGGGAGAAGACGAGTGGTCAAAATCGCTTGGATGCAGGCGTGCTGATCGCCATGCCGGTGCAGTCGGACCCAACGTTTCAACGACGTCAGGTGTCTTGCTGAGGCCGTGGGTTCCGTCGTGCTCAATCAGTCGGTCCAGGGCAGCACCGCGGAGCCGCAGACTGGGGGGATGGATGGTCAGTTCCGGCAACGCCTGCAACCCAGCCGAAAGGGCTCGCATGTGTCTACTGCTGGCGCGAATGGTTTGCCGCCACGCCATTTCAGGCGTTCCCTTCCTGTGGCCTGTGGAATTGCTCCGGTCGCATCTCTTGCGGCATGACCAGTACAGAACCCCAAGCCAACAGCAGTGTTCAAGGTCGTGGTGACTCAGGCATCTCAGCCGAGCTTCTCGTCGCCGCCTTCTATGCCTTCACGCCTCTCTCGGAAGCAATGCGATCTCAGCTGCTTGCTGGTCTTCCCAACCTTGCGTCCAGCGGCGGGGTCCGAGGGTCTGTCCTGGTGGCGCTGGAAGGTGTGAATGGAACCATCAGTGGCCCTGAACAGGGTGTCGAGGCCGTGTTGGAGCATCTGCACCAACAGCTTTGCCTGGGTGACGATCATTACGCCCGTCTCGAGGTCAAGCGCAGTTGGTGTTCTCAGCAAGCATTCCGTCGCTTCAAGGCGCGAGGCAAGCGCGAGATCGTCACGATGGGTCGCCCGGAAGTCAGTCCGGCTAACAGCGTGGGGACCTACGTGGAGCCCGAGCAGTGGAATGCCCTGATTGATGATCCCGAAACGTTGGTGATCGACACACGCAATCGCTATGAAGTGTCGATCGGTACGTTCACTGGTGCCGTCGATCCAGGTACAGACACGTTCCGGGAGTTCCCGGACTGGGCGGAGCGTGAGTTACGCCCCTTGATCGAGCAACAGGGGCCGAAGCGCATCGCCATGTTCTGCACCGGCGGCATCCGCTGTGAGAAGGCAAGCAGCTATCTGCAACAGCAGGGCTTTGGCGAAATTCACCATCTGCGCGGTGGCATCTTGAAGTACCTGGAAGAGATCCCCGAAGGGAGTAGTCGTTGGCAAGGCGAGTGCTTTGTCTTTGACCAGCGGGTTGCCCTCAACCATCGCCTCCAGCCAGGGGTGCATCGCCTCTGTCATGCCTGCGGACTTCCGCTCACGCCGGAGGAAAGGAGCCTGAAGAGCTACATCCCAGGGGTGCAGTGCGTCCATTGCATTGATCGCTTCACGGATGCGGATCGTCAGCGCTTTGCTGAACGGCAACGTCAGTTTGATCAGGCCAACGCCAAAGCCAAAGCCAATGCCAACACCAACGCAGACCAGAAGCGCCTCACGCAATGAATTGGCCCGTTCTTTATAGCTTTAGGCGCTGCCCCTATGCGATGCGGGCTCGCTGGGCACTGCTCCATGCCGGGTTGCTGGTTGAGTGGCGTGAAGTCTCCCTGCAAAGCAAACCGGCGTGTCTGCTTGATGCATCGCCGAAAGGCACCGTGCCGGTGCTGATCACGCCGCAGGGCAGGGTGATTGATGAAAGCTTGGCGGTGATGCGCTGGGCGTTGCAGCAGGCCGATCCCTTTGATTGGCTTGGCGCTGGTCTTTCGACTCCGGAACGGGAGGCGATCGATGGGTTAATCGCGACGAACGACGGGCCGTTCAAACACCATCTCGATCGCTTCAAATACACCGATCGCTATCCCGGTGCCAGCCGCGAGCAGCACCAGCACCAAGGGCTGACGATTCTTTTGGATTGGTCCGAGCGCATCGCTGGCGCCGGTTGGCTGGTGGGTGATCGCTGCAGCCTGGCCGATGCGGCTTTGTGGCCCTTTGTGCGCCAGTGGCGAATCGCTGATCCGAAGGGCTTTGCGCAACACCCCCAGCTTGATCCTTTGCGCTGCTGGCTTCAGGCGTTTTTGGATTCCCCCGCCTTCCCTCGACTGATGGAACGGAGCGATCCATGGCAGCCGAGTGATCGCCTCAGACTGTTCCCTGCAGATGCCGCGGCGGTGCCAGTCGATCAGCCTGTGTTTCATCTTGCCCTTGCCCCCGATTGGCAGCAGGCCGAGAGGCTTGGCGTCTATCGCGTGTCAACGCGAGGACTGATGCTTGAGCAGGTGGGCTTTCTTCATGCTTCCACGGCTGATCAGCTCGCCGCTACCTATCGGCGCTTTTACGCCGATGCTGGGGATGTGCTGCAGCTCACGATCGATCCGACCCGCATCCCCTATCCCCTGCGGGCCGATCCAGTCCCCAGTGGTGAGCAGTTTCCCCATCTCTACGGGCCTCTACCGGTGGCGGCGGTGACGGCGGTTTCCCCTTATCCATCCTGCTGAGTGATGGCTTTCCCTTCCCTGGAGCAACTTGAACAGCAGGCCCAGGCGCGGGCGTTGCTACTGCGCCTCCAGGTGGGTCGGCCGGTGGGGCTTTGGTCGTTACGACTGGTTGTCGCCCAGTCCAGCGGCAATGGTCGCGCTCAGCTGCTGGGAGAAATGAAGGCCTGGGCCCACGGCGGTGCCAGGGGGCTCCAACTCGACACCATGCGGGTGCAGCCGCAGGCTCCAGCTGGAGTGGGGGCCTTGGTTTGGGCTGCGACCTTCGCGTGGGCACTGGAGTGCACACCCTGCCGAAAAGCTCGCTTGCTGGCGATTGAAGACGATGCCCGCCAGCACCGCCGTTTGGTCCGCTATTTCCAGGCTCTGGGTTTTACTCCAACCCGCAGGTTGGGAGGCTCTGCGTCTGATCTCCCCTTGCGGTTGATCTGGGGAGGGGCTGGCCAAATGATGGTGGGAGATTGTGACGAGGTCCTGACCAGGGCTCTGAGTCGCTGGGCTGCCTCCGAGTGCGGCTAAAAACCTCACGTCTGATCTCTTCCTCGGGCAGGCGGCTTGTGGAGTGGTTCAGACAGGCGTTGCTGGTCGGTTTGAGGGTTCGGCGGCGTGGTAGCTGCTGCGCACCAGCGGTCCGCTACGCACATGACTGAAGCCGAGAGCTTGTGCCGTGTCTCCCAGGGCGTTGAATTCCTCGGGGTGCCAATAGCGCTGCACCGGTAGATGGGCCAGGGATGGTCTTAGATACTGGCCAATGGTGATCCGCTCACAGCCTGCATCCCGCAGAGCTTTCATCGCGTCTACCACTTCCGCTTCGGTTTCACCAAGGCCAAGCATGAGCCCGCTTTTGGTGGGAATGGTCGGTGCCAGTTCGCGAGCGGTGGAAAGGAGTCCGAGAGAGCGGCTGTAGGTGGCCCCGCGACGTACTTCCCCCTGCAACCGTTCAACCGTTTCCAAGTTGTGGTTGAAGCACACCGGTGCGGCTTCCAGCACGGTGCTCAGCCGTTTGCGCTGTGCTTGCAATCCGGCAGTGAGATCGGAATGGCCACCCCAGAAATCCGGTGTGAGCACTTCGATCTGCACGAGCGGGTTGCGCTGGCGGATTGCTGCCATGGTGGTCGTGAACAACGTGGCCCCGTGGTCGGCGAGGTCGTCGCGGGCAACAGCGGTGAGCACGACGTAGCGAAGGCCCATGCCTTTCACCGCATCGGCGACCCTCTCCGCTTCGAGGGGGTCGAGGGGCATTGGGGCGCGACCCTTCTCCACTTGGCAGAAGGCACAACTGCGGGTGCAGATGGAGCCGCCTAGCAGGAACGTGGCGGTGCCGGCTGCATAGCATTCAGCCCGATTCGGGCATCGCCCTTCCTCGCAGATCGTGTGCAATCCGCCTGCTTTCACCAAACCCTGCACGGTCTCCAATTGGGAGACCGTGCCGATGGGTCGCCTGAGCCATTCCGGCAGACGTTCCTGAGGACGGATCTGGCTGTAGCGGCTGGGCTTGTTCATCGGTGAACTCATCCTCGACTTATTCAACGGCGCGTCGCCCTTCCAAGGCTCGGGACAGGGTGACATCGTCGGCATATTCCAGTTCGCTACCCACCGGTAATCCGTAGGCGATCCGGCTCACCTCGGTAAAGGGTTTGAGCAACCTGGCCAAATAAAGGCTAGTGGTATCTCCCTCCACGCTTGGAGTGAGCGCCAGGATCACTTCTTTGATGCTGTCTTGCCCGACCCTTTGCACCAGGCTGGTGATCTGGAGCATCTCTGGACCGATTCCGTCCATCGGCGAGATCAGTCCTCCGAGGACGTGGTACCTGCCGCTGTATTCACGGGTGCGTTCCAGAGCGAGAAGATCGCGGGAATCCGCGACCACGCAGATCAGTCCGTTGTTGCGTTCTGGGTTGCGGCAGATTTCACAGGTCGGTTCGGCGCTGAGGTGGAAGCAGGTCTGACACTGGCCCACCTGGCTGCGCGCGGCTAGCAGCGCCTCGGCAAAGCTCTGGATCTGTTCCTCCGGTTGGCGGAGCAGATGCAGGGCCAGCCGCTGCGCGGTTCGGGGGCCGATCCCCGGCAGCCGTTCAAATTGATCGATCAACCGGGCCAGCGGTCGGGTGAAGCCGCTCAGTGGTTTGCTGCAAGTGCCGGAAATCTAGGCAGGCCATCCAAGGCAGAATGTCTTCAGGTCCTGATTCTGTAGATGCCTTCGTTGCCGCACTCTTCGCTGCGTCTGCTGATGTCGCTGCTCTGCGTTGTGATGCTCACAGCCTGCAGCGGTACTGCAGCCGGGCTCAATTCCTTCCAAAGTCCAGATGGCCGCTACGCCTTTCTTTATCCAAGCGGCTGGACCCGGGTGGCAGTCAGTGGCGGGCCCCAGGTGGTATTCCATGACCTGATCAACAGTGATGAAACCGTGAGCCTTGTGGTCTCAGAGGTGGATGCCGATGATGAGCTCCAACAATTGGGCAGTGTCGTGGCTGTTGGTGAGCGGCTTCGCCGGGATGTGATCGCTCCGGCTGGCAGCGGCCGCGATGCAGAACTGGTCGAGGCTCGAGAGCGTGAAACGTCGGGCCACACGTTCTATGACCTTGAATACGCCGTCCATCTCCAGGATCGTGACCGCCATGAATTGGCCACGGTGGTGGTCGATCGTGGTCGCCTCTACACCTTGGCGGCAAGTACGAATGAGCTTCGTTGGCCCAAGGTGAAGGGTCTGTTTGAACGGGTGGTCAGTTCCTTCACCCTTTTGATCTGATTCTCCGCACAAGACAGGTCGATGGGAACACGTCAAGCTTGCGGCTATGAGGTCTCTCCCATCCATCCGTAGCCTGAGGCAGCGCTGGCATGATCTGAGCGATCACCAGCAGGTCGGTGTTTCGTTGGTGGGGGTCGCCGGCCTGTTCTGCGGCTGGTTGCTGTTTTGGCCTGTGCCGACCCAGGTGCAGGGCAAGGGGGTGCTGATTTATCCAGACAACGCCGGCATCCTCAATGCCCGTGCCGGTGGTCAGGTGTTGACCGTGGCCGTGAAGATTGGCGATCGGGTTCGCAAGGGTGAGGAGCTGATGCGCCTTTACCTGCCGGTACTGGAACGAGAGCTCGAACAGCAGAAGGGCAATCTCGCCCAGCTCCGTCGACAAAACACTGACCTGAATCAGCGTGATGCACTGCGTCTGTCGACGGCTCGTGCAGCTCTAGAGACCACCCTTGCCAAGCTCATCGATGATGAGAAGCGGTTGAGCCAGCTGCTGTCCACCTACAACGCCAAGGTCACCAATCTCAACTGGCTTGCTCGCCGTTCTGTGGTGGCACCACTCTCGGAAGCCGTGGTTTCTGCCGAGCAGGGGCTGACTGGCACAAGCGTTCAGCTGGATGACGTCAAGATTCAGCGCAAGCAGGCGATGACAGCCTTTCAGCAGATTGAGCTCGGAATTGAAACCGAGCAGTTGAACCGCAACTTCGCTATCGCGGATCTAGAGCGGCAGATTGCGGTCACCGAAGCCAAGATCGCTTACGACGGCACAGTCAGTGCTGGGCGTGACGGTGACGTTCTTGACCTCCAGGTGATTGCCGGCCAGACGATCAAGATTGGCGATCGCCTCGGCACCATTGGCCGTGGTGCGAACTCGGAACAACGGGAACCCAGTGACCTGATGGCCGTGGCCTACTTTGCACCTGCTGATGCCCGGCGTCTGCCTAGGGGGTTGCCTGTGGAGGTCGTACCGCTCTGGAATCAGCGAGGTCGTTTTGGTGGCATCGAAGGATCGGTCCGCTCTGTGCTCAGTCTGCCGGCAACGGCAGACGATATCTCCACCACGATCGGCAATCCGCAGCTGGCTGAGGAGCTCGTCAAGGATGGTCCCGTGATGCGGGCAGAGATCGACCTAGCCCGCGACCCTCGCTCCGATGATGGCTACCGCTGGACCCTGTCCCAGGGGAGTGGGGTCTTCCCAATTCGAGATGGTCTCACCATCGATACCTTCGCCTACGTCGAATGGCGATCGGCGATTACCTATATCTTGCCCGGAATGCGATCGCTCACGGGTGGCTATCGCACCCTCCGCATTGACCGACTCTGGGATCTTCCCTTTCTACGTCAGCCCGGTACCTCTCCCTGATGACTCTGAGACCACTGTTGCGCCAGGAGCTTCCTTGGCTGATCTCCGAAGTTGTTTTGCTGGTGGTACTGATGAACGCCAACCCTCCGGAGCTGTGGTTCTGGCTTGTGGTGTTTCTGGTGATCTTCGCCTATCGGACCGAACGCTGGTGGACCTCGCGGCAGCGCTGATCACAGAGGTCAGTGGTTGCCCTGCCCCTCAATGGTTTGGTGTTGACGTTGTCTGCTGAAGCTTTCTCCTGCTTGCATTCGATGATGCGTTGGTCATCGTTGCGATCCCCTCGCTGATCACGACAAGTTGTTCGATCAAGGTGCTCCGAACGATCAGTTGGCGCAGTCTGGAGCTGGGCAGATCTCCGTCCAGTGCCTTGCAGGTGCTGGTGAGTTGCTGGTTCAGTTGCTCCCCTTTTTGGTGCAGTGCCGTCACCGTCTTGTGTAGGCAAGCAGCCTTGAACGCGGTGTGGCCGGTTTGCGTCAGAGTGCTGAGATCACGAACCAGCATCGTGAGCAGCTGTTCCATCAACTGCAGGACCTCAGCTTCCCGGTGATGGAGTTGTCTTAGAGGTTCAGGACCGTGGATTGGTATGGGCAGGCACGCCATCCCGGACACCACGCTCACGGTTTGGGAGCACATCCAGTCGATCTGGCCCCAGAGCAGATAGAGGGGCTGTTGCTCTGGGTTGAGCCCGAGCTCCAGCAGAGCGTCTTGCCTCTTCAGACGGATGGCAGCCAGCTGATGCAAGAGGTGATTGCGTTGCGTCTCACGGCGGGGTGAGCGGTTGCTGCCTGGTCCCTCCTGATTCAGGCGTGACGCTTCCTCGCTCAATTCCTCTGCGATCGCCTGCATCAGTCGCCCCTGCTGGCGGTGTAGATCGGGAATCGCTTGGCTTGGCCAGATCCAGCGGCTGGCCCAGAGAGAGAGAGCGATGCCGAGGGCTGTCCATACCAATCGCAACGGGCCCCAGGTTGTTTCCGTGGCGCTATGGACCAACCAACCCATCACGATGATGTTGCCGGCCACTTTGTACCCCACCTCAAGGCCGAGCATCCCCCCCAGCAGCCGCGTGCTGCCAAGGGCCATCCCGATCGCCAGAGCTAGGGGAAGGGCCAGGCTCTTGGAAAAAATGATCAGAAGTAGGACGCCCATCAACGATCCAAGCAGGCGTTGCACTCCCAGCTTCAGGGCGTTGCCGTAGCTGCTTGATAACACCGTCGCCGTGGTCATCGGCAGGTAGTAGCCGTAGGGAATCGGACTGAGTAGACCGAACCCCGCTGCTAGGCCTGTCACGACGGCCAGCCGCAGGTCACTGCGCAGTAACCAGGGTCTTTGATTGGGGCGACGTCTGCTCTGCGTGGTTGCGTTCCTCACGTCACCGCAGCCTCAATCCGTTCCTGGCTGCGCAGCAACCAGCGCAGCCGTGTGACCTCCTCCTCTAATGCGATTCGTAGCGGTGTCTGAGAATGGTCTGTTCCGCCAAGGTGTAGTCGGCTCCAGCCTTGGGCTTGGTGGTGATCAAGCTGTTGACTCAGTTCAGGCATGGCATGGTCATGGTGGCGGTAGAGCCGTTCCAATAGACGCTCCACCAGCAACCAGCGCGGCTGCAGTGTGCTCCAGAGCAACACGCGTTGCCGCCAGCGTTGACGTTCCAGTCTGGAATGGCGATGGGGTTCGAGGCTTGTCTCTACCGCGACGAGGCGCTCCATTTCCAACAGGTTGCGCGTCACGGGTTCGGCATTCACCGCTGGTACTGACCCGCCCTTTGCGAGGGCTTGTTGGTGGAGCGCGAGGCGCTGGTGCAGTATCTGCTTCTGCAGTTCATTCAGTTCCGCCAGGCGCGCCAGTCTGTTCTTTGGCCAGAGCAGCCGTCCCATGATCAGGGCCACCACGATTCCGATCAGGGTGTCGACGCTGCGGTTGAACACATACCCCCAGTTGAGCAGCGAATACCCGGGAATTCCAAGGAACATGATGGTGATAACGGCTGCGGTCGAAAGACCGCTGCTCCAGCCAAGGCGCCGCAGTAGAGGGATGCTGATCAGCAGGCTGACGAGGATGCCGATCCAGCCAGACAGGATGGTGTGCACAATGAAGGTGACCAAGCCACCTGTGATCGTGCCGAGTATCCGCCCGCGGGCAGCGCGGAACGTGTTCTCATCCTGATCGTCGACCACAAAAATCACCGCCATCAGGGGATACCACAGGTAGGTGATGCGTTCGAAGTGCTGGGCGATCGCACAGGTGATCAGAACGCTCAGCCCTAGGCGCAGGCTTTGTCGCACCAGGTTGCTCTTCACCGATGCCATTGCAGTCGTAGCCATTGTGCGTCCAATGACTCACTTCAGCTTGATCTCTGTTGCCCAGCTCTCCGCCCCTTAAAACTGTGGTCGGTATCGCCAGTTGCTGTTGTTGCTTTCGGAGTGCTCCTCCTCTGAATGGGGTCGTCTCCGGGAGTGGCTGGGCCATTGGGTATCGAGGTAGCTGATCCCATCACGCTCGAAGGGGGTCGCGTCCAACCGTTCAGCCTTGAGGTCAGTGGTGCCCATCGCGGTGATCAGGCCACCAAGTTCCATCGGGCCGAGATCGGTGTTGAGGTTGCGACCGGCGGCTGAGATTAAGGCCGGAAGACGCATGATGTTGTCTGGTTTGGTCAGTGATCCAAACAGGCTTTTGATCACGAGTTGCTGGCGTTTCAGCCGGCCGAAATCTCCTTCTCCATCATTACGCCAGCGGAGAAATCCCTCCAGATCCCGACCTTTTAAAACTTGGCGTCCGGGCTGTAGGTCGATGTAGAGCCCTTGTGAATTGTCAACGTAGTAGAGCCGTTTGGGGACATCGATCGTGACGCCACCCATCAGATCGCTGATGCTGCGGATCCCTTCCAGATTGACGAGGATGTAATGCTGAATCGGTCGACCCATCAGTCGACTGAGTTCTTGCTTCACGGCATCGGTACCGCCGTAGGCGTACAACGCATTCGCCTTCATTGGGCCGAACCGGGCCGAATTGACGTAGCTGTCTCTTGGAATCTGTGTGATTTTTGTCTGACTGTTGTCCACCCGGATCGTGAACATCGTGTCGGTGTTTCCCCCGCCGGCATCCATGCCGAGTACGACCACTTCGCGATCGCCAATCCCGGTCCAGGCGGTGAACGGATTGGTCAGGGGAAGTCCCAGCAGCGCTGACTGCCGATTGCTCTCCGGCACCAGCATTGTGGTGAGTGGTAGAGCCAGCAGCAACCCTGATCCCAACCCGAGCGCGATGGCGATCCCCAGGGATCGAGCACGCGGGCCAACCCGCTCGGGCTCAGGTGTTGTCATGAAGCAAGTTTAGGTCGGTCTTAGTCTCTTCTTTATTCAATCTTTGGTTTTTTGCAGAGGCGCATCGCGCCTAGAGCAGCGGTTCGCTGATCACCATGGATGGACATGGCAACTGGTTGATCAGGCTGCTGGTGCGATCGCTGGCTGGGATCCGCAGGCCTGCGACACGACGTCGCTGCGAGCGCAGGATGACGAGATCGTGATCCCAGCTCAGTCGCTGGATCGTTTGGTCAATACCGGGCCCACGCACCAGTTCGATTCGGATGCTCTGCCCCATCGTGTTTTGTGGAATCCAGCGATTCAGTTCTTGCTCCATCCAGGCGCGATCTTGGCGGCCGAAGCGAGGGTCGTGAATGTGCAGCAGGGTGATGTGAGCGGGTTGCCGTTCTGGACAGGACGCCATCAGCCGCAGTGCTAGCTCGAACTGTTCTCGGGCACTGGCCGATAGATCTTTGATCGGCACAAGGACTCTGCCGAGCTGTTCCGGTGCCTGGTCCCCCAGGTTCACAACAACCACGGGGCAATGGGCGGTGCGGCAGACGCCGTCGACGAGATCGCCAAACAGCCAGTTCCGCAGTTTGTCAGGGCGACCGGTGCCGATCACGAGCAGGTCAGCACCTTGCTCAAGGGCGCTGCGGCTCATGCCACCGGCGATGTCTTCATCAAGACGGAGCACCCCGTGGGTGGTGACCTCGAGATCCTGACCGATCAGCGCTGCCTGACTGAGGCGGGCACGGGCTGCGGCGATGGCCCGGTTCAGCCCACCCCGGGCTTCCTCCACGCTTGGGCACACCAGTGCCAGGGGAATCAAGGTCCCGGAGGATCCCGTGGCATTGCTGCCGGTGAGCAGCTTTGAGGCGATGCTGAGCAGTCCTTGTTCGGTGGCTGGATTCGCCACGGGAACGACAATGCTCAGCGGGCGCTGAACCACATCCGAGGACCCGCCAGCGTCTGCGTTGGTTTGGGATGGCGCTGTTGGGTTGCGACTCGGATCGCTGGGGGCCACCAAGCGGGTGACTGAACGTGTTGTCAGCACAGGACCCAGCGTGGCGGTCACCACCATCACTGCCAGCACGCTGTTCAGCACCACTGCATCGAGCAGACCGGCCTGGTAGCCCACGAAGGCGGTGGCCAGGGTCGCAGCCACTTTGGGCATGGCCAGTGACCACATCATCAGAATCTGGTTGCCGTTGTATCCGAACAGCCGACCGGCGATCAGGGAGGCCGCACCTTTGCAGCCAAGGGCTCCCACCAGCATCAGTGCGGTGAATTCAAAGTTGCTGATGCTGGCCCCCAGGCTGTTCACATCCAGCAGCAGCCCGAGATGGATAAAGAAGATCGGGATAAAGAGGGCGCCACCTACGAAGATCACCAGTTCCTTGGCCTTGCCCTCCGGCAGCACAGAGTTCACGGCAAGGCCGGCGAGGAACGCACCAACGATCTTTTCGACCCCTGCCAGCTCAGCGCCGAGTGAGGCAACGAACAGCACCAGAAGCACCGCCAAGAACACCCTGTTCTCATCGGTGATGGTTCGGATCCACAGTCGCTTGCCCACCGCTCTGATCCCAAAAATCACCACGGCCGCAAACGCAAGAATGCTGGTCAGCAAGCTGACCAATCCCATAGGCGTGAGGCTGCCCTTGCCGAGGCCAAGGGCAACGGCCAGTAGGACTAAGGCGGAGATGTCGGTGAGGATCGTGCTGCCGACGCTGACGATTACTGATTCGTCGCGCTGGGCGCCATAGCTGCGAACGATCGGATACCCCAAAGGGGTATGAGTGGCCATAAGCGCCCCGAGCAACAGGCTTGGCACCAAGCCGAAGCCGAACAGCTGGCCGATGCCAACGCCAGTGCCGACGCCGAGCAGAAACACCAAGATGCCGAAGCTGGCGGACCTGCGCTTGACCCGGTTGAACTCTTCAAGGTCGATTTCCAATCCGACGATGAACAGCAGATAGATGGCACCGATATCGGAGAGCAACCGAATCGTTTCGCCGTCGGCTTCTAGCCAGTGGAGACCGTGGGGGCCTGCGGCCAGACCGGCCAGCAGCAGACCCACAAGATCAGGCAGGCCCAGACGCCTTATCAAGGGCGGCACCACGACGATGATGGCGACCAGCAGGGCGAAGATGCCGAGCGGGTGGTGCATCAGATGGGAGAGCGTGGCACCCATGGGGAGAACAGTATGGGGAGGACGAGGGCGCTTTAGAGCGCCAGTGTTTCACCAGGCAGAAGGCCCGCCTGCACACGCCAGAGGTCCGCATAGGCACCGCCCTGCATGAGCAGGGTGTGGTGCTGACCTTGTTGCACGATGCGACCTTGATCCATCACCACAATCTGATCAGCGTGGCGCACGGTGCTGAGACGGTGTGCAATCACCAGTGTGGTGCGGTTGGCCGTGATCTGCATCAACGAACGTTGGATCGCTGCTTCGGTTTCGTTGTCCACTGCAGCCGTGGCCTCATCCAGCACCAGGATGGGAGCATCCTTGAGAATCGCCCGTGCCAACGCGATTCTTTGCCTCTGGCCTCCGGATAGTCGTTGCCCCCGTTCACCCACAACCGTGTCGTAACCCTCGGGTAGGGCTGAGATGAAGCCGTCAGCTTCCGCTAGCTCAGCTGCCTGGATCACGGCAGCTCTGGAGGCTTTGGGATCGGCGTAGGCGATGTTCTCTGCCACCGTTCCATGGAAGAGGTACACGTCCTGACTGACCAGCGCGATGCAGCGGCGAAGGTCTCCCAAATCGATCGCTTCGATCGATTCGCCATCGAGAGAGATACTGCCGTTGCTCAAGGGGTAGAGACGCAGAAGCAGCTTCACAAGCGTGCTTTTGCCCGATCCTGTTGCGCCGACGATCCCGATCGTCGCCCCGGCCTCCACATGCAGGCAAAAGTCCTGCAGCAGTAAGGGGCGATCGCGGTAGTGAAAGCTGACGTTCCGGTAGTCGATCACTCCGCTGACGCTGTTTGGGCTGAGACGTTTGTACCCGCCCTTGATCAAGATCGGTGTGTCGATCAGGTCAAGCACCCTTCGGGTGGAGGCCATCGAGCGTTGATAGTCATCCAGGGTGCGCCCCAAGGTTGTGAGGGGCCAGAGCAGTCGCTGGGTAATGAACACCAGAAAGCTGTAGGTGCCGATCGAAAGCTCGCCTTGCCAGGTCTGCAGCCCGCCGATGATCAGGATGGCAATGAAGGCGAACAGAATTGCGAAGCGGATCAGAGGGATGAACGCGGCAGAGAGTCGGATCGCCCGTCGGTTGCTCTGTCGGTAGGCGTCACTGTCTTGACGCAGTTGCTCCAGCTCCCAGGCTTCGGCGGTGAAGCTCTTAATCGTGAGCATGCCGCTGATGTTGTTGGCCAGGCGTGAGCCGAGATTTCCCGCTCGCTCACGCACCTCGCGATAGAGCGGCGCCAGGCGCCGCTGAAAGAGCAATGAACCCCAGAGAATGACAGGGATGGGCAAATAGGCGAACAGGGCGACACCGGGAGCCATCACCGCCATCGCTCCTCCCACCAGAACCACCGTGGTGATCAGTTGCAGAATCTCGTTGGCGCCTCGATCGAGGAAGCGTTCCAGTTGATTGATGTCTTCGTTCAGTACGGTCAACAGCCGACCGCTGCTGTCGTGTTCGAAGAAGTCCATCTCCAGGTTCTGAAGATGGCTGTAGGCCTCCAGGCGCACGCTGTGCTGAGTGGTCTGGGCCAGGTTTCGCCAGAGCACTCCATAGAGGTACTCAAACAAGGATTCGGCGCTCCAGACGATGAAGGAGGCCACCGCAAGGACCAGGAGTTGGCTCGGCACATCATGCGCTCCGAGCTGTGATAACCAGTCCATCTGTTGCTGATCAATGCGGCTGGAGGCCAGCACCTCGACAGCAAGGGCGATCAAGACTGGCGGAGCAAGATCGAAGAATTTATTGATCACTGAGCACAATGCTGCCCACGTCACCAACCGCCTGTGGGGGCGGAGATGGAGTAGCAGCCGCTGCAGAGTTGAGCCCTTGGCAATCAAGCGTTCTGTTGCGAAGGAACGGTTTTTTCTTGTTATCAGTTCTAGACCTCTCTTAGAGCGATGAGGTGTTCATGACCCGTTCCCGTTCGATTAATCGATTTCACCGCTTTGTGGCACGCAAGCGTCGTCGCGGCCTGCGCTCAGTCCTCCCCCATCTGCGCCCAGATCGGAGCGAAGCTGTGGATCAGCTCGATCTCTCTAACCGGTTGATCGCTCGATCCGAGCAAATGGATCTTCGCCAGGAGCTGGACGAGCTCGGCACGAACTGAGGCTTTCGCTCCTCGTTGCTAACAGCAAAAAGGCCACCGCTTGCGCAGGTGGCCTGAATGAACAATGAGGCGAGGTGGTCAGTTCACCAACGGTTTCCGCCACCGCCACCGCCACCGCCGTAGCCGCCACCGCCACCGCCACCGCCGTAGCCGCCACCGCCGCCACCGCCGTAGCCGCCGCGGCCACCGCCACCGCCACCGCCACCGGTACGCTCGCGGGGGGTTGCTTTATTGACGCGGATCATCCGACCCATCCATTCAACGTTCTGGAGGTCATCGATGGCCTTCTGCTCGTCGGCATCGGTATTCATCTCAACGAAGCCGAAGCCGCGTTTGCGACCGGTTTCCCGGTCGAGGGGGAGGCTGGCGCTCTTAACTTCGCCGTACTGGCTGAACAGGTCAAGCAGGTCTTCCTGCTCAGCCTGGAAGGAGAGGTTGCCGATGTAAATGGTCATTCCTGTGGGGACCGTTGGACGTGTGTGATCAGTGAAGTCGTGGTCCGAAAAGGATGTCCTTGATGCTGGAGCTGTTGAGCTGAAGCTGGGGGAGCGAGCCGATCAGAGCCGAACGCTGAAGCTGATGCCGCTCCACGCTACAGGGCCAGGTGGGTCGATCTCGGCCTAACAGACTGTCACAAGAGCCTTCAAGGGGTTCTCTTGAATCGCTTGAAGGCAGACGGGTGTGGATCGCAGCACACCTGCTTTTTACGCTTGAAAGCATCTCGGATGGAGTGGTCTGTCGCTCGGAGTGCGCCAGCGCGTGGTTGAACTCGATCAGAGCAGTTGGAATCCCCTCAATGCTGAAAGTGTGTCCTTCTGGCTTGCGTGGGGGGTGTCTGTCCAGCTGTTTTTCGATGTTTCAGAGCTTGTAAATCGAGGCTGCTTTGGACTTGCAGGTGGTTTGGGCTGCGTCGATCGAGGCCCCAGATTTCACTTCATCGAGGAAGCAACGACAGGTGTAGCTTCCCATCCCATCCGGTGGGGATTGACCGGCGTGGGCCATGGCTGCATTGAAGCTGGCTAGACAAAATTGTGTAATCAGTCCGTCATCTCCTTCTGCCCAGGCGTCACCTGGCAGTGCCGCCATCGTTGCTGACAGGCCAATTGGCACCAGTGTCGCCTTGAGCAGAGCAGGCATACGAGATGACATGGATTTAAGTAGCGGGCCGAATCTGTAGTTCTCTGTTCATCACCTTGAGCCGCTTCAGAGACGCGAAAACATCCTGTGGCATGCCTTTGGGAAGATCCACAAAACTGTGGGATTCAAAAATTTGAATGCGACCAATCATGCGACCTTGCAGGCCGGATTCATTCGCGATCGCACCAACGAGGTTGCCGGGTTTGACGCGATCACGATGTCCCACCTCGACGCGAAATCGTTCCATATTGTCTTCGGGTGGACGCGACGCGCGCTCGGGTCTGCGGCGATTACCTCTCTCGCCGAAACGGTCGTCGCGACGTTCGAACCGCTGGCGGCCGGTATTTTGCAGCCAACTCTCATCGCCCTGTACCAACAGAGGACCTGTGCCGACGG
>Ga0189288_10348_pt1 | contig 17818 bp, 19 predicted proteins | sample UW105minimetaG_FD_130316 | JGI IMG/M metagenome (GOLD analysis project Ga0189288, IMG submission 130316) | Marine microbial communities from the Costa Rica Dome - UW105 mini metaG | ecosystem: Environmental > Aquatic > Marine > Oceanic > Photic zone | place: Costa Rica: the Eastern Pacific... | reverse complement strand
TTCCCGCACCTGCTTTGCCGCGGTTTCCCCTTCATCACGCAGATCTGCCAGGGGGTCAGATGAACCCGTGAAACCCTCAACCATTTTGGAGGCACCACCCTTGCGCACCCGTTCAACCATGGCCAGACCCACCGGCAGAACCTCCTGCATCAGGGTGAGCCTGAACGCTTCGAGTGGTCTTTGATCGGCCATCGGACCGGTAGTCAGCGAATCCCAGTCTGCTCCGAAGGCAGCACCAATGTGGGACAAGCCGCCTGCCGCGTCCCGAAGGTCCAACCCATCACACCACTGAGCACAATCAGGGCCAGCACGGGCACAATCGCTTGATGGGTCGTCTCCTGCCCGATCCACTCCCGCCAGCTGCGCAGAAAACGATCCCTGGCAAAGCGACGCCGTTCCCGCGACTCCAGCTTGAAGCGACGCCGAAATGATTTCTCCACCCAACGCTCAAATGAGCGCTTCTTAGTGATCGCCATCTTGCGCTCCACCTCCAGCATCTGACCGGCGGTGAGCTCGGGATGGAAGGTGCTGATCAACTCAAGGCTCTTGAGAAACATCTCAACAGCACCATCTTTGATCTGGCGCCCATCCTCATCAAGGAGATCCCAAGCCAGCTCGGGATAGAAACGGCCTCGATTTTGAAGAATCTGCTCTTCGGTGAGCTGACCGGGCTCCCTCAACCAGCGATCGGTGTTGCTGTCAAAGCGACGCCAGTAGAGGAAGGGGTTGATGTAGATCGTCTTGCCGACCAGCTGGATACTGTCTTGCTGCAGACGTCGCTGAAGCTGCAGGGTCTGCTCTTGAGCAGCGGTCACAACGAATTCCGGCCGGGGGCTCAGAGTATCGGCGCCGTCGACCCTCCACCAGCCCCTAGAAGCACTATTCCCACTCAATCGTGCCGGGGGGCTTGCTGGTGATATCCAGCACCACCCGGTTCACGCCCTTCACCTCATTGACGATGCGGTTGGAGATCCGCTCCATCAGCTCGGGTGGAAGCCTGGACCAATCAGCGGTCATACCGTCTTCGCTGGAGACACAGCGCAGCACGATCGGCCAGGCATAGGTGCGCTTGTCGCCCATCACACCAACCGAACGCACAGGCAGCAACACAGCGAAGGCTTGCCAAATGTCGTGATAGAGGCCGGCCTCCTTGATCTCCTCACGCACGATCAGATCGGCATCGCGAAGGCAATCGAGCTTCTCGTCCGTCACCTCCCCAAGAATGCGAATCGCCAGACCCGGACCGGGGAAGGGATGGCGACGCACGATCTCCTCGGGCAATCCAAGGTTGCGGCCCACCTTGCGCACCTCGTCCTTGAACAATTTGCGCAGAGGCTCCACCAACTTGAACTGCAAATCCTTAGGCAGGCCACCAACGTTGTGATGGCTCTTGATCTTCACCGCCACCCGCTCTCCGGTTTTCGGGTCAACGTTGGTGCCGGCGCTCTCAATCACATCCGGATAGAGAGTGCCCTGGGCAAGGTAATCAAAGGGGCCAAGGCGCTTGCTCTCCTCTTCAAACACACGAATGAACTCGGTGCCGATGATCTTGCGCTTCTGCTCAGGATCCGTCACTCCATTGAGCTTCTCTAGAAACCGCTGACGAGCATGAATGTATTCAACGTTGATGTTGAACTTTCGATCAAAGAAATCCATCAGGAATTCAGGCTCGCCTTTACGCATGAAGCCCTGATCAATGAACATGCAGGTGAGCTGATCGCCAATCGCTTTCTTCAGCAAAAAGGCGAGGGTGGATGAATCCACACCACCAGACAACGCCAGCAGCACCCGCTTATCGCCCACCTGCTGCCGCACCTGTGCAACCGCCTCCTCAATGAAGGCATCGGTGGTCCAATCCGGCTCACAACCACAAACGTGATAAACGAAATTGCGGATCAGAGCCATGCCGCAGGTGGAGTGCACCACCTCGGGATGGAACTGCACGCCATAGAGCCTGCGGTTGTGATCAGCCACCGCAGCTTCAGGTGTGTTGGTGGTGTGGGCCAAGCGCACGAAGCCTTTCGGCAACGCCTTCACCGAATCGCCATGGCTCATCCACATCGTGGAGCCGTCGTCGACGTTGGTGAGCAAATCGGTAGGGTCATCCACCTGTAGTGGCGCTTTGCCGTATTCGGCCTTGCCTGTGGCCGCCTCAACCTCACCCCCAAGCTGCTGCACCATCAGCTGCATGCCGTAGCAGACCCCCAACACAGGGATTCCCAGAGTCCAGATCTCCGGATCACATAAGGGGGCACCGTCGGCGTAAACGGAGCTGGGTCCACCACTCAGGATGATTCCCGCTGGAGCCATTTTGCGCAGCTCCTCAGCAGAGGTGCTGTAGCCAATCACCAGAGAGAACACCTCCGTTTCCCTCACCCGCCGGGCAATCAGTTCGGAATACTGCGAACCGAAATCGAGAATGACGATCGCTGGCTTTCGCTGGCCGTCAGGCTGAATCTGAGTCATCTCTACGAATGGGGTCGTGGGCAAACGACCGTCAATCAATCAGCGTAGAGAAGGGGCTCAAAGGCTTCGTCCCCAATCCGCCAGCAAGACCTGTCCAACTGGACCTGGCCAGCGTCGCTGCCTGGAGCGATCGAACAGCACAGCACCCACCTGCAGGGCCCAATCTCCATAACGCTGGAGATAGGCCCTAACCCGAGCCTCCACTGCTGCCGCCATGGCCTGCCGCAACGCCTCAGCCTGCCTCGGCTCCCGAGCCTGGAGATCCTCAAGAGCCGCTTCAACGGACGCCGCTTGACCCAGGCTTTGCAGCAGATCCAGAGGAAAAGCAAGGTCCACCGCCAGCGCTACCAACACCTCCAACCGCCCGTCAGCCAGGTGGTGATGGGTATGAAAAATGCCGCCAGCAAGCTTGACCAACTTTCCCTGATAACCCAAAAGCACCAACTCCTCCACGCCCGCTTCCGCCGCCGCCACCAGCATCGGTCCGATCCAGTTACCGGTCTTGAGCACCGGCCCTGAAGACCCGAAGCCCAGCTGCTGCGCCAAGTGAAAGCCGTTCTCGCCAATCACCAACGTCAGCCGCCCAGCGAAGTCCGGCTCAACAACCAGTGCCCGCAACCGATCCAGACTGCTCTGTAACTGATCCGGCGAGGCACTGATCTGCACCTCGGCCTGAGTGCCGATCAGCGCCAGCCCCTCCACCACACCAAAGGCAGCATTGCTGGTGCGTTGAGCCAGCTCACGCCCGCGGGGAAGCACCACCTCCACCACCAGACCACGACCCTTAGGAACAAAAGGCCGCAGATTCTGCTCCAGCAGCTCACGGGCAAAGGTGGAGAGACAGATGCCTCCACCCTCGGCGAACCGACCAACACCAGCACCTGGAATCACATTCAGCCAAGGATCGTCAGTTGGGGCCCAGGCCACACGCACCCAGACCTCCAATCCCCGGGTGAGATCCAACCCTGGCCCGGGATCACACACACTGATCGCCAAAGCCTGCACTCCGCTCTCCAGGAGAGAGACGGATCGCACAGGCACGGTCTGCACAGGATCGCCACCTGGCTGGAACAGCTGCTGATTCAGCACAACCGGCTCACCGACCAGGCACTGCATGGCAGCCCTGGCAGCAGCAGCCACCCACATGGGCAAGGTCAAACCCAAGCTCGGAGAAGGGGACGCCTCAGGCATATGGACTGACCAGCAACAAGACGTTCAGGACCATTTTTTAAGATGATGGATTGGCATTTCCGCGGCCGTGCAGGACAAGCTCACCCTGATGATCCCCGGGCCCACCCCGGTGCCCGAGACGGTGCTCAAGGCCATGGGCCGTCACCCCATCGGACATCGCAGTGGTGAGTTTCAGGCTGTGGTGCAACGCACCACAGAGCAACTGCGTTGGCTGCATCAAACCAGCAACGATGTGCTGGTGATCACAGGCAGTGGAACCGCTGCAATGGAAGCCGGCATCATCAACACCCTCAGCCGCGGCGACAAGGTGGTCTGCGGAGATAACGGCAAATTCGGAGAACGCTGGGTGAAGGTGGCCAAGGCCTATGGCCTTGACGTGGAAGTGATCAAGGCCGAGTGGGGCCAACCCCTGGATCCAAATGCCTTCCGCAACGCTCTGGAAGCCGACACGGAGAAAGCAATCCGTGCCGTGATTCTCACCCATTCCGAAACCTCGACTGGAGTCATCAACGATCTCGAAACCATCAGCGCTCACGTGCGCGCCCACGGAACAGCACTAACGATTGCTGACTGTGTCACCAGTCTCGGAGCCACAAATGTGCCCATGGACAGCTGGGGCCTGGACGTGGTGGCCTCCGGCTCCCAAAAGGGATACATGATGCCCCCTGGCCTGAGCTTCGTGGCCATGAGCGAAAGGGCCTGGAAAGCCTATGAGCGTTCCGATCTGCCCAAGTTTTATCTCGATCTAGGGCCTTACAGGAAAACTGCTGCGAAGAACAGCAACCCGTTCACCCCTGCTGTGAACCTCTACTTCGCCCTAGAAGCAGCACTGGAGATGATGCAGACCGAAGGCATGGAATCAATTTTCAACCGTCATGCCCGCCACCGTGCCGCTGCTCAGGCAGGCATGAAAGCCATGGGCCTCCCCCTCTATGCCGCAGACGGTTATGGGAGCCCTGCGATCACCGCCGTGGCTCCAGACGGCATCGATGCAGAACAACTGCGCAAAGCCGTCAAGGACCGTTTTGACATCTTGCTGGCCGGAGGTCAGGATCACCTCAAGGGCCAAGTCTTCCGCATCGGCCATCTTGGATTTGTATGCGATCGGGATGTGCTAACAGCCGTTGCTGCGATTGAATCCACGCTGCATTCCCTCAACCTGGGCAAAACCAAAATGGGTGATGGTTTGGCAGCAGCAGCAGCAGCCTTAAACAGCTGAGGCGACAAGGCGAAACGATCAGAAGGATGATCGGCGGCAGTGCCATAAACTGCCGTTATGCGGGTGTAATTCAGTGGTAGAATGTCAGCTTCCCAAGCTGAACGTCGCCGGTTCGAGTCCGGTCACCCGCTTGAACGATTGAACAAGGAAAGATCCAAGTTTCGTCTCACTGGCGTGGCTTGATCAGTTGCATGACCTGCGGGCCAACCCCACCGGCACGACGTTCCTGATCGAGAGCACGGAGAATCAGAGATCCGGATTCAGGAACATCACCCTTTTCAGCTGCTACGCGGGCTTGGGCAAACAACCGTTGTGCCGAGTCAAGATAACCCTGACGCTTATCGATCACTGCCGCAGAGCCCCCAGAAGCTCGTGCAAGTATTGACGTCAATGTCTAAACGATGATCTGTTTTGAGTTTAACGTAATCGTCACCATTGCAATACAAAGTGAGAGATCAATCAAGTACCTGGCTCCTCAACATTGCCACCCATCGCATCGATTTGCTCGCGCAGAAGAGTGATGCGTGACTGATCACCGCGGGTGATCGCCACAGCAAGAGCAAACTCAAGTTTCTCAAGCTGATGGCCCCCTTCGACGTATCCACGCCCGGAACGACCAGCGGGGAACGAACGAAAAGCACTACTGCTACCGCCGCTTGCACATGCACCGGGCTGAGGAATGGCCATGGGTCACTTTCTTTTCATTTTGACACCTCCGGCCTGTTCATGCCGCCTCGTGATCGACCTGATTGCCATCCTCTGACCCAGAAAACAGATCGGAGACAGCATCGCTTTCATCGCCATCATGAACAGCGTGATCGGCGAAATCCTCTGTGGCCGTCTCCGCAGCGGGCATCTCAGCCATGGCCTCTGTGCTGGCGGCGGTGGATTGCAGCAGCGACTGACAGTCCATCAGCAGACGATCCACGTCATCAAGGCGGGCAAGTTCATCCGCTGGCATCTCAGGGGTGTCATGGTGCTGCCTGACCTGCAGTTCAAGGCTCTCGAGACGCTGCTCGAGCTTCACCAATCGCTGCGACAGGGCATTGATCGCCTGAGCGACATCCTCTGCCGTGCGGGTGATCCGAAAAGACACGGACTGGGTCATGGCCGATGCATGCCAATGGGAATGCGCCGATGACAACACATCTGGGATCAGACTGAAACCCTTATGCGATCGGAACCTCCAATGCCCCCTCTGGCAACTCTTCTGATCTATGCCCTCGCCGGCACCAGCATGGGCCTGCTCGCTTTACGCACCGGCATCCCCGCCGCTCCCCTTGCAGGCGCACTGCTGGGGGCAGGGATCGTGAGCATGAGCGGACGGCTGGATGTTGCCGAATGGCCTACAGGAACGCGAACAACGATCGAGATCGCCATTGGCGTGGTGATCGGTACCAGCCTGACCCGCGCCTCACTGGAACAACTGCAGGAACTCTGGCGACCGGCCATCCTGATCACCCTCACTCTTGTGATGACAGGGATCGCCATCGGACTGTGGACCAGCCGCTTACTCGGGATCGATCCAATGGTGGCCCTGCTCGGAGCCGCACCTGGCGGCATCAGTGGTATGAGCCTTGTTGGGGCGGAATTCGGCGTCGGCGCTGCAGTCGCTGCCTTGCATGCGGTACGGCTCATCACCGTGCTTCTGGTTCTGCCGCTGCTGGTGAAACTGTTAGTGCCTCTTGGCCTAGGTGAATCCTGAGGCCTGGACATCATCGGTCGAGTCGATACGTTGGCGCAGATCGACCACTTCGTCCAGCCATGGCCAGGAACCGTGCAAGCTCCGTTCTCACCCTGTCCTTGGCGGGTCTTTGCCTCAGCAGCCTGCTGCCTGGAAACGCCCAGGCTGCCAACACCTCCCCAAACAAAGGGGCTCAGGTGTATTGCTTCATGCGCAGCAACGGCAACGATCACAACGTAAGCTGGGATGCCTCTTACGCCCTGATCAAGCGGCAGAAAAGTGGGATGTTCAAGACTTCGCCTGAACATGCGGCGGTCATGATCACCGAAGCGGTGGTCAACGACCCCGGCACCTACCCCGACTGCGGTCGCTACCTCGGCGATTTGTTCGGACCCCGGAAAAGCAACGCCTCTCTTCCCGAAAACCGCCCTCTAGGCGGCGACAGTAGCCAGTCCTCCTCTTCTGCCTCTTCTTACGGTGACCAGCGTTACAGCTACTAAATCCAAGCGAGCACTGGGCGCAGCGCTACTCACCAGCCTGCTTCTCACCGGAGTGGGTTGCCGCAGCCGCTCAGCACCGACATCCGACCTGAGCGAGGCGGAACTGACACCTCAAGCCTGTCTTGAGGAACTGGACCTCAGTCAACTCAATCAGGCACTCAATCGCTGCAATCAAGTGGTGAAAGCCCACCGCAGCGATCCAGCCCCGCTCACGGATCGCTCATTGCTGCATACCCTTCTGGGCCAAATCGATGAGGCATGCCTGGATGTGAATCGAGCCCTCACACTGGTGAAGGACCAGGGGACAACAGCCGACCCGATGATCAGTCATGAACTGAAGGTGCGTCAGGCGTCCTGCAAACAGCGCAAGAGCATGGCAGGCAAGGGCTGACGATCCAGCCTCAAACGACGCGTGCCAAGCAGCACCTCGATCTGCTTGGCCTTGCTGGCCACAAGCCCATCCACCAACTGATCAGCAACCCCAAGCTGCAGCCAGTGACTGGTCAGCCCACCATCCATTCCCAAGCGGTGACAGCGATCCTCCGCCTGATCCACATCTCCGGGAGTCCAAGGTCGCTCCAACAACACCACGTGGCGGGCCCGGTGGAGGGTGAAGCCAAGCCCTCCGGCCCCATAGGTCGCCAGCAAAAGATCACTCTCTCCAGACTGAAACCGATCCACCACCGCCTGACGCTCCACAGGCTTCAGTCGCCCAGTGAGCAACTCCCCGCCGATCCGCTGCTGCAATAACTGCAACGGATCAACGAAACCACTGAACAGCACCACAGGCTGCTGTTGTCGGCGCAGCTCCTGAACAAGACGCTCTGCAAAGGGCAACTTGAACTCCGCTCCGATCCGCCGCAGGGCTGTGAGCACCGCAAAGGCCTCAGCATCAGAGCGCACCTGTCCCTCTCGCACGCGACGGCGGTAGTCATCGATCACCTGAGACATTCGATGATCCAAACCCAGGGATTCCGCATCAGCGATGGCGATGGGATGAAAACAACGCTGCTTTGGGGGCAGGCCTAACACCTGCTGTTTGCGACGGTGCAAAACCAATGGCTTAGTGAGGCGACGGAGTTCCTCCAATTGACTGGCGCCTTTGGCTTGCCAGCGCCGATTGTTGCCCTCATCGCGCCAATGCCCCTGACAAAACGTCTCCTCAAAAGCGCGTTGATCACGAGCAATCGGATGATCGATCGCAGCGAGCAGGGGATAGAACTGATCAGGCCGTCCGTTCTTCATCGGTGTGCCAGTCAGCAACCAGATCGCCCTCAGGCGCGGATGGCGGGCAAGACGGAGGAGCGCCTGGGTGCGCTGAGCCAGCATCGACTGGCCGTAGTGGGCTTCATCCACCACGAGCAAGGTGCCGGCAGCAGGCAGGTCTTGAGGCAGCCGAGCCCAGCTGAGCAGGGTGATCCTCAAATCCAGAGCCTCCGCTTCCCGACGCCAATGGCCGTGGAGTCCGACCGGTGCCACCACCATCAACCGCAACGACATTGCCCGCATCAAGGCCCTCGCCGCCAGCAAAGCCGTGAGTGTTTTGCCAAGACCCATCTCATCGGCCAGAACGGCACCACGACGAGCCAGCAGCCATCGCGCTCCCGAACGCTGGTGAGGCAACGGCTGGCGGCCGTCAGGGAGCACCGTCATCAAGTCGGCCAACTCCACAAGCTGCCGATGATCCGGCAGCGGAGGCAAGGGATGACGATGCCAATGGATCCAACGTGCGAGATCGTCGCGGGTGGGGAAACGCGATCCCAACTGCTCTTGAAGCGACTGCGCTGCAGCCAGGGGAAACTCCCAACCTTTCTTGACACCCCTCCAGATGCCACGAGGGCGAACCCGACCAATCTGGGCATGGGTCACCGCATCAAAAGGATGGATCACCTGCACCAGCCCTGAAGGGGAGAGGCCGAGATAACAGCGGGAGCTGGAGGACGCCGTAGCCACAGAACCAGCGAAGAAGATCTTAGAGGCCTGTGCAGAGCAGACAAGGCATCAAAAACTTTCTTGATCAACAAACAGCTGGAACTTGCAAAAATGCATTCTTCGACACATTGACGGCCGAGCAAAACGGGGCAAACTAGCTCTAACCGAGATACTCGGATGCACAACAGGGACGCGGTTTTCCTCGACGAACTCTGCCCCAAATTGCGCGTTCGACGATGGCGTCAATCCCTTCACACATATACGGGTAAAAGTTGTATTTATTGTGGCAAACCCTCTGAATCAATTGATCACATTGTCCCCCAATGTCGTGGTGGCCTGAGCATTACCGAAAATTGTGTTCCGGCTTGCCTCTCATGCAATGGGCATAAGTCCGATGCTGATGTTTTCGACTGGTATCGGCGTCAGCGCTTTTATGACCCACGTCGGGCGATGGCGATTCGCGCCTGGATGGATGGAGATCTACGCCTAGCGATGCGCTTGCTGCAATGGGCCCAACCGGAACTCAACAACACCGCGTCGCCCCATCACCACCAGCCCCAGCAACAAGACGATGACCCTCTAACGGGCGACTGGAATCTGCAGGCGGCCTGAACTCAACAGCTCACCAAACGCGACAGGCCGACACTGAATGATGCCTTTCACAAATGGAGGCCTGCTGTTGGGGCTGCTCGGGAGCCAACACAAAAGCGCCAGTGACAAGAGCCGCGGCCATCAAAGCACCGGCGCAATGGGGCAAGGCCAAGCGCGCAGACGGGCGCCGGGGCACCATAGAGACAGTTGGTGAGACCAAAGAAAGAGATGCGCCAGTCATGGCCGATTCGCAAACTAATACACTTGTACTGATGGCGAGCGAAACTGTCAACCGTTCCCGTCCTTGGCCGACCAACGCCACCCTGCTGGTTCTTGGTGCAGGCTTCAGTGGGAAGCGAATCGCCTCTCTCGCACGCCAGAACGGCGCCCGTGTTCTCACCACGCGTCGTCTAGTCGATGACAACGGCTCAGACGAAGCACTGTGCTTTGACAGCCAGCTAGGTCGCATTCCGACCCCAGAACAGCTCAACGGAGTGACCCATCTGATCAGCACCATCGCTCCAGAACGCGATGGTCAAGACCCCGTGCTGCGCTGCCTTGGCGATCGGCTTGGCTCGATGCCGCTGCAATGGGTGGGCTACCTCTCAACGACAGGGGTCTATGGCGACCGCCAGGGACATTGGGTGAGCGAAACTGATGCCCCCAACCCCACCCAGGAACGCAGCAAGCGCAGACTCGACTGTGAAGAGGCCTGGATGCAGACCGATCTTCCCCTTCAAATCATGCGTTTGCCAGGGATCTATGGCCCCGGACGCTCTCCGCTGCAGGCCATTCTCCGCGGAGAGATCAAGCCAGTGGAGAAACCAGGGCAGGTGTTCTCCCGCATCCATGTGGATGACATTGCGGGAGCATGTCTGCATCTGATCGATCGAGCCTCAAACGGACAGAGGCCGGCGATCGTGAATGTGTGCGATGACCGACCGGCCCCGAGTGCGGAGGTGCAGAGCTATGCCGCCGAGCTGCTAGGGATCGCTCTGCCTGCCTGCCGCTCCTACAACGCTGTGGAAGGATCCATGAGCCCCATGGCGCGTTCCTTCTGGGCAGAAAATCGACGGGTGAGCAACCAGCTGCTCTGCCAGGAGCTTGGCTACCGACTCGTTCACCCCGATTTCCGCAGTGGTATGCGTAACTGCTGGGAGCAAGAAGGATTCAGGGCTCGCGGGTCGGAGCCGGGGGCGGCTTGAGGATCGGATGCTCATGCAGACGTAGCGGCTGCTCAGAGTCATCAAAGCCAAGACCCGCATCTTCGAACAACTGCTGCCATTGCACCTCCAACCAGCCGTTCTTGAACGCAGTACCCAGTCCGTAGATCAGCAGCCCCAGAAGCAACCAGCGCAGCATCGTCATGTCCCTTGAACCCACTGACGCTAATCAGCGCTTGGTGATTGCTCTCGGCGATCCAGCCGGAATCGGCATGGAAGTCACCCTCAAAGCCTTAGCCAACCGCGGCTGTCCCAGCGAGATGTCTCCCCTCCTGGTGGGCTGCCGGCGCAGTCTCGAGATCACCTATGAGGAGCTGAGCCGGCGGGGAGCAATCTCCCTTGCCAATCCCGATCGACTCGAGATCGACGACATGCCCCTTGCAGAGCCTGTCAAACCAGGAGAGCCCAGCCCTGCAGGAGGTGCCGCCAGCTTCCAGTGGCTAACGCGTGCTGCCAGCCATGCTCTCGAGGGCAGAGCCCGCGCTCTGGTCACCGCGCCGATCGCCAAACACATCTGGCACGCTGCAGGTCATTCCTATCCCGGCCAAACCGAACGACTGGCCGAACTGGGGGGATGGTCTGAGGCCTCGATGCTCTTCACCGCAGTCTCTCCCCATACCAGCTGGCGACTCAACACCCTGCTGGCCACAACGCACATCCCACTAGCAGAAGTACCCAGAGCGCTGACTCCAGAACGAATCCACAGCAAACTCAACACCCTGGCGGACTTCTGTCGGCGTTTCCACCAACAACCAAAACTGCACGTGGCCGGACTCAATCCTCATGCCGGAGAGAACGGTCAACTGGGCCAGGAAGAAGCCAGCTGGCTCAAACAAGTGATGCAGCGGTGGGCCTCCGACAACCCCGATGTGATCCTCACAGGCCCGCTCCCGCCAGACACCTGTTGGCTGAGCGCAGCTCAAGCCTGGAGCAAGGGCGCAGACGACACCAGTCCTGATGGGTACCTAGCGCTCTATCACGATCAGGGGCTGATCCCAGTGAAGCTGCTGGCCTTCGATCAAGCCGTGAATACCAGCCTTGGGCTGCCTTTCCTTCGCACGTCACCAGACCACGGCACAGGATTTGATATCGCCGGGATGGGTGTAGCCCGCCCGGCAAGCATGCTGGCAGCAATTCAAGCCGCCTGGGAACTCAGCCAGGCTTGACCCTCATCAGCACCTGGCCGAATTCCACCGGAGTTCCATTGTCCACAAGAATCTCCACCACTTCACCGGAAGTCTCCGCTTCCAACTCATTCATGAGCTTCATCGCCTCAAGAATGCACACCGTCTGACCGACACCGATGCGACTGCCCACTTCGACAAAGGAGGGTTCACCCGGAGCAGGGGCTCGATAAAAAGTTCCAACCATCGGAGCGGTGACATCCACCAAGTCAGAGCGGGAGGCAGGCACCGGTGGTGGCGGTGTACTTGGTGCAGACGACTCATGGGCAACCTCCATTGGAGCTGCTGGAGCCGCAGCTACTGCGGCCACAGGAGCTGCAGCCACTGCCACAGCGGGAAGATTGCGCCTTACCTCAAGACGGAAGTCGTCTCCTTCAAGACGGAATTCCTGGATATCGCTGTCTGAGAGGACCTCCAGCAAGCGATGAAGCTGGTCGTGATCAAGCTGCATGGTCATCCGTTCTCCCGGCCCAGATAGGAATCATTGCGAGTATCAACCTTGATTTTCTCGCCAATGGAGAGAAAGAGAGGCACCATCACCTGGGCGCCGGTCTCAAGAATCGCAGGTTTCGTGCCACCCGTGGCTGTGTCGCCCTTCACACCCGGATCAGTTTCGGTGATCTCCAGCACCACGGAGTTGGGAAGTTCAACCTCCAGGGGCTTCTCATTCCACGAGACAACGCTGACCTCCATTCCTTCCTTGAGATATTTGCGGCTGTCACCGATCTGTTTGGCGGTGAGCCGAGTCTCCTCATAAGAGGACATGTCCATAAAGACATAGTCCTCACCTTCCATGTAGGTGTGCTGAAGGGTGGCCTTTTCAAGAATCGCCTGAGGCAGCATCTCCCCGGCGCGAAACGTCTTCTCAACCACGTTGCCGCTCTGGACAGCCTTGAGCTTGGTGCGCACGAAGGCAGAACCCTTGCCAGGCTTGACATGAAGGAACTCGACAACCCGCCAAACGGCACCATCAAGCTCGATGGTGGTACCGGTGCGAAAGTCGTTGCTGGAGATCATTCCGGCTGGACGGTTCAGGGGATCATACGGCTGTGCCAAAGTCCAGGCAGCACCTGGCTTCCCCATGGCCCATCAGCGTCTTGCCGCACTGCTGGTCGCCCTCATCACATCCCTTGGTCTTCTCGTTGCTGAGCCGGCCAATGCCGGCCTACCGCAGGGCAATGCGGTCAAGGACCCTGCCGCGATCCTGCGCGATGCTCTCCCCTTCGAGCAGCCCGATTTGCGCGATCTCCAGCATCGACTTGAAGGCACTAGCGATGACCTCCGGGCCAAACGTTGGAGCGCGCTCAGCCGTTCACTGACCAAGAGCCAAGCCTTCCTGTCCACCCGCCGGGACAGCATCCTCGCCTCGATGGCAAGCGACGATCAAACCATCGCTGAGGGACTACTCGACGCAGTCGACGCAGGCATCACCGCGATGCGGACCGAAGTCGACCAACAGAACAAAACCGGGTTGATCCAAGTGCGAAGGGAGACCCTCACCACAGTCGGCGATCTGGAAGCTCTGCTCACCGATGAGACGATTCCAGCCATTCCGACCGAGTTCGATGCGCTGCCTCGTCTGAAGGGTCGTGCCACCGTGAGCATCAGCACGAGCCAAGGCGAACTCACCGCTGTGGTGGACGGTTACAACGCTCCACTCACCGCAGGCGCCTTCATCGACCTCAGTCTCAAAGGCTTCTACGACGGCCTTCCATTCATCCGTGCAGAAGATTTCTACATCCTTCAAACCGGTGATCCGAAGGGTCCCGAGATCGGTTACATCGACCCCAAAACCAAGCAGGAGCGCCACGTCCCCCTCGAGATCCGTGTACCTGGTGAAGCCGAGACCATCTACAACGAAACCTTCGAAGATGTGGGGCTCTACAAAGCCACACCAACCCTGCCCTTTGCCACCCTCGGCACTCTGGGATGGGCCCATTCCGATCAATCTCTTGGCGACGGTTCCTCCCAGTTCTTCATGTTTCTCTATGAAGCGGAACTCACCCCAGCAGGCCTGAATCTGGTGGATGGCCGCAATGCCGCCTTCGGCTATGTGGTGGACGGTTTTGATGTGCTGGAAGAACTGGGAGTCGATGACCGCGTCGTGAGCATCAAGGTGATCGACGGGGCAGATCGACTCCAGCCGCACGCCTGAGGTCTCAACCTTGGCTGAGACGCTGCAATCACTAGGAGAAGCGGAGCTGCTGCGGCGGCTGGCAAGGTTTGCGCCGCCCGGTCAGCTCGATGACGACACGGCCCAACTCAAGAATCCCGCCGCCGACCTCCTGATCAACACAGACGTGTTGGTCGAGAACGTCCACTTCAGCGATGCCACCACAACCGCGGCCGACGTGGGATGGCGGGCCGCGGCCGCCAATCTCTCCGATCTGGCCTCCAGTGGCGTGGACACCGTGCTTGGGGTCACCGTTGGGCTGGTCGCACCACCACAAACCCCATGGAGCTGGGTGGAGGGGGTCTACAGCGGCATCGAAGCGATGCTGCAGTCCAGCGGTGGACAGCTGCTGGGAGGAGACTGCACCAGGGGCAGCGAACGAATCCTGTCCATTACTGCTCTAGGGACCCTGGGACCGCTGCGTCTGCATCGCAATCAAGCCCGGGCCGGAGATTGGATCGTGGTGAGTGGTGCCCATGGGCTGAGCCGCCTGGGGCTAGGCCTGCTTCAAAGGGAAGCAATGGCCATGCAGACCGACTTACCCGAAGCCTTGAGGACGATGGCCATCACACGGCATCAACGCCCTGAACCACGCCTGGATGCTCTGGTCCAACTGATCGAGTGCAAACCGAAGGACCTTGCCTGGAGAGCCGGGGGAACAGACAGCAGCGACGGGCTACTGGCAGCAGTACAAAACCTTTGCCAGAGCAGTGGCTGCGGTGCTGTGCTCGAACAAAAGCGCTTGCCACATGCTTCAGGTTGGCCCAAGGGCGAAGCTTGGCGGGAATGGTGTCTTAGCGGCGGAGAGGACTTCGAACTGGTGCTGAGCCTGCCCCAAGCTTGGGCGGAGGCCTGGCTGACTGCACGTCCAGAAAGCAGTCAGGTGGGCTGGATCACTGACCAACCTGACGTGATCCAGTGGAAAGAGGGTGGCCGTCCAATGAGGCGCAGTGGTTTTGATCACTTTCAAGGCCTCTGAGATCAGGAGGCGATCACAAAAAAATCCCTCCCCGAAGGGAGGGATCAAGCAAAACAGAATCGGACGATCAGCTGATCACTTCCAATTACGAGCAACCACTTCAGCCAGATCAACAACACGCTGGCTGTAGCCCCACTCATTGTCGTACCAGGAAACGATCTTGAAGAAGTCGTCACCCATGGACAGGGTCAGGTCGGCATCGAAGATCGTCGACTGATCAGTACCGGCGTAGTCGGTTGAGACCAGAGGCAGATCGCCGTACTTGATCACGTTGCTCATCGGGCCTTCGGCCGCAGCCTTGATGATCGACTTGATCTCATCGACAGACGAGGCGCGGGAGGACTGGAACACCAGGTCAACCGCGGACACGTTCGGGGTGGGAACGCGCATGGCAATACCGGTGAACTTGCCCTTCACGGCGGGATACACCAGAGCAACAGCTTGAGCTGCACCGGTTGAGGTGGGAACCATATTCACGGCTGCGGCTCGGGCACGACGCAGGTCGCGGTGGTTGTTGTCCAGGATCCTCTGGTCACCGGTGTAGCTGTGAATGGTGGTCATCAGACCACGGTTGATACCGATCGACTGATCAATCACCTTCACCAAAGGCGCCAGGCAGTTGGTGGTGCAGCTGGCATTGCTGAGGATGTCCCAATCCTCATGGCGGTACTGGTCCTCATTCACACCGACGACGAAGGTGCCCACCTTCGGACCTTTGCCAGGAGCGGTGAGGATCACCTTCTTGGCACCAGCCTGGATGTGCATGCTGGCTTTTTCATCGGTGTTGAAGACACCGGTGGACTCAATCACCAGATCCACACCCCATTCTTTCCAGGGGCAGTTGAGTGGATTGCGGTCGGAGAAAAACTTGACTTCTTTGCCATTGATGATCATGGAATCATCAGTGGTTTCGATCTTTACGCTGGGGTCGAGTTTGCCCAGAATGGAGTCGTAGGTCAGCAGGTGAGCGCTGGTCTTGGGGTCAGACGTGGCGTTGACGCCAACGATTTCAATACCGGTGTCAGCGCCACGGCTGATCCAACCCCGCATCACATTGCGACCGATTCGGCCGAATCCATTGATCGCAACGCGCAGGGTCATTACTTAAGCGGAAATCCGCAGCTAGGTGGTTTGGCCGCCGATCATACAGAAATTGGTGTTTTCTCTCGGGTCCGCGTGCCACTCCACCCGACAGACCATCGTCAACAGCTGGGCCAGGTCTCCCCTAGATCGACCTCCAGGACCAACTGCTGACAAGCGTGTCGATGACAAGCTTTCGGCCAGATCCTGACCTATCTTTCGGACCCACGGTTCAACCCCTTGTCCAGTTTGCTCAGCCGCCAGCAACCCATCCATTTCATCGGAATCGGCGGCATCGGCATGTCAGCCCTTGCGCTGATTCTGGCCAAACGCGGACAACGCGTTTCCGGTTCAGAGCCCAAGCAATCATCAACCGTGCACGAGCTGGCTGAGCTCGGAGTCCGGGTGTTCCCGCAGCAGATCGCAGAAACGATCAAGGCCGTCACTTCTGCTGATGGGCCTCAGCCCCATGTGGTCATCAGCACCGCCATCCCTGATCACAACCCAGAGCTGATGGCAGCGCGAGCCCTCGGGCTCACCATTCTTCATCGCTCCGATGTTTTGGCGGCTCTGATTGCCGAACAGACGTCGATTGCCGTCGCCGGCAGCCACGGCAAAACAACCACGAGCACGGTGATCACCACGCTTCTGGCCGCCGCCGGAGAGGACCCAACGGCAGTCATCGGCGGCATCGTGCCCTGCTACGGGAGCAATGGCCACGCCGGTGAAGGGCGGTTATTGGTGGCAGAAGCCGACGAATCCGACGGTTCGCTTGTCAAGTTCGCTGCACACTTGGGCGTGATCACCAACCTCGAGCTGGACCATACGGATCACTACGCCGATCTCAACGATCTGATCGCCACCATGCAACGGTTCGGAGCCGGCTGCGATCGGCTGCTGGCCAACCATGACGACCCGATTCTCAGGGAGCATTTCCAGGCCACCCACTGGTGGTCTGTGAGCAACCACGAAGGTGTGGATTACGCCGCCCTTCCCGTCGCACTGGAAGGGGACCGCACCGAGGCGGACTTCTACGAAGGTGGTGCTCGCATCGGTCGCATCACGCTGCCCATGCCCGGCCTGCACAACCTCAGCAATGCCACCGCTGCCCTTGCGGCCTGCCGGATGGAAGGCCTGCCCTTTGAACAACTGCAACTGGGTCTCAGCCAACTGCGCCCGCCCGGACGCCGCTTCGATTTCCGTGGGAGCTGGCAGGGACGGCTGGTGGTTGACGACTACGCCCATCACCCCAGTGAAGTGCGAGCCACTCTCGAAATGGCACAGTTGATGGTGAGCAGCGGTCGCAGCCCCCTGCCCCGTGCACCGCAACGGCTGCTGGTGGTGTTTCAGCCCCATCGCTACAGCCGCACCCAAGAGTTTCTCGACGCCTTTGCTCAGGCCCTCAGCAGTGCAGACACGGTGGTGCTGGCCCCGATCTATTCCGCCGGAGAAGCAGCCATCGAAGGCATCAACAGCCACACCCTGGGTGAAAAGCTGCAGCAGTTAATTCCAGAGCGCTCTGTTTTGGTGGCCGACACCATGGACCAACTCACTGCCCTGGTTCAAGAACACAGCCGACCCGAAGATCTCGTGCTG
>Ga0189288_10346_pt1 | contig 17935 bp, 26 predicted proteins | sample UW105minimetaG_FD_130316 | JGI IMG/M metagenome (GOLD analysis project Ga0189288, IMG submission 130316) | Marine microbial communities from the Costa Rica Dome - UW105 mini metaG | ecosystem: Environmental > Aquatic > Marine > Oceanic > Photic zone | place: Costa Rica: the Eastern Pacific... | reverse complement strand
TCTGTCCCGACGAGATCTTGCAGGACAGAAAAGACCTGACCGGAGGAGTTGTCTCTGACTTCTTCGGCTTGAGGATGCCCAGTCTTCTCAGAAGCCCTTGCATAGTCGGGATCAATTTCAACGCTTTTTACTATGGATACTGGAGTTTCGGGACAAACGTTTCAACTGCTTCATCCGAGTATCAGCTGTTACCAAGCGTGCGCTCGCGTGACCAACTTGAAGCTGAACAGCCTTGACTGCCTGATCCGCAGCGCAGGGACAGATGGGCGGATCTACATTCAGCCCGCGTGTCACCTGGCAGCTGAGATGCCCGTGTTGTGATGACTTCCAGCACCAGGTCCCTGACCCTGCAATGCGATGCAGCCTTGCTGGACAAGTTTGAGGCCTATGCGCTGACCAACGGCCTGGATCTGAACGCAGCGATCCAGCTGGCCCTGCGCTCTGTGATCGCAGCACCAGCGTCAATCACAGCCACAGACCAGGCAGCGCGGGATGCTCTCACCAAGCTGAAGGAGCGCACTGAAGCACTCGAGAACCTCACCCGGCAAATGACCACCCACATGCGCATGCTTCAAGAGGAGGTGGACAGCCTCAAGCGACCTGCAACGCCAAGCCAAGACCAACTGATGGCAGAGATGCTGCCCACAGTGACTGACGATTTCGCTGCCGATTTTTGATCAACAACCAACAGTCCTGGCTCTTCTAGGAGCCATGGCATCGAACTGAAACGAGGAGGCCTATGCCTCAGCTCACCGATCGACGTGAGCCAACTCACAGCCGCAGCACGACCACGAGGCGATCGTGAATGCACGGTGAAGGACCCCAACAACGACGTCATCACCGACCCAGACCAGGCCGCGATATCCAGAACGCCCCGCCACCACGGTGGGGCGTTCTGCTGTAGGCAAGCCGTTGCCACTTTCAGCTGAACCAGCACAAAAAGGCAATGCGCATGAACACTGATAGGCAAACCAGGTCACCTCACCCAAAGTGACTGCATCGAGATCGGAGGCGCTGATGACAGCCGACACTCCACCTGAGCAAACCCGAGAAGCAGACTGACTTTCTGGCCCCTGCTCCAACAGTTTCCACCCATCCGTGAGGCTTGTCCTTTCGCGGGCGTTTCAGGTCCGCCCCGTGAATCGACACTCCATTGCATCGCCACAGGTGCCCCGGAGCTGCATCAGCCACACACCTGGACGTCATGGCCCCAGGGACGCCATCGCCAGACGCTTCGCCCCTACCTCTCTCTTCTGCAGTGACGGGGTTGAACCATGCACAAGCGAGCGACGTAGGCCGTCTTTCCACCACGGAAGGGCGGCCTTCCTTCTGAAGGGTGTAGAGACAGCTCCGAAGACTGGAGACGTCTAAGCCTTGCCAGCTCTGCTTGCCCCGTCCTTTCGGCGTCTCTGCGATCCACAGCTTGGAACACCAAATCAAGCTTGATCAAGACAAGCACCATCGCCATCCATCCTGAACACGCATGCACGCATCAGCATCGCCAGAACACAATTGCAACGAGACAAGTGGTCTTCTACAACGGTGATCTCAACGCCTTCCTGTGGCGAGGCGTTGCAGCGATTTACGCGTTCCTCTCCCTGATTGCATTCTTTGGTTTTATTGCCTTACTCCAAGGCGACATCACTGGAGGCATCATTGTGATTGCAGCCTCATCTCTGGTGGCATTGATTGCCCATGAAGCAATCAAAAACTATTTAAAAGGCAGCAACCATTAAGTGCCTATACACCTTGAGCAACGAAGAGATTGTTCAAGCCATTTATGGGCAGCCAAGCAAGCAAGCCAGAGCCTTTTCCCACCACTTCGAAAAGTACAGCAAGAAAGACCGGGGGCAAATCAAATCAAATGAAACCTATGTCATACCTTTTAGCTTTTGAATTTCTTCGATCCAAGGTGTGCGTCGGAATAGAGTAAACCGATTGTCTTCTCCTGCTTGGGAGGACACCACAAGACAATTGGGGAATACAGGGATGGCGCCAAACAGAAGCGTCCAGTCTTTCCTTAAGGCAGTAATACTGGGCAAGGGAACAACCGTAGCCCCTGTCTGAACATTGAAGGCATGTGCCTCAAAAATCAAACGCTGCTGAGTGAGGTACAGCCTGCCTCCAACAGCCTCGATACCGCGCTGGTGATTGGCCGGCGATTTTCGAAGAATCGCTTCACCAGCTTCAAGTTTTGTTTGCATGACTCCAGCCCCAATGAACTCAGGATATTGAGTGCAGCGCTGCTGTCAGCAAAAGCCCTCTTGAATGTTGGACTTGCCGAGATCAGGCATGTTTTTTTGGCGACTGTTTTTGGCATCTCGAAGTGGCTCCAATCCAGGCAACCGACAGGGAGGTTTGCCGCCTCTTCAGATAGCGGCCACTATCACCCCGCTCACGATGGGGGAAGAGACAATGCGAGCAGAAGCCCTGCCATCCATGCGCCACCTCGCTCTTGCCCTGGTTGGCAGCATCGCTCCCACAGCCATGGCCCTGGCAGACAGCACGCAAGCCACCTGCATCCTCAGTCGTGATCACTCCACCGTTCCGAGCGAACGGGGAACCTGTCGCTTTAGTCAGCGCCAGGGGAACGTCAACGTCCGTTTCAACAGCTGGGCTTTCCGCTTCCCCAGTGACGAACAGGGGGTGACCTACCAGCGCAGCCATAGCCCGGCAGGAATCAGCTTCAGACGTGAAGGCCAGTACACACTCCAAGTGCTGTGGCAGCAATCCCGCAATGTCATTCCAAAACCGAAGTACTGGGCAAGTCACAACATCTTCCTCGGCCGCTGGCAGGGTCAAAGCACAGCTGGCAGAGCCGTTCTGGATGTGCTCAGCGTGGAACCTAACCGGGTGCGTTGGGGCAACAAAGCCAACGGCATCTGCGACAGCGACTACAGCGTCAAGACGCTGCCCTCGGTCCCTGGAGGCCACGATCCCGATCAACTCGTGCCCTCGAGAAAGCCCACCGAACGGGGGTATGCCATCACAAGGCTCACGCTCAAACCAAAGCCTTGCAGCACCGGTGCTGCGGTCATTCAGCTGGCGATGCCGTTGGACCACTCCGATCACCTGAAAGTGGTCACCTATGGAGCTGATGGCACCACGATTGGCCATTACGGCATGGTGTACCGACTGCCCTGATCCGATGCCATGCACCCGGCAGCCAAGAGACGACGAGTGGCGGCCTGGCTAAGACGCAAACAGAGACCAACGCTGTGTTCAAGCCGTCATGGCTCCCCTCAAGCAGAAACGCTGGAACTTCTTCGCCGCCGTCGCCCTGTTGCTGGCGCTGGTGCTGGGCGTCACCGGCATCAGCCAGCTCAACTTCAGCACCGAACCAAGAACCGACAGCTTGCAGCTCAGCTCGGCTCCGCGCCATCAGGTACTGCGCGCCGACCGCACCGAGCTGGATGGCTGGAGTTCCCTCCGCAGCTCACCCCCGGGCCAAGAAAGCTTCCGCCTGGATGCCAGCGATGCTGACAAGGCCTTATATCGCGTGCAGGTGGGCATTTACTCCACCAACACCTACGACCTCGACCTCAGCGTTCCCAGCTTCGCGGCCAACGGCTACCTCTGGATGAGCTGGGGGGACGCCCTTCAGCAGTATTTGGACAAGAACAACCTGGGCCTTGAGGATCGGATCATCCTCGTTAACGAACTGCTCTCCGATGCCGATCCGGGACTACGAGCGATCGGCGCTGCGGAACGCATGCCGGATGGCAGCTATTACCAATTGTTCTCCTACATCGGCCGTTTCTATATCGACAGGGCCAGCTTCCGTCACTTCCCCTTCATCACCGTGAGCCTGCCGATTGTGCTGGAGGCCGATGATGTTGATGGCATCTTCGAATACGGCAACCTGCGGTTTGTTCCGGATGTCGAAAACAGCGGTGTGGGCCTGTTCTCTGGGATCATCGGCTGGCTCAAACGCAGCTGGTCGATCGCCGAGTACCGGCATACCTACGCCACGAATTTCGCACTCGGTGGTGCACCGGCGGCCTACAGCACTGTGGTCTACGACATTGCCTTTGGCACGTCGTCTTGGTCGGCGTTCTGGCGACTGATCCTGCCGCTCGTCGTGGTGATGGCGATGGTGCTGCTGGTGTTCAAAGTGCGGCCGGATGAACAGGATGCCCGCGCCGGCATTCCGATCACCGTGCTGCTCACACTCGTCTTTCTGCAGCAGACCTACCGCGATGAGCTGCCGCAGCTCCCCTTCCTCACCTTCCTCGATCAGGTGTATGTGATCGCCTATGTGGTGACACTCTTGGCCTTCGTGCTGGTGATCTGGATCGGCCGCCGTTACCACGAACTCGAACAGCTTCCGAAAGGGCACGACTATGACGTGATGGCCCAGCGTCTCCACACCATGGACGAGATCTGGCCCCTCACCGTTGTGGCCCTCAGCAGCGTGAGTGTGGCGCTCTGCTGGTTCACCCTGCCACCGGGCAGTTGAGGCAAGCGAGCGAGACCCGCCGATGAGAGCTGCTCACCAGGGCAGCACTTCACCATTGGCATGCCAAAAGGTACCGCTGCTCTCGAGCGTGAGTGCATCGATCCGCGCCAGTAGCCCCTGCACCGACGCTGCTGGGGTGATGCCATGGGGATTGAACTTGATCATGCGTGTTCGCACCAATCCCGGATGCAAGATCGCCACTGCGATGCCTCGCGGCGCCAGATCGACCGCCAGCGACTTGCCAGCAATGTTGAGGGCAACCTTCGACATCCTGTAGCCGTAGGAGCCACCGGACGTGTTGTCATCGATGGAGCCCATGCGACTGGTCATCAGCGCCAGCTTGGCGCCGTAGGGCATCTGATCCACCAGGGCCCGAGCCAGCAGCAACGGCGCAAGGGCATTCACTTCGAACTGACGCCGAATCGCCTCGACATCAAGATCCTCCAACCCCATCGACTGAAGCAAACCGGCATTGAGAATCACCCCATCGAGGGGCATGCCGGCCAAGCGTTGCACCAGGTCAGTGATGCACGCCACACGCGTGAGCTCGATCCCCGACTCAATCCTCACGCCCAGAGCCTCGAGGTCCGGGGAAGCCTCCCGGCAGACAGCGATCACCTGCTCTCCGCGCGCCTGCAACTGCCTGCAGTATTCCAATCCGATGCCGCGGTTTGCGCCCGTGACCAGAAACGAAGCCATCCCAGCAGCTGAGGCAAGCCGCCATCCTGATTGGTCAAGCCGCCGCACCGGCTCGCCAACCCTGCCCATAATCAAGGCAACAAGAACAACCGAGTGCAAAACGTGTCCCCCAACCAGCCTGGGGCTCAGGCATCCCTCGCCGTGATCGCAGCCTTTACGGCTTTGATCGTGGCCATTGCCGCCATTTTCGTGGTGCCTGCTGGTCAGGTCGCTGTGATCACAACGCTGGGCAAAGTGAGTGACGAAGCTCGCCTGCCTGGCCTGAATCTCAAGGCCCCATTCGTGCAATCCGTGCACTTCTTCAATGTGCGCACCCAGGTTCGCCCTGAAGAATTCTCCAGCCTCACCAAAGACCTGCAGGTGATCGAAGCGACCGCAACGATCAAATACGCCGTCAAATCCACCGAAGCGCCACGGGTTTACAGCACCATCGCCACAGGCAATGAAGGGATTTACGCACGGATCATTCAACCTTCACTACTCAAATCACTGAAATCAGTCTTTTCAAAATACGAGCTCGTTGAGATCGCCACAGATTGGAACAAGATCTCATCAATCGTTGAGGAGAGTGTTGCCAAAGAGCTAGAAAAATTTGACTACGTGGAAGTCAAAGGGCTTGATCTCACCGGCCTCAAAATTGCTGAGGAATACCGTTCTGCTATTGAGCAGAAACAAATTGCCGAGCAGCGCCTGCTCAAAGCCGAAACCGAGGTGAAGATCGCTGAACAGGAAGCGATTAAGTTCGAAACCCTCAACAAAGGCCTGAACGACAGAGTTCTCTACAAGCTCTTCCTCGACAAATGGGACGGCCAAACCCAAGTGGTGCCCGGCCTCTCCGGCGGAACCCCACCAGTGATTGTGGGGCGGCAATAGCCCGCTGACCCCACACCAAAACGAGCCAAGGCGGTAGCCACTTACTGCGAGATGTTCCCTGATTTTGAGCTCCCCCTGAAGGAACTCGGAGCCAGGGACTCCATCACTGCTGCACCGAGGTGATCACACCTCGCAGCACAACGTACCAATCAGAGGCCTAGAAGCCGCCGAGATGAAGGGCAAGCTCGAGGGTGCCGAGGCCAAACAGGAAGGTGCCTCCGAGCAGAACAAATTCTTTCGGGCTTCTTGCCATCGATAGCAGGGACGAGCCCACGAGCAACGCTCCAAAGAATCTAAAGGGAATCTGAAGCTCCAAGCCGTCGAAGCCTTGCGATCGCCCCATTTTGCCCTGAAAAGGTTACGCAAGTTCATGCAATTGAGACAAAAGCGGCTTCAACCTGACAACTGCGCAACGTTTATTTATATCTCTGAAGAATAAAAAACTGACGCTTGTCGTCGCACGGCAGGAGGCGGGCGGTCCGACTGCCTCCTGCCCTAGAGCATGTGGATAAATGTCACAACTGGGCTGGCAGGGGCCCTGTCAGGAAAGAATTCCGCAAATGCCGTCAACGATCCATGCCGCTGCTGTGGGAGAACCTTGCCAACCAGCTGAACAGCGTCCGCTCCACCACGAACGTTGACTACAGCACTTGGTCAACCCCTTCTGGCGCACCAGACCAAGGCAGTCGCGAAGAACGGCTGAAGAAAGCCCTCGCTGCTGTGAAAGCCACAGGCAACAGCCAGATGATCGAGTCGTTGACCGCAGCGCTGGAAGGACGCGAAGCCACGATGGAACTGCCTGATCTCGAGAGCGGTCCTCAGGCGTTCCTCAAAACGATGAATCAAACGCGGGGCTGATCCCACACAATCCGCCACCTACACCTCTGCAGTGCCGGCCACCGACGCTGACGGAAGGCCTTGGCCCATCCCAGCACTTGAGCTGGGAGCCTTGGTCAAGCTCAGGAGCCTCCGTGGGCAGGTGTTAGAGGCAGTCGCAACAGAAGGCGCTCTGACGTCAGGCGTATTTATTTCTGGCGTTTGGTGAGATCACCGAAATCATCATCGTTGGGCTGCAGAAACTGCCAGACCACCGGCACGGTGAACACCACCATCAAGCCGATGGTTGCCCAGATGGCCACGGTGTAATCGCCCATGTCGAAGTCCGAATCAGCGCCGACGTTAGTGGCCTTCCTCAAGCGACAGGAGCAAGAGAGGACAAGGCCGGCCTAAAAGCGATCGATCCTGCCGGCAGCCGGCAAAAGCGTGGCGCTGACCACCGACGGCTCGGCCTGGATCCGCAAGCCAAGTGTGCTGCCATCCACCCAGGCGATGCGCCCAGGCGCGCGCCGACTGGAAATCACAGACAGCAACAACTGATCGCTGACAGGATCGAATCGCAACAAGGAATCTGGTGCCATCAGCCAAGGCTCCAGCCTGCGTTGCTTGCGCACCTTGCCATCGCGATCGAGCAACAACAGCGTGTCGACAGCCTTGGGTAGGGAATCGCGCAGCACCACCCAAAGGCGTTCTCCACCGTTATCGCAGGCCACCCCCATGACGGCCTGCTCACCCAACCAGATCTGACGTGGTGGGAGGCCGGGAATCACCAACTCCACCGACCGGCGGTAGTCCGGCCAGTGACGCACGAGCAGAGCTCTGCCGGATCCAGTGCAGAACGCCCGCAGGTCTCGACTGCCAGGAAGTGTCTGCCGTTCAGAGGCTTGATCCTGCAGGGTCTGAAGGGACAACAGCTCAAGACCGTCGTACCCAGGCACCACCAAGCCCGTGCCATCGGGTAACAGACGGATAGGACCGGCCACCTTCAGGCTCAAATCGCGGCGCCTCCCATCGGGGCTGCGCATCCAAAGCTGATCACTCCCTGGCTCAAGCCGACCGGCCTGAACGAGCAGATCCCCTCTGAGATTGCTGCTCACATGCGCGAACAACTGGGGTTGTTGGGTGATCCGCTCCAGGTCACCCAGCAGAGGGGAGCCAACTGCATCGGCATCGGTTGCGAGGGATCGCGGCGTCAGGTGTCGAACGTCGACAAACTGGTCGCCGTTGTCGTCCGCACTGACAAAGGCGACGCCGCGGCCATCACCGAATGGCTCTACCTGAAAAATGCCAGGCAGCACTGGGCTCAGTGGCACCCAGGATCCCTGACGGTCTTGCAGCTGCAATTGCTGGCCCTCTTTCAGCTGCACGACAGCCAGCAACGTCGGCCGTGGATCCCAAAACCAGCGGCTCGGCGCGACACGCAGACCGCGCCGATCAGCACCAGCCAGATCCAGCTGCAGCGGAGACTGGATGGGATCCGTGCGGTTGAGCAGCAATCGCCAGGCGTTGTCGGCACCAAACCAAGCATGGGACAGCTCCGGTTTGATTCGGCTCTCGGCCGCGATCGTCTCCCGTTGCATCGGGCGACTAAAACGCACATCCAGCGCGCCGGCCCCGGAACGCAGTGGCTGGATCGCCAGCATCTGCAGCCGGGGTGGACGGCGAAGCAGCACTTGTTGCTGGATTAGCACCAGCGCCGTCAGACCTCCCAAAGCCAGCAACAAAGGGCGGGGCAACGCCCACAGACCAGATCGGGTCATGGTTCCAGAGGTCGGTCAGGTCGAGGGATGACCTTCAAGCTTGAAGGCTCCAGAACATTGCGCAGCGCACCGTCATGCTCCTGCGTCACCATCTTGCCCTTGACCTCCAGCCAGGTATCAGGCTTCGGATCAAAGCCCTCCGGCCACAGCACAGGCAAACCCGATGGCGTGGCATCCGCAAGACAACAGCGCACCATCAGTCGGGCGAGCTGAGCAGGTTCTCCCGGGCGCTTCAGCACAAACCGCTGATCGACACCGGAGCCCCGGCATGCAGAGACGGATCGGGCTGTGTGCGCAGGAGCCGCACCCATTCGGTGAGCGTGCGCTGCTCAGGTGGCAACACGAACGCCAGTCGCGGCGCCTCCGGGAGACTGCTCGGCCGACTGGAGGCGAGATCATTAAAGGAAGGCTGTGGCGGGAAGACGATGATCGCCAGCGCCACCAGCGCAGTCAGCCACCAGCCGCGAGGCAGAGTTTGGCTGACCTGCCCCGCCCGCTTGCGACGCAGAAGCAAGCGCAGCTGCAGCAAGCCGATCAAGATCAACAGGCCACCGCCAACAGCAACAACCGGGTGATAGACGGAACGCAGGAGCAGATCGAGACGGCCGGATGCCGTGCTCCAGACCATCACCCAACCCCACAACAGCAACAGCAGGGGAAGCGACAGCGATGACCAGCGAAGACGAAGCGTCATGACGTTCAAAGCTGCACCAGGTTCACCCACTGACCGATCAGCAGCACCAGCAGCGACGCGGCCAAAGCGGTGACTGCAATCGCTTTGGGGCGCAGGAGCACGGTAAACAGACCAGCGAGCTTGAGGTCCACAACCGGGCCCAATAACAAGAAGGCCAGCAGCGCCCCAGGCGTGACCTGCGCAGCAAAACCGAGCGCCAGAAAAGCATCCACACTCGAACAGACCGAAACCACAAGGGCCAGCAACATCAGCGCCAGAACCGACAGAGTCGGAGCCGACCCCACAGCCAGCAACCAGGCGCGAGGCAACCAGGACTGAACTGCTGCAGCCAGGGCACATCCCAGCACCAGCAACACCAACAGGCCGAGGAACTCTCGACCGCTATGCAGCAGCACGTCCGACAGCGAGATGGACTGGGATGAAGGGCGGGGCGAGATGGGAATTGGAGCCGCGCCGAGAACGCCACTGCCCCGCTCCAGCAGGCCGACTTCGGCGAGCGGCTGCGTCAAGCGGCGCTCCTCGAGCAAGGCAGGCTCCAATAGGGCCCGTTCCCCCATCAACCCCAACAGTGCACTAAGGGCAATGGCAATCACAAAGGCCCCCAGAGGACGGGCGAATAGCAACCAGGGCTGATCAGGGAATGCAGCCCAGGTGCTGGCCAACACGATCGGATTGAGAACAGGCGCCGCAAACAAAAAACCGAAGCCGGTACCAAGGGGTGCACCGCTGGCCAACAAGCGCCGGGCGACGGGCACATTGCCGCACTCACAGGCCGGTAGAGCGAAGCCGAGCAAGGCACCGACCACCGGAGCCAGCAGCGGGTGACGCGGCAGCCGTCGCACCCACGCAGCTTGGGGCACAAGCCAGCGGGCAAGCGCAGCGATCGTGACCCCTAACAAAAGGAAGGGAAGCGACTCAAGCAGCAAGCCCTGAAAGATCGCCCAGGCGGTGGCCAATCGCGCCATGAAGGTGAATGGTTTGGCTAATCATCACCGGCCCCGCCGCGATGGGGAAGGGCAGGGGCATTGCGCTAATAATGAGAACCGTTATCATTCGGCCGTTCTCCGGGCTGCCTCATGGGCGTCTCTTTTTCGCGCCTGCTGCGCAGCACTGCATTGATCGCCGCAGGCTTAGCCACAGGGCTGGCCAATCCATCACCATCCCAAGCTGCAACCCCAGCGGTCGTGGCAGGCGATGGGGTGCTTTGCGATCTCACCCGCACCCTGTCCGGCGGAGCCACCGATGTGCGCTGTCTGATTCCACCCGGCGCCGATCCCCACCATTTTCAACTCACTCCTGCCAACCGGAGAGATATCAGCAACTCCGAACTGGTGCTGATTAATGGATACAACCTCAACCCATCGCTCAGTCGTCTAGATGGCAATTTCGAGCTGATCGCCGTGGGCGAGCGCGCTGTTCCGAATAACCCCAACAAGGATCCCCATCTTTGGCACAGCCCTGCCAATACAGGCGCCATGGCCAATGTGGTGGTCGATGCTCTTCAGCAATTACCGATTAATGCTGAATCGAAACAGGCTCTGAAACGACGCCAGCAGAACGTGATCGCCATCCTCCGCGATCTCGACGCCTGGAACCGGCAGCAGATCTCCACCATCCCGGCTGACCATCGCGTTTTGGTGTCGGAACACATGGCTTTTGAGTTCTTCACCGACCGCTACGGCATGCGCCACGTGGCCATGATCGACGACTACGCCACCGGAGGCACACTGCGGCCCTCCAGCCTGAGAGCGATCAGCAACGCCGTGAAAGCCTCCAAGACCAAAGTGCTGTTCCCCGAACAATTCCCGGTCTCCAAGACCATGAAGCGCATCAGTCGCAGCACCGGCAAACCCATTGCCAAGCAGCTCGTTTTTGCTGATGGCACGGCACCTGGAAAGAGCCTGATCGAAACCGCCACCAGCAACACCTGCACGGTGGTGAATGCCCAAGGAGGCAGCTGCGATCAAGCCTCTGCAGAACGACTGCAACAGCGATGGAGTGCTGTCCAGTAACGGCAGCAAGACCACTCCCCAATCAATCCCGACTCCCTTCCCAGACTCCAACCAAATGCGCCGCTTCTCAATCTCGCCTGCAGCCTTGGCTGCACTTGGGCTGCTATCTCCGCTTGCCCTCGAGGCTGTCTTCGCACCAGCAAGCCACGCAGGTGCCGGCCACAACCATGGCGGTGGCTCAGAAGAAGAGCTGCGCGAAGGGGAGTCCAGGGTGACTCCTGTGATCACCCTGGAAGGTCACGGAGGTTTCGAGAACAACCTCAGAACCGAGGGCAAACCTGCCCACTATGCGATCGATGGCCTCTTCGGCGCAGTGTTCGAGTGGGGACTTGCCAACGACGGCAGTTTCAGCATCGAAGCCGCTATCGGTCCAGCAGCGGTCTGGGGTGAGGCCGAACATTTCTACGGCAAGGTTCATCTCGACGAGCACGATGACAATGCAACCAAAGGGGCTGCCCATGCGGAGCATGGCGATGACGAGCATGCCGAGGAAGAGCATGGCGATGAGGACCATGATGACGACCATGCCGAGGAAGGGCATGCCGAGAAAGGGCATGCCGAGGAAGGGCACGCCGACCATGCAGCTCATGGCCATGAGAAGGGGCAGCCCTACCGCAGAATCGATATGAAAGGAATGGTTCAGGCTCGCTACCAACCGAACGATCGGTTGGCGATTTCAGCAACCTGGCTTCCTTACGCCGTGATGCGATCCCAAGGTGAAGATATTCAGGGTGTGAAACATGAAGTCTCGGCAGGCATCACTTATGCATTCGGCGATGGAGACGTCAACTTCGCCCTCGGCGATGGTCTGGAGTCGGTGATCGATGGCGTCTTCGTGAATGTGAGCAATCACACCGGCTGGGAAAGCGACGGCACCTACATCGGCAACTACACCGACACTTGGGCGGGCTTCGGCTTCAACGTGGATCTGCTCAATATCACCCTGACCGGTGGTCCTCGCTTCTACTCACCTGGCTCTTATTCAGGCCTGTCACAACGCACGGACTGGGGCGGAGACATCTCTTTTGAATACCCTCTTTCGGACAGCGTTGTGGCTTTCGCCCACTTGGAGATGATGTACAGCACGGAAGGCGGGAAAGGCTGGGGCAAGGGATTCCAGAACCATGTTGGAACCGGAGTGACCTTCCGTTTCTGATCACGGCTTGACGTCTTCCTGCTAGCAGCGGTTGCAGAGGCCGTAGAACTCAAGGGTGTGGAAGAGCAATTGGTACCCGCCCTGTTGCTCTTCCGGAATGGTCATCGCATGCAACGGACAGCTGGAGAGCTCACGGGTTTCGCCGCAGTTCACACAAGTGAGGTGATGGCGATCACGCATCACAGGGGCATAAAGCACCTCTCCAGTGGGCAAATGGCGACAACGCACCAGACCACGCTTTTGCAACTGGTGGAGATTGCGATACACAGTCGCCAGCCCCATCCCCTGATCGCTTTCCAATAGAGAGCGATGGAGCTGCTGACCGCTGAGCTCAGCATCGCTGGCCTCCAGCAGATCGATCAAACGCTGCTGCTTGCTACTAATTCCAAGCTTGGAGCTGACCATCAGATCTGCGAGACCTCTCCATCATCTCGCGTCGCGTCTGATGACTGTGAAGTGCTGTATTGCTCCGAGTCAGCTCTTGAGAGCTAAATGGGAATCACTGCATCACCACTGGCGTGCGAGGCCATCAACACCGACAATCAAGGGCAAGAACCCACGAGTGACATCCCACGGCCATGACCGGCGTCATCACAGGGTTGATCGTCCTCTACCTCCACTGCTGGTGGTGCGTGCGAACTAGCAACTCAGCCGCTCTGAAACGCAGCTGGCCTTACCCGCGCCAGCTGAAGGTGAACGCCGATCTTTATCAACGCCCCAGGAAGCGCTCAGGGCGGACACTTGCCCGCCATCGGGCCCGCCAGCTCAGCCTTCAGCCATAAAAAGCCCCCGGGGGTCTCACGCCCGGGGGTCGGCAGGTTTTGCAGCAGTCCGTGTTCCGGACTGCATCAGTTGTAGTGGAGGCAAGACCAGCGCGGATGACTGAATCAATCTGCGAATGTGACCGGAGATGACTCGTGCTTGAAGCAGGTCGACCCTTTCTTCAGGCCCCACCAAAAGCCTCGAGGCAAAGCTCAGAAACGCACTTGTCAGAAACGCACTTGGACAGGAGCCTCCACGCTTAATCCCGCATCACGGGCATCACTGGTCATGGCCGTCAGGCTCTCGCCACTGAATACCGCCCGACCACTCAACAGGTCATCCCACTCGCTGGTGGGGAAATGGGCTTGCAGCCAGAACAAGCCCAGGGCACTACCGGGGCTGACAGCAAACGATGATTCAACCTGCTGAACGGTGAGATCCAAGCGGTGGCTCCTTCACTGGACACCATTGAGCCTTGAGCTCCAAACAAAAACTGTTTGTATTGATACAAAAACAAGGTTGAGACCCTTGCAGACCAAGGCGAACAACGTCTGAACTCAGCCCCAGACATCAATCCAGCCAGAGATGGGGATCTTGATCGTCCCACCATCCGCGAGCCTCAGGATCAACCCATTCCCTTGTCTGATCTCGGTGGCCGTCACCTTGAAGGCCTTGTTCCTGGCGTCCTTCTCCTCGTCAAGCCCGTTGTCATTCCAGCTGACATCAAGGGTTCCGTGGCGAAAGATCAAACTGGTCTCAGGTCTCAAAAAGCATGGACTCAAAAGGCTTTCTATGACTGGGTTCTTGCTGAGGCGTAATCCAAGAAAACCCCCACAAACGACCCCCACAAGCAACGCCCATGGGTACGTTGGTAGAACGAACCCATGGGTCGGGTCACTCGTCAGGTTCGTTTAATGGATCCCATACCTCGCCCTCTCCGGTCAGGATCTCCACCACGTCCACTCGCTTCAGGTACTGGGTATCGACAGGGCCATCAGGCGTTCCACTTCATCGAAGTAAAGAGGTTTGAGGCATTGCTACGTCATCACCAGACAGCTTGGCCGTGGGACTGGAGAGAGGAAACAGTGATGTTCGTGTCGGTGGTGAGATCGGTCATGCAGTTCAGCGTCTCGGCCATCGATGACTGAAACCTACGTTTTGCCTCACACTCACCAATTGCATTCCAGTCGATGGTTTCAGAAAGCTCAATGAACTGTTGAACCATTTTGAAATTGTTGATCTCAACCTTATCGATAGGTTTTTGTGGTTTCCGTTGCTCTGGTTGCGCTTCAGGGAAGCAATTTAATGCCGGCCTCGATGCACTTCTTGAGCCTCCACGGAAGGCACCTGAACAGACTGAGGAGAAATTGATTCTTCATTGCTCATGGCCTCATTTTTCAGATAGGAACGGCGGATCTGCTCTAGACGTCGAACAGAGATGCTTTGCTGACCAGCATTAAAGGTGAAGTCTGGACATGAGACTTCTTTCTGAACAACCCCATAGCCGTTAGAACTCATCCTGCTGAGCTCATAAAGATGTGAAGGTGACAGAGGTTCAAACCAATTCATCTCGTCCTTACTAGAGAATCGATTGGTCAGCCAGTCCGCAGTAGAAACGAGTTTTTGAGCATCATTGACGCCGATTGCTCCCATCCGCTCTAGCTAAATGGTTAAAATCAGACGTTCGCAAAAGGATTATGCGCTCCATAGCGCTGAGAAGATACGCTACTTGAAGTGAAGAATTGTTTGGATTATGCCAAAAACTCGCCGCCCAATTATAATTGAAGAAATAAATTTTTAGCTTCATGACTTCAGACCAATTAAAAGCTTTTATTGAAAAGGCAAAAGGAGATGAGGCGCTTCGACTCAGGCTTAAGGGAGTTCAAAGTGAAGCTGATTGGTGCGCAATTGCAAAGGAAGAAGGCTTTAATGTTAGTATTGACGAATACCAGAAAGGCTGTGATGAAATAAGCGAGGAGGAATTGGAGGGTGTCGCGGGAGGGGCCTCGTGGTGGAAAAAGAAGCGCTGCCATTTTGGCTCTAAGCATTACATATATGAATGCTGAGTTGTCATCGGCACATGCTTTGCTTCTGCTAGCAGAGTTGAATCTAGAAATTTCTGGGCGACCGCAGTCCTGATCATATGTTGAACTTGGCTGATATTGAGCGCTGAGGGATTGTAGTAGGATTTTTGCCGTCTTAAGTTATCTACTCCCTCTGCGCAGTGTCTTTACTCAGTTTCACTAAGCCTATTGTTTGGGCTGTCTAGTGCTTATTTTGCCCTCAGGTCAGTAGCAAGCGTGGCGATTATCCTGGCGTCTTGGATCGATGACTGAAACCTACGTTTCGCCTCACACTTACCAATTGCATGCCAGTCAAGGCTCAATCCAGTATTGTCTATCTTGAGTGCAATGGTTGGGAGACGGGAAATTATAAAAACAAGAAGGGCAACAGGGTCAGTATCAGCAAACCTCATAATATTATCATTGCCTTGGATGAACATAACTCAAGATTGAAGGCTGGGCAGAAGGGACAAAAGATGTTTCCCGCTAAAGCATACTTTAGTCCTGGAAAAATTAGTGGCAAGATAGGGAAAGCGACAATTGAAATCGATAGAAAAACAGGACATTATGCTCTTGCTATCTTTAAATATACGAATAAGCAAAGGACGGATTGAACTTCCAGCATAGGAGGTATATGTCAGAAGAAAGATGCAACTTTGTTTTAGTGAAGGATTGGGTGGGTTGGCTGATGCTTGGCCATCTCATGACGGACAGCATCTGTCTGATGGATTAGAGACAATGCCTCTTTCCTGTTATTGGTTTGCTCAGCCTTTCGTAATAGGCAAGCGTATTGAGCTGATAAATCTTTAGGTGACGACGGAGTCGCCATAATACTAATCGTTGCTACAATGTTTTCTCCATTTGCGTAGGTTGTTGATATCAGTTTTGAATAGTGCAGCTACTATTGACCACGACACACCGCTTTCATGTAGTGTCTGAGCCTGCTTCATTTGTTGCTTAGTTAGTGTCATGATTAATAGTGGTGACGTGATGCTTGGTTGTTATAGTCATTGAGCCATTCGTTCTCCTGCTCCTGTGGCCTTGGTAATATATTTATTGAGATCGTAACTAAAATACTCGTCAACATCACTGGCTCTCATGGCACTAAGGCAAGCGAGTCTGAGCTGATTGCTGCCGCTGAACGAGTGTTGTCCGGAGTTGCTAGTCAATTGCAGTCTTGGTTGCTAATTAAGCCCTGACTATCTCAACTCAACTGCGCTCAATGGTGCCAGGTATTGAGGGCTTATTAATGGGATTAGTTGGGCTATTGAAGCAATAAGAAACCCCTGTTCTGCTGTGCCTGGCTGATGCAGGAACTATTAAGTGTGCAAGTCTCTAACGTCCATCAGCATTGCACAAACCTCCCGTAATTTTCGTTAACCCCCCCCCCCAGACAGCGAAGTTCAATATCAGTACCGCCAGCCACGCTTTCCAGCTCCTCTTCACTAAGTTGGCTTACATGTTCGGTTTCAAATTCGTGACCATGCTCTTTGGCAATAGACGCCACTTCATCCTGTGACTTTGCTGCTTTAAGTCGCTCTTGGAGGTTGAGGTCGCCTTTGACCTTCTCTAGGAAAGCTTTGAGCTGCTCTTGGGACATCGCTGGCTATGTCGCTTGATCAGTCATAGCAGCGGTCGGCAGCGATGACTATTAATAATCAATAGACCCGCCAAGTGCGGGCGATGGTGTCAGGTGTCGAAGGCTAATTGATGAGCTTTTAGGGGTGATTGAAGAAATGAAAACCTGCGAAAACAGGGGGTTTATGAGTAGAATCAGGGAGAAACTCTTTTTCCGATTGTTAACAATTTCCAGGTTTACATGTCCAGTTATTGCAGGTCTTTTGGTTAGTATTACCGCCTGGCCACCCACCAGCTACTCCTTCCAGTTCCTCGTCGTTAACCGATTCCAATTGCATCGATTGAATATCTTCTGCGGTAATTGAAAAGCCTGCTTCTTTGGCAATCTCCACCACGGCATCAGCATCGGTCGCTGCTTTGAGCTTCTCCTGTAGCCCCGCATCAGCCTTGACGGCTTCCAGGAATACTTTGAGTTGCTCTTCTGACATGGGACAGGTGCTAATGCAGTAGTCATAGCACTGGTTCAGTATCTCTGTTGCTGAATGGTGAGCGATTGATGCTTATGGACCATCGAAGGAGTAAACGAAGTTTCTTCAGAGACGGCCCTAGAACAAGCGGGAGCTGATGCCAGGGGTGTTTGCACCTTAATGACTTTACAGGCCCCTTCTAGACCCTAATTTGAAAATCAGTAGCTGAGATCCTAGTGTTTATCAGGGTCGATTTTCGTAATCCTTTGGATAGGAGTAGATCTGATATTGAACTATGTTCCGTTCCCACTCTTCTCTTTCTTTAGCAGTTAGATCACGACCAGGATTAGCTAGAAAGACCATACGTGGATCATTTCTCCAACCCTCAATAATCTGTTTGTCTTTGTCTATCTTGCGGCGTTTTGTGGTCTTCTTGGCCAGACCCTCTCTTTCAGAGATTGGGCATGCAGGAACATCTGTTTCTACATTAACAATAGGATTCTGGGGTCCTGCATAGTGTTTGTATTTCATTTGTTTATTAGTAATTCATTTATTTAGGTGAGTTCGTAGAACGA
>Ga0189288_10344_pt1 | contig 18340 bp, 21 predicted proteins | sample UW105minimetaG_FD_130316 | JGI IMG/M metagenome (GOLD analysis project Ga0189288, IMG submission 130316) | Marine microbial communities from the Costa Rica Dome - UW105 mini metaG | ecosystem: Environmental > Aquatic > Marine > Oceanic > Photic zone | place: Costa Rica: the Eastern Pacific... | reverse complement strand
GCCCACCGGTCTGAGCAGCCATGGAAAGTGGTTGAAGGCATTGAATTCCGTGCCGTTACCCTCGTTGGTGCCTTGCCGGGTTCGGGGCGCTCCTGCTGCTGAGTAGGCGGTTGAGTCTCCTTGCCTCGTCGGGGCTGACTCGGCGCCACTGCCCTGGGGCCAGGCCCTCCAGGTTCAAGTTTGGTTGGCCATCCATCAGGTCGAGGCTGGTACGGATCAGTCGCAAGGTGGGTAAGCCCACCGCCGCTGTCATCCTGCGCACCTGTCTGTTGCGACCTTCGCGGAGTGAGAGGGCAATCCAGCTGGTGGGGATCTTTGCTCGAAAACGGATGGGGGGATTGCGCTCCGTGACCCCGAGACTCAGGGCTGGCTCCAGCAGTGCTGCCTTGGCGGGCAAGGTCATTGTTCCCTGAATGACCAATCCGCGTTCCAGCTTCTGCAAATGCTCGTGCTTGGCTTCGCCTTCCACCTGGACCCAGTAGGACCGCCAGTGGCCGAAATGCGGGGAGGTGAGCCGATGCTGAAGACGGCCGTTGCTCGTGAGGAGCAGCAGGCCCTCGCTGTCAGCGTCGAGGCGGCCGGCGGCATACACATCGGGGACTGGAACTAGATCCGCTAGACAGCCCCAGCGGCTGTTGGGTTCTGGCGTGAATTGACTGAGAACGCCGTAGGGCTTGTGCAGGAGCAGGGTGGAGCGTTGGTCTGCCATCACCGTGCACTGGCTTGATGTAGAGACATGGCCCGGGATGACGGAGAGGCAGGAGTAGGCGTCATCAACTGGCCTTGAGTGAGGCCATCCCGCTCACAATCCAGACGGGGCGTCCATCACGCTAGGTAGAGCTTTGACGGGCTCGCCACAAGTTGACAACGCCGATCGAAATCAGCAGCAGCCCAAGATCAAGAGTGAGAGGCGGCAGAATCATTTGGTCCGATCAGCGACATGGACCCTAGAGACAAACAACCGTCCTGTGGTCGAGCAGGTCGCCACCTAAACTGTCCTCAACTACAGAGCTCAATCGCCGGCGCATGATCGAAACCTCGGGCGTGATTGAAAAGGAGCAGGGCAACGGGTTCTACCTCGTGACCCTCGAACAGTCCGCAGGTCACCAGTGTCTGTGCCGTGCTGCCGGCAAGCTCACGAAGTTCCGGATCAAACTGCTGGCTGGCGACAAGGTGCTGGTGGAGATCAGTCCCTACGACCTCACGCGCGGTCGGATTACCTATCGAGAGCGCAATGCCGGAGCCCCAGGTGGACGGCCTGGTGGAAACCGTCCAGGTGGCCCGCGCCGTCGCTGATCCAGGCTGAGCGAACTTGTGCTTCGCTTCGGGTCTGAAGCTGAAGTGTTTGGCGGCGTTTTGGATCCGATCAGCGTGCCGTTAGCAGTTGTTCGAGGGCTGCTTTGAACTCGTGGCGCTGTTTGACGCCACGCCACTGTTGTCTGAGTTCCTTGGCTTTGAACAGTTGCACCGTCGGAGTGCCGTTCACTCCGGCTTGTTCAGCGATCTCCTGCTCTGCATCGATATCGATCTCAATTCCTTGGGCTTGCCCCCCAAGTTCGTTGAGAACTCGTTTGAGCTGGGGCTTGAGCACATGGCAGGGGCCGCAACTGGGTGAGGTGTAGACGACCAGAAGTGGCGTGTCGCTGTCGTGATAGAGCCTGCGCAGCGCGTAGCTGCCCTTTTGCCATAGGGCATTGGGGTCATACGTGACCTCTGTAACGGCTTCACTCGGTTGGGGGGTCTCCGCCTGCTTGGGTTCCACCGAGTCCCGTCTCACCAGTTGGGCCAGGTTGTGGTGGCTGAGCCAACGCTCGGCCGCGAGGGCTGCCTGGCAGCCGCTGCCTGCTGCGGTGATGCCTTGTCGCCATTCGCCATCAGCCACATCGCCAGCGGCATAGACCCCTTCCAGCGAGGTTTCCGGGCGCCCGGGTTCGGTGATCAGGTAACCCTTGGCGTCGCACTGGAGTTGTTCTCGCAGCAGATCGGTGTTGGGGGTGTGACCGATGGCATAGAAGAGCCCCCGAACCGGCAATTGACTCTCTTCTCCACTGATGCGGTGGCGGATGGTGAGTCCGGTCAACCAGTCCTCTCCGAAGGCATCCACCAGTTCAGTGTTCCAGTGCACTGTGATCTGGGGGTTGGCCGTAACCCGATCCGCCATGGCTGCACTGGCTCTCAGTTGATCTGATCGCACCATCAGGTGCACATGGCTGCCGTACTTGGTGAGATACACGGCCTCCTCACAGGCGGAATCACCGCCACCAACCACTGCCAGTTCTGCGTTGCGGAATTGGGGTGTGGCTCCATCACAAATGGCGCAAGCGCTAATACCACTGCTCCAAAATCGTTGCTCGCTTGGCAGCCCGAGGCGATTGGCGCTGGCTCCAGTGGCAATGATCAGGGCCTGGGCGTGGATGGTGCGGCCCTCGGACTGAAGCCGGAAGGGTCTTTGGTTTAGGTCGATGGCGTCGGCGTCAGCTTCGACCAGGCGCGTTCCCCAGCGTTCCGCCTGGGCCTTCATCAAGTCCATCAGGTCCGGACCAAGCACGCCATCCGGGAATCCCGGAAAATTCTCAACGTGGGTGGTGGTCATCAGCTGACCTCCGGGGATGCCGCCCCGCTGAAAGCCTGTGATCAGCAGAGGGCTCAGATTGGCTCTTGCGGCATAAATGGCGGCGGTGTAGCCGGCTGGTCCCGAGCCAACGATGACGAGGTTTTCGACCTCACCCTCAGCGGATGTGTTGGATCCAAGCTGCCCGGGGGCGATCATGACTTAGGCGGAACGGGTATGAGTTAAGCCTAGGGCTGATGGCCCGCCTCTGTTGCATTATCTCTGTGGTGTCGGCGGATGTTGACCGGAATTACGCCAAGAATTGAGATGGAATTTAAGCAAAATTAATCTGCAATTTAACGTTCGCTTTAGATTTCGAGGGTGTTGTCGCTGGCGTCTCGATCGAGCTGGGGGCGTTTGCTCGGTGTTCGAGGCGCTACAAGTACAGACTCCTCAAGCAGTTCTTGGTGATCGCCGATACAGGTGATCCATTCTCGAAATTCCTGGGTGATTGCGTAACTGTCCTCATAGCGCTCAGCGCTGTCGAGTACTGCGATTCTTGTGCTTGCCCAGCAGGTCGCAACGCTGACTCGTCTTTCGATGGCTGCGTCCATGATCTGCTCCCAGATGTGGCCAGGCTGCTAGGTCAAGGGGACCATTCGCGCCTGAATTGTGCAGAACTTCGCATTTTTCTACGCAGAATGATGTCGTCATTGCTGCAGGAAACGGGGTAATTCCGGAGTGCGGAGACGGATCACTTCGCCGGCGCCATCGTTCACTGCTTCCAGGGGCAGGCTTGGTCCTCTCCAGCTGCCCCCTGAAGTTTCTGTGGCGTCGTCTTCGGGTTGATCGCTTCGAATCCGGTAGGGCTCCGATAGGGACCAACTGCGGGCATAGCTCATCAGCAGTGGATCGGCTGGCGCGAAGATGACGGAGGGGTCTCGAGGAATGTCTTCGATGGCTGACCGTTCTGAAGACATGCGAACCGCCCTCGTGATGCCCTGCACAAAGCGACTGCGGGTCACCACGGTGGTGAGGTAGGCCACCACCCTCAGTCGGGGGGCATCGAATCCTTCAGCGCACATGTCGATGCTGACAAGCCAGTCGGCCTGTCCTTCCTGAAATTGGGCGAGCCGTTGGGCGGCGTCTGGATCCTGAGAATGCACCAGGTCCACCCTGTCGCCCTCCTCCTCCAGCAGCCTCCCGATCGCCGAGGCGTGGTCAATGTCGCGGGCGATCACAAGACCACCCGCCCGGGGATGCTGTTGGCGCACGCGCTCGAGCTGTCGGCGCGCGCGCAGCAGCAGCTGTAGGGCAATGCTGCTGGAATCAGACAGCCGGATGGCGCGGCGCAGGTTGCGAGCACGCCAACTTTCACGTTGTTCGGCAGAGAGTGGTGACACATCCCTGTCGGGCATCCCTTCTCGGCTGTGTTCCACCCAGCCGTCCTGGAAGTGGAATTCCAGAGGGCGCACATCTCCGGCGGCAATCAGTTGCCGCGGCTCTACGCACAAGTCGGGGCTGATTTGTTCGACCAGTTGCCCTTGGGCTTCCACGCGCACGCGCCGGGCTGCGCAGAAGGCCAGGTTGTCCGCTCGGAAGGGCGTGCCTGTCAACCCGAGCCTCAGCCGGCAGCCATGGCTGAGGTCCAGAAAGGTCCGTCCCCAGATGGGTCCGTCCGGTTCGTCGGGGTCCATGCCGAGGTGATGGGCTTCATCGGCGATCGCCAGCAGGTCAGGTCCACCCCAGTGCTGCAGTGCCGCCGTCAAAGTGGGGAGCTGCCGCGCCGCAGCCTGGTAGGTGAGCAGCCATCCATCCGCTTGCTCTAAGAGGCCAGCATCGCCGCAGGCTGACCACTCTTCAAGGCTTAATCCCAAACCAGCGGCCGCATCACGCCACTGGCGCAGGATCGAGGTGCGGTGGCAGAACACCACAAAGCGCGACAGCCGGCCTTCGTGCTGCATGGCTTGAAATCCGAGCAGAGCACCAAGGGTTTTTCCTGCCCCGGGGCCGGCATGCACGAGCACATCTCTTCCCTTGGTACTGGCTGGATCACTGCGGCGTCGCAGCAGCTGGATCAGTTGTTGTTGCCAGATTCGCGGTCGGATGCGGGGTTGGTCCGCATCGGAGCAGAGAGCGAACGACGGTGCTGCGATGGGACTGATCGGAAAGATGAGTCTTTCTAACCATTCCAAACGGCTCAGGCATCCTTAGCTTCCGGCCATCAGCCCTGCGGGTGAGATCCCATTCGCGCCATGGCCAGACTTCGCTACACACCTGGATCCAGCCCCCAGCAGCCACAGCTGCTGGAGCACTGCTTGGCTCTGGACTGTGACATTGATCCGCTCATCCTCCGCGCCAGGCTCCTCCATCAGCAGGGACGGAATCGTCTGGCCCGAGCCTTGGAGCAGGAGGTGATGCCGCTCTTCTGAGCAGCACACCTCCTCATCCTCACAGTGCTTCGCTGTGATTCGTCAGAAGCCTCTGCACTTCATCCAAGCCTTCGCCTGCTGCTGTGCGGGCCTGCTCGAAATCGCCTTCGGCGCTCTCCAGAAGTTGGGAGGCGCAACGATCGAGCAGATCCTCTTTCTTCTCCCTGAGCAGGCTGAGCAGTTCACCATCAATCAGATAACGCACAGCCTGGCGTTGTAGATGCTCATCGCTGGCTTCTTCGAGCGTGCCTTCCACCAGTTCTTGGATAAACAGGCGGTGCACCTCACTGCTTCGCAGAAAGCTTTCAGTGGCGTTGATGATGCCGTCCACAAGGGTGCGGTCTGGCTCGGAATTCTCATCGGCCAGCTTGAATTCCCAATCGAGATGACGGCGCTGCCAGCCCTCTGCATGCAGGCTCGGCATCACGGTCTGCGTAAACGTGTCGACCGAAATCTCATAAATACGTTCAGCCAGGCGTTCGCACCATTCACGGCCGTGCTCTTGGAGAACCTCACGCATGGCAGTGCGCTCAACCGCATGGCCACCGTGGTGGCTGTGGCAGACGCCATCGGGACACTCGATCGCCTTAAGGCCCATGGGATTGCTCAGGGGGCTCTTTTTGCTTAGCCAGGGTGTCTTGATCACAAAGCAATCTTCAGGAAAGCTGCGGTAACCGATACGGCGACCCCGTAATCTCCCTTGGGTCGGCGGCGTCATGATCTTGCCCAGACTATTAATCCCTGTTGAGACAGCGGCGGCGGAAACACGCGTCGCTGTATCCCCGGAAACCATCAAGAAGTTCATCGGCCTGGGCTGTTCGGTTGCCATCGAGCAGGGAGCAGGTGCTTCCGCCGGTTTTGTTGATTCCTCCTATACAGAGGCCGGGGCCGAGCTGGTGGCCGTTGGGGATATTCAGGCTTGGGGGCAGGCTGATCTGCTCCTCTGCGTCCAGACCCCTCAGCAACAGGCCCTAGCCAAGCTGCGCAACGGTGCGTTGGTGGTGGGTCTGCTCTCGCCTTACAGCAACGAGTCGCTGGCCACATCCCTCAAGAGTTGTGGCCTTTCAGCCATGGCACTGGAGCTGCTGCCACGCATCAGCCGGGCGCAGTCTGCTGATGCCCTCTCCTCCCAGGCCAACATCGCTGGCTATAAGGCTGTACTGCTCGGGGCCGCTGCTCTTGACCGTTACTTCCCGATGCTGATGACGGCGGCGGGCACGGTGCAGCCGGCGAAGGTGGTGATCCTTGGTGCCGGTGTGGCGGGTCTGCAGGCGGTGGCAACCGCCCGCCGACTGGGTGCTGTGGTGTTCGTGAGTGATATTCGCCCTGCCGTCAAGGAACAGGTGGAGTCCCTGGGTGCCCGTTTCATTGAGCCCCCTGAGATGGACGACAAGCCCGCCGAATCCGGTGGCTATGCGAAGCAGGCCTCAGAGGCCTTTCTCGCAGCCCAGCGTCAGCAGCTTTCCGATCAGTTAGCCGAGGCAGATGTGGCCATTTGCACCGCCCAAGTGCCTGGTCGCCGTGCTCCCCGTCTGATTAGTGACGACATGCTTGACCGCATGCGCCCGGGGTCGGTGGTGGTTGACCTAGCCGTGGCTCAAGGCGGTAACTGCGCTGACACCCAGCCCTCCCAGACGGTTGATCGCAAGGGCGTGAAGCTGATCGGGGCCAATGATTTGCCCTGCTCGGTGCCCAACCATGCCAGTGCTCTTTATGCCCGCAACCTGTTGGCACTGCTGGAGCCAATGTTCAAGGACGGCCAGTTCAGCCTCGATACCGAGGATGAACTCATCGCCGGTTGTCTGATCGCCCAGGACGGCAGCATCCGTCGCGGCGACGTTCTCACCCCCGGAGCCAACTGATGGATTCAATCTTTGTGAATGCCCTCTGGGTTCTGCTGCTTGGCAGCCTCCTGGGCCTGGAACTGATCGGCAAGGTGCCCCCCACCCTGCACACGCCGCTGATGAGTGGTGCCAACGCCATCTCTGGAATCACGGTGCTCGCTGCCTTGACCGCGATCATCAAATCGAATGGAAGCATCCCCCTGCTGGTGCTTGGTTCGGTGTCTCTGGGCTTCGCCCTTTTCAACGTGATCGGCGGCTTCCTGGTTACCGATCGCATGCTCGCCATGTTCAGCCGTAAGCCCGCCCGCAAGGAGAACCGCTGATGGACTTTCTTCAATACGCCATCGACCTGGTCGCCATCCTCTTGCTGGCGCTGGGCATCAAAGGTTTGTCGAAGGTGCGTTCCGCCCGGGGTGCAAACCAATTGGCCGCAGTCGCGATGGCCTTGGCCGTGCTCGGCCTCCTGATTCATTACCTCGGCACCACGGGCATCAGTTCAGCCGCTTGGACCTGGATCATCGGTGGCACCGTTGTGGGCGGTGTGCTGGGTGCGATCACGGCCCAGCGCGTGCCGATGACCTCCATGCCGGAGACCGTGGCGCTGTTCAACGGCTGCGGTGGCATGTCGTCGTTGCTGGTGGCTCTGGCGGCCGCCTTCTTCCCCGCTGCTTTCGGCGCCAGCGGCATGGTTGCCGTGGTGTCGATCGTGATCTCGGTGTTCGTGGGAGCAATCACCTTCACCGGTTCGATCGTGGCCATGGCCAAGCTTCAGGGTTGGCTGTCGACGCCGGCCTGGATGCAGAGCAAGGCCCGTCATTTCGTCAACATTGCCCTTGCCGTGGCATGCCTGGTGGCAGCGGTGGATCTGATCGCCAAGGGCGGCATGAGTGTTCAGGGGCTCTGGTTGCTCGTGATTGCCTCCAGCCTTCTCGGCATTGGCGTCACCCTGCCGATCGGCGGTGCAGACATGCCCGTGGTGATTTCGCTGCTGAACAGCTATTCCGGCGTGGCTGCGGCCGCGGCAGGTTTTGTGGTGGGCAGTCAGCTGCTGATCGTGGCGGGCGCCATGGTGGGTGCCGCCGGCCTGATCCTCACGCAGGTGATGTGCAACGGCATGAACCGCTCGCTGGTCTCCGTGTTGTTTGGTGGTGCCCTTGGGGCTTCAGCAGTAGCCGGAGGTGGCGGTGGTGAATACACCAACATCACTAGTTGCAGCGTGGAGGAATGTGCTCTCACCCTGGAGGCTGCCGAGCGTGTCGTGATTGTTCCCGGCTACGGTCTCGCTGTTGCCCAGGCCCAGCACACCCTGCGAGAAGTGACTCGCTCGCTTGAAGCTGCTGGCATTGAGGTGACCTATGCGATCCACCCTGTGGCCGGCAGGATGCCTGGGCATATGAATGTGTTGCTGGCGGAGGCTGATGTGCCCTACGAGCAGCTCAAAGAGATGGATGTGATCAATCCTGAGTTCCCCGCCACCGATGTGGTGCTGGTGCTCGGTGCCAATGACGTGGTCAATCCCCAGGCCAAGACTGATCCAAACTCGCCGCTCTATGGGATGCCTGTGCTGGATGTGCAGCAGGCACGCACCGTCTTCGTGGTGAAGCGCGGCATGAGCGCCGGCTATTCCGGCATCAAGAACGATCTGTTCGAGCTCGCCAACACCTCGATGGTGTTTGGAGATGCCAAGAAGGTACTGGGTGATCTTCTGGGCGAGCTCAAGGAGCTTGGCGTCGGCAAGAAGTGAGTCTTTCCCAGTGACAGACCACGTCTCCGGCGTGATCGAGAACCCCCGGCTGCTTGAGCAGCTGGGGGTTCCTCCGTATCAGCAGCGCTGGCCATGGCTGGGGGGCGATCTCCAGACCCTTCGCGACACCTTGCGGCCCGTCTCTCTCCCACCGGATCACGGTGCTCCGCTCCAGATTTCTGTTCCTGCTCTGGCCAGTGGTGCCGCTGAAGCCGGTCAGCTGCTGGCCTATTTCGATCGTCCCATTGCGCCAGTGGATGGGGGCTGTTCCCAGCCAAGGGCTCTGGTCGTTCTCCTGCATGGACTAGGCGGCTCGAGTCGCCGCGAGGGCCTGCGTCGGCTTGGACTCAGCCTGCAGGGGGCAGGCTTCGCCGTGCTGCGACTCAACCTCCGGGGTGCCGATCCCGGACGTGATCTCGCTGGTGGGACCTATGCGGCCTGTTGCAACAGTGATCTTCTTCCGGTGCTGGAACGGGCACGCCAGCTGGCCGCAGACCTTGCCAGCGAGGCCAGCCAGTCCAGCCCAATTCCTCTCTATGGGGCAGGTATTTCCCTCGGAGGCACCATGCTCCTCAATGCCTGCCTGGCGATGCCAGGGGCGCTGGATGGTTTGTTCTGTGCCAGCAGTCCCCTTGATCTGGCCCTGTGCAGCGCATCGATCGAACGCCCACGTAATCGGATCTATCAGCGCTGGCTTCTGGAACGGCTGGTGCGACAGACCCTCGCCGACCCCTTCGGTGTGAGCGCCGATGAGGAGAAGGCTCTTGGTCTGGAGCCGCCGCGCACGATCCGGGCCTTTGATGCCGCGATTACGGCACCACGTTGGGGTTATCGCGATGTGGATGCCTACTACGCCGGCGCCTCTCCCTTGCCCAGGCTGTTGGACCAGCCCATGGCCTTGCCGCCCACGATGTTGCTTCAGGCGATGGATGACCCTTGGGTGCCAGCGGAGTCCGCCAGGCGTCTGCAGAGTGCACTGGTGGCCTCAGGCCAAGATGGCGATCTGGATCGGGTGTGGGTGCTGCTCACCCACCGGGGCGGTCATAACGGCTTTCATAGCCCTGGCGACAGTCTCAGACAGGGCTGCTGGTCGGATCGGCTGGCCTGCGCATGGTTCAGCCGCCGCTGTGCGCAGGATCAAGGTCGGTGATGGCTTGAATCAGCTCGAACCTCAGGCCCATGGTTGAGGCTGAAGGGACTTCGATCCCCACTGTTCCGATGACCGAACAACAGGCTGATGTGATGCTGTCCCTCGCCGATGAGCTGATTCAAAATGGCAGGCCTGAATCGGCTGAAGTGCTGCTCTCCCTGCTGCAGAGCGAGCTGCTCTCGCCTGAATTCATGCTGGATGAGCAGCAGACCTGACGCTTGAGAGTGGTGTGCGCTTGAGCATCCATTGCTGGCAGGGCCTGCCTCGCACCACGTGTTCGCGCAGGATTGTTTCAAGCCGTTCCGGGGTCACTTCGCGATACCAGATCCCATCAGGCCAGATCAGCAGGATCGGTCCCTGCTCGCAGATGCGCAGGCAATCCACCTTGGAGCGCAGCACCATCCCTTCAGGGCGTTGGGGATTCTCAAGGTCGAGCTCGCGGATCAGCCGCTTGAGGGCATCCCAGCTTTTGAGTCCCAGTTCGGGGTCACAGCATTTGGCTTTGGTGGGCGTGGCGCAGAGCAGGAGGTGATGGCTGATGCGTGGTTCCGGCGATGGTTCGCCGTTCATGCCGCGAAGGCGCCAGCAGGGATGTGACGGGTTCCACGGGCGACCTGTTCACGCACTGCCTGTCGCGCCCATTGATCAACAGACAGCACATCCTCAAGCTGGGGTTGGCTGATCAAGTCGTTCTTGTGTCGCTCACAGGCCGCTTCGATCACCTCGGGGATATCGAGGAAGTGAATCTTCTCTTCTAAGAACTGGGCGACTGCTTCTTCGTTGGCGGCATTCATCACGGCAGGCATGGTCCCCCCGGCGCGTCCGGCGGCGTAGGCCAGTTGCATGCAGGGGTATTTGGCTGGGTCGGGTTTGCGGAAGTCGAGCTGTCCTACCTCGGTGAGGTCGAGCCTGCGCCAGGGGGTTTCCAGTCGCGAGGGCCAGCTGAGGCAGTAAAGGATCGGCAGTTTCATGTCGGGCCAGCCCAGCTGCGCCAACACGGAGGAATCGGCCAGCTCGATCATGGAGTGAATGATCGACTGGGGGTGGATCACGATTTCAATGTGGTCGTAATCAAGGCCAAAGAGGTAGTGAGCTTCGATCACCTCCAGGCCCTTGTTCATCAGGGAGGCGGAGTCAACGGTGATCTTGCGCCCCATGCTCCAGTTGGGGTGGGAGGTGGCATCGGCCACGGTCGCTTTCTTGAGGTCCTCTGCCTTCCAGTCTCTGAAGGCTCCGCCACTGGCGGTGAGCTGGATGCGACGTAAGCCCGGGGTTGGTACCCCAGTGGAGAGGCGAGCGTTATCGGCCCAGGGAGTGCCTTGCAGGCACTGGAAGATGGCGGAGTGTTCCGAATCGGCCGGCAGCAGACGGCTGCCGCTCTTCTTCAGTTCTGGAAGCACCACCGGTCCGGCGGCGATCAGGGTTTCCTTGTTGGCAAGAGCGAGGTCTTTACCAGCGCTGATTGCCGCGAGGGTCGGCAGCAGGCCAGCGCAGCCAACGATCCCTGTGACGACAAGATCGGCGCTATCCCAAGACGCGGCCACGTTGAGGCCGTCGGCTCCTCCGACCAGTTGGGGAGCGGCTGAGCCGTGAATGTCTGCGCTGCGAAGTCGATCCTGAAGCTCTGGAAGCAGAGCTTCATCGGCGAGGGCGACGACCTCTGGGTGATGGTTCCGGATCTGTTCAACCAGAAGGGCCAGATTGCGACCGGCGGTGAGAGCCACAACCTTGAACTGTTCTGGGAACTCCTGGGCGATCTCCAGAGTCTGAGTGCCGATCGAGCCCGTGGAGCCCAGCACGCTGATGGCTTTCACGTCGATCTGGCGGTTGGATTCAGTTTCCCATGCCGAACCCTGGCAAACTTCAGCCAGCTCAAAGGGTCCCAAAGCGGATGGCGGTGAGAGAACACTGGAGGTCGAACCTGGGGTTTGTGCTGGCGGCTTCCGGCAGTGCCGTCGGTTTGGGCAATCTCTGGGGATTTGCCTACAGGGCTTCCCAGGGGGGCGGTGGGGCGTTTCTGCTGCTGTACCTGCTGATTGTTTTGGTGGTCTGCCTGCCGGTGCTGGTGGCTGAGATGGCTTTGGGCCGCAGCACCGGTCACAGTCCTCTGCTGGCGCCGGTGACGGCCGCTGGCAAGGGTTGGCAACCCCTCGGATGGCTTTTCATCGCAGCGTCCTGCGGCATCCTGGCTTTCTATGCCGTGCTGATGGGCTGGACAGGTCACACCCTCATCCATGCCCTCTTTGTGGGTCTTCCTTCCGATCAGGAGGCGGCCTCCACATTTTTTGCCGGTGTGAGCAAGGGCAACAGCGTTCTTGTCGGTCAAGGGCTGTCGCTGGTGCTCACCGCTGCGGTGGTGAGCACAGGGGTGCAAGGCGGGATTGAGCGGCTGTCCCGTTGGGCCTTGCCGCTGCTCTTCGCCTTGCTGATTGGTCTGGCGATCTGGGCGTCGGGTCTCGAAGGGGCCGCAGCTGGTCGTCAGACCTTCCTGCTCAATTTCGACAGCGCTCAGCTGTTCAACCTGACCACGATCCGTCACGCCTTCAACCAGGCCTTCTTCTCCATTGGCACGGGCATTGGGTGCATCCTGGCTTACGCGGCTTATTTGGATCGCCGTGCCCATCTGCCTCGGGAAGCCGTTGCGGTGGTGGGGATGGACACGGCCGTCGGCCTGCTCGCCGGTCTGGTTACCTTCCCGGTGGTCATGAGTTTTGGGTTGCAGAACACCGTGGGGGAATCCACCATCGGTGCCTTGTTTATTTCCATTCCCACCGGCCTCGCGTCGCTCGGACATACCGGGCAGGTGGTGGCGGTGTTGTTCTTCTTCCTGGCTTACCTGGCGGCGATCACATCCTCGGTTTCTCTGCTGGAGGTCCCCGTGGCGTCGTTGGTGGATCGTCTGGGTTGGACGCATCGTCGGGCGGTCACCGTTGCCGCAACAGTGATCTTTGTTCTGGGTCTTCCCTCGGCGACTTACGGACCAGCGCTCGATTTCATGAGCGATGTCTTTGGCGGCGTGTTGCTGATCGTGGGCGGTTTGTTGATCTCTTTGCTGATGGGTTGGCGCGCTCCCGCCCGTTTTCGCGAGGATCTCTCCCAGTCCGGGACCCCTTCGGACCTGCGCCACGTGTTGCTATTTAGTTTGCGCTGGGTGTCACCGCTGGTGATTGCCGTGGGCCTGGTGATCAGCCTCTGGGATCTGCTTGGTCAGTGGTCTTCAGGGCTTTGCCCGGTTCTTCCATCTTGGTTGCCGGTCTCCTGGATGGTTTGCGCTTTTGGCTCAGCCCACGGCGGTTGAGTCTGAGTCGATCCCCATCCGTGTTCAGCTGGCTGCTCAGATCAAGGTCTGCAGCAGCATGGCCGACAGCTGCACTTCTCTCAGAAAGCACAACGAGGCCAGCATCAGCAGAATCATCGCGCCGATGAAGAGAGGCACCACCACCGCGGTGAGGTTGAGCTGAAAGACGACGCTCAGGAACATCGTTGCCACTACAGCGGCGATCAGCAGGGTGGTGGCAGTGAGCAGCCCGATGGCTCGGATCGTGAGCTGCATGCGCTGCCGATAGATGCGCCGAGTTCGAGCATCCATGCCCTCGGCTTCTCCCTTTTCATGCTGCAGACGAACCTGTTTGGTGGTGTCAACGATCCGGGCCAGTCGGCCTGAGAGCACGTTCATCAAGGCGCCGATGCCGGCCAGCAGGAACACTGGTGCTACCGAGAGCTGAATCGCCTTGGACAGGCTTTCGGGTTGCATGGTGATGGCAAAAACAAGCCAGGTGGACGGCATGACCGTCGGCTGAATCAGACCTTAGGGACGCGGTCAGAGCTTTTCATGCTTCAAGTCAGGTAGACAGGGTGCGATCACACGCTGCTACGGATGTTCTGGCTGAAGCGTTGGAATTTCATCGAGAGGGCCAAGCTCGAGCGTCAGCTCTGGGATGCATTCGAGCAGCGTGAAGATCTCGAGGCCAAGGTCAAGGCGTTACGCGAGATGGTTGAGAGCGGCACGTCGACCGATCTGGCTGAAGACCGTTTTCGACTCGAGGTGTGGTCCACCACTCTTGAACGGATTCGCAAGATCGAAGTGATGATGAAGGATCAGCAGCGCTGACCCTTCTGCTCGCTGCCCAGGATCAAGCCCGCCTCCACTCTGTGATCTCACCAGGCTTGTCGATGAGTTCGATGCCCTGTGCGGTGAGAGCAGCGCGGATGCGGTCGGCTTCGGCTAGTTCTGAATGATCGCTCCTGTCGAGGCTGGTTCGCAAGCTTATGCATCACCTCATGTGTAGCCGTGAGCTGAATTTGTCGGTCTTGGATCTCTGCAAGCGGGCGAAGTCGAGGTGATCCTGGTTGCACGCTTTCTCTGCGTTAGCAACCCTAAATTCAAAGATGATTGCTCTGTTCGCTCAGCGGCTGAAGAATACATGTTTTCATCAGGTCAATTATTTCTCTTATAGTCATTAGTTGATTGCTCAAGGCGCAAATGATGTTGAGGCTGCAGATCTCTCTCTTGGTTTTATGCTTTTGCCTGTCTTAAGCATCGCTGACGCATTAATTGAGCTGTTTCCTTCAGTGTTTCAGTGAAGGGTCTTTTCCGTGATGCCCTTGAAGTTCTGGGCGAAACTCACTACGTTTTTATAGTGGATCAGGGCGAGCTGCAATAAAATCCAGTTTATGAATCCGAGGAAGCTGTCTTGATCATTTATTAATGCTTAATGATTTCGTGAGGCAAGGGATGGCAAGCAAATTCAATTGACAGTTGGTTATCTGATTTCTTTTATATGAAATCAAAATCTCTAGTTCATGAAGAGATCTTTATAAAAGGCTGAAAGAAAATCGGGAGTTTCTGCCGAGTACCCCAAAATTTTGACAATATTATTTTACATGCGGCTTTAAGGAGCTATGCATATTTCAAGTGTTCTGGTGACAGCATTATGCGTGTCTGTACTGATCCAGCTCTATTGCGTAATTTTTAATGTTAACAAGTGGCCTTTTGTGGCCCAAAATATGTTTGCTCATAAATACAAAGGATTAATTAAAAGAATGGTCGTTGTGCTCTACCGTGAAAATGGCAATAAGTGTCTTGTTTTGCCAGGAGATGTGATTCCTGTTGCATTCTTTAGAGCACAAAGGGTATTGCTTAATATTTACACAAGTAAGGCCAATTCTGAAAATATTGAGCAATTTTCTAGAGACCTTTTGCATCGATTGAATTATCAGCCATGGACCAAATTTGATGAAATCAACAAATCGGTTGCGTGCTCCGAGAATAATAAGTTCATAGCATTTAAAATATACATAGCAGAGCTTGACCTGATAAAAGAAGAAAGACTTACAAAAAATTCTACAATAGAGGATGTGATTTCTAAAACCCACTTCTTTTGTGAGTACCGCTCTTAAAGTTCGCCATTCTTTGTTGTGCTATGCTCTCTTATCAAATGTTTTTCCAATCAAATTTAATTAGCAAGGTTTTAGCCTTTACTATTTTAGCTTTAGTCGCATCCAGGGAATATGGAATATTTTTACCCAGTATAGAGCCTATCATGTTGTCGGATTCTTCATTTAAGGAAGAGGCGAAAATATTTTCATTGGTTCAGTTTTACCCTGTTGCAAGAGCATTTTTAATAGGTTCTTGTATTTTAGTTTTTATTGGTGTTTATCCCGCAATTACTGTCACGTTGTTGGTAATAGGATTTCTTTTTTTAGATTGTTATTTTGCAAATCTAACTCCTGAAGTATGGCCAAACTTTTTTCATCTGCACTTTATAGGAATTTGCTGTATTTTGCTTGAAAGCCTTCGTTATTTGGAATTTCCGGCGATGCCGGCCAGCCCAGAGGTATTCACTACAGTTTATCAAGTTATATTTATACAAATTGGCTTGATTTATTTCTTTTCAGGTCTCGCAAAGCTGATACATGGAGGTGTGGCCTGGGCTCACAATGCAGAGTCTCTACATTTAATACTTCTCATGCGTGGTTCTTCTTTGGGCAAGTTAATACTTTCGCGTCCTTTCCCCCGGCGTATGGCAGGAACAGGAACAATTATTTTTGAGTTATTTGTACCAGTCTTGTTGTTTATACCAAATGGTTTTGTATATTTGTCAATATCCGCATTTTTATTCCATATGGCAACATATGCCTTCATTAGGATATCTTTTTGGCATTTATGGGGATTTTTTCCCGCTTTGATTTTTGAAATCCTAAGAAGCTCTGGGAGAATTTAAATTACGAAATTAAATTCTAAATTTAGCTATTACTCTCTTGTTGATTGCAAATATGGGGTGAGCTTGCTATCGCTTCGTTGGAAGTGTTGAGTCTTCTGATCCTAATGTTTTATAATCGTTAATTGTACACCATTCTGGTCGCAGATTAATTTTCCAAAGCCGCCAAATGGAATTGTTGTGTGTGGGGTTGTATGACCAATATCAATGCCAAAGGCGATTGGAATGTTTTTAAGTTGCACTATTTCCAAGATGTGCTTGATTGTTCTGGTGTCTAATTTCGAACTCGAAGGGCTTCTGCCAAAGATTAATCCTTTGATGTTCCCTGTGTCCTTGGAATAAAGGAGTGAAACTAATGTTCTTGTTATTTCGTTAGCACTACGAAGGTCTTCAAGTATCAAGATCACGTCATTCATTTCAGGCATGTATTCGGTTCCTTGCAGAAGATGGAGTGTGGTTAAATTACCTGCAATAATAGAACCTTCTGCAGTCCCCTCTTGAATACAAGTAATAGGTTTATTTTGTTTAAATATACGATCTTCTTGATTTAAAAACCATTCATCTTCGCTCCAGAAGCCGCTGGCTGTAATTGTCCATGGATCTTTCTGAAAAAGACATTTTTGGAACTCCTGAATTGTGTAGTTTAGACCCTTATCCATTCCAAAAGTAGAATAGTGTGGCCCACTATAAGTGACTAGCCCACTTTTTTTGAGAATAGCCGCAGAGAGTAATGTGATATCGGAATAACCGCAGAAAATTTTGGGATTATTTCTGATCAACTCGTAGTCCAGATAAGGAATAAGCTGATTTGCATGAAAACCACCAATTGCGGTCAAAATACATTTTATGGATGGATTACTAAATGCTGAATGAATCTCTTCAAGCCGCTTATTTAAGGGTAAGCATCCAAAAATGTCGACTTCCTGGGTTTCGGTAGAAGAGATAACTGTGAGCCCCATATTGTTTATGTTTTCACGTGCTTTGTTAAGCGTGTATTGACCTGTTGACCCTTTGCCGATTGTTTGGATGGATTTAGATGGAGAAATTACGCAAACGGTATCGCCGTGATTGAGTTTTTCGGGGAAAATTAATTTCATGGTCATTGTTGGCATTCACATTCAGGATGAATCGATATTGATTTTTCGACCGTCTTGTAGGATGATGAATCTAGAATGATTTGTTTTCCGGCTGTTTCCACCTCAAGCCCCAGAAGATAGCGAATTACTTCGTTTGTTGCCATTGAAGCTACAATGGTATTGAGTGGGCCGTATGACGTGGCTTGAAGTCTTGAATTAAGCTGGATTCTGTCAGTTGTCTTGTCTTCTTCGAGTCTGCAAAAATGACAGGCTGTTTGGCCAGGAATAATGAATGGACCAATGAGGCCATTGATCTCTGCGTAGCCTGCAGTTATGAAAGGAACTTTGCATTTTAGGGCTGCCTGATTAGTCCAAGAACATATTGTTTTTGGCGGGCTGTCTGCGGACAAAACCCATGCATCGCAGTCCCCCAAAAACTCTACTATCTCCTCATGGCTTTTAATCTTGCTCTCTTGAAGCGATATTTTTCAGGAACTATTTCTATCCATTAATCGCTTTTGTATTTGTTGTACCTTTGGCAGGCCAACATCAGCTTCTTCTAGTAGCACAACTCTAGGGAGGTTTGTCTCTTCCAGTAGGTCATCGTCCATCAGCTTGATGGTACCAACACCTGCTGCCGCCAAAAGCATCGCAACAGAAGACCCTATGCCCCCAGCACCAATTAATCCAACTTTCTTGTTTTTAAGGACTGAATAATCCTCTTTGGACTTTCCGAAGATGTCATAATATAGTTCGTGTCGATCGTAACGTGAGGTTGCTTGGCTGCTTTCTGTTTCTTCGATGACTCCATAGTCATATAGCTCTTTGACGCATTGGATGATGTTTTCGATGGAGGCGTCTGATGTGGTGTTTTTGAGGCGTGAGCAAAGATCTTCTAGGCTCGTCGGCTGGTTGAGTATTCTGCATAACTCTGCGAGAAATTCTGGTGGCTCTTCGAGTGTAAATGCGCGTGGTGGTGCCATCCAAAATTGAATTTTCCCGGATGGCGAGAGTTGAATTGAAATTGACCGTTTGATTTGAATTTTATCCATCTTGGTGACTCGGTTTTGGAAAATTGGGTGGGTAAATTTGGGTAGGGATTGTGGCTTGGTTGTCTTTTAAACTCTAGCTTGCTTGTCTGGATTGGTTGGAGGCCTTAATCTGAATTTTGGCATGGTTGCTGTTGTTCCTTTAGGCTCTTTAAGGATGGCCTGAGTGTTTAAGGAAGAAGATGATCAAGCTCAATGAGCTGTGTGATTTTGGTCACAGATAGAACTGTGCTGGAGTTCTGTCTGTTTTATGACGTCTGCGAAGACCAAGTT
>Ga0189288_10343_pt1 | contig 18535 bp, 21 predicted proteins | sample UW105minimetaG_FD_130316 | JGI IMG/M metagenome (GOLD analysis project Ga0189288, IMG submission 130316) | Marine microbial communities from the Costa Rica Dome - UW105 mini metaG | ecosystem: Environmental > Aquatic > Marine > Oceanic > Photic zone | place: Costa Rica: the Eastern Pacific... | reverse complement strand
TCATGGCTCAGGCCGTGCCCTTGCTGGAAGATCACCAGTGCCGTCAGTGCATGCTTGATGGGTATCGGCGGCTGAGGCAGACGCTTGGTACCCCTGGAGTGACGGATCGGGCTGCATCGGCCATCCTCGATTCGATTCAGCAATGACCAGAGTGTTTGCTGTGTTCCTGTCGCGAGTGCTGATAGGAGCTCTGCTGCTTGTGGGCCTGTTGGCGCCGGTGCCTGCTGCCTGGGCCGGATCCACACAGGAGGCTGTGCTTTCAGGCGGGTGCTTTTGGTGTTTGGAGCATGACTTGGAGACGCTCCCCGGTGTGATCTCCGCTGAAAGCGGTTACAGCGGCGGTCATGTCAACAACCCCACCTATCAGCAGGTCAGTGGCGAGACCACAGGTCACCAGGAGACAGTGCGTGTGCGCTTCGATCCCGGACAGATCACGTATGCCACGCTTTTGCGGCAGTACTGGCGCAATATCGACCCTCTCGATGGTGAAGGGCAGTTTTGCGATCGGGGTGATTCCTATCGACCGGTGATCTTCACGGCTGGGCCAGCGCAGGAGGAGGAGGCCAAGGTCAGCGCTTTGGCTGCCGCAAAGGAATTGGGTGTTTCGATCGAAAAGGTCAAGGTCCAGATCCGTCCTGCTGTGCGTTTCTGGTCCGCCGAGCCTTATCACCAGAATTACGCTGATCGCAATCCGATTCAGTACAACTACTACCGCTGGGCCTGCGGCCGCGATCGCAGATTGGATGCGGTTTGGAACGACAATGCCCGGCAGGGGAGTCCCTGGAGGTGAGCGATCACCTACTGATGCAGGGCTCTTATTGGAGAATATGAGGAAAACCTGAAGGGCTCGATGGGCTCCTGCTCAGTGACTTCTCAGTGAAGATGCGGGTTTCCCCCCTTTTTTGCCCTCAGAGGTGTTTATTACCATCATGATGTGAATTGAGGGAGAGATGTATGTATCTGCTGACCATTCGAGATGGTCTGGTGACACGGCACGTTGTGCCATACCCATCTCCAAAGCAAGCTTCCGATGATCTCGATCGGGTGCTCGCGTCCTGTACTGACCGTGCACGCTGGCAGATTCATTCGTTGGAATGCCCTGGTGATCTTCGTTTTGCCCAGGGGCTCGAATCGGATCAACGTTCAATGACGGCCGCTGCGTCTTGATTTCAGGGCCGGTCTTGATCCAGTCTTCGGCTTGGATAGCCACGTAGAAGCCCACTCTCGATCATCAGGCCTACCCCGGCGTTGATCAAGATCAGGCTGAGCGTGCCGTACCACCACCAAGGGCCGCCATCGCCACCTACAAGCTGCAGAGTCCGGCGGCTCACAGCCTCTCCAAACAGGCACAGCCCAGCAGGAAGAAGAAGAATGCCTAGTTGGGCTCTCACGTACCAGCGGAAGGGGCTGGATGACATGGGGGCTTGCTTCGTTGTTGCTGAAATTTAGTTGGCGGTGGTTGTGGCGTTGCTCACAATCCAATTCACCAGCGTCCGCACCCCGTAACCAGTTGCACCGGCTGGGTCAAAGCCACGTCCCTTGTCGCTCCAGACTGTGCCCGCGATGTCGAGATGGGCCCAGGGGAGGCCTGCATCGACGAACTCCTTTAAGAACAGCGCAGCGGTGATCGAGCCTCCGGGGCGTGGCCCTGTGTTCTTGAGATCCGCCAGCAGCGATTTGAGCCCTTCGCGATAACTGCTCTGTAGGGGCATCCGCCAGAGGCCTTCTCCAGCCTGTTCGGCAGCGTTGCAGAGGTCTGTTGCCAGCTGGTCGTCAGGGCTCCATAAACCCGCGATTTCCTCGCCGAGCGCGATCACACAGGCACCGGTGAGAGTGGCGAGATCGACGATTGCGTCTGGTTTGAGTTTGCTGGCGTAGACGAGGGCATCAGCCAGGGTTAAGCGCCCTTCCGCGTCGGTGTTGTTGATCTCGATTGTGGTGCCGTTGGAGGCGGTGACAATGTCTCCGGGGTGAACGGCGGATCCATTCACCATGTTTTCGCAGGAGGCCACAATCATGTGCACCTCCACGCCCTTGGGCTTCAGCTCGGCAATGCTGCGCATGGCCCCCAACACGGCGGCGCTGCCTCCCATGTCGTACTTCATCATGTGGATCTGGGCAGCACCCACCTTGAGGTTGTAGCCGCCTGAATCGAAGGTGAGCCCCTTGCCTACCAGGACCAGCCGCCGCTGGATTGGCCCTTCTCCGCGGTAGGTGAGATGGATGAACTTGGGGGCGAGGTCCGAGCCCTGGCTGACGGCCAGATACGCACCCATGTTGAGAGCTTCGCAGTCACTGCGCTCCAGCACCTGGAGTTCAAGACCATGCTCTTGGGCCATGGTTGATGCAGTGGCCGCCATCACTTCTGGCGTCAGCTTGTTGGGTGGGGCGGCCACGAGCTCCCTGGCGAGTTCCACGCCAGCGCAGACGGGTGCCACGGTGGCTAATGCCGAGTTGGTCTCGGCCGGCAGTGCGCCAAGCAGCTCCACACGTTCGGGCAGTTCTTGGGATTCCTGTTCACTGCGGAAGCGCTGATCTTTGAACGAGGCAAGGCGTACGGCCTCTGCCACGGCGGTGGCACCCGCGACTCCAAGCTCACCCCAGGGCAGGATCATGCCAAGGCTGTCCCCATTGCCAAGGCTTGCCTTGGTGGCACTAGCGGCTGCAAGGCGCAGAACAGGCAGGCTCACGCCATCAGCGGCTCCTACCCCCACGATCACAAGGCTTGAGAGGCCTGAGGTGAGCAGCTGAAGGCTGGCGACCTCACCGGTCTTACCCCTGAATTTGCGTTGCTCCAGCCAGGGGGTGATCTTCCGTTCAAAGCGGGTTTCTAGCTGGGCCACGACACCCTGGGGATCGCCTTCCAACACGCCCACGGCCAACACGCTTCCTGTCCACGTCTGCAACGTTGCTGGCGAATGGGAAAACTTCATCACATCGGATTGTCTTGGCCCTGATGCTACGGAGCGAACAACGCATCAGTCGGCATTCAAGTCAGTCGGCATTGAAGGGCGTAGCCCAACGTTCGCGGGTCTCCTTGTTGAAGGGTGGCAGCCACGTCTGGATCAGTTGCTGTTCCAGTCTTCGCCTGGCCATGGTGGCCTTGGGGACATCCCCCCAGAAGCGAATACTGGGGCTGGAGCTGAGGCCGGCGTTGCTGAGAGCTTCGCCATAGGCGGACAGGTAGGCCTTGCAGTCGTGTTCGCCTTTCCATCGACGGTCAGCGGCGATGGTCTCCCCCACATAAAGCAGGATCGGCGTCGATAGGTGAGCGGGTCGGTCCATCACTAAATAGATCGCCGCCCCCTGATGGGGGCTATTGGGCCAGCGCCAGAAGCTCAGGGGCAAGGGCCGCAAAACCAGGGGCTTCAAGCGCCTGAGCGGGTCATCAGAGGCGCTGTGTTCGCGGCTGGTCTTGTGCGAAAGCCCTACAAGCCTCGCTTGCTCGGCTCTGGCTTGACCGGGTTCAAATAGGGGGGCCTGATGTCGATGGATTCGCGTCTGCCAGTCGCGCAGAACCACGGCACTGATGATCAGTTGATCTGGGAGCTGCGCCTTACGGCCGTGTCCATCATTCGTCGGATCAGCGGCGTCGCTTCCGCTAAAGAGATCACCTTGGCGTGCGGACATGCTTAGTGCCGTGGAGGCAAGCTTGGACCCGGGCGGCGGTCGCCAAACCGTACTTTGCCTAGCAGTTGTTCAACGGTTTCTGGGGGAAGGCAAAGCCGCTCTTGTAGATCGGCCAGGTTGTGAAAAGGCCGGCGAATGCGTTCCTTCAGTAACAGGGTGAGGCGTTGTTCAGGCCAATCGAGGCTTTGTTCGAGTTCCTGGGCGGAGGCAGCATTCAGATCGAGGTTGGTGGTCTCTGGGAGGGGTGGTGCATCGCCATACCAGTGAAAAATCAGATGGGGTCGCCACTCTTCAGCCTTATGGGCGGGCAGGTCGAGCAACTGAAAGAGATCGTCGGCTTGGCTGAACTGAACGCCGCCCCGCTGGAGCCGTAGCAAGAGATCGATCATCTCCTCACTGCATCCAGGTAGCTGCCGCCAATGCTCCGCGGTGGCTCGATTCACATCAATCACCCAGCTCGGAACCGATGGCGTCACCGGTGCCGGGCTGGGGCTCGCCCCCTGATTCGGAGGGTCGGGTGGTAACTCTCCGACTGCCTGGAGGACTTTCCGGGCCAGTGGATCCAACCAGTGACCGCGGGCCATCACGCTCATGTGGGTGGGCTGACATTAACGACTGCAGCCGGCAGGCGTCACTGTTTGAGCTCTTGGACCAGCTGCTCGCAGCCGCCGCGCTGCTGGATATAAGTCAGCATCAAGGTGTTGAAGTCTTCGTTGCGCTGCACTGCATTGCTGCGGGTGGCTGTGATCCCTTGCTGGGTGAGAAAGGCTTTGGCGATCGCCATGGCTTGCTCGGCGGGGAGGGTCTCGGTTTCGATTAGGCAGATGGCATTGGCTTGGGCCACGGTGACCAGCACCGTGCTGGGATCGGGATCGCCCTGGGCTGTGCTGGGGCCGCTGCTGATCACGATCAGGGAAGCGAGCATCACTGGGAGCCTGCTCTGCATCACCCTTGCGAAAGCCACCATTGATTGCCGAACCCCCGCGTAGGCGCCACTCTCTCAGTTGGTCCAGGCAGGAGGACTGCTGGGTAGATCAACCAGGCCTGTCTGGAATGCCATCACGACGGCCTGGGTGCGATCGTTCACATCCAACTTGCGCAGCACGCTGCTCACATGGCTTTTCACGGTGTCGATTGAGACCGTGAGCGCGTCAGCAATGTCTTGATTGGTCATTCCCTTGCAGAGGCCATGGAGCACGTCTTCCTCACGCAGGCTGAGGGGCGCCAGCCCGGTTGCGGTGGCCTGTTCTGTGGCGGAGCCTGGGGGGGCTCCGCTGGCGCTCCGTCGTAGTCGGCCATGACTGAGGACGCCTGCTGCCACACGGTCGATGTATTGGTTGTCGCTTTCCATGGCGTTGAGTGCTGCGTGCACTGAACCATTGCCGGTGAGTTCGGCGGCGCAGATACCGTCGCAGCCGCTGTCAATGGCATCAAGGATCGTGCGGACGAGAGGTCGTTGCACCAGCAGCAGGGTCTTGATCGCGGGGTGCTCATGACGCGCTTGACGCAGAAGGCTGACACCTGAACCCTGTTCCAGGCCGTCGGTGCAGATGAGAAGGTCTGGATGGTGCTGGCGGACGTGAAGCAGCAGTTCAGTTTCAGTGGTGGCTGCTCCCACCAAGGGAGACACCCCCTCCATCCATCCCACTAGAGACGCCAGCAAGACGCGATCTCGACTGCCGATCAGGGTGCGGCTTCTGCGCAGCAGACCATGGCCTTGACGACGACGTTCCTGCAGCAGTGGGATTTGGCTGGTGAAGTCCACGGCACCGCAAGCAATTGAACGGCCCCCTGCATCTTGGCTGCGATGGGAGGGCGTGGATCCGCACTGTTAAGGATCGGTCGAATTGGTCAGAATTTGTTCAAGCCGCATGAGCACCGATGGCTTTCTTTGAGTCTGAAATCGTCCAGGAGGAAGCCAAGCGCTTGTTCAGCGACTATCAGCAGCTGATGCAGCTCGGGTCCGACTACGGCAAGTTCGATCGTGAGGGCAAAAAGAAGTTCATCCACACCATGGAGGAGCTCATGAGTCGTTACCGCGTGTTCATGAAGCGCTTCGAACTGTCGGAAGATTTCCAGGCCAAGCTCACTGTTGAGCAATTACGCACTCAGCTGGGCCAGTTCGGGATCACGCCTGAACAGATGTTTGAGCAGATGAATCAGACGCTGGAGCGCATGAAGAGCCAGCTGGATCAAACGCCTTCCTGAACCAAGACTGACGGCGGCCCCCGTACGATCCGCACTGCACGTCGCTGATCCGGCCCCTATGTCGTCTTCGCCGCATTCCCTGCCGAGCTGGCTGGTCCGCGGCATGGCGGATCTGTTCCCTGCAGGCGACCCTGCTGATGCCGATCAGGCTTTAGCCGCCAGGTTGGCGGATGCTGAGCAGCACAATCGGCCGTTGCGCATCAAGTTGGGCATCGATCCCACAGGTAGCGACATTCATCTCGGCCACAGCATCCTGTTCCGCAAGTTGAGGGCCTTCCAGGATGCTGGTCATACGGCAGTTCTGATCATCGGCGATTTCACGGCGCGGATCGGAGATCCCACCGGCAAAAGCACCACTCGAGTTCAGCTCACCAAGGAGCAGGTGGAAGCGAACGCCACCACCTATCTCAAGCAGCTTGGTCAGGGGCAGCCCAAGGACAGTGCACTCTTGGATTTTGAAACCCCTGGACGGTTGGAAGTCCGTCGGAACAGTGAATGGCTGGAGGAGCTGGACCTCCCTCAGGTGATTGCTCTTCTGGGTACGGCCACCGTGGGTCAGATGTTGGCGAAAGACGACTTCTCGAAGCGCTATGGCAGCGGGTCACCGATTGCGCTGCATGAGTTCCTCTATCCGTTGTTGCAGGGTTACGACTCAGTGGCGGTTGATGCCGATGTGGAGCTGGGAGGAACCGATCAGAAATTCAATGTGGCGATGGGGCGTGATCTGCAGCGCCATTTCGATCAGCGCACTCAGTTCGGAATGTTGCTTCCGATTCTCGTCGGCCTTGATGGGGTGCAGAAGATGAGCAAGAGCCTCGCCAACACCGTCGGTCTTGAAGAAGACCCGCTCTCGATGTATTCCAAGCTTGAGAAGGTTGGCGATGCCGCCATCAACGACTACGTGACCTTGTTGACGGACCTGGATCTGGAGACGTTGCCGGAGAATCCGCGCGAGAAGCAAAAGGTGATGGCTCTGGCCGTGACTGCCAGTCGCTATGGCCAAGCGGTTGCCCTGAAGGCTCAGGCGGATGCAGCCACTCTGGTGGGTGGCGGCGGCGATGCCGGTGCTGATGTCCCTGAGGCGTCGTTGGCGGAGGTGAATTTCCCCGCTAAAGCATTTTATTTGCTGAGTGCTGTGGGCATTTGTGCCAGTAGCAGCGAGGCCCGACGCCAGATCAAAGGCGGTGCCGCGCGCCTGGAGGGCGAGAAGCTCACTGACCCCAATCAAGAATTCGCTTCTGCCGCTGAGCTGGAAGGAAAGGTGTTGCAGCTCGGCAAGAAAACGTTCCGGCGTTTGGTTGGGTAACGAGGCTTAAGTTGGAAACACAATGCTTTTGTGATTCGTGAATGCCTAGTGCGCCAAGTTCACGGCTGAAGCCACTCTCTTCTCAGCCATCGAAGGGAATAGGTGGATTCCTTCTCACGAAAGTATTGATTGCCCTTGATCCGGTTTAATTCTCTGTTCTGCAAGGTTGCGAGCCTTGCGAATGTTCGCTGTGACGATGGCTGCGCCGAGGCCAAAGCGACTCTCGCTTGACAGGGTGGCTGCCTGTTCTTCGCTCTGATCTCGTCTCAGACTCACCACCGGTTCGAACACTTTATCCTCGAATGATGGGGTGACTGATTGAACATTTCCCGGCACAGTTGCCGGATACCAAGACCCTTTGTTCTTGGGTCTTGCGGCCCATGGTTAATGCTGGCTTTGGCCTGTGAGTGATGGGATCGCGAGTCGATCGATGTTCCATCTGTTCACCTGTTGGAGTGAGGGTTGCTGCAGAGTCCTGGAGCGGTCGAGGTTCTGTCGCATTCTCTGGGGCACTTGCGATCAACGAAGGCAGGGCACTAGTGGTCTGACGGGAACCCTTCAGGATGGGGAGAGATCGCTGCGTTGCCTTGGCCCCGTTGCTCTCCGCTGATCCTGCCGATCGGATCATTGTTGCCCTTGATGGCATGAGCCTCGAGCAGGCCACCGCCTTGAGTCGGCAGGTGAAAGGGCTGCGCTGGGTGAAGGTAGGTCTGGAGCTGTTTGTACAGGCGGGGCCGGAGGTGGTGACACAGTTGTGCGACCAGGGGCTGCGGGTGTTCTTGGATCTGAAGTTCCACGACATCCCGGCAACGATGGCCGGTGCCTGTCGACGCGCCTCCGCGCTTGGAGCGGAGTTGATCACTGTGCATGCCTGCGCTGGCAGTGTGGCCTTGCAAGCCGCGCAGGATGCGGTGTCAGAGGGTGCTGAAAGTGCCGGTCGGCGAAAGCCAACGCTGCTTGCAGTGACGGTGCTCACCAGTTGGGAGGAGTGGCGAATGCAACGAGAACTCGCTCTGACCCAGTGCATGGATGAGCGAGTGTCGTCCTTGGCTCAGCTCGCAGAGGCAGCCGGTATCGGCGGTTGTGTGTGCTCCCCTCTGGAGGTGGCCAGCTTGCGTGCCGCGCACGCTGAGCCATTTGCGTTGGTCACGCCTGGGATCCGTCCAGCGGGCAGCGTCTCCGGTGATCAGGCCCGGGTGATGGGGCCTGCCGAGGCAATGGCTGCGGGATCCTCCCAGCTGGTGATTGGCCGGCCAATCACCAAGGCGGCCGATCCCAACGCAGCATTCGCGCATTGCTGCCAGGAACTGGCGGCCTGAGCCTTCCCTCGGCAGCCGAGCCGTTAGCCAGTGGTGTTCGCTGCCGATCCGTGACCTGGTCAAACTCTCTGGAGCTTGCGAGATCTCAGGATCAATCACGGGGTTGTCACGCGCATTGGTGAGGACGGCAATCCCAAGATCTTGGCTGTCAACCGCGTGGACCGGCGGTATCGCTGCTGCGGTTTGCGCGCAGCAGGCCCTCTTCTCGAGGCGTCAGTCTTTCTGGCCCAGGCGTGGCTCGGTGCCAGCCATGATTCGCTGCAGGTTGCTGCGGTGACGCCAGATCACCAGGGCCATCGCCAGAAGTGCCACCGTTAGATCAGCGTTGCTGCCATCACCGGCTGCCATCAGTAGCGGCAGACTGATGGCTCCGACCACACTGGAGAGCGACACCATCCTGGAAAGCGACAAGGTCGCAAGGAAGACCCCGAAACAGGCCAGGCCCACTGGCCAGGCCAGTCCAAGGAACATCCCGAAGCCTGTGGCCACTGCTTTGCCACCTTTGAAGCCAAGCCACACCGGCCAGATATGACCTGTTAGTGCCGTCAGCCCCGCCATCACCTCCACCCAGTCGCCAAACGTATGGCCTTGGGTGATCGCGCTGGCCAGAACCACAGCGGCGGCGCCTTTGCCCACATCAATCACAAACACCACCAGGGCAGGACCTTTACCGACCTGGCGAAGCACATTGGTGGCACCCGTGGAGCCGGAGCCGAGTTCACGTAGGTCCAGACCCTTGCACCAGCGTCCGGCCAGATAGCCGCTGGGAATCGAGCCAAGCAGGTAGCCCAGAAGCAGGGAGAGGAGGGCCATCAGAGCAGGTCGTCGTCGATGAGTAATTCCTCTGGCTGGGCAGCGAAGGCCAGCCAGAGGGGGAACTGAAGCACAGGGATGTCCACAGCGCGTTCTGCGGCATCGATCAGGATCAGGGGCACCTCACCGCGTTCTTCCAGGCGATCGGCCCGTTCCACCAGGGCATCAGCGCGATCGAACAGCACGATGCCACTGTTAGGACCGAAGTCCTCGCGGCCGAGCCCGAGGCAATCCTGCAGACCACGTCGCCAGTCCCCGAGTCGTTCTGGCTGTCCAGCCAGGACCAGGGTCTGAAACTGATCGCCATAGAGCTCACCGATGATCGCGATCAGACCGGAGGCCAAAAGAACATTGCGGGGACGACTGCCTCTGCTGGCTTGGGCACCTCGACCTCCCTGGTTGAAGAACCAGTCTTCGAGTAGGGCCACATCGCTGCTATCGAGGCTGCGCCGAAGTTTCCAGGGACCTGCGTAGAAGTCAGGCTGCTCAAGGAAGCCCTGCAGGCTTGCACGGATCAGCTCTTCATCGGGTTTGAACGTGTCGGCAATGGCTGGGGTTGGAACGTTCTCAACAGATGGTTCATTGCTGTTGCTGTTCTGATGATCGAGAGGGGACGGCTGTACCACCATCGGTTGCACGACCAGCTCCAGACTTTCCACCGATTGGGCCAAGTCCTGAAGGGCACCGCCCAGATACTCCTGGAACCCTTTCACCCGTCGTGCGATTGCATCCGACTGTCCAGCGAAGGACTGGCGCAGGTCTTGCTCTAACTGCTGCTTGCGTTGGCTTAATTCCTGGATCTCTTTCTGGAGCGTGTCGCGTCGCTCGACGAGCTCTGCGGTGGCGAGCGTCTGCCAACTAGGGGATTCGGGTCCTGGAACCGTCTGACTCGACCCTCCCGAGGCAGGGGATGCTGGATTGGAACCGGCGTCTTTGTTGCTCTCGGATCGAGCAGATTCAGCGGCAGTGCTTTCATCGGCGGTGTTTTCCGCTGCAGTGCTCTCAGCTGCAGCTGTTTCGGAGGTGTTGCCCGGCGCGGCGTCGTTGCTGTCGCCGATGCCCTTGCTCTGGAGTTCGTCAGCCATGGAACGGTTCAGGACGGATCGCTGCTTGGGGGGGCGTTGTGTTCCAGATTGCCAACTCGCGTGCGTAATTGCTCCTGTAGTTGCTCGGCGTTAAAGATCACTGGGATCAGATGTGGGCTTTTGGATTCCCGGAAATAAAGAACGGTGGGGAATCCCGGCCAGAACACTCGCCAGCTGATCCAGTCTTCATATGGGAAGTTGCGAAGTTGCTGTTCACCCCGCCACACGATCAGAGCACTGTCTTGAAAATCCAGGCGCAGGCTGTAGCTCTGCACAAGCAGGGCCAGGCCAATCAGGCTGTTGATCAGGGTGGGCCAGGGGTGGAGCGGCAGGGGTAGTAGGCCTGGACCGAGCAGCAGAATGACTAGCGGTAGACGCGGGCTCGGAGCAATGCTCACGCCGCTGGTTTGGTCGGGGCTTGGGTTGGGCATGGATCAGACAAATGACGCGTTCGCGTCAACCGAAAAGGAGTTGGGTGAGCAGCACATCCATCAGGGCCACCGTGACGAGGATCATCACCACTGAGCCAGTGGTGCTGGTGCCGACTTCCTTCGGTCCACCAGACGTCGTGAGGCCCCAGCCACAAGACAGCACAGCGATTTGCAGGCCGAATACAACAGCTTTGATCAGCATGAAAGGGAGGTCATCTGGCTGCAGCCAAGTGCGCACCGAGTTCCAGAACACTTCCGGAGGAATGCTGTAAAACTCTGTGCTGGTGACTTGGCCGCTCCAGACAGCAACCGCGAAGAACAGCAGGCACTGCACGGGGGCCATCACCACCATGGCGATCAAGCGGGGACCACCAGGTATTCCACTGGGTCGGTCCGCAACATGGTGATCGCATCGATCTGTTCGGTCACCTTCATCGTGCCGAGCTGGGCTGCGTAGGCGGTGGCTACTTTTCCGGTGAGCAGCGTAGCGGTGAGCAGGGGTGCGATCTCCCGCGCCAGGCCGATCGCCAGCACACCACCCACGGTCGAGCCTGCCCCCATGCTGCTGAGTTCGGCGGCGACCTGAATATTGAAGACCGAGCCTGCGGCTACTCCAGTGATCAGCACGATTAAAAAGCTGCCAGGACCGGCCTCCATCAGCTGATCAAACAGGTCGATTGTGTTGATCCGGCCGCGAGCGGTGGCGGAAACGGCCTGACCACCGATCAGCAAGCTGCTGCCCAAGCGTCGTAACCAGCGGGGGGCTCTCATCGGTGGTGGCCGCGTGTCACGGGTACTGGAGGTGGGCGCCTCTGTCAGGCCAGCGTCGCATCAGGACGAGGCCAAGAGCCACCATTACAGCTGGAATCAAGCCCATGCAGAGACGGATGGCAAGCAGGGCTGTCTCTGGTTGTTCGATGAACGTGAGGGCACTGTTGCATTCCTGGCTGGAAATGTAGCCAGTCAGGGCGAGAAGTCCGCCGAACAACGACATGCTTAGACCGATGATCAGCTTTTGGACCAGCACCATCCAAGCGGTGTACATGCCGGCAGGGTGTGAAGGGTCGGCATCGATGGCGTCGGGCAGAAGCGACCAGGGGATCAGGTAGGCCGTCGAGGCGCCGAAGCCCACCAGCATGATCAATCCGATCAGTGGGGCCAGACCAAGGCCGCTGATGCCGGCGGCCAAAGGCGAAAACAGCATCGAAAGCAGACAGGCGGCAATCCAGATCCCCCCTCCCCATCGCAGGGCGACCAAGCGGCCGCGCCGGTTCGAGACCAGGCTCCAGACCTGAAGACCTACTAGGGCACTGATCTGGAAGGGAAGCAAAATCCAGGTGGCGATTCCGGAGGGTACGTGAATCACCTGTACCAGCCACATCAGGGCCACCACTTGCATCAGTTGAAGGGCAAACCAGAGCAGTAGGTAGAGCCCGAGCACCATCAGGAAGCGTGGATTGGAGCGAATTCGCCCCAGTTGTTGCAGGACTGGTTCGCTATCGCCGCTTGGTCGCTGGGCTCGTTTGGCGAAGGGGGCAAGGCCCCAGCAGCAGGCCAGGGTGGCGGTGGCGGCTACTGATCCGGTGATGCGCCCCATGACCAGGTAACCCTCAGAGCCGTTGCTGAGTACCATGGCACCGACTATGAGCCCGCTGAGGCCGGCAATAATCGAGCCGGTGAAACGGGCTGCATTGAGCCGGGTGCGGATCGCTGTATCGGGTGTTAACTCAGTGGACAGCGCTGCATAGGGCAGGTTGACACTGGTGTAAGTGGTCATGAGCAGGATGGCCATCACCACGTAGTAGATGGTGCGCTCGCTGACGCTTCCTTCCGGTACCCACCACATCGCTGCAAGGCTGATGCCGAGCGGCAATGCTGCTCCGAGCATCCAGGGCAAACGAGGACCCCAACGGCTGCGGGTGTGATCACTCATCCAGCCAATCAGAGGATCGTTGATCGCATCCCAGACCTTGATCACCGTGAACAGAGAGCCAGCGATCAAGGCTGGTAGCCCAGCAGCACAAGTGAAGAACGGAAAGAGATAGAAGCCAAGCACGGTGGCGGCAAGCCCTGTGCCGGCATCGCCGAGGCCGTAGGCCACCATCAGACGGCGGCGACTGCCTCCGGGAAGCGTGTCAGAGCGGGTCAAGCGGCGAACAGTGGACGGCGCATGGTCATAATGCTTTGGTACTCAGTCAACTGGGTCAACTTCTGACCAGTTGGTTTGTACCAGTGCGGGCGTAGTTTAGTGGTAAAACCTCAGCCTTCCAAGCTGATGATGCGGGTTCGATTCCCGCCGCCCGCTTCCAAAGGCTCCTTTTAAAGATTGCGCCTTGGATCGGGTGCCGAACTGCCTGATTGGAAATGAACACTGGCATCTGGCCCAATGCCGATCAGTTGGGCAGCCATTCCTTTGCCACCATCACCACCATGCTGCGGCTTTCGAGGGGCACGCTGTTCGGGCTCCAAGGTTCAGGGTGTTCGGGTAGGTCTTGACCTGGGGGAAGGGCAGTGTCGATCAGGCGATGCCAGGCTGAGGCGGCTGGTGGCAGGTCGAAATGCATGGCCTTGAAATAGCTGTTGAAGCCCACCCACAGCACCGCACCCCGTTCGCCTTGATGAAGGCTGGTGGCCAGGCAGTGTGACCAGCTGGCCCAGTCGGGTTTTTGCAGTTCCACCCCATGCCACTGGCGCCAGAGTCGATCTGGTTCCTCTCCGCACTTCGGCGCAATTTCGCTGATGGCTGTTTCTGAGTTGAGGAGGTCTGTCAGTTCCCGTCTCGCGTGCAGCAGCCGCTGAAGGAAGCAGAACAGGTCTTGATCACATTGATCCTGCCGCCAGGTCATCCAACTCAGTGGGCTGTCCTGGCACCAGGTGTTGTTGTTGCCGCCTTGGCTGCGTCCCACTTCGTCGCCCATCAGGAGCATCGGGACGCCACGGCTGAGCAGCAGGCTTGTGAGCAGGTTGCGTTGCTGCCGACGGCGCAGGGCCTGAACGGCCAGGTCGGTGCAGGGCCCCTCTACTCCATGGTTCCAGCTGCTGTTGTGGTTCTCTCCGTCGCGGTTGTCTTCGCCATTGGCCAGGTTGTGTTTTCGGTTGAAGCTGACCAGGTCTGCCAGGGTGAAGCCGTCGTGGGCGGTGATGAAATTCACAGAGCGATCAAGTTTGAGCGGCTTACCGTCGTTGAGATCTGGGCTGCCGCGCAGGCGCTGACCCAGCTTCCAAGTGCTGTTCTCATCGCCTTTCCAGAAGCCGCGCAGGTCGTCTCGAAAACGGCCGTTCCAGGCTCCGATCCGCTTGGCAGGAAAATCACTGAGGCGATAAAGCCCGCCGCAGTCCCAGGGTTCGCTCACGAGCTTCAAGTCGCTCAGGTGCGGATCGGCATCAATGGCTTCAAACAGAGGCGGACGGTCGAGTGGTTTGAGGTTCTCGCCGCGGCTGAGGGCAATGCCCAGATCGAATCGGAATCCATCGATGCCTAGCTCAAGGGCCCAGCAACGCATTGATTCCAGGATGAGCTGTCGCACCAAGGGGCGATTGGCGGCAATGCTGTTGCCACAGCCGCTGACATCCTGATAGTCGCCTTTGGCACTTTGGTGGTAGTAGAGCTTGTCGGCAATTCCGCGCCAGCTCAAGGTCGGGCCTTGATGGTTGCCTTCGGTGGTGTGGTTGTAGACGACGTCAAGTAGCACTTCAATGCCGGCGTCATGGCAGGCGGCTACCAGTTCGCGTACCTGGAGCCGGGCCGAGAGCGGATCATCGCCTTCGATGAAACCTTGATGTGGTGCAAACCAGCTCAGGGGGCTATATCCCCAAACGTTGTCTCGGCCTGGTGGCGCGTCCTGGAGATCAAAGGCCTGGATCGGCAGGAGTTCGATCGCTGTGACCCCCAGATTCGCTAGGTAGGGGAGCTTGGTGATCAGCCCGCGCAGGGTGCCCCTCTGTGAGGGCTCAACGCCTGAGTCGTCCCGGCGCGTGAAGCTTCCCACATGCAGCTCGTAGATGACGCTGCTGGTCCAGCTGTGGCGGGGCCGGGGGTGGGCGTCAAAATCGAACCTGTCGCGTTCGCACACCACAGCCTTTAGGCAGGCATCCGTATTAGGGGAGGCGCCTGTGGCTGCACCACGCCGGTACACGTTCCATCCGGCGATCGCTCGGGCACAGGGGTCGAGCAGGACCTTTGCGGGCAGAAATCCATGCCCCCCTGGCTGTAGGGGGCCAAACACGCGATAGCCATAGCAACATCCGGCTTCGAGTCCTTCCACCTCCACGTGCCAGTAGTCACCAGAACGATGGTTGCTGTCAAGCTCGATAATCCGCTCAGCTTGAGCAGCATCAGCATCGGTGAAGAGCAGCAGCTCCACCCGGTTGGCGGTCGGTGCGGCCAGTGAGAAGTTCACGCCCCTTGGCGTGATCGAACTGCCCATCGGCCAGGGGGTACCGCGGTGGATCGTGGCCAATGATCCTGCCCGCGGAACGCAGGACGAACTGTCCACAAGCTAGAGGGGTGCCCACACTGAAGGTTGCGGCCCCAGTGACCATGTCATGACACTGACTTCTTCTTTGGAACAAGGCCGACCGCCTCAACAGATTCGAGAGGATCTTTGGCTGTTTCCGCCAAACCGCGACTGCCTTGGAGGGTCCTCTTGGTGGCTTGACTGTGTACCGGAACCGGTTCTGATCGATTGCCCTCCCCTGACTGAGGCGACGCTTCAAGCGCTGGAGAGGCTTGCCGCTGGAAGGATCCCCAGGCTGTTGCTCACGAACAGGGAAGGGCATGGCCGGGTGCGGCGCTTGCAGGAACGCCTGGGCTGGCCAGTGCTGGTGCAGGAGCAGGAGGCCTATTTGCTGCCTGGGGTTGATCCCTTGGAAACATTTGCACAGACCCACCGCACGGCCTCGGGCCTTCGTCTGCTCTGGACGCCAGGGCCCACTCCGGGCAGCTGTGTGGTGCATGCACCGGCCCCTTGGAACGTGTTGTTCTGCGGACGTCTGCTGGTGCCTGTGGCAGTAGGGGTTCTGGCCGGATTGCAGCATCGACGCACATTTCACTGGCCTCGCCAGCAGCGCAGCCTGGAACGTCTACGTGATTGGGTTGGCTCAGATCCATTGCCATCACTGGCTTCTGGCGCAGGGCTTGGCGCGCTTCGTGGTGAGCGCTTGGCGCCTTGGAGCGCATGGGCTGATGGCTTTCATCAAGCGCCCCATCAGGAGACTCCGACGTAAAGCATTGCTGCATCAGACATTTCGCTTGCCCCAACGGCTCAGCCTCCATACGATTGGCGCGCTCAGGGAAGCCCTAGCGGATGTCGACCTCCGCATCGTCAATCAGCCGCTTCCGCAACTCACTCCCTTTCCATGAACAAAGCTGACCTCGTCAATCTCGTCGCTGCTCGCACTGAGCTCACCAAGACCGATGTCTCCCTAGTGGTGGATGCCGCCATTGAGACCATCATCGATTCCGTCGTTGAAGGCAAAAAGGTGTCGATCCTCGGCTTCGGTTCGTTTGAGCCTCGCGAGCGCTCTGCTCGTCAGGGCCTGAACCCCAAGACCGGCGAAAAGATCAAGATCCCCGCGAAACGCGTGCCTGCTTTCACAGCCGGCAAGATGTTCAAGGATCGCGTCCAGGGCTGATTCAGATGATCATTGCTCCGCCTCTCAACGGCGGTAGCTACTGGGTGGTCCGTTTGGGCCACCTTTTCTTTTGCCAGGCTCATGCGCCGCTTCTTAGCTCCTAACGGCTTGCCTGATCATCTCCAGAAGCGATTTGCTCTGGGTGATGATCTTCGGCGGCAGGGCTACAGGGGCCGTTTTGCACCCACTCCTTCCGGGCCACTGCATCTTGGCAATCTGCGCACAGCCTTGATGTCTTGGTTGGTGGCCAGGCGGGCTGGCGGTCGCTGGCTGTTGCGAATCGATGATCTCGATACTCCACGGATTCGATCAGGTTCCATCGCCTCTGTTTTGGAAGATCTGCGCTGGTTGGGTCTCGACTGGGATGGACCAGTGCTGTTTCAGAGCCATCGGCGAGGGATCTATAGCGGAGTGCTATCCCACTTGCGTCGTCAAGGAGACCTCTTCCCTTGTCGCTGCAGCCGGCGTGAGCTCGCTGCGAGTCGGATTTATCCAGGCACCTGCCGCGACAAGACCCATGGTTGGGGCTGGGAACAGCAGCGATTACCTGCGTGGAGATTGCGAGTTGCGGCTGCTGCCTCTCAGACCTGCGGGGATGTGGTGGTGCGCCGAGCAGATGGATTCATCGCTTATCACCTCGCGACGGCTGTGGATGAATTGGTCTGCGGGATCACTGAGGTGGTGCGAGGGGCCGATCTGGCTCCAGCCCGAGCGGCCCAGATGGCGGTGATGGCCGCCTTGGATCAGGGGGCACCGCGCTATTGCCATGTTCCCCTGCTTTTGGATGGCTCAGGCGAGAAACTGTCGAAGCGAGAAGCCAGTGAAGGCCTTGCGGCATGGCGGGAGAGAGGGGCTCGCGCAGAGCAGGTGATTGGTCTCCTCGCAGAGCAACTGGATCTTGTTCCTCAATCCACAGTGCTGTCGCTTCAGGAGCTTTTGGAGAGTGTGCGAAGCAATCCAGAAGGCCTCGAGGCTGTGCTCGAGGCCTGATTCTTTGTAAAAACTTCGGGATTGCTGCCGTTTAGACGCCCCACACTGGCGATGGGGAGTTTGAGGGAGGGCCGATGATCTGTCCACGTTGCGGCGGGAGCGGTATTCAGCGGGTTGCTGATCAACGTTTCCGCACCTGTCAGGACTGTCTGGGACAGGGTGTGATTCTTGTTTCCGGCTCTGTGAGTCCAGAGCCGGAAACGCCAAGATCCGATCCGGATCGGGCCGTTCAGGTCAGCGCAGCTGCTTCTTCCTTTGCTGCCAGATGAAAAAGACTGCGGTGACAACCACCGCCAGCAGGGGCACGGTGGTGAACAGCAGTAAGGCGACAGCGGTCCAGTCGGTGTACATCCGCAAACAAACAAAGCAAGTGCATCATCTCAGCTGAGCGCTGATGTTGGTCTCTCACCACTCCACTTGACGGAGATTGTCAACAGTGGACCAGCTCATTTCGGCCGCGGACGCGATTGCTCAGGTTCTCTGTCGCGTCGAATTGTCGCTTTTCTGATCGGCTTTCAAGCACGATGCTTGGGTTGGTGATGACCATGTTGTTCTTTGATCCTGAGTCATGCGTTTGGCAGCAGTGAGTTCTGCCGTTGCTCTGTTTTTGCCCATGGCTGCTTTCGTGCCGCTAGCCCCTGTTTTGGCCAGTAGCGTTGGGCGTCTGATTCCCCTGGTTCAGGACTGCTTCTCAACCCAGAGGCCGAGCGCCTGTGAGCAAGCGCTCTTGCAATCTGAGGCTCTGCAGCAGCGAGCCGCTGACCAAGATCGCTACCCCTGCCAGAGCATGGTGCTGGGAGTGCAGGCCGAGGTGGTGATGGTGCAGCTGCAGGCCGGGAGGGGCAAGCTTGCTTATGAAACTCTCAATGCGGTGCGTCAACGCTGCAGAGGTCTCTAGCTTGAGCGCGAGGCATCTCACGGTCAGGAGCAGCAGCATGGGAGCAGTAAAGACGTCCCCTGTCCTTCCTTGGACGGCTGGTGTGCTGATCGCGTTGGTCGGGGGGATCGGTCCGGTTAGGGCCCAGGTTCGTTTCGATGATTGTCAGCCGATTTCTGGCGGCGGCATCACCTGCAACACCGTTCCCTATGGCAACACCCGTATGAACATGATTGATGGGG
>Ga0189288_10341_pt1 | contig 18630 bp, 15 predicted proteins | sample UW105minimetaG_FD_130316 | JGI IMG/M metagenome (GOLD analysis project Ga0189288, IMG submission 130316) | Marine microbial communities from the Costa Rica Dome - UW105 mini metaG | ecosystem: Environmental > Aquatic > Marine > Oceanic > Photic zone | place: Costa Rica: the Eastern Pacific... | reverse complement strand
TTCACCGAGAAGGCCTTGAGGTCTCCCTCGAGCCAGGAGGGCCTGCCGTGAATGGCCTGCAGCGACTGCGTGACGGCGAGGTGGACGTGGCCGTCGCTTGGTCATCCGACGCACTGGATTTGCGTCGTCAGGGTGCCGACGTAGTGAACATCGCGCAGTTGCTTCAACGGCCTGGAACGATGCTGGTCTGCAACGCAGACTCAGGGGTCACGCAGCCAGCTGATCTGCGTGGAAAGCGAATTGGATCCTGGCTGGTGGGAGATCAATTTGATTTCGGGTACTGGCTGCAACGCCATGGGCTCGATTTACAGGCTGTTGAACTGATCCAACAACGCCCAGCAGCGCAAGACCTGCTCAGCGGCGAAGTCAATTGCGCCACGGCCATGAGCTACAACGAATTTCAAACAATCCTCAAAGAGGGTCAGCTCAAAAAGGATCTATTCACCGTGCGCTTCGCCCAAGAAAGCAGCGGTTTTCTTGAGGATGGTCTCTACGTACGGGCGGCTGATCTCAACGATCCCGTGAAACGCGACCGCCTCGTGCGCTTGCTGCGGAGCCTGGCTGATGGATGGCGCTATGCCGCGCGCCATCCCGAAGAAGCGGTGGCCATCACCGAGCGCTACATGGAAGCCAGTGACAGTCGGCACCAACAGGCCATGCTCGAGGAAGTCCTCCAGCTGATGGATCTGAATCAGGGCTTCGGCCTTCTGGATCCGCGGGCTTTTGCGCGCAGTGCGGAAATCGTTGGAGAGGGTAGCGATGAAACAGCTGCCATCAGCCGTGCGGCCAAGGGTGCATGGAGCCTGAAAATTTGGCGAGCCGCCGAACTCAATGGGCCCCAGAAAGGTCCTCTAGGACCGGCAGGACGCCAGACATTCGCGACGTTGGTGGCATCCCCCTGGTTCTATGGCCTCGATCTGATCGGAACCACAGCCTTTGCGCTGTCAGGTTTCATCAGGGCGCTTAAACGTCGTTACGACCTCTGGGGTTGTTTCATCCTCACTCTGCTTCCCGCCGTGGGAGGCGGCACCCTCCGCGACCTGCTCATTGGTGGCATGCGCTCTCCACCGTTCATCTTCCAAGACAGCACCTACTTGCTGGTCGTCGTGGTCGTGGTGATCACTGGATCGATCCTGACGAGCTTCTTAAGCGAAGGTGCCGCAGATAGCGAGGGGTTCAACAAGATCTTGGGGCTCTGCGACAGCATTGGCTTGGCCACATTCACCATCATCGGAGCTCAGGTCGCCTTAGACGCTGAACTGAACTGGTGGTGGATGGCCATCTGTGCCGCACTCACCTGCGCAGGCGGCGGCATGTTGCTGGATGTGGTGACAGGCCGTGAACCGCGCACGTTTCAAGGCGAGCCGTATGAGGAGATTGCCGTACTCGGTGCCTTGGTGCTGACCATAGGCCTGTTGATAGCAGACCACTTCGAGACCCTGCAGTGGCCGGTTTTCGCCGCCATGGTTGTGAGTTGGGGAATGGTCTTCACCTGTCGTCAATTGGTGGTCCGCCACAATCTGCGCTCATGGCGTCCAGGCCTATGAGGAACAAGCACCAAACGCTCTCAGGCCTGAACCAACCCACTTCGATGCTGATCCTAGGCGGAGGATTGATGGGCCTGGCGATCGCCCACCAACTGGCGCGCCGGGGCATCGGCGTCACGGTCCTCAGTCGGCGACGGAGCGAAGCGGCCGGCTTTGTCGCCGCTGGCATGCTCGCACCCCATGCAGAAGGCCTGAGCGGAGCCCTGCTCAAGCTCGGACAGTTGAGCCTGAGACGAGTTCCCAGCTGGGTGGCACAGATCGAAGCCGACAGTGGCCTTCCCTGTGGACTTCGCTCCACCGGCATCGTGGTTCCCTTCCAGAGCACTGAAGAACGGGATCAGTACCCGACGGCCGCATTTGGAGAATCGCTCGATCGAGAGCAACTTCATCAAGAGTTACCAGGCCTGGCCGCAAGCTGGACGGCGGGTCTGCTCTTCTCCCAAGACGGACAAATCGACAACCGACGCCAGCTAATGCGAGCTCTGGAGAGCGCCTGTGTCGACCGAGGTGTGCAATTCCAAGAAGGAGTGGAGGTGCAGGAGTTACTGCAAGACCACGGCCAACTGAAAGGTGTCCGCACGAGGGACTCGGAAGGAACCTTGTCCACCCTCTCTTGCAGCCAAGCCATGCTTTGTAGCGGCGCCTGGAGTGCCCAACTTCTACCGGAACTTCGGGTGTTTCCGGTGAAGGGGCAGATGTTGTCGTTGCAGACTCCTCGCGGTGCTCTGCGGCGGGTGCTCTTCGGTCCGGGGACCTATTTCGTGCCGCGAGAAGATGGCCTGGTGGTGGTGGGAGCCACATCGGAACGGAATGCAGGCTTCAACGAAGGACTCACACCTCAGGGCCAAACCACCCTCCAACAGGGCATTGCCGCGTTGCTGCCAGAGGCCATCAACTGGCCGCCGATGGAACGCTGGTGGGGCTTTCGTCCCTGCACACCCGACGAAGGCCCCTTACTGGGTCAGAGTCCGATCGCTGGACTGTGGCTGGCCTGCGGCCACCACCGCAATGGTGTGCTGATGGCAGGAGCAACCGCGGAGCTGATCACCGATCTGGCCAGTGGTAGTGCCCCCCGCAAGGATCTCGCGGCTCTGTTGCCCAGTTTTCGCTGGGATCGCTGGCGCTCTGAACCCTAAGAAGCATTGCTGGAGTTTTTCTTTCCGCCGCAAGGGCTGCATCAATGCCAGCCCACAGCCATCCTGAAAAGAACCTGGCACTGAACCGCCCAAGGCAGCCATCACTCCAAGCCATGTCGCCCTTCAGCGTCTTCGAGCGCAGCAGTCCGGAACTTCTGAACTGGCTGAAGTCCACAGGAGTGAGGCGCACAATCACAGCTTCCACGCAACTAATTCGGGAAGGAGAGCAGCCGCAAAGGCTCTTGTTGCTCATGGAGGGAAGCCTCAGAGCGACCATCACAGGTCCCCAACAGAGGCAGGAGCAGCTGGCAACTCTGCCCCCTGGGAGCTTGGTCGGCGAGATGAGCTGGCTAGAACAGCGCCCTGCTGTGGCATGCATCACAGCCGCTGTCGATAGCAGCGTTCTGGAAATTTCAGTCACAGAGCTAGAGACACTGCAAACGCACGACCTGCACTTGGCGTCGGAGCTGCATCGGTTGATCGCCCAGAAACTCGCTGCACAGATCCAAGAGCAAAACGCCTGGATTCACCGCCATCCAAACGACCACGACTCGATTGAGCCCTTGCGCAAGGTGCTGGTGCTATTCGCCCATCTGCAGGAACAGGATGTCTACCAGCTGGCCCGTCTTGGAGAGTTGCAATCGATTCAGCCTGGGACCCTTCTGCTCCAACAGGGCGAGCCCGTGCAAGCTCTTTATCTCATTCTGAGCGGAAACGCGGACATCCTGTTCACCCTGTCTGAGGTCACCCAAGTCGTGGGGAGCACCCGCCGTGGAGAGTTATTAGGGGAAATGAGTTTGTTGCTGGAGGAGCAAGATGGGGCCTCAGCAGGCGTGCATTGTCCCGATGGCATGGCTCTGTTGACGATCAATCGAACACGGCTCTTGGCCGAACTGGAGAGCGACCTCTCCCTCTCCTGCCGGTTTTACCGAGGCTTGGCCTGCATGCTCTCCCAACGCAGTCGGGATCAACTCCAACGCCATCGAGGTGGAACGAACAGCCAACAATCTGAGCTGATCGAGACAATCGATCTCGATCAGCTCACAGGCATCAGTCGAGCCGCTCGCCACTTCGACTGGCTCTGCAATCACTTTCAGACCAAGGAGGCCACAGAGCCATGAGCTGGGATGCAGGCAGACAGGGGCCATGGCCTGGCTTGCCCTTTCGGATCAAGGAAGGGGAGATGCTGCTCGTCTCCTCTGGCGACCGCGACTTCGCACTACTGCGTCTGGAAGCTGATCGCATCTATCCCGGCCTACCAGAGCCGATCGCCAGCGCAATCACACTCAAACTACAGGCCATCCAAACAAGCCGGGTGGAGCTGCTAGCCGATGGCGACGACTCAGAGGGCCGTCAGTGGTTAGGACAACGCCTAAGCGAAGAGCTTGATGAAGAGCTAGTTGACGGCATCTCACTTCCCCCCAGCAAGGAACAGTTAATCGAGAAGCTGATCGCACTGCATGGCGTCTCCGACCAGCGTCATCAGACCTTGCTGCAGAGCTATCAACCTCTGAGCCATGGAAGCGAACAGGAGCTGTTCGTGGAAATGGAGATCAGCGGCACGGACGATCTCGAATCCACCGATGCTGCAACGCAACCGGGGAAGCACCTTAGCGATCCGGTCTTTAGTGCACTCTCCCTGGTCTGCAGGGATCAAGGCAAGCTGCTACCGCTTCCCTCTCACCTGGCCGATCCGAACCTGAGACGTCGGCTGCAACAACTGCTCAATCGCACAGATCTATTCGCCAGGGAGGTGGTGATCAATGCGAGCGATCTAACTCAGGACTGTGGAGACCTGATCGGTTTTGTCGACGAACAAGCCGACACACCCGGCAACATCGTGGTGCTCAAGTCCACAGCCAAGGGGTATCGCGCCTGGCTGCCTGGACAGATGCCCAGGTCATTACCGCTGAACCAGTGCAGCCAATGGCTCGAGGACCTGTCACCCCGCATGCTCTCGGTTAGCCCAGCCTTCGGCTCAAAGGATCTGAGCACTCTTGGATTACTGCGGTTTGCCTATGGCAAGCCACGCCACACCACAGCGTTCGTGATCGGCGGACTCCTGCTTGGAGTGATCATCGGCTTCCTTCTGGCAATCGGCAGAGACGTTGGAGCCGCCCGTTGGATTTTCGGCATGGGGATTGCTGGACTGCTCACCGGCACCACTCTGGGCTTCCTCAGTGGGGGCTTCCGCTTGGGAGTTGGCGTGATGCTGCTCTCCACCCTGCTTTCCCTTCTCACCCCAACGTTCAATACGGTGATCACCAACCAGGCTCTTCCCGATCGAGACCTGGGCCTGCTGCTCCAGATCAGCCTGATCCTGGTGGCAGCAGGCATTGCCCGCGTCTGCTTCGAATGGGTGCAAACCAGGGCCGTTCAACTCAGCCAGCAACGGGGTGCCGCTCGCTCGCAACTGGCCGGCATGCATCGCCTGCTGCGCCTACCCACCGACTTTTTTAGGACGCGAAATGTTGGTGACTTACAGCTGCGCTTTGGTGCTCTCGACGAACTGCGCGGTGAGATCCAACAACTTCTGGAAGGAGGGCTACTGCGGCTGGTGCTGACCAGCATCTACATCCTGTTCATGCTGCGCATCAGCGTGAAGTTGACAGCCTTAGCGCTAGTGGTCGCCGCGTTGATCCTCCTGCCCACTGCACTGATTGGTCTGCAGTCGAGGCCCTTGCAACGACATCAGGAAGAAGCGGAAGGTCAAGCACAAAGCCGGAATCTGGAACTGCTCGGTGCTGTATCGAAGCTGCGGCTGGCCGGCGCTGAACAGGCTGCAGCCCGATGGTGGGGTCAGGAATTCCAGAAGATCGTCAATCTTGAGAATGCGCTTGATGCCAAGGAAGCCAGTGCCGCCTTGCTGAAGACGGTCATGCCCAACCTCGGCACCTTGCTGGTGTACATCGTGGTCACGCGATTAATCGCTGAGGCCGCCAATACTCCGAGCCTGAATGCGCCGAACGTGGGGCAACTACTCGGCTTCTTCTCGGCATTCGGCACCTTCATCGGTGCCGCCGCTGGCTTCGCCGGACTGTTGATTGGCGCCTTCGACATGCCTGTGATCTATGAACGGGCCCGACCGATCCTCGAAACCGAACCAGAAACTGCCGAATTACGTGAGGAAGCTGGTGTTCTGCAAGGTCACGTTCAGCTTGATCGTGTGAGCTATCGCTATGCACCAGAGCTACCGCTCGTGCTGGATGGCGTCAGTCTCGAGGCCAAAGCGGGGGAGCAACTCGCCATTGTTGGCCCTTCGGGGTCAGGTAAATCCACCTTGGTTCGTCTGCTGCTGGGCTTCGCCGCTCCGGAAGACGGTGAAATCCGTTTCGATCGCCAACCGCTCAACGGTCTAAGGATCGACAGCGTGCGCCGACAAATCGGAACGGTGCTCCAAACGAACACCCTGTTCAACGGCACCCTGATGGAAGCAATCGCAGGCGGCAGCGTGATCGATGAACAGGAGGCCTGGCACGCGGCCGAGCTGGCCGGCCTAGCCGATGAAATCAGAGCCATGCCAATGGGAATGCAAACCATGGTGCCCGAAGGAGGCGGCACTCTTTCAGGCGGCCAGCGACAACGGGTCGCGATCGCGCGAGCCCTCGTACGTCAACCCAGAATCCTCATTTTTGATGAAGCCACCAGCGCCCTCGACAACCGCACTCAGGCGATCGTCACGCGCAGCCTTGCTTCACTGTCCATCACCCGGATTGTGATCGCCCATCGCCTGAGCACGATCCGCCAGGCTGATCAGATCGTTGTCCTCGCGCAGGGCCAGGTGCAGGAGCAGGGCAGCTGCGACACCCTGATGCAAGCCAAAGGGCTGTTTTTCCGGATGATGGAACGTCAGATCACATGAGCCTCTTCCGCAAAAACGCACTGGATTCACTGTCCAGTCCGGAACAACTCGATCAACCGCTGCGACTGCTTCGTCCAGGTCAGTGGTTGCTTCTCCTTTCCCTGGGTGGGTTCTGTCTCACGATCGCAATCTGGTCCATCTTCGGCCGCCTTCCCGTGCGGATCAGCGGCAAGGGAGTGCTGATCCGCACCAACAGCCTCACCGTGGTTCAGAGCGAATTAGCTGGACGCATTCTTGAGCTGAATCAGGCGATCGGAGATTGTGTGCAACGCGGCCAATTGATGGCAAGGGTTGACCCTGTCAGCCAGGAGGTCACCAAACAGGAAGCCGAACGGCAACTGGCACAACTGATCACTCAGGACCAACACGAAGACCAATTGGGAGCGATTCGAATCCAGCAACAAAAGTCAGAGATCGCGCGCATCAAAAACCTGACCGAATCAGGAGCGATCTCGATCGATCAACTCAGCCAACGCGAAAAGGAACTCAGCAGCCTGGTGGATTCCCTCGAAGCCCGCGATGGTCAGCGGGAGCAACAGATCCTGCAACAACGAGCCAGGATCGAAGCGCGCAATGAGGAAATCGCACGGATCGCCCAGATCCGCGCTCCAATCGACGGCTGTGTGATCGATCGCAACGTTCACAGAGGCGAGGTGCTACAACCCGGCACCACTCTGTTCACCATCGAGGCCAATCCAGCGCAAGCCCCGCTGGAGAGTCTGGCTTTCTTCCCTGCCGGAGATGGCAAACGCCTGACCGTGGGCCAACGGGTGCGCATCAGCCCGACCAGCACCAAACAACAACGCCACGGTGGAATCGAAGGCAAGGTCCTCAATATCCGACGACTACCAGTGAGTGACAACGCCCTGATCAAACGTCTGGGGCTCGAGTCCCTGCTCGAAGCGATACGGATCGATCCAAAGGGACCGCTGATTGAAGTCCAAACCACTCTGCAGAGAGATCCATCCACCATCAGCGGCTACGACTGGGGCGGTGGCCCAGGACCAGCCATGCAACTCACCACGGGAACACCGACAGAGGTTCGGGTTCTCGTGGAAGAACGGCGCCCGATCAGCTACGTGATCCCAATCCTGCGGGATCTCACGGGGATCTACTGATGGTGCGCACGCCCACGGTTCTGCAAATGGAGAACACCGAGTGCGGTGCTGCCTCCCTGAGCATCATGTTGCAGCACCATGGGCGCTACGTTCCCCTCACCCAACTGCGCGAGATGTGTGGCGTCTCGCGAGACGGAAGCGATGCCGCCAATCTCATCCTTGCGGCCCGCGGCCTAGGGATGGAGGCCCGGGGATTCAAAAAAGGGCTGACGGCTCTGGAACAGTTGAATCCGCCGGCGATCCTCTTCTGGGAGTTCAATCATTTTCTGGTGTTCGAGGGATTTCGTGGCGATCGCGTCGCCCTCAACGATCCCGCCCTAGGCCCCCGCAGCGTCAGTCGAGAGGAATTCGACCGCAGCTATACGGGCATCGTCCTGACGATGGAACCTGGTCCCGATTTCAAGCGCGGCGGGAAGGCTCCATCCGTCTGGCCGATCGTGCTGCGGCGCCTCGGTAGCGAACCGGGCGCGGCTCTGTTCATCCTGATCGCCGGGCTGCTGCTGATCCTGCCGCAGCTGGTGATGCCGGTCTTCGCCCAGATCTATCTGGACGAGGTGATCGGCAACAACATGAGCCAATGGCTCAAACCAGTGCTCTGGGCGATGGCCCTGATCATTGGGGTGCAGGTCGTGCTCCAGCACTTGCAACTGGTGGGGACCCGCCGGCTGGAAAAGCGCCTGACCCGGCGATTCGCCATTGGCTTCGAGCATCAAATCCTCGCCCTACCAGAACGCTTCTACAGCCAGCGCCATGCATCGGATATCGCTGATCGGATGGGGATCAACGCCAGCATCGCCGAATTCATCGGAGGACGTCTCATCCCGATGATCACTGGCCTGTTGCTGCTGGTGTTCTATCTCATCCTCACCTTTCTCTACAGCCCATGGCTGGGTGTGCTGATTCTCAGCACAACCTCCATCAACGCGATCGTGGTGCAACTCAACCTTCGCACCCAAAAGGATGCCAGCCTCACGCTGGAGAAGGATGCAGCCAAAAGCGGTGCCGTGGTGGTGAGTGCCATGCGCGACATCGAAACGATCAAGGCCGCAGCGATCGAACACGACGTATTCCGCCGCTTTGCGGGATACCAGAGTCGACTGCTCAACACCCTTCAGGCCCTGCAACTTCGCAATGCCAAATTGCGACTGATTCCCAATGGTCTAACCACATTTAATGAGGTTGCCGTTCTCCTGCTGGGCTTTCTGCTCGTCATCCGGGGCGACCTCACTCTGGGGATGCTGCTGGCCGCCCAAACCATTGCCTTCAGCTTGAAAGGGCAAATCGAGAGTTTGATCGGGTTCGTGCAGGAGCTACCTGGATTTGAAGCAGGCGTACTCCGCCTCGAGGATGTTCTCGAACAACCACGTGATCCGTTAATCACCAATCCTTCAGACCAGGATCAGGCCACGGCGCCAACTCGCTTGAGTGGGCGAATCGAACTCCTGCAACTGAGCTTCGGCTTCACCACAATTCAAGACCCGCTAATCAACGACCTTTCTCTGACAATTGAGGCCGGGATGCGGGTTGCCCTTGTCGGCAGTAGCGGCAGCGGTAAAAGCACGCTGGCAAAACTACTGGGAGGCCTGCATCAGCCCAGTGCAGGCGAGCTGCTCTTCGATGGTCGCTCGTTGCTCTCCATCCCCCGTGCGGTAGCCATCAGCTCACTGGCCATGGTGCAACAGGACATCCAGCTGTTCGGATGCAGCGTGCGCGACAACCTCAGCCTCTGGAATCCAGAGATCAATGAACGTGAACTGCTAACGGCATGCCGGGATGCTGAAATCCTCGACGTGATTATGGGCCTACCCGATGGACTCGACACTGTGCTCAGCGAAGGCGGCCGCAACCTCTCAGGAGGGCAACGTCAACGACTTGAGCTGGCACGGGCCTTAGTAGGCAACCCCAGCATTCTGATTATGGATGAGGCAACGTCAGCACTGGATGCCGACACTGAGCAGAAGGTCATCAACAACCTCACACGGCGGGGTTGCACACAGGTGATTGTGGCTCACCGCCTGAGCACGATCCGTGATGCCGATCTGATTCTGGTCATGGAGCAAGGCCAGGTGATTCAGCAAGGTACACATAAGCAACTAGTGGAGGAATCAGCAGGCGCATACATGCAGTTACTGAACGTCGTGAACTAATCCAAATGCCGCAGGTGCGTCAAAGACATTGAGGGGAAGCCGAGGCGACAAGCAGGAGACCAGAGAAGAATCCCTAGCAAGCCCTTAACGCAACACAATCGCATTCTTTCGCAACAAAAGAACAAATGAGGCCAAACAAAATATAAAAAAATCTGTGCAGAGATCAGCAGGTCGCCATCATAAAAAGAGTACAGAGTCCAAAGGCTTACACCCAATGACTAACGAAGACTTGCTGATTCTCGGCCGGGTGATCTCAAAATGCTGGGAAGAACCAGAATACAAAGAAAGCCTAAAAGCAAATGCTCGGAAGGTACTAACAGAAGAGGGCTACATCATTAGAGATGATGTGGAGGTCGTCATCAAAGAGGGAGAAAGTGGCTTGCCCTACTTTATCGGAGAAAAAGAGGTTCACTTCCCTCTACCCTCAGAACCGCCTTCCGTTGATGAAATCGACGAACCTCTGGGCTCCGAAGACCTTACCGCAGTTGTTGGGGGACAGATGTTCGCAAAGCTTTCTCTTGGCAAAGCTGCCAATACAAGACACTTCAAAGTTGGCAACTGGATGAGAGTTAATAATCAGCACACAAGAGCACTGAATTGCTGCTGGTAATTCCTTGTATTTGTAAATGGCGGAGAAAAGCTTCAATCCTACAAACCTTCTATCACCGAATCAATGGCCTCTAAGTTACAGCCCTGGGATGTAAAAAGGTTTTTGGAGCTTTTCACCGCCGATCCCGAGTTTAGGGAAGAAGCGATAAAGCGACCCAACCAAATAATAAGCTGCCATGGCATAAAGATGCTGCCATCAGAGATCCAAGACCTTTGGCAGGAATCTGAAAATAGACTCTTTGACAGAAGGACGAATGCCTCTATCACTTACACAAGCTGGTGCACCAAGCGACGGCAAAAGGCTCACCATTGGCTACAGAAATTAGATACAGAAATCCCCTCGTCGTTTCACCACTGGCGAAACAGACAAGCAAATCGTTATGCCGCACAAGCAGCTGATGGGTTTGCGAGAAGAAAAAGACTGCTTCCATTCGCAATTGAACTGTCAGAAGGTTGCTCCATCGGCTGTCAATATTGTGGCCTTTCAGCTCCCAAGCTGAAATCAGTCGCACGATACGACAGCAACAACAATGGGACAACTTTCAATGCGATTACAGCCAGCCTTAAAAACTATGTAGGCGAAGCAGGAGCGACAGGATTTTTATATTGGGCAACAGATCCATTTGACAATCCCGATTACGAAAAGTACATTCAAGAGTTCAACAAAGAGTTTGGCATCCCCCCTCAAACAACGACTGCTGCGTGGCGCAAGAATTTAAATCGCACCAGGGATTTTTTAAAACTAAGAGAAACAATGGGGGGAACCTGGGACCGCTTCTCAATCAATAGCCTCGAAGACCTTCACATAATCATGAAGGAGTTTAGCCCATTACAGCTGAAAGATATCGACCTTGTACTACAAAATCCAGAATCACTAAAAATAAAAAGCTGTGCTGGGAGGGCAAAAGATTTAGCAACAAGAACCCAACTAGGCTCTATCGCCTGTGTGTCAGGTTTTTTGATCAACCTCACACAAAAAAGCATCAAGCTTATTAGCCCATGCATAGACTTTGAAAAATGGCCGCAAGGATATGCCATTTATGCTGAAACAAATTTTCAGGATTCAAGCAAACAAATAGAAGAATTTTTTGAGCATTGTGAGAGTAAAATTTTCAACGAAAGTCTTGATGCCGAAAAGATCTTATCCGTTAGAGGAGAGATCGACATCAGCCAGTCCAAAGGACAACTCAACCTAACAACACAATACGCGAAAATAATCGTAGAAGACGAAATCGAAAAGGCAGTGATATCAAGCATCAATGGAAAATCGACAGTATCAGAAATAGTTTCAGATGTCTGCAAGAAAACTAAGGTCAATCCAGGACTTGTTCTACATGCAGCAAACATGCTTTACGAGAAAGGCATCTTTGAAAAGCTACCTGACCCACCACTTTTACAGTATGCATGAAATAGATACTATGCGTAAACAAATCTGCCAACACATTTCTAACTTGCATCTTCAAGAAGTAGGCTCATGACTGCAAAACTGAAAACACAAAAAAAGAATTTCCCAGCCGAAGGAAAAATACCTTATCCAAGCAAAGTTTTTGCAATACCAGCTGGATCAAGCTGGCTTATTCATGCTCCACTTCATAACTTTAATGCACTACTCACAGAAGAAGACATACAAGAAATTAGAAGCAACAAAGTCAACATGCAAGATACCGAACTGGCGATTATCAACCAATTAATACAGCAAGAGCCTCACCTCAAACCGAAGCAGAAACAAGGAGAGCTGAGTGACGAATTTTTGGTTTTTGTAACAACAAGGGGCTGCAACCTTCAATGTACTTATTGCCACTTTGACGGACCAACTTCCCCACAAAATAGTCTAGACATTCAAAGAGCCAAAGAAATCATCAAATGGACAGCAAAAAGGCGATCACAGCGTCAGCAGAAGACAAAAGAAGAGCAGCCATTAAGGATCCACTTCTTCGGGGGCGAGCCATTTACAACATTTGAGCTCATCAAAGAGATCGTTGAATTTACAAACAAAGAGTGTTTGAAAAATTGTATTCAACCATTTTATATGGCCACCACAAATGGAGTTTTATCTGAATCTATGCGGGTATGGATATCAGAAAATTTCCATAAAATCATCCTCTCCATTGATGGAGAGCAAGACGAACATGACCGACATAGACCAATCAATAAAGATCACGGAAGTTATCAGGCAGTAGCCAGAAGTGCAGATTACTTCTCTAAGAGCAAGCTAGAGCTGCACATCCGAGGCTGTATCACATCAGAGACAGTTCATAATATGAAATCAATCGCTTCTAACATGGTAAAAAGGTGGCAACCAGCAAGCATAAAGTTTGAGCCACTAACTGAAAATACATTAACTATACTAGCATCACTATACCCTCCCAACCCAACTGATTTTGCCAAGAATTGGTATCATACTTTTTTGCATCTTAGAGGCACTGGTGTTGACTTTGCTTACACTCCAATTAATCCAGGTGAACCACGATTAACTTCATGCTTAGTCGGAGATGATGCAATTGTGGTCCACCCAGATGGATCTCTAAATGCATGCTATTTATCTCCCAGTGACTGGGAAAAACACGAAATGAACCTAAAGATAGGGGAAGTGAATGCCAATGGTAAAATCTCAATCGAGCAATCAAACATAAATGAGATACGCGAACTAGTTGCAAAAAAAGACAAATGCGAAGATTGTTTTTGCAGATACTCCTGTGCTGGTGGCTGCCACGTCACTCACACACATAAAGGTGCAGAATATAAATATGACGACTTCTGCATTGGAACAAGATTAATAACAGCTTCTTTACTGCTAGAGGCAATAGGAAGACCTGACTTAATTTCATCCATTTTGGACGATAACTACTATACTGATCGTATTCCAAAGGGCACTCAGGGAGACAAGCTAACAACCATCATTAGGTAATTTATTCTGGTTATCAACTGGCAAAAATCCAGGAACTTGCCTCAGCTCTTTTACTGAAATTCGATATCCAGCGTGATGAGCTAGCACGACCAACTGATCAAGATACTCATCGTCAAACCCACCACCACAACGCTGAGAGGCCAGCTCACGCTCGGCTTTCACTTGTTCACCGAGTAGAGGGATAGTTTTGACTGCTCTCATAAAATCAATAACGGCGGTCAGAGACATGGCTTAAGAAAGAATTTAACCAGCGCAGCTGCGTACTATAGGAAGTTTGCTCAGAATAGAGATAGGCAGAATCAAAGGGCCATGAAGACGCTGTCAGTTAGTAAAAATACACACTCGATCCTTCGTCTTGAGCTTACGAATCAGTGCAACTTTAAATGCTCGTACTGCTTCTGTGCAGAACAGATTAGCGAAAAAAATGGCACCTATCTGGAGACGCAAAAAGCAAAAAAACTTATCGATCAAGCGTCTGAAATGGGAGTAAGGAGATTCATACTTATTGGCGGAGAACCATTAATGCATCCTGATATTCTGGACATCATCTCATATATCACAGACAAGAGAGGCTATAGCAGCCTGGTGACCAATGGGTCACTTCTTATGGGCAATAAGGGTGAGCAGATGATTCAAGATCTAGCAGCTGCAGGGTTACGCTATATCGCTATAAGCCTAGATGGGATTGAAGGACACGATCCTATAAGGCTAGGAGCAGTTAATCACAAACTAGCCAACGTTGCAATCAAAGCCAAAAAATATCTGCGCACAATCATCATAAGCGTCGTCAATGAGCACAACATTGCGCACCTTGACGCAATGTACAATTTTGCTAAGGCCAATAAGCTCGAATGGAAAATAAATACTCACATGCAAACACCAGATTCGCTTGAGATTGGAGAGCAACAGTCGATCCAAAATTATGACAATCTATTCAAAGCCTATCGAGACCTATTGAAGCGGCATTTCAATGATGGGCAAATCATAGGGCTAGACATAGGAGGAATTCACCATAATTACGAAAAAACAGCTCTTGATATGCATGAATTTACAGAGGTGTCCCATCCATGTGACTACAGAAAAGGGACAATCAATATTAACCCCAAAGGAGAACTGACTATATGCCCTTTACTGACAAAGCCATTAGTTAATACAGATGCATACGGCCACCTCAGCCATGCTTGTGCAAAAGTAGAATCAGAAGAAGATTTCTATTCAATCCGATCAGGTGAGCTCAGCCACTGCCATCAGTGCAAGTACTTTTCATTATGTGGTGGTGGATGTAGAGCTCATGCCAGCCTATATCAAACACAGATGAGCCCAGACCCGATGAAATGCCTAACGATGCCTAGATGGGAAAAATATATTCTACCTCTTCTTCCTAAAGACATACAAGCAGCGAAGAAAAAACTCATCCACAACAATGGCAAACCTCCCTTCTATTCAGGAACAAAAATGCCAGCTCGGCATCATCATTTCTAATCCTTAAAACCAATTACTCTCATGACCGCTTCTCAACTAGACATTTTCCTTTCTGCCGTTTGCGAGGACAAGAAAATACAGGAAGAGCTCCTTCAACTTCGTGAAGAAGCAGCAAAAAGATGCCTAGGTGGAATTGACTTTGCGTATATAGACTCCATCCGTGATCTTGCACAGAAACGAGGTTACAGCATCTCAAGGCTTGACCTGGCTCCTGAGAATACAAAACTAGTAGAAGGCACAATTAACAAACAGAAAGAAGAAGACCTTTCTCGGCTTGCATCAGGAATTCATAGATGCATGATTGCCCCATTGCGTTGTGGCCTTGCCGGATGCAATCAACTACTGAATGACAGTGGTGAGCATGTGAGCCCTGCTGAGCGAAAAGCCTTTTTAAATGAAGAGTCATAAGGCTGACGATAAGGAAAATTCCATCTCAAGGGATTCTTTCATGCAATACATGGAGCCTACTATCTAATTTTTCAATAAAAATCACCTATTGCACACCGTCTATGCACCCTTTTGATTAAACAAGAAACAATCAAGAAGACTGACCAGCTCGCCCAACCTGCCCCAGCGCATCGAGCTGCTTCATGGCAGTCATAAGGAAATCCCCGCCTAAATAAGGGCCTTGCTCTTAACCGAGCGCATGAGCTGGCGATAGGGCATCAGCACCAGACGTAAAGCCTGCGGATCTGGAAAAACCTCGATCAAACGAATCAAAGTGTCTAAAACTGCACCCAGGCAATCGTGGCCCACCCATCGAGCACGATCCGAGATGCCGATCTCATCCTGGTGATGAATCAGGGCGGGGTGATACAACAAGGCACCCATGACAGCCTTCTGAGAGAACAGTACGGGACCTACGCCCAATTGCCCAGCGAAGTAAGCTAACTAGCGGGGTACAACGATCGACTCACATACAGGCCATGGTTTACCGGGTCGAAATCGAAAACAAATTCACTCCCGCCGCTTCAAACCGACACCGTGTGGACCCAGGTGCGAAACCAGCCGCCTCCGCCAGCGCACCATGTCGCCTTCATCCCGATGGATCAGTCGCCAATCGAGCAGATGATCCATTAATCCGCGCGTGGGATTGCTGGTGTGGAAATTGCCCAGGATCGAGCGCCCTCCTGGGGCGAGGCAGCCACGCATCCAGGTCTGCAAACGCGTGACAATTCGATCATCGAAGTAATCAATCAAGCCGATGGAATAGATCAGGTGCTGGGGTTCCAGCTCCAGCGGCTGACGGCCGATACAGAGATGCAGCAAGTTGCGGCGTTCCAAGCGCACCACCGACTCCAGCCCCTCGCGAATCAATCGCTCACGGACGAACTCCAGGGCCTGCTGATCCACATCCACCAGGGTGAAGCGCACCTGGGCAGCCAAATCGTGATTGTGCAAGAGGATGTCGAACACCTCCGCAGCCGGGCCGCAAGCCAAGCTTGTCACCCGTAAGGGCCTCTGATCCGTGAGGGTGAGAGCACGCTGCAACTCCTCACGCAACAGCCCTCGCTGCCGGCTGATTCAGAAAGCATCGGTCCAGCAGGATGCCCAGTTCCCCTGCTCCACCCGGCTCATCGGCATACATCCAGGCAATCGTGAGGCAATCCCCCGCATAGCCCCTCGGCTTGCGGTACATCCGTTCTGCGGAGCGGGTCAGCAGCAGATAGGGCAGCAGTTCAAGGCGCAACGCCTGGAGGGCAGCAATGTCAGGCGCCGGAGTCTCTCCCGAGAGTGGCGGAAACAGACTGCCGGTCAGACGCACCAAGGTGTGGAAGGCAGTCATCAAATCCCTTCTCAGTACTGGATCGGGGCTGCTGCGGCGTAGATCCACCTCCACCGCAGCCGCACATTGCTTAAAGCGCTGCACGGCCGCAGCCAAAGGTTCGGGCATCAACGAAGCAGCCCCGTGTCCGGCCACGCCGTCGCCCATTTGAGCGTGGGTCTGGAGCAACAAGCGCTGAGCATTGATGGCTGCCAGAGCTCGAAATAGCCTCTGCCCCTGGGCAGGGTCTCCCTCCATCAAGGTGTCGAGACCCTGGCGAGACAACCGCAGAGCATCGACAGACTCCAGGGCAATCACACTGGCCCGCGCCACACCGCCGAGCAGATACGAGATGTCACCGAGCGCGCTGCCTGGACCCAACAGCGGCCCCTGGGCATCAACCAAATCGGCCCATTGGGCCTGCACCACACCCGACGAAATCAGGAGCAAGCCATCGACTGCCTCGCCTTCCTGCACCAGGCATTCTCCGGGAGCAAAGGTACAGGGCTCGACATCCGCGAATGCCTGATCCACCGCCCCGTCCAGGGCCTGCAACAACAGCAGCGATTCAGCATTCAAAACAAACCCCCCGGGACTTCGTCCCGAGGGTATGCAGAGCAGAACGAACCGTCAGGCGATCAGCCTTCGACGCGCCAGCCCTGGTCGGAAGGGGTCCAGTCGTTCAGCTCGGAAGCTTGAAACCAGAGGCCGATTTCGAACTGGGCGGTTTCGGCAGCATCAGACCCGTGAATGACGTTGCGACCGATATTGACCGCCATGTCACCGCGAATGGTGCCGGGTTCAGCCTCTAGGGGCTTGGTGGCACCGATCAGCTTGCGGGCGCTGGCGATCACACCGTCGCCTTCCCACACCATGGCCACCACAGGGCCCGAAGTGATGAAGTCGACCAAGCCAGCGAAGAAAGGACGCTCCTTGTGCACGCCGTAATGCTGCTCAGCAAGTGCCCGGCTGGGGGTGATCTGCTTCAAGCCCACCAGCTTGAAACCCTTGCTCTCAAAGCGGCCGAGGATTTCGCCCACCAGCCCGCGCTGGACACCATCGGGCTTGATGGCGATGAACGTGCGTTCGGTGGCCATGAAGAAACCAGTCAGACAGAACCGCCCATGTTCCGTTCTGAAGCTGCCCCTTGGCAAGCAACTGCTGCACCGGCGCATTTCTGCCTGACGGAATCACCCTCCTTAGATTTGCCTCAACATCCCCAGTGCTCTCGAATCGCATGGTGCTCGCCGACCCCAACCCACCGGGCAGTGAGTCGAGCTCCAGCGACGGGCCAATGAGCACAGCCTGGACCGTGCAGGACAGTGCCGAGCTTTATGGCCTAGAGCGCTGGGGAGATCCCTACTTTTCGATCAACCTGCGCGGCCATGTGAGTGTGCAGCCTCGAGGCGAACGGGGCGGCAGCCTCGACTTAATGGAGTTGGTTCAGGGTCTGCAGGGACGCAACCTGAACCTGCCGTTGCTGATTCGTTTCGACGACATCCTTGAAGACAGGATTGAAAGCCTTCATGCCGCTTTCGAACGGGCGATCACTCGCTACGGCTACAGCGGCCGTTATCAGGGTGTATTCCCAGTGAAATGCAACCAGCAACGCCACGTGGTGGAGGAGCTGGTGAGCTGCGGCAAACGCTGGCACTTCGGCCTTGAGGCCGGCAGCAAGGCAGAGCTGCTCATCGCGCTCTCCCTGATCGACGACCCAGAAGCCCTGCTGATCTGCAACGGCTACAAGGATCAGCGATATATCGAAACGGCAATTCTGGCCAGGCGGCTAGGCAGACGACCGGTGGTGGTGATCGAACAAGCTGATGAAGTGCAGCGGATCATCGATGCAAGCCAAGAGCTCGGAGCCGCACCCCTGATCGGCATCCGTGCCCGGCTCTCCAGCCGCAGCACGGGTCGCTGGGGGAACTCCGTGGGCGAAAAAGCGAAGTTCGGGCTACCAGTGCCAGAGATCCTTTCCACCGTGGAAGCACTAAGGGACGCAGGTCTGCTGAACGAACTGCGTCTGCTGCACTTCCACGTTGGCAGTCAGATCAAC
>Ga0189288_10339_pt1 | contig 19036 bp, 20 predicted proteins | sample UW105minimetaG_FD_130316 | JGI IMG/M metagenome (GOLD analysis project Ga0189288, IMG submission 130316) | Marine microbial communities from the Costa Rica Dome - UW105 mini metaG | ecosystem: Environmental > Aquatic > Marine > Oceanic > Photic zone | place: Costa Rica: the Eastern Pacific... | reverse complement strand
GCAAATACTATCTTTTAGCTACAGGCCTTGCCACCTGGTAAGCAAATTCCGTAACAACACAAGCTTCACGCCACCTAACAATGTGCGCCTTGACCTCACTCGGCAAAACACATCAAATCAAGCCGAAAACGAGGTCACACTCGTGAGCCTTAAGATACGCTCTGCTGATAGCAATTACCCGACGATCTGCCCTTATTCTCACCATTAATGGTCACAAGGCAGCCGACATCATGATGCTCTTTGCTGGACTCGTTGATCACGAGCCTGCGGCAAGCAGAACGCCAATAACCATCAAAGAACAAGGCCTGCGCAAAGAAAGGCGGCCGACAACTATTGATCAAGAGCACTAAGCCATCAGATCAATCCACCACTCGAACACCACACAGAGCACAGTCACGTCAAGACTGCTTGATCGGCCGCCAGGGTTCGGATGAACATTGGAGTGAAGAAACATTCAGGCATATTTTCTAATCAGCCTTCCCCACAGAAGCGCAAATCCCAAGGGAGACATCGACGAAGACGACACAAGTCGATCTTGACACTTTTTAGAAGGAATAGGCTCGACTCAGTCTTATACTATTTAGACATCTTGAGTATTGAACCAATGAGCGTGATCCCCATTGCGATCTTGATTGGAGTTTTATGCTTGGATTTAGCCAATGCACTGATCGGCATGCTGACCAATTTCGAGCTTTTACCAGAACTCGGAAAATGGACAAACATTGCCTGTGCAGCCCTTAGCTTAATAGCAACACTGATGTCCTTTGTACTACTTTTAACCAAAAAATACTCATCGATTTTAATGGGCTTTATGGTGACAATGCTGAGCGCTCTATCCTTCGCCGTCTTCACAGCATGGACAGCAAGCTGGTTTGTGAACTGAGACTTGTATGAACCAAGCAAGTTGGCTCGAGCTTGAACGCCACGTGCGCTTTGGTGACACTGATGCGGCAGGCGTCATGCATTTCCATCAGCTCCTGCGCTGGTGCCATGAAGCCTGGGAGGAAAGCCTGGAACGCTACGGAGTAGCAGCCGCCGTGGTGTTTCCCGGCTGCCGCGATCAGGAACACAGGCCTCAAATCGCCCTACCCGTAATTCATTGCGAAGCAGACTTTTTGCGACCCGTGCATGGAGGAGATCAACTTTGCCTCACACTGCAACCAGAACGAATCAACCCAGGCTGCTTTGAGGTTCACTACCTCTTCCAACTGCAGGAGGAGGTCGTGGCCCGAGGCCTGATCCGCCACCTGGCCATTAATGCGGAATCTCGCCAACGCTGCCCCCTTCCAGAAGCAGTAGATCTCTGGTTAGAGGCTTCAGGCATGGGGCGAATCAGTAGCCTTTAAAAAGATCACAAAATAAAAAGATAGAGGCAACAACTGTCAAGATTGGGCAACCCTTACACATCAAGAAGCGAATGAGCGAAGCAATTAACTTTCAGCACCAAAGCCCTGCGACAATAGTCATCCTCCTTATAGCCACCTGCACCATTTATTACTTTGTTTTATTGTATCAATGGATCACCGCAGTCAACCTGGCCAGCTCAAAACCAAAACTAGACCCAGCAATTGCAATCATTCTAACAATAGTAACTTGCGGACTGGCCTCGATATATTTTGAATACGAAGTGGCCGAGCGAATCGAAAAAATCATCCAAGAGAAAAAAGCTAATGGAACTCTTAGAAACGACGGAATGGCGCCCCCTCTCAACAATCTAAAAGGGCTTGTTTTATTTGGAAGCCTTGGAGCCTTGGCAGTCTCTGCATTTTCAGCTGGCTGCTTAAGCGTACTTGCCTTGATATTCTTAATTTGGCTGTCTTGCGCAGTTCAATACGCAATTGAATATGCGCTTGACACCCCGCAAGAATAATCAGCCAGAAATCAAGCTGAGTACATTCCACGGCCCTGCCAAAGGCGAATCAGGATGCTTTCTAATCTTTTGCTTGCGAATTTAACCAAGCCTGCCAACGCTCACTTTGCCACTTGCCCTCGGCAGAAGCCTCAAGCTCCGGGCAGTGGTGCCAGGCCATCGGTCGTTCTGCAGGGAACCACTCTGCAGTGATTGAACTTAAGCGCTGCACCAGGGCAAGCCAATCCCTTTGCGTATAAGAATCCTCAGAGAAGCGCACCAGCCCTACCAACCGCTGCCCCCAAACGTCGCTCTCTTCCGGTAAAAGCAGCACCGCCTCCAACGGCAAGGCCTGCTCCTTTGCCTCATCCAAGAGGCGCTGGCCCAGTTGCTCAGGGAAGACCGTTTCACCACCAGAGTGAATAGCCCCATCGATGCGGCCGCGGATTTCCAGCCATTGGCACGCATCAGACCCTGTCGAGATCGAGGCGGCGTCTCCGCTACGCCACCAGCCGTCTGCATCAGCCAGAGGCTTCCACGCTCCATCACGCCAACGGGCCAGAGCCAGTCGCTCGGTGCGCACCATCAGGGCACCGTCACTATCCAACTGCAACTGCACATCAGCCAGGGGAGCTCCGCAACCAGACTGGCCCGCAAGGAACTCCTCTGGAGTCTGAGCTGCCACCATCGCAGCGGTTTCCGTGGCGCCATAACAAGGAGCCAAACGCAAATTCAACCTCCGAGCTTGTTGTGCAAGAGAGGCCGGCAACGAAGCGCCGCCAACCCACACCAAGGCCATCTGCTGCAACCAGATCACACCCTGGGCATGGTCGATCAGCCGCTTCAACTGGGTAGGAACCAACGAAACGACCATAGGCTTTTGGCCCCATCCGGGCAGAGCTGTGCATGCGGCCATCAAGGCTTCTGGCTGTTTCATCAAGGCAGGCTCAAGTACCTGGTAGTCGCCCCCAAAAAAACGACTCCGCCACCATGGCATCAGCCCACTGACGTGGTGAAAGGGCAGTGGGCTGAGGAAAAGAAGGTTCCGAGGGTCCAACCCCACCGCCTTCAGCCACTGACCGCAAGCGGCGGCGGAACGATCAAGGTTGAACCATGGCTGCAAGCAGAAACTGCGCTCCCCCTCGCTCCCACCGCTGGCCAAGACAACACCGCCACCCGCTGGCCAATCGAAATGACTGAGTGCGTCAGGGGAGGCTGAAGTTGCATCAAAGGTCTGAACCGCCTGCAACAAAACCCATTCGCCTCTCCTCTGCGCTTGCTCGAGCCGCAAAAACACCGCAGCCAACACCTGGCCAGACACACTGAGCCGCAAGAAGCCTCCATCAGCAGCGCCACCAAACTTCTGCTCTCTCATCCGATCGCCTCTGAAGCAGCCCAGACCTGTTCTGGATCAGAGCTCAACAAGGGTCCCTGCGGGGACCAACCCGGGGCCAGCCCCGGAGCTGTCGGTGTCGGCCCCTGCAGTTGCAAAGCCGCGAGATGGGCAAGCCAGCGGGCACCGATGCCTGTTTCAAACGCCGTGCTCAGCATCAGCCGCGGCACGCCCTGCTGCAACTGGCGCAGCAATGGCCTGGGATCTCCCTCAAGACTGGGCCGGCGCACCTGCCAACCGGGCCAGTGTTCCCTCCAGGCTGGGTGCTTGCGCAGACCTTCATCCAGGGCCACAGGCACCCGAGCCAACAAGCTGCGATGCCCTTCCAGATCGTCCACCATCAGGGGCTGTTCCAACCACTCCAAGCGAGGGTCGCCCTGGAGAGACTCGACCCAGCGCTGGGCTGTCTGGCGACACCAGCCGCCATTGGCATCCAATCGCAACTTGGAGCGGCGGGGCAAGGAATCACGCAACCACTCCAGCAGGCGCCATTCCTCGGCATCTGCAGTCGCGGCCACCTTCCATTTCACAGTCAAGGGATGGTCCTGCGCCAGATCCTCCGCCAGGAGCCGCTCCAACGCCGCAGGCATCTCACCACCCGCCGGCAGCAACTGAGCCGAAGACGGGGCGGGCAACCAGCTCTCTCCAGCCGCTCCACCCACGAGTTCCTGCACTTCCGCCAGAGCAGCACCAAGACCGAAGGCCACAGCACCAGGGCTGACCATCACATGCCGCTCCAGATCAGCCTCCGTCAGGCTCTGGCTGGACGTGCCAGCGAGTTCAGTCATCGCGCGAGCACACCGCCGTTGTTCGACGGAATCGAGCGGCGACACTTCACCCCAACCGCAGCGACCTGAGGGAGATTGCAGGCGAAGCAACCAACCTCGGCGCTGTTGCCACTCACCGGCTGCGTTACGCAGGGAACGGGTGAGCACAAAGGAGTAGGGCCTGATCTGCAGCCTCAGCCCCATCGTCATCACCCTGCTGCCTGCTGGCCCCATCCCAGCAGAGGACTGATCGCCAGACCAGCACTCAACCCAAGCCCGTTAAGCGCCTGAAAGCGCAACGCCAGAAACTTGCTGTGCTGAATGCGCTCAGGCTCATGGTGATGCTGACGCAGTAAGCGGATCAAGGCTGCACCGGCGGGCAAGCCCAGCGCTCCAAGCAGAGCCGTCAACGGCCATTCCCCCTGCACCACAGGGATCCATTCCAGGGCCAGGGTGCCGACCACGAAGCAAGGGATCAGCGCGGCAGCCCTGGCCGTACCAAGACGCACCACAGGAGAGCGCTTGCCATGAGCTTCGTCTTCCTCCACCTGATGAAAGTGGGAACAAAACAGCACCAACGAGGTGGCAAGGGCTGGACCAGCGCCCAGCGTCAAGGCCGGCCCCCAGGGGATGGGGAGCTGCTCAACGCCATGAGCCGCTGGGGCGAGCACCAACAGGGCTGCAGCGGTCGCGAAGGGACCGAAAGCCAGCCAGCAAAGCGGTTCCCCCAAACCCAGATAGCCCAGGCGGAATGGAGGGCCTTGGTACACGTATCCGATCGCGCAGCTGATCGCCACCAAACCAAGCACCGCAACGCTGCTGCGCAAGGCCAGAAACAGCATCAACAACAGGCCCAGCAGCAATGCCAGCCAAGCCAAAGACCGAACCGGCGGCTTACGTCCAAGCAAAGCCACCACCGAGTGGGGCTTCCCCCTGGCATCCACCCCGGTGTCCGCATCAAAGAGATCGTTACTGAGGTTTTCCCACAGCAGCAGCAGCACCGCTGCCACAAGAAAACCGACCGCCTGGCTCCAACGCACCGAATGGCCTTCCGCCAGTCGCCAGCCGGCGGCCAAAAGCACCGGCATAACAGCCACGGAATACATCGGCCACTTGATCGCAGCCTTCCAGAGGCGCCGCCGATCCGAGTGCGGGGCGTAACGGGATGCAACAGCCTGCGGGTCTGGCATGGACTCAAGCCCTCCGGCCCATACGAAGGCCCATACATTTGAGCAGCACGGTGTCTTCTCCACGTCGGATGCAGGCCGCTTCCGCCTCCAGCCTGGATGCAGCACGGTTCCCTGACGTGCTGGCCGCTGCATTGCGAATCTGGGAACGGCAGCGGGTCGACGACGGGGTCTTCAGCATGGCCCTTCCACTGCAAGGAGTGGACCCGTTAGAGCAACTACCGCTGCTGGAAGCAACTCATCCGTTCCGCTTTCTTTGGGATGGCGCACCTGGCCTCTGCCTGGCCGCCAGCGGGCGCTGTCATCACCTCGACCTCGCTGGCCCCAAACGATTTGAGCTGGCGCAACGCTTCAGCGATGCCACCCTGGCCCGCCTCATCGATGCCAGCCCCCACGCACCAGCCCAAGCCCGCAGCCGGGTGCTGTTGGCCTTTTCTTTTTTCTCCCATCCGAACGAACAGCAACGACAAGCCCAGCCGCCAGCCGACACCACGCCAGCCGTCCAAGCGGTCCTGCCCCGATGGCAACTAAGCCGACATGGCCGCCAGGGCTGGCTACGCATCCATGGCTTGGCTCACCAAAGCGGCGATGTGCGCGATTTGGTGGAAACACTGTGGGCGATGCATCAACGCCTGCAGGCCCCGACTGCCAATGCCAACCCTCAGCACTGGCAAGGACCGATCGGTGCCGTGACCACCAACGTGCCCTGGCAGCAGTGCTATGCCCCGGCGCTTGAGCAGGGGATCGAACTGGTCAATCGGGGCGATCTGCACAAACTCGTGCTCGCGGTGCGCCAGAGCATCGCCCTGCGCGACACGCTCAATCCCCTTCCGCTCCTCGCCAGGCTGCGCCATGAGCAAGCTGGGAGCTGCCGCTTCCTCTGGCAACGCTCCGCTGCTGACGCTTTCTTCGGGGCCTCCCCGGAGCGCCTGCTGAGCCTGCGCGGCGGCCAGCTCCGCAGCGACGCCCTGGCTGGAACTGCAGGACAGGGGGACAGCGGCGAAGCTCTGCTGCAATCGGACAAGGACCGGCGCGAGCATGAGCTCGTGGTGCAAGCGATCACTGAGCACCTGCAGCAGCAGGGCCTCAGCCCACGTCGGCCACGGCGCCCTCAGCTGGCACGACACGGACATCTGGTGCATCTCCACACCCCGATCACCGCAGCAGCCAGCGGCCATCAACCCCTGACCCTCTCGGGTGCACTCCACCCCACGCCTGCCGTGGCTGGTTTGCCACGGCGAGAGGCGATGACCTGGCTGCGCAGTCTGGAGCCGTTTGAACGCGGAGGCTATGCCGCCCCAGTGGGCTGGATCGACAGCGCTGGGGATGCGGAACTCCGGGTAGCAATCCGCTGCGGCCATGCCCGCGGCCATCGCCTCGACCTGACCGCAGGGGCCGGCCTCGTGCGTGGATCACTGGCTGAGAAAGAACTTCAGGAGGTGGCTCTGAAGCTGGCCGTACTAGCCGACCAGCTCGACCTGCGCTCAGGGGGTCGGCAGCGAACGCAGACGCCAGTCCATTGAGCACTGCTTGAGCACATCACCGAAGGGCTCCACGCGCCCACCAATGTGTTGATGAAGAAAGTGCTCCTCTAACGCTGCCCAGGCCAACGCATTACGGGTATTGGCCCAGCCATGCCCCTCATCAGGAAACACAACAAAATCAATCGGCAGTTTGCGAGCCGTCATTGCAGCTGCGATGGATTCACTCTCCCGCAAGCTGACCCGTGGATCATTGGCACCGTGACCCAACAGAAGAGGGCGTTGAATCTGATCCACATGATTGATCGGAGAAATGGCATCGAGGTCAACACTGCCGACACCAATCATGCGGTCAAAATTGATGCGAGTGGCTGCCCAATAAGGAGGAATCGATTCCAACAATGTGCGGAGATTCGAGGGTCCGACTGCTGAAACCGCTGCTGCAAATAGCGTTGGATCACGCGTCAATCCTGCCAAAGCTGCATAGCCGCCATAGGAGGCGCCCTTGATCACCAGTTTGTCAGGGTCAGCAATGCCCTGATCAACCGCCCAGCCAACGGCGTCCACCAGATCATCCTGCATCCGGGCATACCACTCACCTTCTCCTGCCAGCAGATGCGCCTTTCCAAAACCAGTGCTGCCGCGATAGTTCACACTCATCACGTGATACCCCCGATTGGCAAGCCACTGATGGGTACGATTCAAACCCCAATAATCTCTGGCCTGAGGGCCACCATGCACGACCAGAACAAGGGGCTGCGGACCATCACTGGCGAGGGGAGTGCGCGTTAAATAGGCAGGAATCCTCCGGCCATCCCGGGCCTTGAGGTCGAGGCTTTCCATCGACGCCAGGGCGTAATCGTCCAGTTTTGGCTGAACTGAAAACAACCGTTGATGCTGACGGCGATCTCGATCCCAGAGCCAGAATTGCTCGCCCTGACGGTCGGAAGAGACCAGAACCAACCAGAGTCGATCTTTCCTGTCGCGATCGAAAACCGAGAACTCATTGGAGCCCGCCAAACGTTCTAAGGCGTCGTAATCGGAGCGCAGCGAAGGATCCAAAATGAAACGCTGACTACGCAAATCCGTTTCGACTAGCACCGAGGGCACGCCAGTCTCAATCGTTTTCATCGCGATGCCCAACGCTCCAGTCGTTGCTCGGTGCACGACTTCAAAACCACAATCGGTCGTGCAGCGCTCCAGCTCCTCACGACTCCAACGCACAAGGCGAGGTTTGTCTTCCCCCGTGCTCAGTTGCCCATACAGCCACTGACCATCACGGGTGAACCCTGCTGGCATAGACAAGCGAGCATCTTCGAAACCGAATTGAAGAAAGGGGCGCCACTCCTTCTCACCAGGCAAACGAAGCTCATAGACCACGCCGCCATCGGCCAATTCCTCAGAGCGCAGATAGGGATACCACTCACCATTGAGGCGATCCACTTCAACGGGTCGACCATCGTCAACTTGATGAAGCAGTTTGCGCTCTCCACTTGAAATATCGAGCACATAAAGATCGTGATAGCGAGGATCACGATCATTGAGGCCAACCACCAATTCGCCAGGCACATCGCGATCTGCAGCATTGACACGCGCCAAGACACCGGATGGTGGCGTGAGATCAACCGTCTCCCCTGTGCGCGGGTCAATTCTGACCAGCACCGTGTTTTCATCTCCCTGTGCATCTCTGCTAGAGATCAGGAAGCGCCCATCAGGCGTCCATCGAGCACCCTGTTGCGGCCGATCCGTCTTCCGGGTCAGCAGACGGGGCTCTTCACGCCCATCCAGATCACGGACCCAGAGGTTGAGAACTCCTTCGTAAGGCGCGAGGTAGGCGATGCGGGTGCCATCGGGGCTGAGGTCAACCCCCGCGATCTCAGGGTTACCGAACAGCACCTCGCGCGGAATCAATGGCGGCGGCTCCGCCGCCGGCACAGCGACAGGGACCAAAACCTGACTGAAGACCAGGCCCGAGAGCAGCAACCCTCCAAGCATCACCGTGCGCCTGCGCATCGCCAATTCCTCTGAAGCACCAACAGAATTGTGGCGCCCCTGTCCCAAAGTGACGAGACAACGCAAAGGGACTCAGCGTTGCCTGCTCAAACGTTCGATCACCCGATCAGCGAGGGGGACCTGCATGAGGCGTTCCACCTCTCGGATCCCAGTGGGACTGGTGACATTGATCTCACTGAGCATGCCGCCGATCACGTCGATGCCAACGAAGAAAAGGCCCTCTGCACGCAGGGCTGGTGCCAAGGCTGCACAGATCTGATGCTCGCGGTCACTGAGCTCGGTGGCCTCCGGATGCCCTCCCACTGCCAGGTTGCTGCGGAACTCACCCTCCTTCGGCTTGCGATTCACGGCTCCGAGAGGTTCCCCGTCCACCAGCAGGATGCGCTTATCGCCATCGGTTACAGAGGGCAGAAAGCGTTGGGCCATCACTGGCAACCGCCCCTGCTCCGTCACCAGCTCCAGCAGCGCGCCAAGGCCTGGAGCCTGAGCTGACACCCGCACCACACCCAGACCGGCACGGCCTCCGAGAGGCTTGAGCACGACCTCGCCCTGTGCATGGGCAAAAGCCTCCAACTCAGAAATCCGACCGGCCACAAGGGTCGGGGCCATCCAACGGCTGAAACGCAGGGCTCCGAGCTTTTCGTTCCAGCTGCGCAACGAGGAAGGCCGGTTGAGAACCAATGCCCCAGCCCGCTCGGCAACCTCCAACAAATGAGTTGCATAGAGATAAGCCTCATCAACGGGTGGATCCTTGCGCATCCAAATCGCGTCAAAGGTCTGGAGCTGCTGTCGCTGCGGCTCGCCAATCGTGAGCCAGGGTTCAGCCTGCACAGGCACCGCAACGACAAGCGGTTCATCACCCAAGGCGATGAGATCAGCAGGGGTCGACGCCCACACTTCATGACCGGCCCTCTGGGCAGCCTGCATCAGGGCAGCCGTGGAGTCTTTGACCGGATTGATCCGCTCCAGCGGATCCATCACAAACAACTGGCGCATCGGAACCTCCGATCAGGCCTGCGCCAGAAGCGCATCGAGGTCACCGGCACGCTCCAGCGCATGCAGCTCATCACAGCCACCGATGTGACGGTCGTTGATGAAAATCTGGGGAACACTGCGCCGGCCATTGCCCCGATCAGCCATGGCATCACGAGCCGGCTCATCACCATCCACGGAAATCTCGTTGAAGCTCACACCCTTGCGATCAAGCAATCCCTTGGCGCGCACGCAAAAGGGGCAGGTGCGCCAGGTATAGATCTCAACCTTGGCCATGGCTGTGCAGAACGGGTGAGGGGGAATCTTATGCAGGCCAACCACGCTGATAGCGTCGGATCAATGGAAAAGTCCTCACCGTTGCTCGACCTCACTGACTTCAAGCGCGACCTCTCCGAGCTCACTGACCGCCTGGGCCATGCCCAGGACTGTCTTTGACGTTCCTGCACTGAAGGCCAGGCAGCAGGACCTCGAACAACTCGCAGCCCAACCGGGTTTCTGGGACGACCAACAAAACGCCCAGAAGCAAATGCGCCGCCTCGATGAGGTGAAAGCTCAACTGGAAAAGCTCTTGCAATGGCGTCGTGCAGTGGACGATGCGGAGGCAACCCTTGAGCTTTATGAGTTGGAGCCCGACGACGACATGCTCGCTGAGGCCCAGACCGGTCTGACCAAACTGCGTAGCGAACTGGATCGCTGGGAGCTGGAGAGGCTACTGAGTGGGGAATACGACAAGGAAGGAGCCGTTCTCTCGATCAATGCGGGCGCCGGCGGCACCGATGCCCAGGACTGGGCCCAGATGCTCCTGCGCATGTATACGCGCTGGGCAGAAGACCATGGGATGTCGGTGAGCGTGGACGAACTCTCCGAAGGAGAAGAAGCAGGCATCAAGAGCGCCACGATCGAAATCGAGGGCCGCTACGCCTATGGCTATCTCCATAACGAGAAAGGCACCCACCGGCTGGTGCGTATCTCACCGTTCAACGCCAACGACAAGCGTCAAACCAGCTTCGCCGGTGTGGAGGTGATGCCCATGCTGGACGAAGACGTGGATATCGATATCCCAGAAAAGGATCTAGAAGTCACCACCAGCCGATCCGGTGGTGCTGGTGGCCAGAACGTGAACAAGGTGGAAACCGCTGTCCGCATCCTGCATATCCCCACGGGCTTAGCCGTGCGGTGCACGCAAGAGCGTTCCCAGCTTCAAAACAAGGAAAAGGCGATGGCTCTGCTCAAAGCCAAGCTGCTAGTCATCGCCCAGGAACAACGAGCTGCCGAAATCGCCGACATCCGCGGCGACATTGTTGAAGCAGCCTGGGGTAATCAGATTCGCAATTATGTATTTCACCCCTATCAGATGGTCAAGGATCTAAGAACCCAGGAGGAGACCACCGATGTGCAGGGGGTCATGGACGGTGATCTCGACCCCTTCATTCAGGCTCTGCTGCGCCAGGGTGTCGACAGCCCAGGCCGTGAAGACGAGAGCTGACGCATGAATGAAACGGTGAACGACAACGCCCCCAGCTTCGTCAAGCAGGCCATGCGCAACATGGTGCGCAAGGGCAGCAAAAGCCTGTTGCACTTTGGACTCACTGGCGTGGGTTTCCTCGCCTTCATTGTTTTGGTGGCCTGGCTCGGACGTCCCAGCCTTCCTTAATGACCAGGCCTGCATTCGAGCTCGATCTCGCATTTGATCCAGCACCATCGATCCTTCACGCTGACGCGGATTCCAAGACAGAGCACACTCGCCTCAGCGCTTCAGAGGACTGGCTCAAGGAGCTGACTGCTTGGCTGCAGACGATGAGAACATTGCAGCCGCCCGCTTGTCCTGCATCGGTACGACAAGCACGGGGATTCAGCCTGGGCCTACAACTCACCGATGATGCGACCATCGCCGACCTCAACGGCCGCTGGCGCAACAAACAGGAATCCACTGATGTGCTCTCGTTTGCCGCCCTTGACGACGCACCACCGCTGATCGAGGCACCATGCCTGGAGCTTGGGGACATCATTGTGTCCGTGCCGACAGCCCGCAAACAGGCCAGCGACCACGGGCATGATCTGCTTTGGGAACTGCGCTGGCTCGTCAGCCACGGCTTTCTCCACCTGCTCGGCTGGGATCACCCCAACGAGGCACTGCTGTCAGCGATGCTGCGCTGCCAGGAGCAACTTCTTGGCAAGAGCGGTAAGGTTCTGGGCCAAAGGGAGGGTAGTAGTGACGCGACTTCAGAACTCACTACTGCACCCTGAGAGCGCATCCACCGTGCCTGAGGATCTGAGCCACACCAGTCCAACCCAGGCTCGGCGCACAGCCCGTCATGCTGCCCACCGCGGGGCCTGGACCATTGCCGGTGACCTGCCTTCCAGCTTCCGCTATGCCGCTCAGGGACTGGGCTACAGCTTCATCAGCCAACGAAACTTTCGCATTCACGTTGTGATTGGGGCCGTGGTGTTCAGCCTTGGGATCGGGCTGCAACTCCCGGCCCTGCAAATGGCTGTTCTGGTGCTCACCATCGCGGCGGTGCTTGTGTTGGAACTTCTCAATACCGCAATGGAAGCGGTCGTTGATCTGGCGATCGGACGGCGCTTTCACCCCCTTGCTCGGATCGCCAAGGATTGTGCCGCCGCTGCTGTACTGGTGGCTGCAATCAGCTCAATGCTGATCGCCCTGCTCCTGCTGCTGCCGCCACTGGTGGAGCGCCTTCAGGGATAATCAGAGCCATGCTTCTGGTGATCGACAACTACGACAGCTTCACCTTCAACCTGGTGCAGTATCTCGGTGAGCTGGCGAGCGAACACCCGGTCGCTGCTGATCTGCGCGTCGAGCGGAATGACGCCCTCAGCATTGGCGAGATCCACAGCCTCAATCCAGAGGCCATCCTCCTGTCACCAGGCCCGGGGGACCCGGACCAATCAGGCGTGTGCCTCGACGTGCTTCGCGAACTGTCTCCCAGCATCCCCACCCTCGGGGTCTGTCTCGGCCATCAGGCCCTGGCCCAGGTCTATGGCGGTCGTGTGGTGCGTGCCCCTGAACTCATGCATGGCAAGACCTCACCCGTGCTGCATCAAGGGGAAGGGGTGTTTGCCGGACTACCCCAACCCATCACCGCCACCAGATATCACAGCCTTGTGGCCGAGCGCGACAGCCTCCCCTCCTGCCTGGAGGTGACCGCCTGGCTCGAGGACGGCATGGTGATGGGTCTGCGACACCGTGACTATCCCCACCTTCAGGGAGTGCAATTCCACCCTGAAAGCGTGCTCACCGAAGCCGGCCACCAGCTGCTAGCCAACTTCTTACGTCAAGCTGAGTCGGGAGCACACCACTGCTAGTTTCCAAGCCCAGTCGGATCCACTCCATGCCCGCTCGCAAGCCGACCACGGCAGTCCGATCCGCAGCGATGCTGCTCGGTGCATCCATCACCCTGGGGGGAAGCCTGCATGCCCAGGCCGGTGGCGTCACCATCACCAACTATGGCCACAGCGCCCTACTGATCAATGGTGGTGGCCAGTCGGTACTGATCAACCCGTTCCGAGCCGTGGGTTGTGCCAAGGGTCTTGCGGAACCACGGGTCACGGCGAACGTGATCCTGGCCAGTTCCGAACTCCCAGATGAAGGGGCCCGCATCGCCAACGGCACCTTCCTTTCCCGACCTGGTTCCTTCCGGATAGGCGGCCTGAACCTGGAAGGCTTCTCTGCCCCTCATGACCGCATCGGGGGACGCCGTTACGGCCAGTCCACCCTGTGGCGTTGGCAGCAGGGTGGACTGAGCTTTGCCCACCTCGGCGGTACCGCCGCCAAGCTCAGCGGCGAAGACAAGGTGCTACTAGGGCGCCCTGATGTACTGATCATCGGCGTGGGCGGCGGGGGCAAGGTGTACAACGGCAAGGAAGCTGCTGAGGTCGTGAAAGCCCTCAACCCCCGCCGTGTGATTCCCGTGCAATACGTGAGCGGTGAAGCACCCGTCGGTTGCGATCAGACTGGCGTTCAGCCATTTCTGGATTCCTTAGGCGGCATCAAAGTGCAGCGCGTGGGCACCACGCTCACGCTTCCGAGCAGCCTGGGTGACAACACGGTGATCGACGTGATGCGCTGATCGGCTCCAACCGCAGCCGTGTCAGTCAGCCCACCGTCATTGGTGTCGCCTGAAGCAGTCGCTGCAATCCAGAGCGATCAAGACCTGCGATCAAAGCGAGCAACAGCAACACCCTCGCCTTCTGAGGATTGAGGGTGCCGGCTGGCAACAGCCCAAGTTGATGGTCATCAGCATGACCATGCACCGGCCCTGCACCACAGCGGTTCGAGCGCAGCATCAAAGGCAGAGAACCGCTCCAGGCCTCCAAGGCCCTGCGCTCCAACGCAGAAAGCTGACCAGCACCGGTCCCGGTGAACACCAGCCCCTCCACCCCTGCCATGAGAAGGGCTTGGATCAAGGCAGCAGGTGGATTGACGCAACCATGAAGGATCGCCACCTCCGGCCACAGTTCCGGCAGCTGCAGTCCCGCAAAAGGTATCTCCCGCTGGGTTCTCGCCGAAGGCAGATGGACACCGGCATCATCCAACCAACCCAGAGGGCCAGCACCAGGGCTTGCAAACGCACCCACTCCCTGCGTCGCCACCTTGCTGACAACACGGGCACTGTGAATCTCGCCATCCATCACCACCAGCACCCCCAGCCCCCTGGCCTTCAAGCTGACCGCCACCTGCACAGCCTGAAAGAGGTTGAGAGGGCCATCAGCGCTCAAAGCCGTCGCTGGACGCATCGCCCCCACCAACACCACTGGCCGCGGATCGTCGATCAACAGATCCAGCAGCCAGGCAGTTTCCTCCAAGGTATTGGTGCCATGGGTGATCACCACTCCCACAAGATGCGGATCAGCCGCAAAGGCCGCGCGAATGCGCAACACCAACTGATTCCAGTGCCCAAACTGCAAATCCGCACTGTCAACGTTGGCAATGGCCTCAACTTGAAAGCTGGCCAACTGATGCAGCTCAGGCACTGCCGCTAGAAGCTCTTCAGTGCTGAGAGCACCAGCGGCATAGCTGTTCAAGCGAGTGCTGGCATCACCGCGGCCAGCGATCGTGCCACCGGTGCTCAGCAACAACACAGAGGGGAGCATCTTCGCCAACAGCGTCATCAGGTGAGGCCAAAGCGGAGCGCCAGTTCATCCAATAAAGCCTCATCAACGCCATAACGACGCAGGGCCTCCAACACGGCCCGAGGCTGATCGGTTTTGGAGACGTCTCGCACCTGCTCGAACACCGTCAGGCCAATCGGACCGATCAGTTCGGTGAGATGGGCACGCAGCTGCTCATCTTCAAGCACAGCAGGAGCTGCAGATTCCTCTTCAGCCCTTGAGACAGGCAGGGGAGCTGTATTCGGGGCAGGAACTGATAACGCTTCACCCTCAGAGGCAGACAATTGCGCGGAGACGGTTGCCGCCTTCGCCAGCAGTTCGTCGATCACCGCAACAGGCACGGAGGAGTTCTGCAGTTGGGTGCGGAGAAAGGCCGGATCATGCTGCGCCGCTTCGCAAAGCTCAGTGGTCCAGATGAAATCCGCAATCGGCCCGACACGATCTCGAAGCAGGGCAAGCAACGCCACCTGTAAACCTGCCTCAGGTGCAGCAGCTTGAGCCTGTGGCACAACCACTGACGGCTCCAGAGGAGCCATGGTTTCGATCCCCCCCCCGACAGGGACATCAGGCATTTTCAACTGGGCCTTGCGCATCGCCTCCTCCACATCAGCCAGGGCGAGTCCTGCACCCACCAATCGCTCCTGCAATGAGGGCAGCTGATGGGCTTCAATCGTGGAGGGCGTCGACTCCAGCAGCAGCGCAACCATCGGGCCATAAATCACCACCAGATGGTCATGCAAAGCGACTTTGCTGACCGGTTGCCGAGGCCCATCCACCGTTGAGCGGGTCGGCAACAGCGACTGCGGAGCGGTATGGCTCACCAACACCGGCGATGGCTGATCCAGCAACTGAAGGGCATCAGCGGCATGCTTCAACCGTCTGGCAGGCTGATCCTCAAGCAGGGGAGCAAGCCAACGCTGTACCTCCAAATCGAGCCCTTCAAGCTTCCAGCAAGCCAACGTCTCGTCGTACAGAGTCGACGGCTCTCCACCGCAATACAGCAGCAGAGCTGACACCCCGAGGGCATAGAGATCAGCAGCCGGCGTAATCCGACCAAAACGTGCCCGTTCAGGGGCTGTGAAATAAGGCCGACCCAACTCAGACAAGCTTGGCTCACCCCCCTCAGGCTGCTGTCGCTTGGCTTCCGTACGCGCCCTTAAAAGCGAAAAGTCCACCAGAAAAGGAGCGCCATCACTGTCCGGAAGGATGAGGTTGGCCGGATGAATGTCGCCATGCACCAGACCTGCGGCATGCACCACCTCCAGCACCTGCAGCACCTGACGCAACAACTCCGCTAGCCGCTGCTTGCGACGCAACAGGTCGAGGGATCCATGCAGGGATGGTCCAGCGATGTGCTCCTGAATGAAACAGAAGATTCCTCCCTGGGCATAGACATCCAGCACCCTGGGGATTCGAGGATGGCGCAGACGATCGAGGCACGCCGACTCCACCCGCAACGCCTCTTCCAGGGCCGCATCGGCGGGAATCAGCTTGAGCACGGCCTGACGGTCACGCTGACGCTCCTGGAGCAGCAGCGTGTTGCGTTCCTTGGAGCGACTCAGGGGGCGAACGACGGAATAAGGGGTGTCTTGCAGCAGCGCATCCACGTTCAAGCCCGTCTCCAAAGGAACGCGACCAAAGCGCAGCAGCTCCTCGGGACCGAGACAGTAAAGATCCATCCGCTCTGGCAGACCCTTCAACTCCACATCACCCATCCCCCAGGCCAGCTGACGGAAGCGAGGGTCGATCAGCTCATAGGTGGAACGGGTGAAAGCCACACCATTCGCGGGGCTGACGGTCTGCAGCCGAGAGGCGAGATGCACTCCCTGGCCAAGAATGTCATCGCCATCGGCATAAATTTCACCGGTGTGCAGCCCGAAGCGATGGGCAAGCGACTGACGTCCGCGCGCACTCAGAGCCTCCACGGCCGACTGAATGAACTGGAGCGCCTGGGTTGGTCCATCGAAGGTCACCAACAAGCCATCCCCGAGGGATTTCACAAGCAGTCCCCCATGGCTCTGTACCGCGTCGCGAATTAATGACAGATCTTCCTTGATGCGCTGAATCGCGATCAGTTCATCGGCAAAGATCTTCAGAGAGGAATCGACCACATCACTGAAGACGATGGCGCGGAGATGACGAGCTTGTTCCGGCATCAGCGATTGCCTCCCTGACCAGCGATGGTTGCCGACTTCGCTCCATAAACGGTGTAGGCCTGACCACCCTGAGGTAGAGACCAACCCTCAACAGCGGCCACAATCGCCCTCAGTTCCTTCAGTGCATACGGCTCAGGGAGGACTCCGCTGGCGTAGCCCAGAGATCTCGGTAGCTGAGTGACATTCTCATCCAATTGACGCAGAAACGGTTGGTGATCCGCCTGCAACAGGGGCTGACTAAGGGCTAGCGCCCCTAGGGGAATCAGATGAGAGTCTTCATGGAGCACCTCAAAGCCATCCATGCCGTGGGGGATTGCCCCATCCCAGGCGATCACATCAACCTTCTCGTCGTGAAGCATCTCGCGCAGGCGGGCATAACTAAGGGCGTAATGCACTTCCGAGAACCGCAAGCCGTGGAGGTTGAACAGTGGCAAGTAGAAACCGCTCAACGACCCTCGCGGCAACAAGCCGAGACGCTGACCGCGAAGATCAGCCCTACTCGTCAAACCACGGCTGGCTTTGACCAGCAGCTGTGACTTGGAATTGCCTCGCCGACCCAGCTGACGCACAACCCCGTAGCCTCCGTTCTGCTCGAGCGCATAAGCCGTCAGTCCCGGAGGCAGAAAGGCCAGATCCCAACCTCCGTTCTTCAAGCGCAGTCGGGCCTGCTCCGGACTGACGACAGGCTCTATTGCACTTCACACCGGCTGGCCACCGTCAGCAACTCGCGCAAGCGGAACTGTTCACGATCAGCCAGAACACCAGCAGCTGACTCGAGCTGTCCCTCCTCAGCTCCGACCAGGCCAACCCTCAGCCGACCACCGGAGCCACAGAGGGAGACATCAGAACGAGGCACCCCGCCACAGGCGGAGGTGAGCAACAAGGCCAACAACCACAGCCAGCGCTTCATCCCCCCTAACCCTTGCGATCCTTGAGCATCTGCATCGAGATCGCCAGGCTCTGCTTCATGCGCTCGAAGCTGCGCGCAAGCAGACCAATCTCATCACGACGCTCCCTCTCCTCAAAATTCACGGTGGCAGGGATCACACTCGCCTCCTCAGCCTTGCGGCTGATCTCACGCATCGGTCTGAGGATCAACTGATTCAGAACCAAATTGGTGATAATTCCCACTCCTGCAAAAGCCAACGTCATCAGCCCTGCGGTGGCGATCAGGGAGCGATCCTTCGCCGCAAACACTGCCTTTTGGGGCACGGTGACGATCTGGGTGCCAACAATTTCATTCATCTTCCAGCCGAAGCCACTGCTGTCTCCATAAGCCAAGAGCTGACTGGCAGGCGCTCTCTGAGGCGTGGAATGGCAAACGAGGCAGCTTTCTTTCGAGACCTTGATCGGCTGGGCCACGAAATGGACCACCCCTAATGGCGTTGCCTTGCTGCCGGACTGGCGCTTAAGAGAAGGATCGCGCCGAAACTTCTCAATGATTCCAGTTTCAAACGAATCGGCCTTATCACGCAGATTGGTGGGATTAAGAGCCGCTTCTCGATAGGAATATTCGCGGTAATCGGGATTGTCCTTGAGCAAGCCCGCCACCGTCTGGGCCGAAAAACTGGGCACTGCCTCGGGCCGGAACAGTCCGGCGCCTTGATTGAGGGGCGCCACAATTGGATTCACTTTTTTGCTGGTGTAGGCGCGCACCGACAACATTGCGTCCATAAAAAACGCAGCCCGCTGATCAATCAGCTCCCGTGCCTGCCAGCCGAACAGCAAATTCAGTAGAAGTACGGCGACCAGAATCGACAGCGTCAGGATGGCGGTGAGCGTGATCGCAAGTTGCTGACGCAACGGACGCTGCCCTGGCTCTGGGAACAACCGCTTGATCGGTGACATCAACCCCAACGACAGCTCTTTTGTTCACAAACTAGTGGGCAAACCAGGTTTTCACAGGTCATTCCGGCAGACCGTCAATCAGCCGATACGTCTCCCAGAAGCGCTGCATCTGCTCAGTGCTGCCAAGACTCACTCGGAGTGATCCATCGATCTGGGGCTTACCAACCATCGAGCGCACCAGGATGCCGGCAGCGCGCAGCTCGGCCTCAACGGCAG